>Ga0066671_10000452_pt1 | contig 12826 bp, 13 predicted proteins | sample GraSoiAngelo_120_FD_62294 | JGI IMG/M metagenome (GOLD analysis project Ga0066671, IMG submission 62294) | Grasslands soil microbial communities from the Angelo Coastal Reserve, California, USA - 14_0919_09_20cm | ecosystem: Environmental > Terrestrial > Soil > Grasslands | place: USA...
TTCGGGCACGGCGAGTCCGACCCGCCGCCGCGGCCGCGCACGCCCACCTTCATGCACGAGGAGGCGCTGGACGTGCTGCCCGAGGTGCTCAGCGCCGCAGGAATCGAAGAGCCGCCGATCCTCGTGGGTCACAGCGACGGCGCCTCGATCGCGCTGATCTACGCGGCGAGCCATCCTGTGGCCGGGCTCGCGCTGATGGCGCCACACGTGTTCGTGGAACAGATCTGCGTCGACGCGATCCGCGAGACCCGGGACGCGTTCGAGAATGAGGGTCTGCACGAGCGGATGGCGCGCCACCACCGCGATCCCGAGGCGGCGTTCAAGGGTTGGTGCGACGTCTGGCTCGACCCCGCGTTCCTCGACTGGAACCTCGAGCCGCTCCTGCCGAAGATCCACGCGCCCGCCATCCTGATCCAGGGACGCGACGACGAGTACGGCACGCTCGCCCAGATCGACGCCATCCAGCGCGGGCTCGCGGGCCCAAGCGAGCGCCTGATCGTGAGCGGCGGCCATTCCCCTCACCTCGAGCACCCGAAAGAGGTGCCCGACTCCATCGCCTCGTTCATCGAGCGGATTCGCGCTCGCGCAGCTTGAACCGCTGCACCTTGCCGGTGACCGTGCGAGGCAGCTCGCCGACGAACTCCACGAGGTGCGGGTACTCGTAGCGGCGCAGCCGCTCCTTGCACCAGCCGCGCAGCGCGTCCGCCAGCTCGTCGCCCGGCGGCTCGTCGCCGGCCGCGATCACGAACGCCTTGATGCGGCTCACCTCCTCCACCTCCACGCCGATCACCACCGCCTCGCTCACGCCCGGGTGCTGCATCAGCGCGGTCTCCATGTCGGTCGGCGACACCCACAGCCCGCCGATCTTGAGCATGTCGTCCATGCGGCCCTCGTAGACGTAGTAGCCGTCCTCATCCACGCGGTAGCGGTCGCCACTCGCGAACCACTCCCCCACCATGCAGCGCTTGGTCTTCTCGTGCTGGCGCCAGTAGAAGGCGGCGCAGCTGTCGCCGCGGACGAACAGCTGGCCCGGCTCGCCGGCCGGCACCGGGTTGCCGTCGAGATCGAGCAGCTTCATCTCGTAGCCGCGCACGGGCTTCCCGCTCGTGCCGCGCCGCACGTCGCCGAAGCGGTTCGAGCAGTAGATGTGGAGCATCTCCGTGGAACCGATCCCGTCCACGATCGGCACCCCGTAGCGCTCCTCCCAGCGCTCCTCGATCGATGGGTGGAGCGGCTCGGCCGCCGACACGCACATGCGCACGGACGACAGGTCCGCCGCCGGCTGGTCGAGCATCGCGCGATAGAGGGCGGGGACGGAGAAGAAAAGCGTGGGCTTGAACTTCTCCGCCATTTCGAGCGCCCGCGGCGGCGTGCTTCGGCCGCTCGCCAGCACGGTGGTGGCGCCCACCGAGTACGGAAACGACAGGCCGTTCCCCAACCCGTAGGCGTGGAACAGCTTGGTGGTGGAGTAGGTGACGTCGGCCTCGGTGATCTGCAGGATCTCGCGCGCGTAGGTGTCGCACGTGTATGCGATGTCGTGGTGGAGGTGCACCACGCCCTTGGGCAGTCCGGTGGAGCCGGAGCTGTAGAGCCAGAAGGCGGGGTCGTCGCGGTGCGTGTCGGCGGGATCGAGCTCTCCCGGCAGCTCCGCCATCGCATCCTCTAGCGGCATGGCGCCCTCCGCCTCGCCGTTGGCCACGATCAGCACCGCGCTGCCGTCGCCGCGCGCCTCCACGATGGCGGGCATGAGCTTCGCGTCGGCGATCGCCACCTTCGCCTCCGAGTCGCTCAGGTAGTGGCGGAAGTGCTCAGCCTTGTCGAGTGGATTCACCGGCACCGGCACGGCGCCAATCCGCATCGCGCCGAGGAAGGCCGCGGGGAACGCGGGCGTGTCGTCGAGCACGAGCAGCACGCGCTGCTCCGGCTGCACGCCCAGGCTCTTCAGAAGGTGGCCCACGCGCGCCACGCGCGCGGCCAGCTCGGCGTAGGTGAGGTCCTCGCCCTCGGGCGTGCGGATCACGAGCTTGTCGCCGCGTCCGGCCGCGAGGTTCTGGTCGAGGATCAGGCTGGCGTTGTAGCGCTCAGCCGCTCCGGACAACGACCGATTTGCTGTCCGTGTAGTAGTCAAACGCTTCCTCTCCGTGCTCCTTGCCGAAGCCGCTCGACTTGATCCCGCCGAACGGCAGCTCGTCGTAGACCTTCGTGGGCGAGTTGATCCAGGTGTAGCCGCACTCGAGCCGCTCCGCCGCCTCGCGCGCGCGGTCGAGATCCGCGGTCCAGACGCTTGAGCCGAGCCCGTACTGCGACGCGTTCGAGAGCTCGATCGCCTCGTCCAAATCGCGCACCCGCCAGATGGGCAGCGCCGGACCGAACACCTCCTCGGTGGCCATCGGCGAGTCGTGCGGCGGATCGGCGATCACGGTGGGCTCGTAGAAGAAGCCGTCGGCCAGCTCGGGATCGCCGGGCGGGCCGCCTCCGCAGAGGAGCTCCCCGCCCTGCTCGAGCGTGCGGTCCACCTGGCCTGCCACGAGCTCCCTCTGGCGGGCTGTGTGGAGCGGCCCGATCTGCGAGCCCTCCCCGTCGCCGCGCCCAAGGCGCAGCTTCTCCGCCTTGGCGGTGATGGCCTCGATCACCTCGGCCGCTACCGACTCGACCACGTACACGCGCTTCACCGCGAGACACGCCTGGCCACAGTTGTAAAAGCGGCCCATGCTGGCGGCGCTGGCCGCCTTCGTCAGATCGGCGTCATCGCAGACGATCAGCGGATCGGATCCGCCGAGCTCGAGCGTGAGCCGCTTGGTCCCCTTCGATGCCAGCGCCATGATCCGCTCGCCCGTTTTGGTCGAGCCGGTGAAGGCGATCTTGCGCACGTCTGGATGCGTGACTAGCGCCTCGCCCGTTTCGGGCCCGCTGCCGGTGACCACGTTCACGACGCCGGGTGGGAGGTCCAGCAGCTCCACGAACCGGAGGGTCGTCAAAGGGGTGGTGTCGGCGGGCTTCGCCACCACGGTGTTGCCCGCCACGAGTGCAGGGCCGAGCTTGTTGCAGAGCAGCGTGGTGGGGAAGTTCCATGGCACGATCGCGCCCACCACACCGAGCGGGCGGCGCAGCACGAGCCCGTCCGTGCGCAGGTCGAGGTGGGGGGCGAAGCCACCGCGCAGCGCCTTCGACAGCCCGGCGTAGTGCTCGAGGGTCTCGACGGCGCGGGTGAGCTCGATGCGCGAGTCGCGCAGCGTCTTGCCCTGCTCGCGGGTGAGGAGCGGCACCAGCTCGTCGATGTGCTCGCGCACGTTGCGTGCCGCAGCCGCGAGCAGCTCGCCGCGCTTCGACACCGCCAGCTCCGACCACGCGCCGAACGCCTCGCGCGCGGAGCTCACCGCGGCATCCACGTCGCCCGCCGTGGCGGACGCGACCTCCGAGAACACCTGGCCGTCGGCCGGATTCATGACCGGCAGCGGCGGGCCGCCGTTGCGGTGCGCCGAGCCGTGGATGAAGGCGCCTGCCTCGGCGGTGGGGGCCTGCGTGCTCATGCGCCGGTGAAGGCCGGGGTGCGCTTCTCGGTGAAGGCCGTAAGGCCCTCGCGGGAGTCGGCCGAGCGGAACAGCTGCTCGATGAGGTCGCGCTCGAGCGCGAGCCCGTCCTCCAGCTTCTTCTGACTGCCCTCGTACGCCGCGCGCTTGATGTTCGCGATCGCGAGCGGCGGCCCGGCGGCGAGCCGCTCGGCGTGCGCGCGGAAGTCCTCCTCGGTGGCGAACGTCGCGCTCAGGAGGCCGAGCGACCGAGCCTCCGCAGGCGACAGCTGGCGCCCCGTGAGCAGCAGATCGAGCGCGGGACCGAGCCCGATCAGCCGCGGCAGCCTCTGCGTGCCGCCGTTGCCGGGCAGGAGCCCGAGCGTGACCTCCGGCGTCCCCAGCCGGTAGCCCTCCTCGGCGCCGTACCGCAGGTCGCACGCCAGCGCGATCTCGAGGCCGCCGCCGAGCGCGTGCCCCGTGATCCAGGCCACGAACAGCTTGTCGGAGGCCGTCATCCGCGAGAGCGAGTCGTGCGCCACGCGGATCATCTCCATGTTGGCCTCGACGTCGTTGGCGAGGAACGTCTTGATGTCCGCGCCCGCGGAGAAGAACTTCTCGCTCGCGCTCGACACCACCACCACGCGCGCGTCGGCATCCGCACTCGCGGCGTCCACCGCCTCCCCCAGCTCGCGCATGAAGTCGATGTCGTAGGAGTTGGCGGGCGGCTTGTCCAGGACGAGGCGCCCGTCGGCGTACGTGACCGCCATCAGCCGAGCCCTCCGACCACCACGGACTTGAGCTCGACGTAGTGGTCGAGCGCCTCGAGCCCGTGCTCCTTGCCGAACCCGCTGTCCTTCATGCCGCCGAACGGCAGCTCGTCGTAGCCGTAGTGGATCTGGTTCACCCAGGTCATGCCGCTGTCGATCTCCTGGGCGGCGCGGTGGATCTTGCGGACGTCGTGTGTCCAGATCGAGGAACCGAGCCCGTAACGCGTGTCGTTCGCGCGCCGGATCGCATCGTCGAAGTCGGTGTACCGGAACACCGGCAGCACCGGCCCGAACACTTCCTCCGTTACAAGCCGCGAGTCCTCCCGCGGCTCCGCCACCACCGCCGGCTCGAGGAACCAGCCGCGCTCGTGGTCTCCCGTCCCGCCGCCGATCAGCACCTCGCCGCCGCCGTCCTCGATCTGCTCGAGCAGCTCATCGCGACCCTGCCGGGTGTGGATCGGGCCCATGCGCAGCTTCGGCTTCTCGGCCTTCACCGTCCCGTCGCCCGGCTCGTAGCGGCCAACGCGCTCGACGAGCTGAGACACGAAGTCGTCGTACACGGAGTCGTGCACGTACACGCGCTTGCAGCCGAGGCAGGCCTGGCCGGCGTTCCAGTAGCGGCCGATGATCACGGCCTTCACCGCGGCCTCCACATCGGCGTCGTCGCACACGATCACGGGGTCGGACCCGCCGAGCTCGAGCGTCACGCGCTTGAAGTCCGGGCCGGCCAGCCTCACCACGCGCCGGCCCACCTCGGTGGAGCCGGTGAAAGCCACGCGGCGAACGTCCGGATGCGAGACGAGCACGTCGCCGATCTCCGAGCCGCGCCCGGTGACCACGTTGACCACGCCGTCGGGCACGCCCGCCTCGGCGAACAGCTCCGCCACCCGCAGCGTGGCGAGCGGCGTCGTGGCCGCGGGCTTGGCCACCACGGTGTTGCCCATTGCGAGCGCGGGCGCCACCTTCGTGCCGAGCAGCGTGAGCGGGAAGTTGTAGGGCGTGATCGCGGCCGCCACGCCGAGCGGACGGCGGATCACCATGCCGTACGCGGGACCGAAGGCCGACGGCAGCTCCTGGTGCACACCCCGCACCTTCGTGGCGGCCTCGGCGTAGTAGTGCATGCCGTGCACCAGGTGCGTGACCTCGCCCATCGCTTCGGCAAATGGCTTGCCCTGCTCGGCGGTGAGCAGTCCCGCCAGCTCCTTGGCGTTCTCCTGGACGAGATCGGCCGCCGCGCCGAGGAGCGCGGCGCGCTTCTCCACGTCGGTCTTCGACCACTCGGGGAAGGCACGCTTCGCGGCCTCAACGGCGCTGTTCACGTCCTCCGCCGAGCCGGCGGGAACCGTGTCCACGACCTCCTCGGTGGCCGGGTTCAGGACCTCGAGCTCAGCGGCCGCGGCTCGCTGCTCGCCGCCAATCAGCATCTGTGGCACTGGTTTCCTCCAGGTTGTCGATGTAACGCTCGCGCAGCTCCTGGTAATGGGCGGCGGCGTTCTCGGTCCAGCCCTTCGCGGACCCTGACAGCTCCTTCTTCTCCGACGCCGGCACGCCGGCGGCGAGCATCCCCGGTGCGATCTCGGAGCGCTCGGAGAGCACGGCGCCCGCCGCCAGCATCGCGCCGGCCCCGAGGCGGGCGCGCTGGCAGACGATCGCCCCCATTCCCACCAGCCCGCCCTCCTCGATCACGCATCCCTCCAGGATGGCGCCATGGCCGACGATCACGCTCGGGCCGACGATCGTCGGCAGGTCGCTCGCGCAGTGGATCACCGCGTTGTCCTGGATCGACGATCCCTCGCCTATTTCGATGTGGGAGAAGTCGGCGCGGAGCACCGCGCCGAACCAGATGTTGGCCCGGTCGCCGACGCGCACGTCGCCGATCAGCACGGCCGTGGGCGCGATGAAGACATCGCGGCCGATCGTCGGTCGCACACCATCCAGCTCGACCAGCGAGGAGCTCCTTGACGCCACGGCAGGAGACTATAGACTCACGCTCGTAAGTCAAGTGTCATACGTCGAGACCGACATCGAGGAGCTGGCGCAGCGCACCGAGGACGAGGTCCGCGAGCGCTTGGCGGCCGGAAAGCTCGTCGAGGGGCTCGAGCACATGTCGCCCGAGTACCTGCGGGGCATCAGGCGCATTCTCACCGTCTCGGCCGACACCGAGTGGGTGAGCGCGCCCTCCTACCTGCGCGCCGCGCAGCACGCGCCGGCACTCAACAACTTCGGCTCCGCGATGTCGATCATCCAGGACGAGCTCGCGCACGCGCACATCGCCTTCCGCCTGCTCGGGGACTGTGGCGTGGACATGGACTGGCTCATGTACGAGCGCCCCGCGGCGCAGTTCAAGTACCCGTACGCATTCGACGTTCCCTTGAACTCGTGGGTGGAGCTGGTGTGCGCGAACGCTCTGTATGACCAGGCGGGCTTCGTGCTGTTGAGCGACGTGCACCAGTCGTCCACGTTCGGGCCCTGGAAGCGGGCTTTGAAGAAGGTGGACAAGGAGGAGACCTTCCACCTGCGCCACGGTCGCACCTGGATCAAGAAGCTGGTGGCCGACGACGCCGGCCGCGCCGAGGTGCAGGCAGCCGTGGACTGGATGTTCATCCTCACGCTCGAGTGGTTCGGCCTGCCCGACACGCGCAAGCGGCACGGCGTACAGCTCGAGTACGGCTTCAAGGGCAAGACCAACGACGAGCTGCGCCAGGACTGGATGCGCGAGGTGGTGCCGTTCATGGAAGAGGTGGGCATCCGCGTGCCGGCGCATCTCGATGAGGAGGCGGACGTCTACGTCATCGACTCCCCCTTCCCCGCCCGCTTCGACGCGGAGAAGCGCGAGTGGGACCTCTCCGTCGGGCCGGTGTCCTGGGACGAGGTGCTGGAGCGCTGGAAGGGACGGGGGGAGATGAACACGACCTACGTGCGGACCATGCAGAGGGGCTACCAGTCGATGAGGGCCGTGGCGTGAGCGCGGTCGAGGCGCGAATCTGGGAGGCGCTCCGCCATGTCGAGGACCCGGAGATCCCGGTGTCGGTGCTCGGCATGGGCCTGATCGTGTCGGTGGCCTATGACGCTTCCGCCCGCCGCGCGGACCTCGAGATCACCTATACCGCCATGGGCTGCCCGGCGATGGATTTCATCCAGGACGACATCCGCGAGGCGCTACTCGCCGATCCGGACATCGACTCTGTGGAGATCGAGGTGGTGTGGGACCCGGTGTGGACGAAGGACCGCATCCGCTCGGAGGCGCGCGCGACCATGCGCGAGCTGGGGATCGCAGTGTGAGCCGGGCTTGGGAAGTTTTCGCTCGCCAGAGCTACGAGGAGCCGCTCCACCACGTCGGCGCCGTGCGCGAGGATGACGAGGACTTGGCACTCGTCTCTGCCCGCTCGATCTACGACGAGCAGCCCTGGATCGAGATGATCATCGTGCCGCGCGACGCGGTGCGGGAGGCAATCTCGGCGTGACCGCCGCCCTCGAGATCGCGTCGCCCGAGCGAGAGGCGCTAGGCCACCTGATCCTCTCGCTGGCGGACAACAAGGCCGCGCTCGGCCGCCGCTACGGCGAGTGGGCGGTGAGCGCGCCCACGCTCGAGTCGGCCGTGGCGGCCGCGGCGATGGCGCAGGATGAGCTTGGGCATTCGCGTGCGACTTATCCGCTGCTGAAGCAGCTCGAGTCAGGTGGCAGGTCGCAGGTCGCAGGTGGCAGGAACTGCATGCCCCTCCTTGCAGGCGAGTTCCCTGGTTGGGAGTGGTTCGTCGCCGCCAATCTCGCCGTCGATGGCATGCTCACTGCATTCGTGCGTGGGTGTGAGGAGAGCTCGTTCGTCGGGCTCGCTCAGCGGGCGCGGAAGATCCTTCAGGAGGAGCGGTCGCACGAGGTGCATGCGCGCGCGTGGGCGCGGCGGCTCGCCCGCGACGAGCGGCGGCGGGACAGCCTTGCCGCAGCGCTCGGCGACTCGTGGTGGCAGGCCGCGCGCTGGGCTGGACCGCCCGGCGACGAGGACTTCGCGGCGCTCGTGACCGGTGGGCTCGTGGGGGCTTCTCCGGACGAGCTGCGCGGCTCGCTCCGCACCACCATCGGGGCGGTACTCGAGGACACCGGGCTGCCGCGGCTGGCCCTGCCCGAGCCGCAAGACTGGGCGGGCTGGACGCCGGAGGAACGGGTGTGACTGTCCGCGTCCCTACCTGCCCCAACTGCGGGCGCAACAACGGCGTCACTCTCGTGTCTCTCTTCGGTGGCCAAATCATCACCGCGCAGTGGCATTGCGACGCCTGCCGCACTCATTTCGAGGCGATTCGCGAGGACTTCGACGAGGCCTGAGCGTCCGCGCGCCGCGTATGTTGGGCCCGTGCGGATCTGCCTGATAGGAGCCCTTGCGCTGCTCGCATTCGCGGCGCCCGCGAGCGCCTTCACCCCCACCATCAGCGAGTTCACGAGCGGTCTGACCACCGCCGACAATCCCTTCGACGTCGCACCCGGACCCGACGGCAACCTCTGGTTCACGGACGCCGGGGCAGCGCACGCGATCGGCCGGATCACCACCGCCGGCACGATCACGAAGTTCACAGTGGGGCTCCCCTCCGGCAGCTCCCCCCTCTTCATCACCGCCGGGCCCGACGGCAATCTCTGGTTCACGGACGCCGGCGCCACGCCGGCGATCGGGAGAATCGGGACCGGCGGCCACATGGATGAGTTCACGAGTCACCTGAACGCCGGCAGCAGCCCCAACGCGATCACGGCCGGGCCCGACGGGAACCTCTGGTTCACCGACCAGGGAACGACGCCCGCAATCGGGCACATCGACCCAGCGGGAAACATCCACGAGTTCGACCTCACCGCGGGGGCCTCGCCAGCAGGCATCGCCGCCGGGCCGGACGGAGACCTCTGGTTCGCGAACGCGGGCGCCACTCCCTCCATCGATCGTATGACGACGTCAGGCGTGGTGGTGGATCACTTCAGCACCGGCCTTAGGCCGGGAAGCGCGCCGGCCCAGATCACGCCCGGGCCGGACGGGAACCTCTGGTTCACCGACCGTGGAACGACGCCTGCCATCGGACGGATGTCCACGGCGGGCAACATCACCGAGTTCAGCTCCGGGCTCAATCTCGGCTCCTCGCCTCGGGACATCACCGCGGGGGCCGACGGCGCGCTCTGGTTCGCCGACCAAGGCACGGCGGGCGCCATCGGCCGCGTGTCCACCACCGGCGACATCCTCGATTTCGGCACCGGGCTCAACTCAGGGAGCAAGCCGTCGGGCATCGCAGCGGGGCCAGACGGCAACGTCTGGTTCACCGACGTGAGCAACACGAAGCCCGCGGTCGGCCGCGTCACCACTCCGCCCAGCGCCACGACGGTGAGCGCGAGCGCCACCGGCTCCGCCAGCGCGGCGGTGCTCGGTCTGGTGAACGGCCACGCTCAGCCCACGACCGCGCACGTGGAGTACGGCGTCCTCGGCGGGAACCTGGCCGCGACCTCCGGGCAGAACCTCGGCACCACCATCGGCCCCACCCACATGTCGGTCGCGCTCGGCAAGCTGAGGCCGAACACGACGTATCAGGCGCGCGTCGTCGCCATCAACCCCACGGACACGGGTACGGGCGCGCTCATGCTCTTCACCACTGGCCCGCCCGCAGACCGGATAACGCGCTTTCGCCTGCGACCGAAGGTGATGGTGGCGGCGTCGAGCGGCGGCACCGTCCGCGGGGCCAGGGCTCCGGGAGCGCTGGTGAGCTACACGGGGAGCCAGCCGGCCACCACCACGTTCACCGTCGAGCACGCCGTGCAGGGTCGTCTGCGCGGGAGGAACTGCGTACCCCGGAACCGGCGCAACCGTGGCGCCCGGCCGTGCACGCTCCTCGTCAAGGTGGGGAGCTTCAAGCACAAGGACCCCGCCGGCCGCGTGCGCTTCCGCTTCACCGGCCGGCTGGGGCACCGCACGCTCCGGCCGGGCAACTACCGCCTCGACGCGGAGCCACACAGCGCCGGCGGCGTCGGCCGAACGGTGCAGAAGAACTTCAGCGTGAAGGCCGCGCCGAGGAAGCGAGGGAAGCGCTAGTGCCCTAGGCGGGGCCGGCGCCGGCGCGCGAGAGCCGCGACAGCTCGCCCGAGCGGATCAGGTCTGTCACGGCGCGGATGTCCTCGTCCATGCGGCGGTCGTTGTCCATGAACGGCACGCGCGAGCGAACGAGATCGTGGGCAGCGCGCGTGACCGGACCGGCCTTCTCGGGGCCACGCAAGTCAAGCGCCTGCGTGGCCGCGAGGAGGTGGATGGCCGCGACGTTCTGGGCCAACTCGACGATCGACCGCGCATCGCGGGCCGCGATCGTCGCCATCGAGACCTTGTCCTGGTTGTGAGCCTCGGTGGAGCGGGAGTGGATGGTCGCCGGGTTGGAGAGCTTGAGCGCCTCGGCGGTCATGGCCGAGCAGCAGAGCTGCATGCCCTTGAACCCGTGGTGCAGGCCGGCCTCGGGATGGTCGGCCTCGAAGAAGGGGATCAGGTTTGGCGTGAGTCCCGCGTTGAACTTCTCGTCCACCACGAGCTCGAGCTGGCGGTCCATCAGGTCGCACAGGTTCGCGAGCGCAACCTTGAGCGAATCCATGGCCTGCCCCATGTGCCCGCCGTAGAAGTTGCCGCCGCTCTGCACGCGACCGCTCTCCAGGTCGAACAGTGGGTTGTCGTCGGACGAGTTCATCTCGATCTCCACCCAGCGCGTGGCCCAGTCGAGGGTGTCGCGCAGCATCCCGTTGATGTGCGGCGCGCAGCGGATCGAGTACTTGTCCTGCACCTGGCGGTGGAGCTCGAGGTACTCGCGGCCGTCGAGGTCCTGGCCGGCGAAGATCTCCTCGCTGTCGAGCGCGAGCTGCGAACCACCGAGCAGCCCGCGGATCATGCGCGCGCTCTCGATCATGCCGGGGTGCGCCTTGGCCTCGAACAGGAACGCGTTGAAGTGCCCGCGGTTGCCGAGCAGCGCCTCGGATGCCATGGCCGTACACAGATCGGACACGTCGGCGAGGTCGCGTGCGTCGGCAACCGCAAGGGTGGCGAAAGCTGTTATGAACGAGGTGCCGTTCACCAGGCCGAGCCCCTCCTTGGCCTCGAGCTCGAACGGCTCGAGTCCGAGCTCGGCGAGCACCTCGCCGGCAGGACGGATCTCGCCGCGCGCGAGCACGTCGGTCTCGCCGATCACCGCGGAGCCGATGTAGGAGAGGGGAACGAGGTCGCCGCTCGCACCGCAGGAGCCGCGCTCCGGGATCAGCGGGAGCACGTCGCCGTTGAGCAGGGCGAGCAGGCGCTCGACCAGCTCCGCGCGCACGCCGGAGTTGCCCTTGGCGAGGCAGTTGGCGCGCAGGAGCATCGTCGCGCGGGTGACCTCGGGAGAGGCGGTGTCACCCGTGCCGCAGCCGAGGTCGCGCAAGAGGTTGTGCTGCAGGGCGGCGGTCTTCGCGGGCGCGATCTGGCGATGTGCGCTGTCGCCGAAGCCGGTGGTCACGCCGTAGATCGGGATCTCGCGCTCGATCAGGTCGCACTTGAGCTCGCGTGCGGCCTCGATGCGACCGATGGCGTCGTGAGCCAGCCCGGCGGACACGCCGCCGCGGGCCACGGCCACGACATCCTCGATCGTCAGCGAGCCCCCGTCGATCTCAAGCTGTACGTCGGTCCGTGGCAGCACGCTCGTCATCTGGCAACACCTCTCCCTCGGCTCAATTTGACCCGGCCAGCTGAAGGTACGCCTGAGGCCCCGTTGACACAACCTAGAGGCAACATTTAGCCTTGGGGGCGCAACAAATGCGCCCTTTGGACGACATCGACCGCAAAATCCTTGCGCTGCTGCGCGAGAACTCCCGCCGCACGCTGGCTGACATCGGCGGCCAGGTGGGGCTGTCGGTGGCCGCGGTCAAGCGGCGCGTCGGCCGCCTCGAGCGCGACGGCGTGATCAAGGGCTACACCGCGCGCATCGACACCTCGATGCTGCAGGACGCGATCGAGGTGGTGATGGAGGTGTACTGCGCGGACCGCACGTCGCCCGGCGACATTCGCCCCTCGTTCGAGCACCTCGACGAGGTGGTGACCGCGTTCACGGTCTCCGGCGAGCCGGACGTCCTGCTGCGCCTGCGCGTGGACAGCGTGGCCCACCTCGAGGAGGTGGTGGAGCGCGTGCGCCGCGATCCCAACGTGGTGCGCACGCGCACGATGCTCGTGCTGTCCACGTTCCTGGACCGCTCCGCCGAGCTGAGTTAGCCTTCCTGATAATGGCGACGCCGCGACAGGGCGACGTGCTGTGGACTCCGCCGCCGGACGCGCGAACGACCACTCAGCTCGGCCGCTTCATGGACTTCCTGCGCGACGAGCGCGGGCGCGATTTCGCTTCCTACGACTCGCTCCGGCAGTGGTCGATCGACGACCTCGAGGGCTTCTGGGGCGCGATCTGGGACTTCTTCGACATCCGGGCGCACACGCCGCCCGAGCGGGTGCTCGGGTCGCAGTCGATGCCGGGGGCGGAGTGGTTCCCGGGCGCCACGCTCAACTACGCCGAGCACATGCTCGGG
>Ga0066671_10000455_pt1 | contig 12812 bp, 12 predicted proteins | sample GraSoiAngelo_120_FD_62294 | JGI IMG/M metagenome (GOLD analysis project Ga0066671, IMG submission 62294) | Grasslands soil microbial communities from the Angelo Coastal Reserve, California, USA - 14_0919_09_20cm | ecosystem: Environmental > Terrestrial > Soil > Grasslands | place: USA...
ACGCGCTCGCGTGCGCGACAACGGCGACGAGATCTCCGTCGCACGCGCGAACGGATCGCATTTCACTCGCTCACGAAACCGACCGCCGTCCGCTCGATCTCCGGCGCCGTAATGGCGATTCGCGCGACCGCATTCGATCGCGCCGGCGGCTTTGACGAGCGGTTCCGGCTCTACTTCGAAGAAACAGATTTTCTGCGCCGCGTGAATGGCGGAATCGTCTACGTTCCAACCGCGAAGTGTCGACACCTCTACAACCAAAGCGCCGGACGCTCGCCGGAAGCCGCGTCGCTTTACGCAGAGTCGGAGCTGCTCTTTCTGCGTAAGTGGAGCGGCGCGTTCATGGCGCGCGTCATCAAAGCAATCGAGCGCGCGCCGCGCGTTGACGAGCTGCCATTCATCGATGGAGCAATCGAAGTGAACGTCGACGACGGGATCGTGGAAGCGTCGCCGCACCCGCAGTTCGAAACAGCCGCAACGCGATCTGCGCATCGCGGGCTCGCCGACCTGCCAGATGATGTGCTCGCCGCATGGCGGGGCGGACCGCTCTACCTTCGCATCGTCGACCGCACCTCCGGCGCGGTACTCGCCGCGTATCAGCGGATTAGAATGACGTCATGACGGCGACCAGCGTCTCGGTCATCGTGCCGCTCGACGGCCAGTGCCCCGAGCTGCCGGATACGCTCGAAGCCATCGAGCGCTACCTGCAGTCGACCGGCTTTGCGTTCGATGTTCGCGTCGTCGATTCGCGCGACGGCGACGGTTTCGGCGCGATGATTCGCCGCGGCGCGCTCGACGCGAGAGGCAGCGTCGTCATCGTCGTCGATCCCGATCTGCCGTATCCCGCCGGCGCGATCGGCAACGCAGTCGCGATGATCGAGTCGGGCGCGACGGACGTCGTCTTCGGAATCCGCGAAGGACATCGCGACGACCGCCGCCACTTTCTCATTCGCTCGTTCCTCGTCCCCGATTTGCCCGATCCATGCGTGCGGCTGAAAGCATTTTCATCCGATGCCGTGAAGTTGCTGTTCGGTGAGGCGAAACAGGACGGCGGCGCAATCGACCTCGAGCTCGCATACCTCGCGAACAAATACGGCTTCCGCATCGAGCCGGTGATGCTCGCGCCGGTTCGCGCGCCGCGCGCGAAGACGTTCAGCGCGATCGGCGGCCTCATTTCCGTCACTTCCATTCGTCTCACCGATCGCAACAACGGCTATCGCGCCGCGCGTCGTTGTCCCGTTTGTTTTTCATCCGAGGTTTGGAGTTGCGCGCAGATCGACGGGAATATCGTGCGCTCGTGCAACCGCTGTAAGTGCCGTTATCTGAATCAGTTCGCCGATCTCGACGACACGCATCCCGTGCGCCGCGTGTTGCGCGCGCATGCGCCGGCGGCCGATGTCGACAACGATGTCGAGAACGATGTCGAGAACGATCCGCCATCCGACAGCGCGCGCGAAAAAAACAGTCGTCGCCGTCTCGCGGTGCTCCGCCGCCAGCTCGGTTCACGCGCGCGCGTGCTCGAGATCGGCGTGCGCGACGGCAGCTTCGGTCTCGCCACCACGCGCGAATTCGAATACGTCGGCATCGACGCGTCATCACCCGTCGCACGCGCGGCGCGCGCGAAGGGACTCGACGTCTACTGCGCGACGCTGCCGAATTTCGTGAACACCGGACCGGCATTCGACGCCGTCACGATCGATCACGTGTTCGAGAACATGGCCGATCCGCACGACTCACTCGCGCGCATCAAAGACCTGCTCAAACCTGGCGGCACGCTGTTCCTGACGACGTTCGATACCGAGGCGCTTTTGTATTTGTTGAGCGAGCGAAAGCGAGTTGGGCAGTACTTCCGCACGCATCTGATTCTCTACTCGCGATCCGCGCTCATCGAACTGCTCGAGCGTTCCGGTTTCGAGATCGACAGCGTCGGCCCCGAGTTCCACTATCACGACCAGAAGTTCCTCCGCCACGTTCTCGGCGCGCGCTCCGCGCTCCTCGGCCACATCGCGTCCGCCGCGATGCGCGTGCTGCCCGATCCGCTGCTCGTCGGCTCCGGCTCAATTCGCATCGTCGCGAAGCGCCGCGCCGGCGCGCCGACGAACATTCGCGCCATTCGCTCCGTCGAACCGACGCATGCTCGTTGAAACGCGGCCGTATCGCTCCGGCGACGAAGCAGCGATTCTCGAGCTCTTCGCGAAATCGTTTCCGCACGCGCCGCGCACGCTCGCGCAGTTCGACTGGAAGTTCCGCCACAATCCCGCAGGCAACGAGCGCATCAGCCTGACGTTCGAAGGTTCGCGACTCGTGGCGCATTACGCCGGCTACCCCGTCGTCTTCGACGATCACGGCCGCGCAGTCACCGCTCAGCAGATCGGCGACACGATGACGGACCCTTCCGTCCGCCACGTCGGCCGCGGCCCCAGCTCCATCCTCGGCCGCACCGCGCTGCATTTTTACGAACGCTTTTGCGAAGGCGAAGTCGCGTTCAACTACGGCTTCAACGTCGCGAACATCCAGAAGTTCTCGCTCCGATTTCTGCGCAGCGATCGCGTGGAATCCGTCACGTATCGCGTTCGCGACGCGCGCACGATTCGACCAATCTCTCGCGCCGAGCGACTGTTGCACGGCTATCGATTGAAGATCCTCACGCACGCGACGCCGGAGCTCGATCAACTCTACGAACGCGCGCGCGATGACTACGGTTTTCTCGTGCGGCGCGACGCGCGCTACATCAACTGGCGGTATCTCGAATGTCCCGATCCGTCGTATGTCGTCGTGACGATTCGCCGCTGGCGACGACTCGTCGGCTGGCTGGTGATGCGCATTCGCGAGAACCGGCTGGCGATCGGCGACGCGCTTTTCGAGCGCGAACATCGCGACGCTTTCGCGATCGCGCTGCGTCACATCGTGCCGCGATATCCCGTCGACATCGTCGAAGGCTGGTTCCCGCCGCGTCCGCAATGGTTCGATGAAACGTTGCGCGCGAGCGGCTTCGAAGCGCGCGCCGAGCCGCAGGATCTGTCGCTGATGTGCGTCCCGTTCACGATGGCGGACGCGACCGCGAAGATGCGCGACGAGCTGTACTACACGTGGGGCGACAGCGACCTCTTTTGAGAGGCGGCGCGCGATTCGCATCGCGGTCTCAGCCGTGGGCTATTTACAATGACGGGCGTGCAGCGGCAGGAAGCGGGTTCGGTGAAGCGCGTCGCGGACGTCGACCGCAAGCGCGTGCTCGTCATCGACGACGATCTTCCGCTGCGCGGGATGCTCGCGGCCGCTCTGCGCCAGCACGGCTTTCGCGTGCTGCTTGCCGGCGACGGCGCCGAGGGACATCGGGCGCTGCTGATTCACAAGCCGGATGTCGTGCTGCTCGATCTCGCGATGCCGAACGTCAACGGATGGGACTTCCTGCAAAAGCTCCAGGAAACCGGCCACCTCGGCAGCTTTCCGATCATCGTCGTCTCCGCGCATCTTCGTTCGGATCCGAAGGCCGTGCTGCAAATGGGCGTGTCGGCGATTCTGCCGAAGCCGTTCAATCTGCCCGATCTGATCGGACTCATCGAGCACCTTTCGCCATGACGACCGAAGTCGCGCGCGATCGTGTCGCAGCGCTGTTCGAGTCGCGATTTCTGCAGCACTACACGCGCGGCAAGCTCGCGCGCGATCCTGTTTACGATGCGGTGATCGCGCGTCTGCGCGGCTCGACGCTGCCACTGCTCGACGTTGGCTGCGGCACCGGAATCTTCGCGTTCTATCTGCGCGAATGCGGGTTGCAGTTGCCGATTGCCGGCATCGATCACGACGCACAAAAAATCGCAGCCGCGAATACAGTCGCAGCGCGCTACGCGAACGTCAGCTTTCGCGCCGGTGACGCACGCGAGCCGCTCGCACATCGCGGCAGCGTTGTCATGCTCGACCTGCTGCATTACTTCGACGACGCGACGCAGGCGCGCATTCTCGAAAACGCGGCGGCATGCATCGCGCCCGGCGGCGTGCTGATCGTGCGCGACGCGATTCGCGACGGCTCGTGGCGTTATCGCGCGACGTACGCGCAGGAGTTTTTCGCGCGTTCCGTACGATGGCTGAAAGCGGAGCGGCTGAACTTTCCCGCGTGGTCGACGCTCGCTGCGCTGCGCGGTTTCGAGCAGGAGATCGTGCCGATGTGGGGACGGACGCCGTTCAACAACTACCTCTTCGTGTTCAGGCGCGCATCGTCCGGAATCACGAACGAGTAGCCGCGCTCCTGCAGCCGATCGACGGCCGCCGCGATCGTGCGCGCCGACCACTCGCGGCCCTGATGCATGACGATGATGCCGCCCGGCTTCGTGTCGCGCAGGATGCGGCGCATGACGTTGTCGAAGTCGTCGCGCACCGCGTCAAACGAACGAACGCTCCATCCGATCAGTCGCAGTCCGCGACGCGCGAGCGCCGGATGAACGCCCGGGTTCTTCATCCCGACGGGCGCGCGAAACCAGCGTTGCCGCGCCGGCAGAATTGCGGCGAGTGAATTCGCGCAGCCGTCGATTTCCGTTGCGAGCGCGGCCGGCGGCAAGCACCACCATTTGCCGGCCGGATGCGTGTCGCTGTGATTTGCGACGGAGTGTCCGCGCGCGACGATCTCGCGCACGAGCTGCTCGTTCGCGCGCACGAGCGTCCCCTTCACGAAGAACGTCGCTTTCGCGGCGCGCGCGTCGAGCACATCGAGAATCGCCGGCGTGTCGTCGGTCGGGCCGTCATCGATCGTCAGCCAGACCTCGTTCGCGTTCGTGTCGAAACCGGTGATCACGGGACCAAACCACTGCACGTTCGGCCGCATCGTCGGATAGAGGATCAGCGCGTGAGACAGCGCGAGGATCGCAAGGCCGGCGAGCCGCGCGTGCGGCCACAGCAGGAGAAGCAGGATCGGCGCGACGATGGCGAAGCCTGTGATCAGGCGACGCATCGACGCTCCATCGCCGCCGCGGTACCGCGCAGCATCCACATCACCACCGCGGCGATCGCGTTCAGCGCGACGATGCCGAGGAAGAGCCAGGCGACGATGGCGACGGGTGAGTCGGTGGTTGCGAACCAGGAAGACGCGATCAGGAACAGCACCATCGTCGAGATGCCGTTCAGCTTTCGATTGTCGACCGCGCCGAAGCGGTTCGCGATCACGCCGATGAGAAAACACGGCGCGTGAACTGCGAAGCCGGCAATCCACGGAACCAGAATCCACGTGACCTTCGGCGTTACCGCGAGCAGGTAGGCGGTGCCGGTGAGATAGAGCCAGATCGCGATCGAGTAGTTTTCGAGCGTGCTCTGATCGCGCTCGATCGCGTAGATCCGTTTCAGAGAGCTGTCGCGATGTGTCGTCCGTTTCATCGCGATCATCGCGACGAGCTTCGTCAGCGCGAAGTGATGCCGCGACGGCAGCCAGCGCGCTTCATCGCGATCGCGTACGACCTTCACGCCGCCTCCTCTGCGTACGGCTCGAACGTGAACCACTGGAACCACCACTCGCCGATGACCGACTCGAGCTGCTCGGTCCATTGCGCGACGGCGATGCCGATGTCTTCATCGCGATTGCGTCCGCGGCGCACGACTTCGATCGGCTGACGCGCGACGAGCCGATAGCGTCGCCGGCCGCGGCGTACGACGAAGACGGGATAGATAGGAACGCGCGCGGTCATCGCGAGCGCAAACGGTCCGGCGGGCAGCAGCATCGGACGGCCGAAGAGCGTCGTCGCGTATGGCGAGATGCCGGTCGTGACGCGGTCGCCCTGAATCGCGACGACCTCACCGTTGCGCACCGACGTGAGCAGATCGAGAGCGAGCTCGCCGGCGCTCGTGTTGAACGCGATGCGATAACGCTCGGCGTCGCGCTCATGCAGCGATTGCTCGTACGCGCGCGTGTCGGGATCGACTTCCGGCGCGCGCACCATGATGATCTTTCGTTCCGACGTTTCGGAGAAGAGCTGCGCGCCGAGATCGTACGACCCCATGTGCGCGGTGAGAATGATCGCGCCGCCTTCGCGGTGCTCCATGTGTTCGAAGTTTTCGAAGCCGTCGAACTCCCAGTCCGGGAGGATCTGCAGCTCGCGATATCGCGCGTTGTCCGTGATCGTCCACGCGTAGTTCCAGAAGACGCGGTACGTCCGGAAGAAGTTCGTGAACGCCCACGATCCTGCTTTGATCGCGGTGAGATTCACCATCACGCCGCGACGTCCCGGTCCCCACAAAAGAAAGAACGACGCCCACCACGCGATGACGACCGGCTCCAGCCAAGCCGGTATGTTCAGCACTGCCCAACGCAGCAGCTGCCGCCAGAACACTCCCTTGACCAAAAAACGCTGCCACCAGGCACGGCGCGTCACGTGTGGATGATATCGCCCAGGTCTCGCTCCGCGGAGGGGACGGCGGCGCGGAGGATGCGAAAGAGCGGATTGCGCAGGAGCTCGTCATCGCCGGGATACGTCGCGACGTAGTTGAGCGGGAAGCGCTCGAACACTTCGCGATCGCTCCGTTTGCGGCGCTTCTGCACGGCGGCGCGCTTCGCTGCGATGCGATCGGAGTTCTTCACGATCCAGTCGAATGCGCGGAACTGCATGGCGGTGAGCGGATCGTCGATGGTGGCCAGTCCTTCGCGGCCGGCGATGCGGCGGCGGATGCGATGTTTGAGCGAGCGACTGTGCGGCGGCGGCACGCTCGCGGCGGTGCCGAATGGCGTGCGCGTCAGTTCCGTCGCGTGCGTGTTGCGCGTCGTCGCGTAGTGATGAAGTCGGTGCAGATACGTGAAGAAGATCGAGCCGGAGATTTCGCGCAGCAGGTCGTCGTCATAGTTCTTCATCGCGGTCTGCAGCGCGTTCCTTTCAAACAGCACGCCGCGCTCGAAGTGGCCGAGGCGGTTGGAGGTGGCGCTGGAGTGATGGCGGACGACGGCGTGCGAGGAAAAGATGTGGCGGAAGCCCGTCACCCAACTGCGCCAGCCGAAGTCAACGTCTTCGAGATATGCGAAGTAATCGTCGTCGAATGCGCCGAGCTCGAGCAGCGGCTCGCGACGCGAGATCATGTTGCCGCCGCAGGCGAAGAAGATGTCGGCGCCATCGCGCGGCTCCTCGCGCGAGCCGAGCGGGAACCGAAAGCCGTCCTGAAACGCGTGGCCGTCGAACGTCATCATCCCGCCGATGAAGTCAATCAGTTGACCAGTCGTGTCGATGATCTTTCCGCCGGCGGAGATGACGTCTGATGGCGCGTCATCGATGGCGCGCACGAGCGCGGGGAGCCAGTCCGGCTCGGGGATCGCGTCGTTGTTGATGAAGATGACGTTGCGTGCGGCGGAGCGAACGAGTCCGGCCGCGATGCCGCCGGTGAAGCCGCGATTTTCCGGCAGCGGAACGAAACGGACGGTGGGGAAGCGCGTCGTGATCGCCGCGATCGATCCGTCGGTCGAGCCGTTGTCGACCACGGTGACGATCGCGCCGTCGACCTCCGGCAACTGCGGCATCAGCGCGTCGAGACACGCGACCGTCTCCTCGCGGTTGTTCCAGTTGACGATGATGACGTCGACCGGCGGCGCGCTCAGAAACTGCCTCCGATGCGGCGTTTGATTTTGTCGACGAACGTTGCGGGACGCTCCGGCACCTGCGGGCGAAACGCGAACTCTTCCTTGCCGGCGCCGAAGTGCGGCGCACGACAAAACGCGAGCAGCGGTTCGAGCACGCGCGGCCATTGGTGTTCTGCGACGAAGCTCTGCGTCGCATCGAACATCGCCTCGTGCCACGCGTCGAGCGCATCGATGACCGCCTTCGCGTAATCGACGGCGCGCTGTCCGCGGACGACCGTTCCCGCGCCGTAGCGCGCGAGCAGTTCGTCGGTTCCCGGCGCGGAGCTCGTCACGATCGGCAGCCCGCCCCAGAGATAGTCGTAGATGCGCGTGCGCATCGAGAGATCGGTCTCGAGCGATTGCGGGAACGTCAGCAGAGCGAGCGCGAAGCGTTCGAAAAACGCGGCGCGCTGGTCGTACGCGGCCCACGGCTCGAAGCGGATGAAGTCGCCGAAGCCGGCAGACTTCACGTACTTGATCGCGTCGGCGGTTTTTCCCTGCGGCGTGAGTGATGGATTCGGATGCGTCGTGAACGTCAGCGTGACGTCGCCGATCGTCTTGCGCGCGGTGGCGATCGCATCGATCGCGACGATCGGGTCGTACCAGTCGTAGATGCCGCCGAACAGCACGTTGTGCGATGCGTTGCGATGCGCATCCGCGCGCGGCGGCTGCACGCCGAACGGCGCGATTGCGATCAGCGACGCGAGGCGGCGATCGGCGTGAAACGCGATCGGATTGAGGCGGCCGACCGCGAGCAGCATGCCGAGCCAGAACAGGCGTTGTGCGTCCGATGCGCAGAGAAAAAAATCGCCGCGCAGAAGGGAGTTCACGAGCGTCGCGTGATCGTGCGTGAACACTTCCGCGCCACGCGACTGGTAGTAATGCAGGTTCTCGACGATGAACGGGTCGTACAAATCGACGACGGTCGGAATTGCCCGCGCGTGTGCGAAGAGATCGTTCGCGACGTGTCCCTGCACGAACGCAACGTCTGATTTCTCGCTCCACGACGCGATGTTCTGCGGCGTCGCATCGAACGCTCCGCCGTCGCGCGACAGCATCGCCACCGAATGTCCGTCGTCCTGCAGCGCTTTCGCGATCTCGAGGAAGCGGATGCCGATTCCGGCGGGCTGCCCGTGCACGATCGGCTCGGGACAGACGAGGAGCACGCGCGTCACGAACGGCCCTTCATCTTCTCGACCATCGTGTGCAGCTTCCAACTGCGCGACGCGTAAATCGTGTCGAGCAGCGTCTGCAGGCGATGAATCTCGTTGTAAAGCGCCTGCGTCGTTTCCTGCGATTGCACGACGTACGGCTCGAGCTGTTCGTTCCGCTCGCGGAGCCGCGACAGTTCGACCGCGCGCTGTTCGAGCTCCTGCGTCGCAGCCGTGTACGCGCCGTTGATCGCGTGAAACGAGCCTTCCGCCTGCGAGAGGCGCATGGTCAACTCGTTGACTGTCTGCTGCAGGTGCGTCAGCTGTTCGCTCACGCCGCGGTTCTCGCGTTCGAGCCGCGCGACGTCGGTCACGAGATGCGCGCGCGCGCCGCTCGTTTCCGCAAGCGCGCTGAACGTTGCGCCCGCGCGGCGCTTCTGCAATTCGAACGCGTTCGCGATCGTGTCGTTGTCGATGAGTGCCGCGTGCTTGCGCCAGACCTGAAGCTTCGCGTCGCGAAAGACGCTCGTCCCTTCCGGATTCTCGCGCGTGATCGAGCCGGCGTTTTCGAAGTGGCGAATCTCGCACGTCACGCGCGGCACGCGGACGAAGTCGCCGCGCTGCGCGACGCGAATCAGAAAGTCCCAGTCTTCGAAGAGATCGAACGCGGGATCGAAGCCGCCCGCGTCGAGGAACGTTTCGCGCGCGACGAGCAGCGTCGGGAGCGGAATGTAGTTGTCGAGCAGCAGCAGGTCGCGATCGAAGTCCTGCGCGAAGAGGCGCAGGCGCGTGCCGCTCTGCACGAAATGCGAGATCGCGTCGGTGTACCAGGCAGCGGCAGGTTTCTGCGTCGCGCCCGCGAGCGTCGCGAGATGTTCGCGATAGTAGAGATCGTCATCATCGAGAAACGCGATGAACTTCGACGCCGCCGCCCGCACTCCGCCATTCATCGCCTCCGAACGTCCGCGCGATTGCTCATGCTCGACGAGCTTCACGCCGTCGACAGCAGGCGTTGCTCCGCCGTCGTTCACGATGACGATCTCGCACGGATAGCCGCCGCTGCGAATCGACTGCACAGCTTCGTCGAGCAGTTGCAGCCGATCTTTCGTGCGAACGATCACGCTGATCGGTACGACCTCGCGTGTAACTTCGATCGTTCGCGCATCGCCAACGAGTTTCTGCAGCGATGAGAACGGCGTCGTTCGCAGCTCCGGCAACGCGATCACGTAATACGCCTCAGCGGCGCGCACTGGCCGCGGCAGCGTCATCGCGCGATACGCGTTCAGTCCGCGCGCGAACGATCCGTAATTGCGGATCGAGCTTTGCGACGCGTGCGCCGCGATCGCCGTTGACTTCACATCGACGACATCGCTGATGTCCACGAGCGCATTCGGCCGGATCGGCTGGCCGACTTCGTAAAACGCAACGCGCGTCGTCGCCAGCTCGGAGAAGAGCGTCTCCTCGCGTTGCACCAACTCGCAAAACGCCTGAGCGAGCGCCGCGTGATCGGGATGAATTTCGATCGGCGAAGGGAGCGTGACGAGGTCGGGACGAAACCGCCGCAGCGTCGCAAGGAGCGATTGCTGCAACTCGTCAATGTGTTGACTGAGCGACCGGTCGGGATGGCGCAGGAATTCAACCTCGAAACCCGTGCCGAGTGCCTCGAGTCCCGCTCGCGATTCCTCTTCGCGCGTCTTCCGATACGACTCGCGATCGGGCACCGCTTCTGCTTCTGTACCGTCTGTCGTAACGGTTACATGGACGGATCGCCGCTCGCGCAGATGCTGCGCGACGAGACCGCCGCAACCGATCACTTCATCGTCGGGGTGGGGAGCGAGCACCAGAAGCCGCTCGCCGCGAAGGAGCTCCGGCGTATATGGAATCGCCTCCGCTTCACGGATCATCTTCGGTGCATTATAGGGGCGAGCGTCACGGGTCCTGCGCTCGAGCCCCGCTCTATAATTCGAGAGAAGGTCGTGGATCAAAATCAGCAGCAGGTCAGCCACGTGCTGTCGCTCGTGCAGCGGCTCACGGGGCAAATCGCGGGAGCGTCAACGCTTTCCGAGCTCTTCAACTCCGCGTTCCGGACGTTGCATGAGACCGTGCCGTTCGACGTCGCCGTCGCGCTGATGATCGAGCAGCATCTCGATCTCTACATGCTTTCGCGCGGCGCGGCCGAGTCGCTCATCAACGACGCGCTCGTAAAGCGGATGCGCCAAACGCTCGAGTCGCAAATCCCCGTTCCGTTCGAAGGGACCGACGTCGTCGTCAAGCTCGAAGCCGCCGATCTCCCCGACGTCGAAGGCCCGCGCACGCTCGAGCACGAAGTGCATACGATCCTGATGCAGGCCAATCGCATCGCCGGAATCCTGTTGCTCTATCGATCCGAGCCGCCGTTCGATGCGTTCGAGCGTCAGGTCCTCGAAATCTTCTCCGCCCAAACCTCCATGCTCCTCGGCAACATCCGCGCGCGCGAGCAGATCCTCGAGCTCGCCGACACGGACGACCTCACCGGCATCTGGAACAAGCGCTACTTCCGCCGCCACTTTCCGCAGGAGTTCGAGCGCGCGCGCGTTTACAGCCTGCCGCTGTCGCTGCTGATGTTCGACGTCGATGATTTCAAGCTGATCAACGATGGCTTCGGCCACACGGTCGGGGACGTCGTGCTGTCCGAGCTTTGCGGCACCGTGCGAGAAACGCTGCGGCCGCCCGATCTCTTCGCGCGCTTCGGCGGCGACGAGTTCGCGATCATCCTGCCGCACACCGACATGCACGGCGCCTGCGCCGTCGCCGATCGCATCATGTCGCGCGTTCGCGGGCTGACCATTCCGACGGACGAAGAAGGCGCGATCCAGTGCTCGATCTCGATCGGTATCGCTGACTACTCGCCGACAGACGCATCCGCCGCCGATCTGCTGCGGCGCGCCGACGAGCGGCTGTACGCCGCGAAACGCGAGGGGAAGAATCGCTACACAGGAACGGTGACGACGTAAATGCGCAACCGCTACCTCATCGCCAACTGGAAAATGAATCTGCCGCCGGAAGGGATTTCGGCGTACCTCGGGGCGCTGTCGCGTGCGAATGCGAGCGATGTCGCGATGGTCGTCGCTCCGCCGTTCCCGTATTTGCGCGACGTCGCGGGCGTGCATGCGAGCATCGCCGCTGCCGCGCAGAATTGCGCGGATCAGAAATCGGGCGCGTTCACGGGCGAAGTCTCCCCATGGATGCTCGCGGACCTCGACGTCAACTACACCATCATCGGTCACTCGGAGCGCCGCTCGATTTACGGCGAGGACGACGCACTGCTGCAGCGGAAGCTGAGCGCTGCGATCGAAGCGGGACTCACGCCCGTGCTCTGCGTCGGCGAGGATCTTCGCGTTCGCGAATCGGGAAATGTCGCGGCGCATCTGGCGGAGCAGATTCGCGCGGTCGTATCACCTGCGCTCGACGGCGCGAAGGAAGTCATCATCGCGTACGAGCCGATCTGGGCGATCGGAACGGGACGGAATGCGAGCGGCGCGATGTGCGCGGAGACAGTCGCTGAGATTCGCGAGGCGGTCGGCCGTTTCTGGCCTGCGCGCTATCGCGATGACGCGCCGATTCTTTACGGCGGTAGCGTCACGCCGGACAACATCAGCGACCTGCACTCGAATGGCGGCATCGAAGGCTATCTCGTCGGCGGCGCGAGTTTGTCATCAGAGAAGTTCCTCGCACTTTTCGCCGCGATGAACGCGTCTTGACTTCACCCGGCAATCGGGGAAGAATCCGCGCTCCTGGCTGGTTAGCTGCCATCGCATCGGAGAACCCATGACTGTTTTACTCGTAATTCTGCACGTCATCATCAGCCTCTTCCTGATCCTGGTCGTCCTCGTTCAGCAGGGCAAGGGCGCGGATCTGGCGGGCGCGTTCGGTGGCGGCGGATCGCAGACGGCATTCGGCGCGCGCGGCGCGACGACGCTTCTGCACAAACTCACGACCGGCTTTTTCATCGCGTTCGTCGTCACGTCGCTTGCCCTCGCGATCGTGCAGGCTCGTCCGCGCTCCTCGGTCATGAGCGGTCATCCCGCGGCGGCTCCGGCAGC
>Ga0066671_10000456_pt1 | contig 12808 bp, 14 predicted proteins | sample GraSoiAngelo_120_FD_62294 | JGI IMG/M metagenome (GOLD analysis project Ga0066671, IMG submission 62294) | Grasslands soil microbial communities from the Angelo Coastal Reserve, California, USA - 14_0919_09_20cm | ecosystem: Environmental > Terrestrial > Soil > Grasslands | place: USA...
GCAAACGCAGGCCTCGCCAGCATATGCCCTTCAGGCAGGATGTCTCGCTGTCGCGCCGGTTGCCGCAGCCCCCGCCAAAAATATCGAAAACAACCCCATGCAAAGTAGCACGCGGTCGCCGGCGCCAACGCTTTGAGCCGACACTTGACACGTCGGGCAAATCAGCAGCACTGGTTCATCATCGCATAATCGATTAAACGACCGCGGGCGCGGAAGGGCGCGTGCTCGGCGTGACGTCAGGCGAAACGGCCTCACCTATATCGGGCGCTGCATTGTGACGGCTTCGATGCATCGATGCGATCATGTTTCGCGTGGGGACCGTTGAAGACGATCTGCCGATGGAAGTCGAACGCGGCCACCAAGTGAAAGTCTCTTCCTGCGAACCGCGCTGGCGGCCGCCTCCACTTCCCCGCGGCATCGATCACCGGTCCCGGTGGCCTCTGGATCAACATAGCCATCGTAGAATTCACGGTCGTTTTCGGCTGAAGCCTTCAATGCCTGATCCTTGAGATCAGACAATTCCTTGATGACATTTTTTCATTCATCCGTGTACCACTCCGAACTATCTGCGGGGACTGCCCAAGCAGCGTCTTGACTCTATGTGATATATACATCACCTTTGTGATGTCAATATCACAAAAGTGATTTATGGGAAAGCTCAGCGGGAAGATTGCCCTGATTACCGATGGGAATAGCGGGATCGGACTGGAAAGTGCGCGAGTGTTTATCGAAGAAGGCGCCCGCGTTTTCCTAACGGAGCGCAACCGCGAAACGCTTGACGCCGGAGCGCGCAGTGTCGGCTCGCAGGCCATCACCATACGGAGGACGCAGAAAACGTCCCGGGAGATCGACAAGCTGTTCGCCGCAATCGCCGGTCAGGTCGATGGCCTCGACATCCTGTTCGTCAACGCTGGCGTGGGGCGCGCGACCCCCGCTGGGCCAGGCGCCCGAAGCGGTCTTCGACGAACTCTTCGCCGTCAACGTGAAGGGCGTGTTCTTCACCGTCCAGGCGGCGCTGCCGCTACTCAAGCCAGGAAGCACAATCATCCTCAATGCTTCCGCTGGTGCTTACAATGGCTCGCTGGCTACGCTGCTTCGAAAGCCGCTGTGCGCTCTTTGGCGAGGGGCTTCTCGGCGGATCTCGTCAAGCGCGGCATCCGCGTGAATGTGCTCAGCCCCGGCCCGACGGCAACGCCGGTCTGGGAGAGGACCGGCGTGCCCGCCGACATAGTCGAACCGACACAGCGCCGGCTGCAGAGGTCTATTCCAGCCGGGCGGCTCGGAACGCCCCAAGGAAATGGCAAGTGCGGCTCTCTTACTCGCATCCGACGATTCCAGCTTCATGCTGGGCGCGGAGATCATCGTCCATGGCGGCGCGACTCAACTGCGGAGCGCCCGCCTATCGCTAGCGCCAACCAGAAAGGTACAATCGCCATGTCCTATCCCTCAATCGCCGCTGTCGTGGGGCGCGCTTTGCTTGCACTCCTGTTCCTGCTGGCCGGAACGGCGAAGCTACTAGGTCCCGCCCCATACCTTGCGCACATGGCGGAATTCCACGTCCCGGGATATTTGCTCTGGGCGGTGATCGCGCTGGAAATTGGCGCCGGAGCGGCGCTTCTCCTCGGCCGGCGCCTGGTCTGGTCAGCCGGCGCCCTAGCCGTCTTCTGCGTTCTGACGGCCTCCATCTTTCATTTCAACTTCGCCGTGCCCGCCGAACGCACGCTGTTCTTCAAGGACCTTGCCATCGCGGGCGGCCTGCTCGCGATCGCCGCAGGGGTTTGGAGTGGAAGGCGTGTAAAGGCCGCGGACGGGTCCGCTAGCCAAGCCGTCGGGAGCGGCGCATGATACTGGGGCAGATCGAAAAGGTAACGATCGACGGGGTGGCGCTCAACGTCGATAGCGTGGGAACGGGAACACCCGTGCTCTGCTTGCATGCCGTCGGCCACGACGGCCACGACTTCGATGCGCTCGCGCAGTGCCTTGGTCATAGCTACAGATTTGTCAGATTGGACTGGCCGGGTCAGGGGCAATCCGCGTTCGATCACAGCCCGGCCAGCGCGGCGCGCTATGCCGAACTCGCCGACAAGGTGATCGACGCACTTGGACTCGTCAGCCCGGTCATCCTCGGCAATTCCATCGGCGGCGCCGCGGCCATCCGGATTGCCGCGAGGCGTCCCCTGCGCGGCCTCGTCCTCTGCGACAGCGGGGGGCTGGTCGAGATTACGTCGGCGGTCACCCGCATCTGCCGCTTCTTCGAGGGATTCTTCGCGGCCGGCGAGCGGGGCGCCTGGTGGTTCGGCCTGGCGTTCGCGCTGCACTATTCGATGATCCTACGTGGTGCTGCCGCGCGCGCGCAGCGCCGGCTGATCGTCAAAGCTGCAAGGAGGAGCGCTCCGGTGCTCCGGCAGGCTTGGGCTTCCTTCGGACGGCGGGACGCCGACGTGCGGGGCTTGGCGGCGAGCCTCGATGTTCCCATCTGGGTGGCCTGGGCGAAGCGCGACGGCGTCCTGCCGCTGAAATACTGTCTGCCCGCAATTAAGCAGCTCAAGAGTTACACGCTCACGGTCTTCGAAGGCGGACATTCGCCGTTCCTCGAACAGCCCGATGCCTTTGCGAAAGGATTTGAGGGCTTTATGACGGGCCTTCCGGCTCGAGCGGGCGGCACCGAACCGCGGAGCGCCGAGGGCGGGGTTACTTATGTCCTAGGCACGGAAGGTTGCACTGATTCCGAGGCAACTCGATCATGAATAAGGCTGCGGTCGCCCGATCCAGTCGTTCGCGCGGCGATACGCGGCGTTTGTTGATCGACGCCGCTGCCGCTGAATTCAACGAGTCGGGATATGATGGCACAGACAGCAATCGGATTGCCCGTCGTGCCGGATTCGCGCCGCAGACCTTCTATCGCTGGTTTCAGGACAAGGCTGAAATCTTCATCGCGGCGTATCACGAGTGGCAAGCTGCAGAAGCCGCCATCCTGAAGGACTTGCTCTCGGCTGCCGCCGCTGACGACGTGCTGGCGGATGCCTGCGTAGCGCATCACCGCGCATATCTTAAATTCCGGCGAAGCCTTCGCCAACTATCCTACGAAATCCCTTCGGTACGTGAGGCCCGCGCAGAGAGCCGGAGACGGCAGATAGCCTTCATCCGATCGTTGAAAGGCGCCGCCGCTAGAGACGAGCCATCGATCGCGGCGGTGCTGCTCCAGCTTGAGCGACTATCCGACGCCCTCGCCGAAGGAGAATTCGAGGATATGGGTATGCTGCAAGACAGCGGAAAAGCTGCTCTCGCCGCTCTCATCCACAATCTCCGCAGATGAACACGCGAGGAAATCCTGAGACAGTATCTCGCTAGTCGCCACCGACGACGAACGAGTTGCGTAGGGAGTGTCGCGTCTCAGCGAGACGGATGCCAATCATGGCTCCTCTGCACGAGCGAGGCGTCACCGCACGAGTTTCGCACCAAAAACGGTCCAACCAAAGCTCAATGAACGCGATCGAATCAAACGAAGCCGCAGCAAAATCAACGAAGCCAATCGATAGTCTGGCGCTCATAGCGCGGCGCTCGCGCGGCGAGTTCATCGCCTCCCAGATGTCGCTTCGACGTTGCACGTTGAGCCAGAAGTCGGGACTGTTGCCGAACACGCGGGCAAGGATGAGTGCCGTTGGGGCCGTTACAGCCCTGCGGTCGTTGCACAGTTCGTTGACGTGCTTGCGCTGCACCTCAGCGATAACTGTGATCATCGAGATAGACGCCCGATGCTTCACCGCGGCGGGTCATCCGTCAAGGATTGATGATTTGGAGGTTGGCAACTCATCGGAAGCCAGGCCTTCGCTGCGCGACTTCAGGGCGAGTGGCAAATTGGCGGTCTGATCGTGGGTGCGGACATGTTCTCGCATTGGCGAGTGCCACATCATAGCGTCATGGAAAAACAATTGTACCCATCTTCATCGGCCATGGCGCGCCACTTCGCTTCGCAAGCCGCGCCGAACGCCACCGGTTTCGACTTCCTCACCGATTGAGTTCACTCCCTGCCCCTGCACGCATCGCATCGCGGAGAGCGACGATCGAGACGATCAGCAGAGCATATGTGGCCAACGTCAGGAGCACGAGGACCGACACCGCAAGCCAGCCATAGAACGCGCTGGCGTGTGGACCGTATACGTGCTGGAACCATGCGCGATGAGCTTCCGGTGCGGCAGATTGAAGCGACTCGGATCGGCATAGGGGTCCACATAGGGCAAGTACAGATCGGTTGAGACCCGTTCGTATTTTCCGATCGGAACATAGTGGACGAACGTGACCAAGCCGGCCAACAGAACGCCTGTAGCGAGCCAGTAAACGGCGCTGGCTTGCCGCCGCCACGTGCGCCAAATGCCGTAGATCAGCATCGGGTAGATGAGAAGGCTGAAGGTGAACGGCGTCACGTCCGCGGTAAATGGCCAACCGCTGTGATTCCCTCGGAAGACGTGATCGGCGTGATGCAGCAACCCGAGGACCCCAACGCTCGCCGCGATCCAGACGAGGGCGCGTGAATGCGCCGATCCGGTACCAACCCTGGTATCGCTCATTTCTGAACCTCCCGCCTTGATGGAGATCAAACGGGAACTCGGCTGACATACCTAAGTTTCTGTTTCAGCCAGAGGACGTTGCGAATGCAGGTCATGGTATTGGAGGCGCCGGGCAAGGCGCTGGCGTTCCGTGAGCGGGGCGAGCCCGATCCTGGTCCCGGCATGGTCCGCATCCGCGTTGGCGCCTGCGGCGTGTGCCGCACCGATCTCCATGTGGTCGACGGGGAATTGCCCGATATTCCCTATCCGATTGTGCCGGGTCACGAGGTTGTCGGACGTGTCGATGCGCTGGGCCAGGGTGTGGCATCGTTGCGCCTTGGCGAACGCGTCGGCGTCCCCTGGCTTGGAGCAACCTGCGGCATTTGCCCCTATTGCCGGCAGGACCGCGAAAATCTCTGCGATCATCCGGTATTTACCGGCTATACGCGCGACGGCGGGTTTGCCTCGCATCTTCTGGCCGACGCGCGCTACTGTTTTCCGCTCGGCGAGGCGGGTGAGGACACGGCTCTCGCGCCGCTTCTTTGCGCAGGCTTGATCGGCTGGCGCTCGCTCACCATGGCCGGCGATGCGAACCATCTCGGGCTGTACGGGTTCGGCGCCGCCGCGCATATCGTAGCGCAGGTCGCGAATTGGCAGGGACGTACCCTCTACGCGTTCACGCGCGCCGGCGATAGCGCCGCGCAGCAGCTTGCGCTTTCGCTCGGCGCCGCCTGGGCTGGCGCCTCGGACGACGCGCCGCCGGTGCCGCTCGACGCGGCCATTCTCTACGCGCCCGTCGGCGCGCTGGTTCCGGCCGCGTTGCGCGCGGTGCGAAAAGGTGGACGTGTGGTGTGCGCCGGAATTCACATGTCGGATATTCCGACCTTTCCTTACCGCTTGCTCTGGGAAGAACGGCAAATCGTCTCGGTCGCGAACCTGACACGCGCGGATGGCGAGGCGTTTCTTGCCATTGTACCCAAGGCGGGGGTCAAGACGCATACGACGGTGTATCCGCTTCGCGAAGCCAACGCCGCCCTTGCCGCGCTCAGGAGCGGCGCATTGATCGGCGCCGCCGTGCTGCAACCATGACCCGTGGCGCCACGACGACCTCGCATGAGACGGACCAGGGGGCGGTGCTCTCTTTTCTTGGCCGCGTCGAGCCCGATACGCAGCGGGTCGACACCCATGCCTCCATCGTCTTTCTCGGCAAGGACCGCGTGCTCAAGGTCAAACGCGCGGTTCGCCTGCCGTTTCTCGATTACTCGACCCTCGAAAAGCGCAAGCAGGCCTGCGATGAAGAACTGAGGGTCAATACGCTGTTCGCACCTGACCTCTACCGCCGCGTGGTCCCGATCACGCTAGGGGAAGCGGGCCTCGCCGTCGATGGCAGCGGGACGCCGGTGGAATGGGCGGTCGAGATGGCGAGATTTGACGAAACGCTGGGCCTGGATCGCGTGGCGGCGACTTCAGAAGTGCAGCCGGGCCTCGCCGTCGCACTGGCAGACACGATCCGTCGCGCCCATGACCGATCCGCTCCCGCGCCAGGCGGCCCATGGCTGGACTCGATCGGCGGGATCATCGACCGGAATACGGCAAAATTTCGCGCGGTGAGCGGACTGGCTGGCGCAGCGATCGACCGGCTCGACGCCTTCAGCCATGCGGCACTGGTCGAGCAGACCACCCTCCTCGAGGCACGGGCCGCCGCAGGCTGGGTAAGGCGTTGCCACGGCGATCTCCATCTCGGCAACATCGTTCTCATCGACGGTAAGCCGGTGATGTTCGATGCCATCGAATTCGACCCGATTATTGCCACGACCGACATCCTCTATGATCTGGCGTTTCCGCTGATGGATTTGATCCGTTTCGACCAGCGGGCGGCGGCAAACGTCCTTTTCAACACTTACCTGGACGCAGCCGACGAAGCCGCCCGCAACGCGCTGGTGTTGTTCCCGCTGTTTCTTTCGATGCGCGCGGCGATCCGCGCGCATGTGCTCTTCATGAAAAGCGAGCAAGGCGAAGGCAATCCATCGGCACGGAGCGAAGCCAAGCGCTATTTCGATCTTGCCATTCGCCTGATCGAGCCCGAGCCGCCTTGCATGGTGGCGATAGGGGGCTTGTCCGGCACCGGGAAAAGCGCGCTTGGCCGCGCGATCGCACCCCTGATTGGGCCGCCGCCCGGCGCTCGCATTGTTCGTTCCGACGTGATCCGCAAAGCGCTCTTTGACGTTCCGGAAACGACGCGCCTGCCATCGTCGGCATATGAACCGGTCGTCACCAAGAAGGTGTACGAGATCTTGATGGAAGCTGCACGTCGTGCCGCCCAACAAGGCTGCTCGGTCGTGCTCGATGCGGCGTTCTTGCGAAGCGAAGAACGCGCGGCATTTGCCGCAACGGCCCCAGTAGCGGTCCGTCACATCGGCCTGTTTCTGGAAGCCGATCGCGCGACGCGATTGGCGCGTATTAATGCGCGAACGAAGGATGCTTCTGATGCGACCGCGGCGATCGCGATCGCGCAGGAAGCCATGACGGAAGGCGATCTCGACTGGCCGCGGATCGAGGCTGCGGGAACGCCAGCCGAGACCCTCGCGCGCTGCCTGCGCATGCTAGGCAAGGCCCTTCCGAACCAGGCCTGACCTCCAGCGTCGGGCGCGCCGGCGGGCAAATGGCCGACTTGGAGTCTGGGCCGATACAAGCATATGATCGTTTCCAGCGACCGCAGCGGGCGAGCCAGGATGCCGAACTATATTGCATTGATGCGCGCGGTGAATGTTGGCGGCACCGGCAAGCTGCCGATGACCGAGCTGAAGGCGATGTGCGTCGCTGAAGGATTTGCCAAAGTGCGAACCTACATCGCCAGCGGCAATGTGGTGTTCAGCACCAATCGATCCGCTGCCACCGTCAAGGCGGCGCTGGAGAAGCGCCTGCGGACCTATGCCGGCAAGCCCGTCGGCGTGGTTCTGCGTACCGCGCAGGAAATGGCGGCGGTCCTGAAATCGAATCCATTTCCCAAATCGCCTCCGAACTGGACCGTCGCGATCTTTCTGGACGATCCCCCGCCGTTGGACGCCTTGGATGATATCCGCGGCCAGCAGGACGAGGAGGTACGGCTCGGCAAGCGCGAGATTTTCGTCGCCTATGGCAGCGGTATGGGACGTTCGAAATTGAGGATTCCGGCCGCCGCAAAGGGGACGGCCCGGAACATCAACACCATCGCCAAGCTCGTGGAGCTTGCCTCCGGCAACTAGAGCATGATCCGGAAAAGTGGGCACCGGTTTTCCTCGCGACAAACGCGCAACGCGTTTGCGCGGAGATCATGCTCAAACAAAAATATAGAGCGGGATGACGAGTCGGGGAAAAGTCATCCTGCGCGGGTCTTACGGCGCCGAGTCCGAGGTCGCGATGGCGTGCATGAGCCACAACGCGGCAAATACGACGAACATCGCAAACCAATGGAACTCGCCGGGCGGCATCTCGACGAGGTCCGAGAGCCAATCGAACGGAAGACCTCCGAGCCACAGGACCAGCATCGTGGTAAAGGTGACGAAGACCCCGTCGAGGGCCCTTAAGACGATCCTTTTTGATGTCATCACGGCCTCCAACCAGCTGAATACAGCTTCGATGCCGCGCCGCTTGCGCCGTACATCCCTTCGGGAAGACCGACGCCATAGGCGATGTCGCCGCGACGGAGACCGATGTCCTTTAGCTCGCGATCGGAGCAACGGTTGAGTGCGGACATCACAGCCTGCCGCTCGCGGCGTGCGAGCATCGCAGCCACCCAATGATCGAAGGCGCGCTTGACCCAATCGGCAATTCGCGCGCCTCGCGAGCGCAAGCGGGCGAACAATTCCGGCGTCGCAGACCCACGCGTTCCCGCGACGAGCACATGCAAGGCAATCACAATGGTGACGACGGCCGCGACAATTGTCGCCAGATAGAAGTCGTTCATGAATAGCTCCGTTCAAATTGACGGCAAACAATGACCGTCGGACTTGAGTGGGAGCTAACGCGAAGGCGGCGGCGCGTCTTGGCCCGACACGACATCCTCTAGGACGTAAGAGAACATATTCACGTTCTGTCGCCCCGCACTTCGCGCGGCGTGAGCCCGTATTGCTGGCGGAAGCGCCGATTGAAGTAGGACAGGTCGCCAAAGCCGACATCGTAGGCGATGGTGCTGATCGCGATTTGGCTCGCGCTCGGCTCGCACAGCAGTCGGTGGGCCCGCGCCAGGCGTTGGCCGATCAAAAACTCCGAGAACGTCGTGCCGTCGGCCTCGAACATGCGCTGCACATACCGCGGCGTGACGTTGAGGCTAGCGGCAAGGGTCCCGACCGAGATGTCGCGGCGGTGACTATGCGCGACGACATAGGATTTCGCGAGCTTCAGGCGCGCAGCACGCAAGCCGCGGGTCCTCGCGGTATCGGCAAAATCCGCCGCCGGGCCGACGGCTAGCGCCAGGAGGTCCTGAACGTGGCGAACCGAAACGTTGCGCAATTGCTGATCGATCGACGAGCCCGCGTTCAATAGCCAGCCGGCGTAATCCACCAGGAGCCTCAGCGCGCCTCGGTCAGCGGGAATCGGACGCATGAAGGCGTCATCGAGACTGACAACCGTCTGCTCGAACATCGCGCGCGGCACCCGCAGCGTAATGGATCGCCCGATGCTGGTGCGGTGGAACGACGTCGCCTCACCGCCGCTCAATACGATCGCCTCGCCCTCGCGCAAGCTCTGCTCGCGTCCGCCGGATGCGATATTGACGGATCCGGTCCGGTTGACGGCAACCACGACGTCGTCGTTGCCGTCGGCGAGATAGCGGCCGCTGCGCGAGATTTTCGCGGGCGACGATGAAGCTTCCATGAGCTGCAGCCCCGGAAGCGCCAGCGACGCTATCCGAGCTTCAAAGGCCGCGTCTCGCGCCGGCTCAAGATCGGCGCGGAGCATGACGTGGCCATAATGTTCGCGCCAGAAGGCAATGCGGTCCTTTTCAGGGATATGATTGGTAGAAAACTCAACAATGCGATTGTCTAAATCCGTCATGCGCGTCACGCCAATCAATTGAAGCCATTCCGCCCCCGCGTACCGCATTCCTCCCGCCCGGCCCTCTGTTAGCGCCTTTGTACGCGGTCCGGCATCCCCCGATCGGAGGAGGCCGGACACGCTTGTTGTCGGGCCCCGCGATGTCGCCCGGCACCCACGGTTGGTCGCATAAGTCCAAGACTGAAAGCCGCGGCGATGATCTCTCTGCCGTCCTTTTTGCAAGGTCAGGATTCAAGGATGAAATTGACAGGTAAATGCTTTTGCGGCGCCGTTGAAATCGAGCTTTCGGGATCGCCGGAGGCGATGGGGTATTGCCACTGCAGTTCCTGCCGATCCTGGTCCGGCGGCCCCGTCAACGCTTTCAGCCTCTGGAAGCCGGAAGCGGTGCGGATCGCCGTCGGCGCCGAACATGTCGCGATGTTCCAGAAATCGAAATTGAGCCAGCGGCAGTACTGCGCCAAATGCGGCGGTCATCTGATGACCAACCATCCGCCGCTCGGTCTGGTGGACGTGTTCGCGGCGACCATTCCAGATCTTGCTTTCAAGCCGGGCGTGCACGTCAACTACGCGGAGACGGTGCTGCAGATGCGCGACGGACTGCCCAAATTGAAGGATTTTCCAAGCGAATTCGGCGGGTCGGGAGAGATGGTCGCAGAGTGAGCGGCCAGCATCAACGACGGCTCGGCGCTCCGGGCCGTCGTCCCAACCGGTCTAGCCCGACAACTTTTTGTCGAATCGCACCGCGCGCCAGTCCAGCGAACGCGTGAACGCAAAGCCGGCCTTGCGGGCAAGGTTCGTCATTTCAAGATTGGTTTTCAAGGCCTCGCCGAACAACTCGAAATGACCGAGGCTGATGGCGCGAAGCTGCAATGCGTCCAACAGCGCCGAACCGAGCCCGCGATGCTGCCAGCGATCGGCGACAGAGATCGCGAACTCGCCGCATCCCTTTTCGCGGTCGAAGCCGTAAGCGGCCTCGCCGATAATGGCATCGCGCCCCTGCGCGCGCCACTCCGCGACCAGCGTGAAGTGATCCGATTTCCAGCTACGCTTCAGGCAATCGAATGCAATTTTCGAAACATTGCCTACCGCACCCATGAAGCGGTTATGCCGCGAGGACGGCGATAGATTCTCGAAATGTTCGGAAAGGCCTTCGAGGTCGCTCGCGGCCGCGGTTCGAATCCACATGGGGCTTGCCGTACTCGCGACGATTTCTGTCGCCCGCAACAAATGCCTCATTCTATCCCCTTGAGATTGTCTTGAGATCTCCTTGAGATTCTCTTGCTATTTTCTTGCGGCCGTCTTGAAAAGAATTCGCGCCGGCTTGATCCGACAGCAAATGGCGATGATCGCGAATGATGTTCCGCGCTGCGCGTTCGCGGGAATCCTGCAACGCGATCAACAACGCGCGCGCTACGAGGCGCAACAGCCGCAAACCACTCCACCACCCGACATTTGACGCTGGTGCGCAAGTCAAATCGATTTTGGACATTGCAAGGCTCGCCACGTTGCTTTCAAGGTCGTAGCGCACGTTGCGCGAACGCGCTTGGACGCAGCCGTCAATCGTTCCGGCTAAAGCGACGACGTGTGACCTGGCACACAGAGTTTGCTGCAGCGTCGTGCTTATTTGAACCTCGGCGGCGCTGCCACGACTAATGACGGGGAATTCCGTCATGCGATTGGGGTTCATGAAACTGCAAATCGCGCGGCGCGAAAGCGCAGCTTGCTGGAGACGCAACGTTGACGACCAATCTTTATGTGCAAGCCGTCGAAGCGATCTATGCAAGCGGCCTCGACAGCGAACTCATGCCGGAGGCGCTGGCCGCGACCAGCCGCTGATGCAACGTCTATGTCCGCATTTTCAAAGAGCATACCAGATGAGAGCACGCCTCACCGCCGTTCCCGGTCATGCCAACGCGCTGGAAGATGCGCTCGACCTGCTGGCCGATGGTGTCGCACTGCTTCGGCGCGATGGCGGAATCGTCTACGCCAATGAAGCGCTGCGGATTCTTGCGGCGCGCGGCGACGATTTCCGGGTTGATCGGAAAGCCGTTGAATTTTCGACAATAGACCTGCGCAACCGTTTCGCCGCGGCTTTGAACGCTGTGCAGCGGGATCCCTCGGTTGCATTCGGCCTGACCGACTTCGCGGTACCACGGGGCCACGGCCTGCCGCCCTATACGGTGTCGGTGCGGCCGTTGACGCGGGCGCGAACGGACGCAACCCATAACCCTGACGCTGTGGCGATGCTGCTGATTCACGACCCGCTCCTTAAGAATTCGGCGATCTGCCGCATGCTGCAGGAGCTTTATGCGCTCACCAATGCCGAGGCCCATCTGGTGCAGGCGCTCGGCACCGGCATGACCGCGGTCGCCTATGCACGCAGCCGCTGCATCAGCGTCACCACGGTCTATACGCATCTTCGGCGAACGCGCGAGAAAACCGGATGGAAGAGCGTTGCCGAGCTGACGCGGCGGTTCCACGAACTGAACGTCGCGTTGCGGCCGAACTAGCCGCATGCCGGCTCGGCATGAGGCTGCTCCGAACGCTCACAGGCTCGGAACGGGCTCAAGGGGCAACGACGGCAAGCCGCCGAAGCGACGCTCGCGCCGATGGAACGAGGCCAGCGCTTCGGCGAGATCCTCGGCGTCGAATTCGGGCCACATCCGCTCGGTGAAGTGCAGTTCGGCGTAAGCGCCTTCCCAGAGCAGAAAATCGGACAGACGCTTCTCGCCGCTGGTGCGGATGATGAGGTCGACGTCGCGAAGCCCCCTCTCGCCGGTGACGAGATCGGCAAACATCTCGCGGGTCAGATATGCAATTCCCGCGATCCGCGCGGCCGCATTGAGGATGGCGTCGCGCGCGGAGTAATCTACCGCGATGCGCAGGTGCAGCACGTCGCCGCTTGCCGTCGCCTTTTCCGCGCGTCCGATCGCGGCCGCGATGCCGTCCGGCAAACGATCGCGGCGCCCGATCACGGTGAGACGAACGCCGTTGCGGACCAGGCTCTCGACCTCGTTGGCGAGGTAAAATCGCAACAGGGTCATCAGCGCCGCCACCTCGGCCTTCGGGCGGCGCCAATTGTCGGCCGAAAACGCATAGAGCGTCAGCGTTCCCACGCCCTGCTCCGGCGCCGCTTCGACGATGCGCCGGATCGCCTCGACGCCGGCCTCGTGCCCGCGCACGCGCGACAGGCCGCGGCGGGTGGCCCAGCGGCCGTTGCCGTCCAT
>Ga0066671_10000459_pt1 | contig 12781 bp, 13 predicted proteins | sample GraSoiAngelo_120_FD_62294 | JGI IMG/M metagenome (GOLD analysis project Ga0066671, IMG submission 62294) | Grasslands soil microbial communities from the Angelo Coastal Reserve, California, USA - 14_0919_09_20cm | ecosystem: Environmental > Terrestrial > Soil > Grasslands | place: USA...
AAAACACCGCTGATCGCGTAGAGAAGAACTCCAACTGCGAAGCAATTCACGAAGGCAGGCTTCGAAATGGCGGATTTCATCGAATCGGACCGAAACGTTTGCCTCAGACCCGGAAGTGGCAAACAGTATTCGCTCCAACGGGCTGTAGTTCAGCTTGGTAGAACGCTTGAATGGGGTTCAAGAGGTCGTGGGTTCAAATCCCGCCAGCCCGATTACCTAAAACAATTGGGCGCTTCTAGCGTTTTCCGTCGTCGCGATGCGCGTCAGCAATCCCGATCGTTCGGCCTTCGCGATCGACTGCCGAAATCCAGCCCAAGCTCCAGCCGGCTTTGAGTACCCAACGCCAAAATGATGCGGCTACTATAGCATCGGCGATTCCCGCAGACGTTCTACGTCCGTTCCGGTCAAAGCGCCGATCAGTTCCATGAGGCGTGCCTCGTAAGAATCACAAATGGGGGACTCGCCGTTTGGCTGCACCCAGTCGGGATGTTGCAGCCGCAGGTCGTCGTGAATCCGTTGCCGGAGCTCGGTGTAGGTGTGGATTTGGTAGGCCATGAAATGTCGTTTTTCCTTTCTTGTTTTCGCCTTCCGTGACTTCTCATCGTGGGAACTCATTTCCGGCCATTACCCTTTCCTTCGGAAAATTTTGGCGGCTGTGGCAAAAAAGTTTACGGACGACCGGGCGGACCCACCTTCGCAGAAATAAGAATCGTGAACGCTGGCAAGCTGAAATCAGACAAAGTGCTTTCGATCAAGCGCGACCATATCTCCAAGATAACGGGGGCGACGGTGATGAATGCGCAATGACCGCTGCGATCAGGTTGTTTGCGACGGGTGACCGGCCGCGTTAGCATGCGCGCCGATGCTCAGCGCTGGAATTGTTGGATTGCCGAACGTCGGGAAATCGACGCTTTTCAACGCGGTCACGCGTACCCACAAGGCGCCAGCAGAAAATTATCCGTTCTGCACGATCGATCCGAACGTCGGAGTCGTCACCGTTCCAGATCCGCGGCTGACGAGAATCGCAGAGATTTCCCATTCAAAAAAAATCACGCCGACTGCGATCGAGTTCGTCGATATCGCAGGCCTGGTCAAAGGCGCAAGCGAGGGCGAAGGGCTCGGCAATCAATTTCTCCATCATATTCGCGAAGTAGAAGCAATTGTGCAGGTGGTTCGTTGCTTTGAAAATCCGGACGTTCATCACATCAGCCCGACGATTGACCCAATCCGCGACATCGAGATCATCAATACCGAGCTCACGCTCGCGGACTTGGCGTCTTTGCAGAAACGACGCGACCGACTACAGAAGCAGCTTCACGCCGGTGACAAAACGGCGAAGATCGAGGATGCGATTATCGAGAAATTACTCGCGCATCTGGACGCCGGAAAACCGGCCGCAACCGCGGAATTAACTCCGGAAGAACAGGCAATCGCGCGCGGTCTTTTCCTGCTCACCTCGAAACCAACTATTTTTGCATGCAACGTCGCGGAATCCGACCTGGCCGCTGTAGCCGGAGTCGGTGACTCCGGCCGGAATGCGCTAGCACGAAAAGCGACCGGGATCACCGATCCCGGCTACAAAGCGAAGCGACATGTCGAGCTTGTCCAAGATTACGCGCGTCATCACTTTGCCACGGAAGCCATCGTGATTAGCGCGCAGATCGAGAGCGAACTCGTCGATCTCAGCGAGCAGGAGGCTCTGGAATATTTACGGAATCTTGGCGTTGAAGACAGCGGGGTGCACGCGCTTATTCGCGCGGTCTATCATCTGCTCGGATTGCGCACGTTTATTACCACTGGCGAAAAGGAGACGCGGGCGTGGACAATTCATGAGGGCGCGAAAGCGCCAACTGCAGCGGGGGCGATTCATTCGGACTTCGAGCGCGGCTTCATTTCCGCAGAAACGATTTACTACGATGACCTGGCCGCGCTAGGTTCCTTTGCGAAAGCTCGCGAAGCGGGCAAACTGCGGCTGGAAGGCAAAGATTACGTCGTGCGCGACGGCGATGTAATCTTCTTCCGGTTTAATGTGTGAGCGAATGTGGGAACGCCGCGACTGTCGGGACACTAAGGTCCCTCCCCCACTACGCCGCGTCGTATAAAATCCGGCCGCATTGCTCGCAGCTGACGATTTCTTTTCCGGCTTTGACTCCTGCTGCGGTCGCAGTCGTTACTTTCATGTGGCAACCGGTGCAAACGCCGTGCTCGACGGCGACGATCGCAGCGTCACCTTTGCTGTTGAAGAGACGCTCGAACTGGTCGAGTAAATCGGCGTCGATCTTAGACGCAAGCGCTTCCCGCTCATTTTCCAGTTCTCGCTGCTGCGTTTCCAGCGTTTTTGATTTGCTTTCGAGATCGACCAACTGCCGCGAGATCGTGTCTTTAGTCGCCCGCGCAGCTTTTTCCGCCGCTTCGAATTCACCTTTCACCTTGTCGGCCTCGATCATCAATTCGAGCTCCTGATCCTCGAGTTTGCGGATCTCATTTTCGTATCGCTCAATCTCGTGGCCAATTGCCTGAAACTCGTCGTTTTTCCTGGTTTGATACTGCTGCGTTTTGAGCCGTGCGATGCTTTCGGTGCGCGTGCCCACGTCGAGCTCCAGCCTCTTTCGTTCAACTTCAACCTGGCGCATTTTTTGTTTGAGCTCGTCAACGCCTGCCGCGCTTGCAGCCAATTGCGATTCGAGATGGCTGCGTTCCAACGGCACCGTTTTGATCTCAGCCTGGATTTGTCGGATCTTTTGTTGTCGATCTTGGAGAATGAGCAGTTGTTCCAATTCGGAATGCACGTGCGCTGAAGTTATTGACTCGACAGAGCGTCGTCAATCACCGCCGAGCGGACCCAATTTGATAGAACGCGTTGAGAACCTTCTCTAGTCGCGCGCACCGCGATATTCATGTTGATCTTGCTGTTCCCATTCGCAAGATCCAGCGATAGAGCGCCACGGCGATGATCACGAAGGCCGCGCCGCCAATGATAATTCCAGCGGTTTCAAATCCCGGACCAACCAACGCCAGCGGTGCGGCTACGCCGGAGAACGCGACGATTGCAGAGATCACGACGAGGATCACGCTCTCACCGACAATCAAACCCGACGCGAGCAGCACGCCAAGCTGTTTAGTCGCTTCTGGCTTTGGAGTGCGATTGGCTCGCTGATCGAAAAACCAGCCGACGATCGCGCCCACCACAATCATCAACGTGCTCTGTGTCGGCAGATAAATTCCAAGACCCACGGCGAGCGGCGGAACCCGCATATGTTTCGTCGTGCGGGCGAGAATTTCGTCCAACAGAATGATACCGACTCCGATCAAACCGCCCGTGCGGATCAGACTCCAATCGATCTCACCGGTAATCACGCCTTGACCCAGCGACGAAATCAGGCCCGCTTGAGGCGCCGGCAGCGGATGCGGACGCAGTTCCGCTCCCGGCGCACCGACGAAACTGTAGGCATGATTCACTAGATTGAGCACCGGCGGAATCACAATCGCACCGGCGACGACGCCGATTACCAACGCCACTTGTTGCTTCCACGGTGTCGCGTCGACCAATTGGCCGGTCTTGAGATCCTGAAGGTTGTTGTTGGCGATTGCGGCAACGGAGAAAATCACCGCGGTCGTGAAAAGGGCAAACGCCATGAGCGACTTGCCAGCATCCGGCGATACGTACGGTTTTACGCCGACCACGAGCAGCAACGCCGCGCCGATCACGACCAAAATTCCAATGCCTGAGAGCGGGCTATTGGACGAACCAATCAGGCCCGCCATATAGCCAGTTACCGCCGAGACGAAGAAGCTCATCAACACGATGTAGGCCACGCCGCCAATTGTCAGCGTCGCGACATGCGCACCGAGTCCGCTCGTATTCCCTAAATACGCGAGGAGCCACGCGATCGGCAACATGCAAATTAACGTGACAAGACCGACAATGCCGATTGGAATGTCGCGCTCGGTGATCGGCAGCGTATCGGCTTTGCCCGCTTTGCGCGCGCGCGAAGCAGCCATCGCACCGGCAAGACCACGCGTGACCGGCTTGACCAACTTGAGCAGTGTCCAGATAGCCGAGACACCGATCGCGCCTGCGCCCACGAAACGGACCTTCGTGCTCCACGTTTTTTGCGCGAGTGTCGCGGCAACCGTCGTGATGTCACCGGCAATTGCGGAATAATGCGGCACGCCCCAGCCCCAACCGATCAACGCGCCTATGAGCATCGCGATCCCAACTGAGAGACCAACCAAGTGCCCGATCGCGAGCAGCAAGAATGACAACGAGAAATCATAACCGCTCACGGCGCCCTTGCGTCCGATCCGAAAGGTCTGCGCAACGTCAGAGGCAAAGACTTGCGTGGCCACAACGACCGCAAAGACGGCTGAAACGATCGATCCCCACACCACCGCAAGCAGACCGGCGCGCCCGCGTTCGACATCCGAAGCGTCCTTGGCATCGCCGCCACTGCCGACCTTCAGTACTTCGGCGCACGCGACGCCTTCCGGATACGGCAGGTCCGAAGTCGTGACCAACGCGCGGCGCAGCGGAATTGAATACATCACCCCCAGAATTCCGCCGAGCGCGCAGATCCAAAACGAAGTCCAGAAGGGAAACTCGGTCCAATAGCCTATCATGATCAAACCCGGCAACACGAAAATGATTGACGACAGCGTTCCTGCGGCCGAGGCGACCGTCTGCACGATGTTGTTTTCCTGAACTGTCGCGTCACGGAAGCCGCGCAAGATCGCCATCGAAATCACCGCCGCCGGAATCGATGTAGAAAAAGTAAGGCCAGCCTTGAGACCGCAGTACACATTGGCCGCGGTCAATACCAACGTGATCACGATTCCAATTATCAAACCGCGGATAGTAAGTTCGGCGCGCATATTCGCGTGGGATTGTGTAGTGTCACCGTTTCCGCTTCAAGCACGACTTAGGAAGCGATGATGCCATGCGCTTTCCGGTGTTCGCCGTTAACAGCGCATCGCTCCTGGCCATAGACGGGCTCCGGAACATCGAAAGTGATTAATAACGCTCCACTGGCGAGCGTTTGCCGTCTTCGGCGTTTGGCGTTGCGGCGCGTTCTTCACCCAGAACGGCGACGCGGAGGTCCTGGATTTCACTGTCGATCTTGCGAAAAGCGGCTTGGGAAAATTGGTCTGGCGGCGTAAGATTTTTCTTGAAGCGCGCTACGCTCTTCAGGGCGCGATCAATTTGCTTGCGCGGTAAAGTGCCCAGAATCCGATGCACGTTCTCGATCTCGGGGATACGATGGCAAATCATGGCGAGATCATTTCCAGCGGCGATCGCCAGGCGAATTGTATCTTCTAGGCGATATCCTGTGAGAATCGCACCCATGTCCAAATCGTCGGTCATGATTAGACCAGCGAAGCCAAGTTCGTTGCGTAACAAATCGGTGATGATACGCCGCGACAATGTGGCTGGCGTTTTCTTCGGCTCAAAACATGGATACCAGCCATGGCAAATCATCATGCTGTCCACGTCGTCAACGAATTCTCGAAAGACGGCCAACTCGTATTGGTCAAGTTGTTCTCGGGTGCGATCGATTCGCGGCAACTGGTAATGAGCATCCGAAGTCGCAGCGGAGTAACCGGGGAAATGCTTGCCGCAGCTTGCGATCCCCTGCCCTCTCATTCCTTCGTTAAATGCAGCAGCATTGCGCACCACTTGTTCGACCGTTTTCCCATAGCAACGGCCGCGCAGCGAATTGTCGGCGTCATCATCAAATGAAATGTCGAGGACAGGACACAAATTTAAATTGAACCCGAAAAGGCGAAGCAAACGTCCAGTGATGTCGCCGTGGCGCCGGATCAATTCCATGTCGTCTTTGTCACGCAATTGTTGCGCGTTCGGCGGCTCGTTGCCGATCAAACGCAATCGCGAAACGCGGCCGCCCTCCTGATCGATGGTGATGATGGGTTCGACTTCGCTCAGATCGCGCAAATCGTCGATCAGCTTTCGGAGTTGCGCGGCGCTTTCGATATTGCGACCGAAAAGAATGAACCCACTCGGTTGCACTTTGCGGAAAAGCCTGACCGTCGCGGGCTCGAGCTCTTTTCCAGGCACACCCGTGATGATCAGTTGACCGAGCGAATCGCTTTTCATAGCTTCGCAACTTAGATGTCGATCGTCACAGCAGGAAACAAAAAACTGAAAAAGATCGGCATTTATGGCGGCTCATTCGATCCGATCCATCACGGTCATTTGATTTTGGCCCGCGAAGCGCGCGAGGTTTTGGATTTGGAAAAAGTAATTTTTGTTCCCGCCGCACTGTCGCCATTGAAGGCACGCGCCGCGGCAGCGACCGGCGATATGCGATTAAAGATGTTGCACGCTGCGATCAAAGGTGAAGAGGGATTTACGGTTAATGATTGCGAGCTGCGGCGCCCGCCGCCATCGTGGACGATCGATACGGTGTTGGAAATTCGGAAGCGCGAAACTGACTCTGAAATTTATCTCCTGATCGGTGAAGATAACGTAGCGACGCTGGACCGTTGGCGGCGGTTCGACGAGTTAAAGGAAATGGTGCGCTTTGTGGTGCTCGACCGCACGGGCTCACAAATGCAGCGCAATTACCAGATCGTGCATCGGAAGATCGACATCTCAGCCACGGAGATCAGGCAGAGAGTTGCGCACGGACAATCGATCCGTTATCTCGTACCGCCAGCAGTGGAGCAACTTATTCAGCGCGAAAAACTTTACCGGGAGCAATCGAAATAACACCGGAAAACTTAGCAAAAACCTGCGCGGAACTCGCCTCGAACAAGAAGGCCGAGGACATCGTTGTGCTGGATTTGCGCGACATCTCGACGTTTACGGATTTTTTTGTGATCTGTTCCGGCACGTCAGAACCTCAACTGAAAGCGATTGCAAACGAGATCGAAACGCGGTTGCGCCAGGATCATTCACTTCGACCCGTAGCCATCGACGGATTTCCGGCCAGCCAATGGATGGTCCTCGACTACCTGCAAGTGGTTGTGCACATCTTTCATCAGGACAAGCGTGCCTTCTACAGCCTGGAAGATTTATGGGGCGATGCGCCTCAAATAGAATGGGAAACAGCAGCGGCCAACGGCTGAGTCAATGTTTGTAGAGGTGCTTGTGTCAAGCACCTGTTGGCCATCCAGATTCGGCGCTCGCCGCGGCGAGCGCCGCTACATCACTCAATTATTTCGGCGACGGCTTAGGGGGCGAGGTCGTTTTCGGTGCCGCCTGTGCGGCAGGTTTTGAACCTTGCGGAGCCGGTGTCGCCGGCGGTTTAACGTCGAGCAGTTCTACATCAAAAATCAGAGTCGCGTTCGCAGCAATGTCTGGACCGACGGAGCGCTCGCCATATGCCAGGTTCGACGGGACGAAGAACTGATATTTCGATCCCTGCTTCATCAGTTGAAGCCCTTCCGTCCATCCCTTGATAACGCCATTAAGCGGAAAGGTAGCCGGTTGGCCGCGCTTGTATGAACTGTCGAACTCCGTGCCGTCAATCAGCGTGCCGCGATAATTTACTGTTACCATGTCGGTCGCCTTGGGTTGCGCTCCTGTACCCTCTTTCTCGACTTTATATTGCAACCCGCTGGCAGTGGTTTTTACCCCGGGTTTATTTTTGTTTTCCTCGAGGAATTTTGTGCCTTCCGCCTTATTTTTTTCTCCCGATTCCTTCTGTTTCTGTTCCATATCTTTTTCGAATTGCTGCATGACGTCCTTGACTTGGTCCTGTGTGAGCTGCGGTTTACCCCCGATGGCGTCCTTTATGCCGGCGGCGAGTATATCGGGATTGATATCTACTTTCTGCCGGCTCAGGTTCGCTCCGATATTCATACCGATGCTATAGCTGACCTTGTCTTTCTGGTCTTTTAGTTGCGGTGATTTCTCTTGCCCGAACAAAGGCAATGCCAGTAAGGATGCGGTGATAATAAGAATAAAACGTTTCATAAGATGTTTTTTTCCGCGCCGCGTTAATTAAATATTCGCCACGGAAACCCGCACGCTAATGGATAAATCCCGCCCGTCAAGAAAACACCGTTTTTGCATCCCAAGGGGCTTGTTGGCGATTGCCGCCACAATTGTGCTCTGGCCGCACATATCGTCTGCCATCACGTTTTCGCATGGTGACATTATGAGGATTGGAAAAAGAGTCTGGCAGAACGAATGCAACGGAACTGTTTCCGGGCTGACTGCTTGGAATCAAGGCGAAGACTTCGCGTCGCTGGGCATCGGCCATTTCATCTGGTATCCTAAGGGGAAACGCGGCCCTTTCGAAGAAAGTTTCCCCAAACTGATAAGGTTCATTTCAACCCGCGGCGCTAAATTGCCAACATTACTCTTGACGACCAGCGAACAGCCATGTCCATGGAACTCGCGTGCCGAGTTTCTTCGAGCACAACATGCACCGGAGATGAATCAGTTGCGCCAGTTTCTTGTCGATACAATCGGTCTTCAGGCTGAATTTCTTATTGCGCGGTTAGAAGGTGCGCTGCCTAAAATGCTGGATGAAGCAGCGCCTGCCGAGCGAGCAAACGTACAGCAACAGTTCGAGTGCATGGGGAGAACGCCAAGGGGATGTTTTGCCCTGGTCGATTACGTAAACTTCAAAGGAGAAGGCGTCCTGCACACAGAACGTTATCAAGGCCAGGGATGGGGCTTGCTTCAAGTTTTGGAAAGCATGAACGGCGCTTCAGACACCGGTGCGGTTGATGAATTCGTGCGCTCAGCCAAGGCGACCTTGACTCGACGCGTGCACAATGCGCCGCCCGAACGTCACGAATCGCGATGGTTATCGGGTTGGCTTCGGCGCGTGAACAGTTACAGTGGCGGCTAATTTATGCGATCAGAACTTCGCATGCTGTTTTGCGCCATTTTACTGGTTGTTCTTACCGCTTCGGTGAACGGTCAGTTTCATTTGTTCGGACCAAGATCACCCAAACCAACGCCACCGCCAATGCGCAGAGCGTCCGAGCTCATTAGCAGGCAACCACCGTTGAAAACGAATCAATCTCTGCTTAGACAGGCGACGCCGGACAATACACACATCGTGGTCTCGATTCTAAAGCAGCGCGCTTACCTCATGATCGACGACAAAGTCGTGGCCGATGGTCCAATCTCATCCGGCAGACGCGGACACGAGTCGCCAACAGGCCACCTGCACGTGCTTGAGAAAGACCCGGATCACCGTTCAAATCTGTACGGCGATTTTGTGGACTCTTCGGGCCGCGTGGTACGCGCTGGAGTTAGCGCCCGGATCGATTCAGCCCCGAGCGGCACGCACTTTACCGGCGCGCCGATGAGATGGTTCCTCCGTTTGACCGAAGAAGGAGTGGGCATGCACGTGGGAATTTTGCCCGGTTACCCCGCTTCACATGGCTGCATTCGACAATCGTCCGACGGCGCAAAATTATTTTACGACAATGTGAAGGTCGGCACGCCGGTAGATGTGGGCGGTTACTAAAACAAGGAACAACGGCTTGGGCAGCTGTCGATCCCAAACATCACAGCCGGGAGGCCGTTACTCCTTGATTAACTTCCGCCGCAACATCTCAAACGCCGCTTGCGCCGCCAACTGTTTGAATGTCTCGCGATCAGTGGGAAAAAAGAATTTTTTCACGATCGTTTTCGGTTCTGCTGAAGCCAACCCAACATAAACTGTTCCGACTGGTTTTTCCGGCGACCCACCCGTCGGTCCGGCAATTCCGGTTGTGGCGAGAGCATGATCGGATTCGGCACGACTGCGAGCACGTTCGGCGAGCGCACGCGCGACTGGGTCGCTCACGGCGCCGTGCGCTTCAATGAGCTTTGGATCGACATCCAGCATGTCAGTCTTCGCGCGATTGGCGTAACAAACATAGCCCGCTAGAAAAATCTTCGATGCCCCCGGCACATTCGTGATGCGGTTCGCAATCAATCCGCCGGTGCACGATTCGGCGGTCGCCAGTGTTTGATTGCGCTTTGTGAGCAGTTTGACGATCACTTCTTCGAGCGTTCCGTCTGCTATAGAAAAAATCGCGACGCCCAGTGTCGATCTGATGATGGCGTTCGCCTGTTCGATCGCCTCAGCTCTTCCGATGATCCGGACTTCGACTTCACCCGGTCTCGCACAATAGCCAAGCTCAATTCCCGGAATCGCGAGAACTTTTTCGCCGATTGCTTCTTCAACCACCGACTCGCCCACTCCGGCGATCCTGTAAAGCCGCCGCTCCAGTAATGCCGAGGGCGGTACAAGCGAGCGCAAGATCGGCATAACATATTTCTGAAACATGGGCTGAAGCTCGCGCGGCGGTCCCGGCAGAACAAAAACGTGCGGCGATGGAATGCGCGGATTGACGTTTGCCTTCAAATAGAATCCAGGTGCGCTTCCGTTTTCGTTTGGGAGAATCCGTGCACCAGCTGGGACATCGGACTGACGTGCAATTCCCGCGGCCCATTTGATTCCCCGAATTCGGAGCCTCCGCCTGAGCGAACTCAGCAATTCTGGATTCTGGCGCAGTTCCAATCCGAGCGACTCCGCAACCATCTCTCGTGTGATATCGTCGCTGGTTGGACCCAAACCGCCGGTCACGAAAAGAATTTCACAACCCGGAAATAATTCAGTCAGTGTATGCCGGATTGCCTCAGTATCGGGAACCGTACGGCGCTCCTCGATTCGCAGGCCCAACGGAAAAATCTCGCGCGCAATGAACGCTAGGTGCGCATCCTGAACATCGCCAAGCAAAAGCTCGGTACCGGTATTAATCAGAGCAGCTCGCATCGAAGATCGACGAGCAAACGTCGAACGCTCAACGTCCAACATCCAACATCCAACATCGAACTCAGATATCTGAATCCCAATGAACGGCAAACGCAAGCCGCCGTAGTTTGATGTTCAGCGTTTGATGTTGGACGTTCGGCATTTCGGCCGAAATCAGGCGGCCTTGTCCTGTTTCTTGCGAATTAGCGGCAGCCTTTTCCCTTCCACCACCGCGCGATTGATCGTGACTTCGGCGATATCTTCGCGACTCGGCACGTCGTACATGATGTCGAGCATGATGCGTTCGAGCATCGAGCGCAACGCGCGAGCGCCTGTCCCTTTTGTGACCGCCAGCGCCGCCAGCGCGCGCAAGGCATCCTTGGTAACCGACAAACGCACGCCTTCCATCGAGAAAAGCTTCGTGTACTGCTTCACCATCGCGTTCTTTGTCTCGGTAAGAATGGCCACCATTTCTTCCTCTGTCAGCGCATCGAGCGAGCTGACGACCGGAAGTCGCCCGACAAATTCGGGAATCATGCCAAAAGCGAGTAAGTCTTCGGGTTCCACATGACGGACGGCTTCCTTTCGTAATGCTTCCTCCACTTCGAGGGTTGGGCTGCCAAATCCCATCACTTTTTGGCCGATGCGTTTTTGAATGATCTTGTCGAGTCCGATGAATGCGCCGCCGCAAATGAAAAGAATTTTCTCGGTATTGACCTGGATATATTCCTGATGCGGATGTTTGCGGCCGCCTTGGGGCGGAACATTACACATGCTGCCTTCCAAAATTTTCAACAGCGCCTGCTGCACTCCTTCGCCGGAAACATCGCGTGTGATGCTCACGTTATCGGTCTTGCGGCCGATCTTGTCGATCTCGTCAATGTAAACAATACCGATCTCCGCCCGTTTCACGTCGTAATCGGCATTTTGAAGCAGTCGCAGGATGATGTTTTCGACGTCTTCACCGACATAGCCAGCCTCGGTCAGCGTGGTCGCGTCGGCGATGCAAAATGGCACGTCAAGGATTCTGGCCAGCGTTTTCGCGAGCAAAGTCTTCCCGGAGCCCGTTGGCCCGATGAGCAAAATGTTGCTCTTCTCAATCTCAACATCCGCAAACGGATCCGGCTGAAAGGCGGAAGCATCGCCCTGGGACGCGGTTTGCATTACGCGCTTGTAGTGATTGTGAACTGCCACCGATAGCGTCTTTTTGGCGATCTCCTGGCCGATCACGTACTGATCGAGAGCGCGCCGGATTTCTGCCGGTTTCGGAACGCGAATATTCGAGGACTGGCGTCGGGCGTCTTCGTTGAGCTCTTTATCGAGAATGCTCTTGCAAACATTGATGCAGCTATCGCAGATGTAAACGCCAGGCCCGGCGATTAGCTTGCGCACCTCGGCATGACTCTTGCCGCAGAACGAGCACATCGTGAGGTTAGAAGCGCGGGCCATATTGATTTTGGGGGGTAAGAACGCCGTTATCCCGACACCTTGCGCGGTAACGCTGTCTCCGCAACTTCTACTGAACGATCAGCGGACGGTGGCGTCGCGCCATCGAGCAATTTTATTTCCTTTCGCGACTTGATCACTTCGTCCACCAAACCGTATGCCTTCGCCTCTTCGGCGGACATATAATAATCGCGATCTGAATCGACACGGACCTGTTCCTCAGATTTGCCGGTGTGCTGCGCGATGATTCGGATGAGCCGTTTCTTCAGCTTGAACATGTAATCAACCTGGCGTTCTACGTCACTCGCCGCGCCTTGCGCGCCGCCGGAAACCTGATGGATCATGATATCGGAATTTGGCAGCGCGAAGCGTTTGCCTTTCGTACCCGCGCAGAGCAAGACCGCTCCCATGCTTGCCGCCATGCCGAGACAGTACGTTGTCACATCGCAGGTGAGAAATTGCATCGTGTCGTAAACGGCCAGCCCGGCTGTGACCACGCCGCCAGGACAATTGATGTAAACGTTGATGTCCTTCTTGGAATCCTCCATCTGCAAAAACAGCAACTGCGCGATCACAAGATTCGCAACGTGATCGTCAATCGGCGTTCCGAT
>Ga0066671_10000464_pt1 | contig 12690 bp, 14 predicted proteins | sample GraSoiAngelo_120_FD_62294 | JGI IMG/M metagenome (GOLD analysis project Ga0066671, IMG submission 62294) | Grasslands soil microbial communities from the Angelo Coastal Reserve, California, USA - 14_0919_09_20cm | ecosystem: Environmental > Terrestrial > Soil > Grasslands | place: USA...
CGAGGACATAGGCATTGCCCTCCTCGGCCCAGAACAGGGCCAGCGGGCCCGCGCGATAGGGTTGCTCCGTGAGATAGCCCGGGGTCTGCGCCGCGCGGAAGCCGCCATAAGCGTGGATGAAGGCCGGCACCGGGCCGCTCGTCCCCTTCCGGCGAACCAGGAAGTAGGGAACGCGAGTGCCGTCGGATGAGGTGGCAAAGCGCTGCTCGACGCTGAACTGCGACGCATCGAACCGCGCCGGAAGGCTCTGCACGACCTGCGGCTTCATCGCCGGAGCGACCGCGTAGAGCGTCGGCGGGGTCAGCATCCCCTCGACGGTGACGAAGGCGATGTCCCGCTTGCCGCCGGTGGCGAGGAGATGGACCGTGCTGTTCGCCGGAAGCGCCACCACGCTCTGGGTCCAGCGCCCGTCTGGGCCGGGCCGAAGCGCGTAGAGCCGGCCCGACACGTCCTCCAGCACCTTGACCCACAGCACGCCGTCGGACGCCGAAACCTCCTCGATCGCCTGGCGCGCGCTCGGCGCCATCACCAGCGACGGCGCAGCCTCCTGCCCCGCCTCGATCTTCGCCAGATCCCAGGCGACCACGGCCCCTTCGGGAAGCGATCCCAGCGGCGACTGGAGCTTGGCGATCAGCCGGCCGCCGATCACGTCCTGCGCGTCGGCATCGCCGGGCAGCGGCACTTTGACCAGCCGGCCGTCCTTCGTCACCAGGCTCAGCTCATTGGTCCAGAAGGTCTTGCCGCGCCGGACGAAGGACCAGCGCCGGGCGCCGTCCTGCGACCCGAAGGACCCCATGCCGACGTCCGCCGCCTCCCCTTGCGCGATCGTCCGAGCCGCCGACAGCGGCGTCCCCCGCTTCCACAATTTGACGATGCGCGGATAGCCCGAGCTGGTCAGCGACCCCTCGCCATAATCGGTCGCGACGATCAGAGTGTCGGCGTCCAGCCAGCTGACGTCGCTCTTCGCCTCCGGAACCACGAACCCGCCCTCGACGAATTTGCCGCTCGTCAGGTCAAACTCGCGGACCACGTCGGCATCGGTTCCGCCCGCGGATACGGAAACCAGGCAGCGGCGATAGTCCGGCGCAAGGCAATTGGCGCCATGCCAGACCCAGCTCTTCCCCTCCGCCTTCCCGAGCGCATCGACGTCGATCACCGTCCGCCACTGCGGCTTGCCGGCGCGATAGGCGGAGAGCGGCGACACCCGCCAGATTCCACGCTTGTGCGAAGCATCCCGCCACAGATTGGCGACGAGGTCCCCCATCACCTCGTCCGGAGCCGCGATCTGCTGCTCGTCGTCCAATATCTCCCGGGCCCGAGCCTCATAGGTGGCGAACTTCGGATCGGCGGTGAGCAGGCTTTCGGTGGAAGCGTTCCAGGCCTTCACCTGCGCCAACGCCCGCTCGCCTTCGACCTCCTCCAGCCAGAGATAGGGGTCTTCCACCGCCTGGTCCGCCGGAGCGGCGGCGAGAGCCTCGTCGGCGACATCGACCGCCGCCGGCTCGGTCGTGGCGAGCGGAGCATGAGCGCAGGAAGCAAGAAGAAGTGCGGCGGCGGCGGCGAAACAACGCAAGGGCGATCTCCGATCGTGGGGGTTCGGGATTAGGGGTTGGGGGTTGGGGACCGCAAGCGTCTCTTTCCCCAATCCCGAACCCCCAAACCCCAAAACCTAGCTGATCACCGGCCGCCCGACATCGCCCTGCCCCACCGTCCGGCCGGCCATGTCCAGCATCCGGTCGAGCGACTTCTTGGCCTGGAGCCGCACCTCCTCCTCGATCAGGATCTGCGGCTGGAGGTCGCGCAAGGCCACGTAGAGCTTCTCCATCGTGTTCAAGGCCATGTACGGGCACATGTTGCAGTTGCAGTTCCCGTCCGCCCCGGGCGCGCCGATGAAGGTCTTGGTCGGCGCCGCTTTTTCCATCTGGTGGATAATGTGCGGCTCGGTGGCGACGATCATCACCTCCGACGGCGACGACAAAGCGTAATCGAGGATTGCCTTGGTCGATCCGACCAGGTCGGCATGGTCGAGGATGTGCGGCGGGCATTCCGGATGTGCGAGGACCGGGGCCCCCGGGTGCAGGGCCTTCAATTTCAGCAGCTCGGTCTCCGAGAACGCCTCGTGGACGATGCAGACGCCCGGCCAGAGCAGCATGTCGCGGCCGGTCTTGCGCTTGAGGTACCCGCCGAGATTCTTGTCGGGGCCGAAGATGATCTTCTGGTCGAGCGGGATCTGCTTCAGGATCACGTCGGCACTCGAGCTGGTGACGATGATGTCGCTGAGTGCCTTCACCTCGGTCGAGCAATTGATGTAGGTGAGGGCGATATGGTCCGGATGGGCCTCGCGGAAAGCCTTGAACTGGTCGGGCGGGCAGCTGTCTTCGAGGCTGCATCCCGCCGCCATGTCGGGCAGCACCACGATCTTCTGCGGCGACAATATCTTCGCGGTCTCGGCCATGAAGCGCACGCCGCAAAAGGCGATCACGTCCGCATCCGTGGCGGCGGCCTTGCGCGAGAGGTCGAGGCTGTCGCCGACGAAATCGGCGAGGTCCTGGAGCTCCGGCGCCTGGTAATAATGGGCGAGGATGACGGCGTTCCGCTCCTTGCGCAGCCGGTCGATCTCGGCGCGGAGGTCGAGCCCGCGCAGGCTCGCAGTCGGTGCGTTCACGTCTCGTCTCCCCGTCAGAGCTCAGCGGCTCGAATTCAGCACATCTTCGATGCGGCGCGACCTGTCGAGCTGCGACGGATCGGCCGCGGCGTCGTCGCGGAAGCGCGCTACCACAGTCGCCTGCACGCCCGCGGCCCGAAGCGGCATCGCAAAGCTCCGCTCGACCGCGCGCCTGGCAGCGTCGCGGGCGAGCTTCAAGGGCATCGGCTGGCCCGCCTGCCGGGCAAGCTCCTGCTGGCCGCGCTTGCGGTTGGCGGCATCCAATGCGCCTTCCGCATTGGTGAGGCGCATCAGAAGGCCGCCGCCGTCATATTCCTGAAGCTGGTCCAATTGCACTTCCGGTTCGGAAATTTCAAGCGGCGGCAAGGAGATGGCGAGGGTTTTGGAGTTGTCGTCCCACTTCATGTCGCCCTGCTGGAGGCGGGCGAGATCGATCTCGTAACGGACCGTGCCGGGCATGATCAGGGTCTTGCGCGCGGAGAGGCCGAAGGTGGTCTGGGTCGAGGTCACCACCGCCACGAAGCGCGCGGCGAAGGCGACCAGGCGCGACTGCTCCTTGACCGACTGGAGGCTGGCGGTGGCGATGCTCTCCGGGTCCGGACCCCTGAACCAGTCGCTTATTCGGACGGAGCCGACGAGAAGCGCGCCGATCAGGATGCCGATGACGACGGCGGGGACGATGAAGGCAGCCTTTTTCATGCCGCGAGACTCCACTGGTCGCCGGCACCACGTACGATGCCCCGTGCCGCCAGCTCCTCGAGCTGCGCGAGCACGGAACGCCCGGCCGCGGGGAAGAGGCGCGGATCGATCTCCGTGTACATCGCCGCGACCATATCCGGGATCGCGCCGGTGCCGCCGCGGAGCTGGTCCAATATCTGCGCCTCGCGCATGTGGCGGTGCTCGATCAGGCGGCGGACATGGCCGTGCGGGTCCTCCACAGCCGGGCCGTGGGCGGGGTAATAGACGCGGTCGTCCCGGGCGAGCAGCAGGTCGAGGCTCTTCATATACGCCGCCATGTCCCCGTCGGGGGGCGAGACGACGGTGGTCGACCAGCCCATGACATGGTCGCCGGTGAACAGGACCCCGGTGCCGGCAAGCGCCAGGCACAGATGGTTCGACGTATGCCCCGGCGTCGCCAGCGCCTCCAGCCGCCAGCCCGGCCCCTCGACCCCCTCGCCGTCCTGGAGCACCCGGTCCGGCGCATAGTCGCGGTCGAACGCCTCGTCGGAGCGCGGGCCCTCATCGTCCAGCGCAAGCGGGGCACAGCCCACGATCGGCGCCCCCGTCGCCGCGGCAAGCGCGCGGCTGGCGGGGCTGTGGTCGCGGTGGGTGTGGGTGCAGAGGATCGCCGCCACCTTCTCCCCCGCCAGGGCCGCAAGCAGCGCCTCGACATGTTCAGCCAAATCCGGCCCCGGATCGATCACCGCCACCTCGCCCTCGCCGACCACATAGGTCTGCGTCCCGGTATAAGTGAAAGGCGAAGGATTGGGCGCGAGCACCCGGCGCACGCCCGGCCCGACCCGTTCGACCCTCCCGGTAGGCCATTCATCCATCCCCGCCATGTGGCACCTGCCCGCGCGAAAACCAAGGGCGCGGCACGGCCACCGCCCGTTGCGCAGCGCAGCATCGGGGCCTATCTGACGGAGAGGAACGCCGGATAAGGGACCCACATGAGCACTTTCGACGACCGCGAGCGGGCATTCGAGACCAAATATGCGCGCGATCAGGAGATGCAGTTCAAGGTAGTCGCGCGGCGCAACCGCCTCCTCGGCGGCTGGGCGGCCCGCCTCATGGGCCTCAGCGACGTCGAGGCCGAGGCCTATGCCAAAGACGTCGTCCGCGCCGATTTCGAGGAAGCCGGCGACGAAGACGTGATCCGCAAGGTCCTCGGCGACCTCATCTCGGCCGGCGTCGAATGCGACGAAGCCCGCGTCCGCGAGGCGCTCGAGCACAAGAGCGTCGAGGCCCGCCGCCAGCTCATGCAGTCGGACGGCTGATCCCATGCCGATGGCGGCCGACGAGATCGAGCGGCTGATCCGCACCGGCATCCCGGACGCGCGGGTCGAGATCACCGACCTCGCCGGCGACGGCGACCATTATAGCGCGCGCGTCGTCGCCGAGAGCTTCCGGGGGATGCCGCGCGTCGCCCAGCAGCGCCGGGTCTACGAAGCGCTCGGCGGCCGGATGGGCGGTGCGCTCCACGCGCTCCAGCTCACCACCGCAACCCCCGATTAGGAGCACCCCCCAATGTCCGAAGCAAACGCCAAGATCGACGAGATCGTCCAGTCCAACGACGTCGTCCTGTTCATGAAGGGCAGCGCGCTCTTCCCCCAATGCGGCTTCTCCGCCCGCGCGATCTCGATCCTCGACCATCTGGGCGTCGGCTTCGAGACCGTCGACGTCCTCCAGGACCCGGAGATCCGCCAGGGCATCAAGGCCTATTCCGACTGGCCGACCATCCCCCAGCTCTATGTGAAGGGCGAGTTCGTCGGGGGCTCCGACATCATGATGGAGATGTTCGAAGCCGGCGAGCTCCAGCAGCTCCTCGACGAAAAGCAGGTCGCCAAAGCCTGACCCGGGGGGTCTGCCGCTCTTTTTCGATGGTTTGAAAAAGGAAAGGGCGGGCGGCGCGACCGGAACGAAGCGCCAAGCCCGCCCTTTGGACTGTGTGGACGCAGTAAGAGATACACGCCCCGTGCCAACTCGTGCCAACCGCAGTTTTCCGCGGGAGACAGTGGTTCACGCCCGTTAACCGCACCCGCCGAATGTAAGCTTTCCCGACACAAGCCGCGTTCCCGGGCGTCAAAACCCGCGAATTCCGGGCTCCGCTCTCGGCTTCGCGAGCGCATCCACCGCCCAGACCATCGCGTCCGCCCGATCCGGCGACTCCCCAGGCCCCTCATAACCCCCGCCCGCGGTGAGCCCGGCAAGCTCGTCCTCCAGCGCCGGAAACCGCCCGGCAAGCTTCGCCTTCCCCGTCTCGAACAAGGCCGCTACCGGCTCCGCCCGCCGAACCTTGTTCCGCGTCGCGCTGACCAGCCTGACCGGAAGCATCGCCCCGGCGCTTCGAAGCACGCTCTCGACCATGTCGCCGCCCTGGTTCTTCTCCGCCACCACCCGGTCCGCCTCCCAGGCCTCGGCAGTCTTCGCCACCACCTTGGCCCAGCCTTCGGGCCGAAGCCCTTCCACGGAGCAGTCGGCCAGCACATAGGCGACCTTGTCCTCGCTCAGCCCGCACACCACAATTCCGCACGCATTCCCGCCAGCGCTGACCGGCGGATCCACCCCCACCACTATTCTCTCCAACCGAGGCAAAGTACCACTTTGCCTCGATTTCTCGATCGTCTCCCGCGTCCAAAGCGCCCCCGAAACCTCCTCGAACAACACCCCGTCCAGCTCCTGCCGCCCGAGCCTGGTGCCGCCATAGGTCTCCATCGCCCAGGTCACGAACGCCTCGGGAAGATGCGTATTGTCCAGCGTCTTCCCCCGAGTCTCGACCGTCCCCTCGAGCGCTCGGATCCGCCGCACCAGGGCCACCGGCCGAGGCGTCGTCGTCACGATCATCCGCGGCCGCTCGCCCAGCCTCAGCCCCATCTCCAGATTGTCGAACGTCTTATCCCCGTGCCGCCATTTGGCGAGCTCGTCCGCCCAGGCGAAATGATGCTCCGGCCCGCGCAATTTCTCCGGAGAGCGGCCCGAATAGACGAAGCCCTCCGCCCCGTTGCCGAAGTGCAGCACGCGCTTCGTGGGAATCCAGACAGGCTGCTCCCCGCTCCGCGCAGTCGCCAAAATGCCGCTCGGCCCGTCGATCATCACCCGCACCGCCTCGGCCTCGCTCGCGCCGACCAGAGCCACCTGCGCCCCCGGATTCTCGCGCACCCGCGCCCAGATCCACTCCGCTCCGGTCCGAGTCTTGCCGAAGCCGCGCCCGGCCATAAGCAGCCACAGCCGCCATCCGTGCGGCGCCCGCTCGCCGAGTATGTCCGCCCGCGGCTCCTCCTGCCCGCCATGGGCCTGCCAGACCCATTGCTCCCACAGCGCCCGGCGAACCGGCCCCGGCGCCCCTTTCAGGAACCACCGCCATTCCGCATCGCTATCGAACGTGGCGGCGGTCTTCCTCAGCCGAGCCAGCGGAAAGGCGTTCACAGCGCGCCCTCCGCCCCCGACTCCGCACCACCGTCCGAAGCGGAGCTGGCAGAGTCCTGCTCCACCTCAGTCCCGCAGCACGGGCACCGTGCCGGACCCAGAGCCCGGTCGGCCGCGAACTGCGCCCGCACCCGCCGCGAATAGGCGGCGAGCCTTGTCGCCAGCCATTTGTCGACCTCTTCATTGGTCGCCACCGTCGGCCGCCGCCCGACCTTGCGCCGCCCGTGCCGCGCCCGCTCATATTCCCGGACCAGCAGCAGCACCGTCTTCGGGTCGGCGGGCTCGATCATACCGGGGTCGAGGTCCCCGTCGATGGTGATCGCCCCTTCCCTGATCTTGTCCTCCCGCTGCCGAGCCACCGCCCGCGCCACGCCCTGCTCGGAAGCAAGGTCGAACGCCTCGGCAAAGGCCGGGTCCTTCATCCGGTGCTTCCAGACCGTCTGATAGCCGATCCCCGCCTGCTGCGCCGAGAACACGCAATTCCCGGTCGCCGCGAACCACTCCAGGAACACCTTGCGAAGCTTCGCCCCAAACAACTTCCGCCGCGGCGGCACCGCCATCTGCATCTCCCGATGCTTGTTCGGCCGACCATACAACCCGTCCCCGCCACCACCCTTCGCATTGCCCTTCCCAGCCATCTCAGCCTCCCCAGTCCGTTCTGCATTTGTACCGAGAAACGGCGGAAAAGTCAAGGTTTTCAGCACCAGATCGGTTAGGAGTCCAACAGCAGAACCGGCTAAGGCTTTGACCTCACAAAGAAACATAATTCGAATGTTGGAAACCGGCGCGCCGCTTTAGCGGCGCAGCGGTCTGGCACCGCGCCCCCACTTGTGCGAAGAAGGGGAGCCGGCGTGACGGAATTGGTAGACGTGCCACCACAGTGGTCCTGCGCCTCAGGCGCAGGTGCGGGTTCGATCCCCTGCCGCCGGCAACGCACCCCCCTCCCTCTCCCCTCCGCGGGAGAGGGAAAGCCGCGAAGCGGCAGGGAGAGGGCCAGGCACGTACCTCACACGGCCGAACGGCCGCCCAAGCCGAAGATGGTTCACGCAAAGACGCAAAGGCGCAAAGGAGCTGAGGCCTTCAGTCCCCACACCACCCTTTTACCCGCGTCAGCGGAACCAGAGTATCAGCCGCCTTCGCCGGAGGAGCACCGGAACCACGGCCCCTTCGCGCCTTTGCGCCTTTGCGTGAACCAAGCAGCGCCTGAACCTCACCGCGAATGAGGCAACGCCACAGCAGCCCCGCGCCCCGGCGCAGGTGCAGAATTCAAACCCCTGCCGCTGACAAAGCTCGCAGCAAACCCAGCCACTTTGGAATTCAACATCGCGATTCGAGATCACGCGGCTTAAGCTACTGGTCGCAATGTTCAGTAGGAGATGAGTGGTGCCTACTCCACCGGAGAACGAGCGGCCTTATCGGTTCTTTAATTCGGAATTTCTGAAGCCTCTCAGCGAGCTTGGCCGTCTCCGAATTGGAACAGCTGCCGAATATCGGCAGGCCGACGGGAAAGTAGGCGGTCGCGCCGATGCGACCGACAACGCAACTGTGTGGACGGGCAAGCCTGGTCTACACTCTGTGGATAACAGTCATCCCCTCTTTCGTGCATTTAACGACGGGAAAAAGCCAGAATTCAAGCATAAGGTAAACATGATATTTGGAACCTTGATATTCGCTCCGCATGCATACCTTTTGTGCATGTCCACAGAACTAACACCATACCTACGGCGCCGCATGAAAAATGACTTTGGATACGATATGTTCTTCAGGGTCTTGGATGTTCCTGCATTTCTACAGAATCTCTGCGAAGCGGACGCACGCCTGATGACCGAGGGGACGGTAGCTCGGGTTGAGTATAGCGATGCGCAACTGAAAGCCCGGGAATTCCCGATGCGTAACGAGGATTTTGTGAAGACGCTGGACTATTCTTGGCAGCGGGAACTCAGATTCCGATGGCCAAATGAGAATGCTAGGGACGGGTTTATAGTCGACGCGCCAACAATTTTACCCTTCATAGAATTCGGTGAGCTTTAATCGACTGGCTTGGGGCAGCTGACACCGCAGAAAATTGCGCACGTGTCTTTCTCTTCCGCCCCTCAAGCCGCCTCCCTCACCCTCACCCTCACCTGCCCCAGCCCCTCGCGCCGTGGCCCGATGCTGATCTCGATGTCGTGCCCCAGCGCCCGCAGACAGGCTTCCAATTTCTCCTGGCTGATGTCGTCGAGCTTGCCGCGCGTGATTAGTGAGAGCTTTGGCTGGGTGATCGGCATAAGCGCAGCCGCTTCCCGCTGGGTCAGCCCGAGCTCCGCCACAGTCTTCTGGATGCGCAGGGCGAGCTTGGCCTTGACGATATAGCCCGGATCGAGCCCGAGCTCATCGAGCACGCTCGTCCCGGCAGCGGTAACATGGTCTCGCATCATCATCCTTTCGCTCTTCCGCCGGCCGCCTCCAGCCGCCTCACCTCCGTCAGTCGCGCTTCGATCGTCTCCTTGTCGCGCTTCGGCAGGTTGCGGCCGCTGGTGGACTTCTTCTTGAAGCAGTGCAGCACGTAGATCCGGTCCTCGAAGTGGGCGGTGTAGACGGCGCGATAGGTGTCGCCGTCGTCATCCTCCAAAATCTCGATCAGGTTCGGCTTGTATCCCGTGAGCGTCTTTGCATGGTCATAAGGGAGATCGTTCTGCGCCAGCCCCAGGGCATAGCCGAACGTCTGACGAACCTCGATCGGCATGGCGCACAAATCCTTGTAGCTGCTCCCGATCCAGCGAATCTCCCTCCGATCCATCGCTACCCCCGCCGCCCGCTGATACCAGAAGTGGGATCAGACGACAAGAAGGCTCCCCAATCGTGCCCCCCCACCCACCCGCAAGTACCACTTGCGGACGTGGGTATCCCTCTCCTATATGCCGGCCCGTCCGGCGGGTGCTAAGCGCCTGCGGGAGCTCGGCTTAGGCTAGCGCGCGAGGGGAGAGAGGCGAAGACGCCCCACCTCGACGCGCTTTTTTGCGCATTCGCTCCGCTCCGCTCGCGCCCCTCAGCGCCCGCCAGACGCTTCCGCCGCATGGGGCGGCGGAGGCGGCACGGGTTCCAAGACCGTCGGAGACAACCGGCGGCCGGAATACGAAAACACAGGAAGACCACTTTTATGGCAACATCGGCGATGCCGACCCGCGACGATTTCGCGGCACTCCTCAACGAAACCCTGGGCGGCGAGAATGAAGGCTTTGAAGGCAAAGTCGTCAAAGGCACCGTCACCGCGATCGAGAACGACCTTGCGGTCATCGACGTCGGGCTGAAGAGCGAGGGCCGGGTTCCGCTTCGCGAATTCGCAGCGCCGGGCCAGAAGGCCGAGATTCAGGTCGGCGACGTCGTCGACGTCTATGTCGACCGTGTCGAGAACCACCAGGGCGAAGCGATGCTGTCGCGCGACCGCGCACGCCGCGAGGCCGCCTGGGACAAGCTCGAGACCGAATTCACCGCCGGCAACCGCGTCGAGGGCGTGATCTTCGGCCGCGTCAAGGGCGGCTTCACCGTCGATCTGGGCGGCGCCGTCGCCTTCCTTCCAGGTTCGCAGGTCGACATCCGCCCGGTGCGCGACGTTACCCCGCTGATGGACATCCCGCAGCCCTTCCAGATCCTGAAGATGGACCGCCGCCGCGGCAATATCGTCGTGTCGCGCCGCGCCATCCTTGAAGAGACCCGCGCCGAGCAGCGCACCGGCCTCATCCAGAGCCTGGCCGAGGGCCAGGTCGTCGAGGGCGTGGTCAAGAACATCACCGATTACGGCGCCTTCGTGGACCTGGGCGGCATCGACGGCCTGCTCCACGTCACCGACATCAGCTACAAGCGCGTCAACCACCCGTCCGAGGTGATCAACATCGGCGACACCGTCCGGGTCCAGATCATCCGCATCAACCGCGAGACCCAGCGTATCAGCCTCGGCATGAAGCAGCTCGAGGCGGATCCGTGGGAAGGCGCTGCCGCTAAGTATCCGGTCGGCGGCGTGTTCCGCGGCCGGGTGACCAACATCACCGAGTACGGCGCGTTCGTCGAACTCGAGGCCGGCATCGAGGGCCTGGTCCACGTCTCCGAGATGAGCTGGACCAAGAAGAACGTCCACCCGGGCAAGATCGTCTCCACCTCTCAGGAGGTGGACGTGGCGGTGCTCGAGGTCGACGGCGAGAAGCGCCGCATCTCGCTTGGCTTGAAGCAGGCCCAGTCCAACCCCTGGGCGGCCTTCGCCGAAACGCATCCGATCGGCACCGAGGTCGAGGGCGAGGTCAAGAACGCGACCGAGTTCGGCCTGTTCATCGGCCTCGACGGCGACGTCGACGGCATGGTCCACATGTCGGACATCGCCTGGGGCATCACCGGCGAGGAGGCATTGAACCTTCACCGCAAGGGCGAGAGCGTCCAGGCGGTGGTGCTCGACGTCGACGTCGAGAAGGAGCGCATCTCGCTCGGCATGAAGCAGCTCGAGCGCGGCGGCGTCGCCAAGGGCGGCGCTTCGGGCGGCGTCAACAAGAACGAGACGGTGACCGTCACCGTCCTCGAAGTCCGCGACGGCGGCCTGGAAGTCCAGGTCGGCGAGGACGGGGCGACCGGCTTCATCAAGCGTACCGACTTGGGCCGCGACCGCGACGAGCAGCGTCCGGAGCGTTTCCAGGTCGGCCAGAAGTTCGACGCGATGGTGATCGGGTTCGACCGGTCGAAGAAGCCCAACTTCTCGATCAAGGCGCTCCAGATCTCCGAGGAGAAGCAGGCCGTCGCCCAGTACGGCAGCTCCGACAGCGGCGCGTCGCTCGGGGACATCTTGGGTGAGGCTCTAAAACTCAAAAACGACAAGTAATTTCAATTACTTAGCGAAAGGGGCAGGCGTCTGACGGCGTCTGCCCCTTTTTTCGTCCGTAAGAGGCACAAATCGTGCGGCGGGAACGGAAAATTCCGCTTCTCGCAAACCTGCGATATTGCGTTTCCCCAAAATCTGTCGTTTAACCTGAGTTAGCGGTGCGGCGGGGGGTCGCGCATGCCGCTGTTAGTTCAGGAATTTCCTTTATGTCGGGGGGAGCTGTGATCCGTTCCGAGCTGGTGCAGAAGCTGTGCGACGACCATCCCGATCTCACGGGTAAAGAGATCGAGCGGGTCGTGTCGGCGTTCTTCGAATCGGTCGTCGATCAACTGCAGGCCGGTGGCCGAGTCGAGCTGAGGGGCTTCGGCGCCTTCTCGACCCGCGACCGCGACGCCCGCAAGGGCCGCAACCCGCGCACCGGCGATTCGGTCGACGTCGACGCCAAGCGCGTCCCCTATTTCAAGCCGGGCAAGGAGATGCGCGAGCGCCTCAACGTCTGAGGCTCCGCACGTCCTCGAAACGGCACCGGGAGGGGGGCGAATCGCCCCCCTTTTCTTATCCACAGGTGAGAGTAGACTTCGCCGTCCGACTCGGGGGAGGCGGGCCTGTGGGCGTTCGGCAAGATGCGGGGATCTTCCGATGGAATCGAACGAGAGATATTATTGGCGCCGCGCGTCGGAGGAGCTTTACGCAGCCTCCCGAGCAATCACACCCGCTGCCGAGACGAGGCGCCGGCAGCTCGCCCAGACCTATCTGGACAAGCTCCGCGAGCTTGCCGATCCGGACTCGGAATGGCCGCTGCCCGGGCCGCGCCCGGGAATCGCCGACGAACTCCGCTCGCTCGCCGGCCTGATCCACGAACCGGAGCTCATCGCCGAGCCGGGCTGAGCGCCCTTTTCAGATCATTTAGGCTTGCATGCGCCCCCGCCGCCGGGCCACCTGCGCGCGTGCGGACGTGGCGGAACCGGTAGACGCCGGAGACTTAAAATCTTCTGCCCCTCGGGGCGTGCGGGTTCGAGTCCCGCCGTCCGCACCA
>Ga0066671_10000468_pt1 | contig 12670 bp, 10 predicted proteins | sample GraSoiAngelo_120_FD_62294 | JGI IMG/M metagenome (GOLD analysis project Ga0066671, IMG submission 62294) | Grasslands soil microbial communities from the Angelo Coastal Reserve, California, USA - 14_0919_09_20cm | ecosystem: Environmental > Terrestrial > Soil > Grasslands | place: USA...
GGATGAGTTGGGCTGTGTCGCGTGTGAACGGCACGCGGACTTTGAGGCTGCGATTGAAGGTGGCGATCATCGCTTCGTCGCCTGGTCGCATGACGTTCGTGATGAACGACTTCATGTCTTTGAAGACGCGGTTGCGGTTGAACGGCGCGAGCGAGAGGTTGTCGATGAAGAAGATGATCCGCCGCTTCATGTGCTCTTCGACCGGCTCGGCTTTGGCGGGGACGGCGGCGGGCGCGGTTCCGGGGTTCGTCGCGATCGCGCTGCCGGCTTTGCCGTCCGCGCGCGGCTCGACTTCGTAGAAGTTCGAGATCGCTTTCGGGATGCCGTTCTCGAGGATCTCGAAGTCGTCCTTCGTCAGCCCTTTGACGGCATTGCCTTTCTTATCGGTGACGACGACGTCGACGTTGATGATCTTCACGTCCATCGTCTCGACGAGCTTCGGTACGTCTGATGCAGAATTCTGCTGCGACTGCGCTGCAAGCGGCAGTGCCGCGAGCGCCAGAACGGCAGCTGCGATGAAACGGGTGAGTCGGTTCAAAAGTACCCCCGGGGAAATCGATCGATCGGTCTCTCACTCGGACGGCCGGGCACGGCGGAGGGTTTCGGACGTGCGAGAATACGGACCCCGCGTACTAACCGGGGCATGAGGCGAAAATTCCGATGAGGGCCTTTGGCCAAACCCAAGGCGGTAAACAAGATCCGCTCGCTTTTTCGAAGATGGCGGGGGGCGGAAACGACTTCGTCGTGATCGATAACCGCGGCTCGCGTGTAGCGAACGCGGCCGACCTGACGCGCCGGATCTGCACGCCGCATCTTTCGGTTGGTGCTGACGGACTCATCCTCATCGAGACGTCGCCGCGCGCGACGATCCGGATGATCTACTTCAACGCCGACGGCTCGCGCGCGGACTTCTGCGCGAACGGCACGCGCTGCGCGGCGCGGTTCGCGTTTCTGAATGTGATCGCGCCGCGGCGGATGACGATCGAGACCGATTCGGGCGTCGTCGGGGCGGAGGTGGGGGAGGGAAACGCGGTGACGCTTTCGCTTCCGTCGCCGCAGCTGTTCCGGCCGAATCGACCGCTGCGCGTTGGCGCGCAGTCGATTCAGGGCAGCTCGCTGATGGTCGGCGTTCCGCATTACGTCGTTTTCCTGCGGCGCGATTTGTGGCAGCAGGAGATCGTGCCGCTCGGCCGCGCGATTCGAAATCATCCCGAGTTGCAGCCGGATGGCGCGAACGTGAACTTCGTCGTCATTCGCGACTGGAACGCGATCGAGGTGCGGACGTACGAGCGCGGCGTCGAAGACGAGACGCTGTCGTGCGGGTCCGGTGTCGTTGCGTCGGTTTCGGCGAGCGCGTTGTTCGGCAAAGTGCGGTCGCCGGTTCAGGTGCTGACGCGCAGCGGGATCACGCTCGAAGTGTCGTTCACGCTCGCGGGCGGCGAGCTGCGCGATCTCCGTTTGCGCGGCGATGCGCGGCTGATTTATCGCGCTGCGCTGACGCCCGAGACGGTCGACGGATTCGATCCCGATTTCGTGCGCGACCCGACGCATGCCGCGGTGACAACGTAGACTTCGGTTGAGTGACACGCGCCGCGACAAACATCGGGTGGCTTCTCGCTGCCGCCGCATCCGCGTACGCGTGCCTTGTCGCGGTGCCGGGTACGACGCCGATCGATCGTGCGCTGCCGCTCGTCGCGCTGCTGGTGACGCTGCTTGCGTGGAGTGCGGAGTCGACGGCGGTGCAGATTGCGGTGCCGCTGCTGATTGTCGCGGCGATTGCGGTGCCGGATGAGCGGCTGCGGTTGCTGACGTACGGCGTGATCGTGGCGGCTGCTTTTGCGCGGTCGCTTTTCTCGGAAGCGGCGATTCCGGTCGTGATTGCGGGGATTGCGCTGCTTCGGTGGATTCCGCTCGATGGCGTCGTGGTCTGGCGCGAAGCGTTGATTCTTTTCGGGGCGCTGCTCGTATTGCGCTTCACGCGGAGCGTGCCGGCTGCGGTGCTCGTCGCGGCTGCGACGCCGCTGTTTCCGCTGAAGGCGCTCGCGTTTCCGTTTCTGATTGCGGCGCTTGCGGCGTGGTTGCCGCGGCGGTTCCGGGTGTGGGCGGTGGTTGGGTTTGGGGTGGCGGTGGTGTTCGCGCGCTATTCGTTTGCGGCGATGCTCGTTGCCGCCGCCGTCGCAATGTGGGAAACGGAGGGCGGACTTATAGTCCGCCGACCTGGGTCCGCGGTGCCGCAGAGTGGGCGGACTATAAGTCCGCCCTCCGTTTTGCTCCTGCTGCTCATCGTGCTTTTCGCGTGGAGCGGCGCCGCCATTCACGCCCTCCCACCCGCCCTCCTCGTGATCGTCGCAGCCATCGCAATCGTTGGTCGCCTGTCGCCGATCGTCGCGGCGGCGGGCGGACTCACGCTCCTCTTCTGCATGCCCGCGACGACGACGTTCGACAGGACGAAAGTCGACACAGCGCTGAAGCCATCGCAATCACTCACGATCGACGTGGCGCCGTCACGACGCGTCGTCGTCACCGCCAGCGGCGCGAACGTCTCGTCAATGCGCAGCGGGACGCTCGGCACGATCGAAGCGCTCGACGCAAAACAGCACGTCATCGCGACGCGGCCGATCGCGATCGGCGACGTCGCCGACTGGGGCTTCATGCGCCGCGAACATCTCTTCGCATCTCGCAACCGGCTGCCGCACGATCCGTCATGGCGGCTCATCGGCTACGGCGCCGAGTCCTGGTTCACCGGCGCAGGACGCGTCACGATCGACGCGGCGCGTCACATCGAAACGCTGCGCATCACCGCCGCTCCTTCGCTGCCGCGCATCGCGTCACTTCAAATCGAATCGGTCGAGCTGCCGCGCAGATGACGATGACGCTGTTCGTCTTCGCCGCGCTCGCGCTGCTGCCGTACGCGATGTTTCGCGGCCGCGCGCAGCGACGTTACAGCGCCGCCGATGCCGCGCTCTGGGCGCTGTTCGCCGCGCTCGCACTGCTCACGCGCGACGCCGATGTCGATCGGTACTTCGCGCTCGTCGCGTTCGCGGTCGTGAAGTTGTCGCTCTTCTCGCTCTTCCTCGCGATCTCCGATGAGCAGGACGTTCGATGGAGCGCGAACCGCGCCGCGCTGATCGCGCTCGTCGTTTACGGCTGCGCGATTCCGGCGATGCTGCAGGCGCCGATCGACGGCGACGAGCCGTACTACCTCCTCGTCACCGAATCGCTCGTGCACGATCGCGATCTCGACCTCACGAACCAGTACGCGAATCTCGCCGCGTCGCAAACCGGCCGCAGCGATCTGAAGCCGCAGCAGGGCGATCCCGTCGGCCGTCACGGCGAACGCTATTCGCGCCACGAACCGCTGCTGTCGTTCCTGCTGATCCCCGGCTATCTCATCGCCGGTTTGCCGGGCGCGCTCATCACGATGGCGCTCTTCGGCGCGCTGCTCGCGCGCTCGACCGTGCGGATGTTCGAAGACGAAGGGATCGCCGATGGGACGACGCGCGCGGTCTTTCCGCTGATCGCATTCGGTCCGCCGATTTTCTTCTTCGCGATTCGCATCTGGCCGGAAGTTCCGGCGGCGTGGATGCTGGTCGAAGCGGTGCGCGGCGTGCGTCAGCGTCGCGCCGCGCGATGGATTCCCGCACTCTTCGCACTCGTACTGCTGAAGTTGCGCTTCATGCTCGTCGCGATCGTGCTCGTGTTTCGCGCACTTGTCGCACGACGCCGCATCACCGCGAAACAGTTCGCGATCGTGGCGCTGCTTTTCGCGACGCCGCTCGTCGTCGCGTTTCTCGTTTCCGGCAGCGCGACGAACGTCCACGAAGCGTACGAACTGCGCGCGCCGCTCGCACTCGGCAACGTCGCACGTGGATTCTTCGGCCTGCTCGTCGACGGCGCGGCGGGCATCGCGTTTCAGGCGCCGCTCTACCTGATCGGCATCTTCGCCCTCATCCGCTGGCGAGCAATGCCCGAAGGTTTCCGCCTCGGCATCTCGTCGCTCGGCCTGTACCTTCTCTATCTCTGTCCGCGCTCCGAATGGCACGGCGGCTGGTCGCCGCCGCTCCGCTACATCACCATCGCGATGCCGTTCCTCGCGCTCGGCTGCGCCGCGCTGTTCGATCGCGCACGCGCAGTTCTTCCGCCGATCGCGATCGCGACCGCCGCACTCGTCGCACACGGCGTCGCGTATCCATGGCGGCTGTTTCACATCGCGAGCGGCGAATCCGCGATGGGCGAATGGCTGTCGATCCTTCTGCACGGCGATGCATCGCGTCTCATCCCGAGCTTCATCCGCCTGAACAACGCGGCGATCGTCGCGTCGATCGCGCTGGTCGTGCTCGTCATCGCGTCGCGCTTCATCAGCGTGCCGCGCATGCTGATCGCGCCGGCGCTCGCGCTGGCCGTCGCGTTCGGCGTTGTCGCGGCGCGGCGTCCCGGCGATCGCATCGATTTCGAAGACGCGCACGTCATGCACGAAGGCGGCGAGCTCTATCCGTGGGTCTACGAAGTCGCGCGGTTCGCGTACCGCGGCGGATGGGTCATGAAGGCCGGCGATTCGATGACGTTCCTCGCGCGCGGCGGCGCATCGACGATTCAGTACGCCTCGAAAAGCGGCGCGACGATGGCGCTCGGCGATCGCACATTCACGTTGCCGCCGACCGGCGGGCAATTCGATTACGGCGCGGTTCGCGTCGAACTGCCGCGCGATGGCCGCACGCAATTGCGCTGCATCAGCGGCTCCGCGAATCTCGATCGGATGGTGCATGACGCCCGTTGACGCGATCGTCCTCGACATCGACGGCGGCGCGATGCTCGACGCATGCCTCGCATCGCTGCGCGCGCAAACGCAAGCGCCGGCGCGCGTGATCGTCTTCGACAACGGCTCCGCGACTCCGACGCGCGCGCACGGCGCGGAAGTCATCCGGAGCGAAACCAATCTCGGCTTCACCGGCGGCGTGAACGCGGCGTTCGCGCGCGTCACGGCGCCGTACGTCGCACTCGTCAACAACGACGTCGTGCTCGATGACGGCTGGCTGGCGACGCTCGTCGCCGCGATGGACGCCGATCCGAAACTCGCCGCCGCACAGACGATCATCCGGGGCGACGCGCAGACGATCGACGGCGCCGGCATCGACATCTCCGACGGCACCTTTCGCCAACTCGGTCACGGATTGCCGCTCGGCACGAATCTGCCGGAAGCATGGGGCGTTTCCGCAACCGCGGCGCTCTATCGCGTCGCAGCACTCGGCGATCGCGTCTTCGACGAGCGCTTCTTCGCGTACTACGAAGACGTCGAATTGAGCGCGCGTCTCCGCGAAGGCGGCTGGAACTTGCGAGTGATCGCGGAAGCGAAGGCAACGCATCGCGGCTCGCAATCGTCGTCGCGCGTCGACGCGAAGTACCTCCGGACGCGCAACCGGTATCGTGTCGCGCGAATGCATCGAGGAACGGGAAGCATCGCGGCGCTGCTGTGGGAAGACGTCAAGCGCGGCGGCTCGCTGCGCGGCGTCATCGCGGGACTGTTCGGATGAGAGTCGTCGTCTCGACACCCGACGTCGTCGGCGCGCGCATGGCCGGCCCCGGAATCCGCGCGTATCACTTCGCGGAAGAGCTGGCGAAGCATTTCGATACGACGCTCGTCGCGAAGCGCGAAGACGCCCCGGCCGATTTCCCGATCGTCGAGCGCAGCGCCGGCGCGTTCAAGGACGCAGACATCGTGATCTCCCAAACCGCACGAGACCTGAAGTTCCTGAGACGCGATCAGAAATTCATCGCCGACCTTTTCGACCCGCAGGTGCTCGAGCTCCGCGAGCTCTACGGAAACGCGCCGAGCGCACGACAGCGAATCCACGTCGCCGCCGAATGGTGGCGCCTCACGCGCGCTCTCCGAAGAGCCGACCTCCTCATCGCCGCCACCAAGCAGCAGCGAAAGTTCTACGACCAACTCAAAACGACAGATACACCGTGGCTCGAAATCCCGTTCGGAGTCGAACAGGTCGAGCACTCAGCACTCACGACTCAGGATTCAGGACTCGTGATCTGGGGCGGCGGCACCTGGGAATGGCTCGACCCTGCGATCGCCGTCGAAGCAATCCGACTCGTCAACCAATCCGGAACCAAAGCCCACCTGCTCTTCCTCGGCCGCTCCCGCCCCAACCGCGAGCTCGTCGATCGCCGCCGCGAAAGCCGCTTCGATCAGCTCCTCGCGCGCGGCGGCGGATTCGTTTCCGCAAACGACGACTGGGTGCCGTACCGCGAGCGATTGTCGTGGCTCGCCCGCGGCAAAGTCGCTATCATGCTCCACCGTCCGACAGCGGAAGCAGCGTGTTCGATTCGAACGCGACTGTTCGACGCAATTGCCGCTGCCGTCCCTGTAATTGCTACAAAAGAAGGATTTGCGGCGGAGCTCGTCGCGCGGGAAGGTCTCGGAATCGTGGTGCCGCCGTCGGATGTCGAAGCGGTCGCCAATGCGGTGCGGCGTTTGCTCCGCGACGACGAGTTTCACGCGAGCTGCGTACGTAACCTGGAACGGATTCGGCCGCAATTCGCGTGGGACGCGGTCACGAGGCCGCTGGTCGAAGCAGTCAGCAAATGGCAGAAGCGAGAAAACTGAAAAAGCCCCACACCGCGGCGGCGGAAACGGCTCGGCCGGCGCTCTGGAAAGTGCCGCCGGTTGCCGACGATCGTACCGTCGATCTCTCGATCGTCATCGTCACCTGGAACAGCGAGCGCTGGATCGGCCGCTGTCTCGAAGCGCTCTCCGAATCGTGCGACGGCCTCGCCTACGAAGTCCTCCTCTACGACAACGCCTCGGCCGACGACACGATGCGCCTCGTCGACGACGCCGGCGGCGTGCGCACCATTCGCTCGCAGATGAACGACGGCTTCGCCGCCGGAACGAATCGCGCGATCTCCGCCGCGCGCGGCCAGTACATCTTTCTCCTCAATCCCGATTGCGAGCTCGCCCCGCGCGCGCTCGCCGTGCTGTTCGAATTTCTCGAAGCGCATCCGCACGTCTCCGCCGCGGTGCCGCTGCTGTCGGATGAAAGCGGCGTCTCGCAGCGTGAGTTTCAGCTGCGGCGTTTGCCGACGTTGCGGACGCTCGTCTCTGAGGTGTTGCTGATCGGAAAGGTCTTCCCGCGCAATCCCGCGACGGCGTACTACCGCTATCGCGATCTCGATCTCACCGCGCCGCAGCGCATCGAACAGCCGGCCGCCGCCGCGCTGCTGATCCGGAAGGATGTCTACGAAGAAGTCGGTCCGCTCGACGAGCAGTTTTCGCCGGCGTGGTTCGAGGACGTCGATTACTGCCGCCGCCTCGCCGCCGCGAACAAAGAGATCTACGTCGTGCCGGCCGCGTGGGCGCGGCATTTCGGAGGCGCAAGTCTCGAGCACGTGCCGTTCGCGAAGTTCATCGACGTCTGGTACCGGAACATGTTTCGGTACGCGACGAAGTGGCTGACGGCAGGCGAGGCGGAGACGCTGCGATGGGTGATCATCGCCGGGATGCTGCTGCGGCTGCCCGCCGCGCTGATCGGATTCGGTCATCCGGATGTCGGCAGATGGCAGGCGATCCGCGCGTATCTGACGGTGATGGCGAAAGCCTTCAAGCGGTGGCGCGGCCACGGGCCGCCGCGTTAGGCGGCCACGGGCCGCTGCGTTAGGCGGCCACGGGCCGCTGCGTTAGTTCGCACAGCGTCGGCGAACGGCTTCGCGGCGGATCGTTGCCCCCGATTTCGTTTGCGATGCGTACACTCCGCGCGTGATCTCTGTCGTCCTCGTTACCTGGAACAGCGCGCGCTATCTCTCGCGCTGCCTCGAAGGCATCGCGCTCCAGACCATCGCGCTCGAGCTCATCGTCGTCGACAACGCCTCATCCGACGATTCCCTCGACATCGTCGGCGACGGCGTCCGCGTCATCCGCAACACGACGAATCGCGGCTTCTCCGCGGCCGTCAATCAGGCGCTGAAAGTCGCGCGCGGCGAGTTCATCCTCCTCTGCAACCCCGACGCGTTTTTGACGCGCGACTACATCGAGAAACTCGTCGCCGCGCTCGAGCAGGCGGGCGAGCAGTACGGCGCCGCCACCGGAAAGCTGCTGAGTGCGAACGACGAATCGATCGTCGACTCGAAAGGCATTCGCTTCACGCGCAGCGGACGGCACTTCGACATCGCGCAGGGCCAGCGCGACATCCCGAATGAGACGACGACCGAGGTCTTCGGGGTCTCCGGCGCGTGCGCGCTGTTCCGCCGCTCCTTTCTCGACGCGGTCACGATCGACGGCGAGACGCTCGACGAAGATTTCTTCGCCTACCGCGAAGACGCCGACCTCGCCTGGCGCGGACGCCTCCTCGGCTTCCGCGCGCTGTACGTTCCCGACGCGGTCGCTTATCACGTCCGCGTCGTCACGCCGGAAGTGCGGCGCTCGCTGCCTGCCGCGATCAACATGCACTCGGTGAAGAACCGCTTTCTGCTGCGGCTGAAAAACGAAGGGCTCTACCTCGCGCTGCGCAACGCGCCGTTCGAGCTGGCGCGCGACCTCGTCGCGATCGTCGCCGTCCTCACGATCGAGCGCAGCTCGCTTCCGGCGCTGGCGTGGCTGTGGAAGAATCGCCGCCGCATCATGGCGAAGCGACGGGAAGTGCAGCGGCGGCGCATCGTCTCCGATCAGGAGCTCGCGCCGTGGTTCCGCTGAACACCGTTTCACTGAACCTCGCCATCCTCGGCACCCGCGGCGTTCCCCCGCGCTACGGCGGCTTCGAAACGTTCGCCGCGGAGCTCGGCACGCGCCTCGTTGCACGCGGCCATCGCGTGACCGTTTACTGCCGCGATCGCGATGACGCCACGCCGAGCTGGAACGGCATCGATCGAGTGGTCGTTCGCGCGCTGCACGGGAAGTATTTCGAAACCGTCAGCCACACCTTCTTCTCGACGCTCGACGCGCTGCGCCGCGACTTCGACGCCGTCCTGCTCTGCAACGCCGCGAACGCATTCGTCCTCCCGCTGCTGCGCGCGGCACGCGTGCCGGTGGCGATCAACGTCGACGGCATCGAACGCCGCCGGCGCAAGTGGAACGTCGCCGGCAAAGCCGTCTACGCGATCGGCGAATCGTTCTCCGTCGTCTTCGCCGATCGCGTCGTCGCCGACGCGGACGTGATCGCGAACTACTATCGAACAACCTTCGCGTACGAACCGCTGACGATTCCGTACGGCGCCAATTTTCCTGACGAACGTGACAGCGATGTACTCGCGCGACTCGAGCTGCTGCCGCGCGACTACCTCCTCTACGTCAGCCGCTTCGAGCCGGAGAACAATCCCCTCGAAGTCGTCCTCGCATACGAAAAGCTCCGCCGTGCTCGATCGAGCAACGCGCCGCCGCTCGTCATGCTCGGCGCCGGTCTCTACGCGCCCGAGCTCGTCGCCGAGCTGCAGCGCCATCAGTCAGCGAACATCCGCTTCCCCGGCGCGCTCTACGGCGCCGACTACCGAACGCTGCAGCGCAACGCCCTCATCTACATCCAGGCGACGGAAGTCGGCGGCACGCATCCCGCGCTCATCGAAGCGATGGGCTCGGGCGGCTGCGTCCTCGCGCACGACACGCCGGAGAATCGGGAAGTCGGCGGCGATGCCGTCGGTTACTTCCGACTTCGGCCTCAGGAAACGCTTTCAGGCACGCTTCGCGAATGGCTCGCGAAGGCGGAGCTGCAGGACTCGATGCGCGTCGCGGCGCGGAAGAGAGCGGGGGAGCGATATTCGTGGGAAGCGGTCACCGACGCCTACGAAGCGCTCTTTTTCTCTCTGTCACGCCGGCCTGGACGTTTCGTTTCCGGCCTCCGTACATCGTGAGCGGGAGTTGTTTCCTTCCGCGAAAAATTGCAGTACATTCCGGCCGTTCCAGCAGTGCCGGGTCGAAGGATTGAATGCTTAAACAGAAAGCGTCTCTGATTGCGAGAATCGTCTATCTCGCCGATCTCGGGCTCACCTCTGTCGCATTTTTCACGGCGTTCTTCATCCGTGACCTGATCCTCCCGCACATCCGGCCGGACATCTTCCCGACTGGTCTCTTCCCGCTCTCTGAGTACCTGAAGATCTATCCGCTCGTGCTGGTGATCTGGTCGGTGCTCCTCTTCACGTACCACAGCTATCACTCGCATCGCACCGTGCCGCTGACGCGCGAAGCGTTCACGACGCTGCGCGTAGTCGTCGTCGGCAACGTCCTTCTCGCCACATTTGCCTACCTCCTCCCGCTCCGCCAGCTCTCGCGCTCGTGGTTCATCCTCTTCGTCGTTCTCTCGGCCGTCATCCTGCTGCTCGAGAAAATCGTCCTTCGGATCGTCGCGCGCTACGTCCGCCTCAAAGGTCTCAACTACCGCACGACCCTGATCGTCGGCACCGGCCGCCGCGCCATCGAGATCGCCAAAGTCATCGAAGGCCACAAATACTGGGGCTACAAAATCCTCGGCTTCGTCTCCGACGGCCATCGCCTCTCGAACGGATGGGCGCGTTACCGCGTGTACGGCAACGTTCCCGACCTCCGCAATCTCCTCGAGCGCGGCCAGACGCCGGAGCCGATCGACGAGATCGTCTTCGCCGTCACGCGCAAAAAGCTCGACGAGATGAAGCAGATCTTCCTGATGTGCGAGGAGCTCGGCATCCGGACTCGCGTCGCGATGAACTTCTTCCCGAACAAAGTCGCGCGCATCGAGATCGAAGACCTCGAAGGCATCCCGTTCCTCACGTTCACCACGACGCCGTCGAACGAGACGCAGCTCGCGCTCAAGCGGCTGCTCGACATCGCCGTTGCGATGCTGCTGCTCACGCTTTCACTCCCGGCGCTGCTCGTCGCGATGATCGCGATCAAGCTGACGTCGCCCGGCTCCGTCCTCTTCAAGCAGGAGCGCATCGGCCTGAACGGCCGCATCTTCACGCTGTACAAGTTCCGGACGATGATCGCCGACGCGCACGAGCGTCGCGGCGAAGTCAGTCACCTCAACGAGATGACCGGGCCCGTCTTCAAAGCGAAGGACGATCCGCGCGTCACCGCCGTCGGACGTTTCCTCCGGAAGTTCTCGCTCGATGAGCTGCCGCAGCTCTGGAACGTGCTCAAAGGCGACATGAGTCTCGTCGGTCCGCGTCCTCCGATTCCGGAGGAAGTCGGCGCGTATCAGCGGTGGCATCGCCGCCGCCTGTCGATGAAACCGGGACTGACGTGTCTCTGGCAAATCAGCGGCCGCAACAACGTCGACTTCGATCGCTGGATGCAGCTCGATCTGCAGTACATCGACAACTGGTCGCCGTCGCTCGATCTGAAGATCCTCCTCCGGACAATTCCCGCCGTCCTCCTCGGCCGCGGCGCTTCCTAGCGCCGCGTATACTTGCCGCTCGCCTGGAAAGACAACGTACGCCGAGCCCTGGGCAACCAACGCCGGCGGCCGTGCCGCCATGGAACTAATTGACTACGCCGCGCGTGTGCGCGAACGAACGATGCGCGTCGTCGCATGCGTGCCGCCGGACAAAGTCGACTGGACGTACAAGCCCGGCAAATTCACGCTCGGCGATCTGATGCGCCATCTCGCGTCGATCGAGCGGTGGATGTTCGCGGAGAACGCGATGCGGCGCCCGAGCATCTATCCGGGACACGGACGCGAGCTCGCCGCCGACTACGACGCGGTCGTCGCGTACATGAATGCGATGCACGACGAGTCGACGGCGATCTTCCGTTCGCTCGGTGACGCAGATTTCGAATTGAAGTGCATGACGCCCGGCGGCGCGGAGTTGCGCGTCGGCAAGTGGCTGCGATTGATGATCGAGCACGAGATCCACCATCGCGGCCAGCTGTATCTTTACCTCTCAATGCTCGACGTCGAGACGCCGCCGCTGTACGGCCTCACCGAAGAGCAGGTCCACGAACGGAGCCGGCCCGCATGATCGTTCTCACGCTTCTCCTCCTTCTTGCAAACGAGCCGACGCAGGCCACGGGCGATCTCGTCGTGAACGTCGCCGCGGGCACACAGGTCTTCGTCGACGGCGATCTCGTCGGCACGGCGTCGACCGACGGACAGACCGTCCGCGGACTCTCCGTCGGTCCGCACAAAGTCACGCTGCGCGCGCCGACCGGCGGCACCGCGGCCTTCAACGTCAACATCATCGAAGCGAAGGTGCAGACGATCAACGTCTCGCCGCTCGGCTTCCGGATGAAGCCGAAGAGCGATACGCCCGTCGCCGCACTGCGCGTCGCTTCCGACGAAACTCCGTGCACCGTCACGGTCGGCGACGTCGAAGCCGAAAAGACGCAGCACGATCTCAACCTCGGCACGCTGCCCGTCGGCCGGCAGAAAGTCGTCATCGTCTGCGGCACCCGCCGCGTCGAATCGATGATCACGCTTGCGGACGGCGAGCTGCAGATCATCGAGCCCGATTTCGCACGCCACGTCATCACCGTCGTCGCGCATCGCCGTCGCGTCACCGTCCTCAACGTCGACACCGGCCAGACCGAAATCGTCAGCGCGAACATCCCGGTCGAATGGAAACGCGCGCTCTCCGCGGCCGCCGGCGAATCGCGCGCCGTCAGCGTCACGCCGATCAACGCGTCAACCGTCGTCGTCACCTATCGATGTCCGTCGATTCAGGCCGCCGATCAGGTGATCGATCGGCTGCGCTATTCGGACAT
>Ga0066671_10000471_pt1 | contig 12608 bp, 2 predicted proteins | sample GraSoiAngelo_120_FD_62294 | JGI IMG/M metagenome (GOLD analysis project Ga0066671, IMG submission 62294) | Grasslands soil microbial communities from the Angelo Coastal Reserve, California, USA - 14_0919_09_20cm | ecosystem: Environmental > Terrestrial > Soil > Grasslands | place: USA...
CTCGACCGGAATGAGTCCGGTGAAATCATAGGTGGCCTGAAGATCAAGGGTCCATGTTTGGCTAACGTAGTGCGGGGTAACGCCATCCCCCAAAAATTCGTGGAACCCATCAATGTAGCGCAGCGTGCCGATGACATCGAAATGGTTCCAATTCCAATCAAGCTGGCTGGTGCCCTTCCATTTGTACCAGCCTTCGTTTGAGGTAGCCGGATCGGTAGTTCTACCGGCTAGATTTCCAGGATGCGCTCCAAACTCCGCCTCGATGAACTGCGGGTAGAGGAATTCATCCAGGTAGGTCGCCTGCGTGAGTGAGGTGAAGGTCCCCCAAGGCGTTTGCTTCTGGTACTGAAGGGTAAAGTCATACCCACGAGCCTCCTGAGAACCCAGATTTTGGTTTGAGAGCAGAATCCGGCTGATTTGACCGGTATTCGGATCGCGTTCCACGGCTTCCCCCGGTAATAGGCTACCGGTAGCTTCGCGATTCAGCACTTGCTGGGCAGTTGGAACACCCACTATGCCAGTGCGCTCAGTGTCCCAGAAATCAACCGATATGTTTAACCCAGGGACATATTTGGGCGTGTAAACAAAGCCAGCACTGAAGGATCGAGAATCCTCCGGTTGAAGATTCTTATTGCTCTGCACCAGAGTGTTCGTTTCCGGCTCGAACAACCCGCCGAACCTTGGATCGCGAGTACCCTGCAATGTGGAGATGGGAGCGGAAAACAATTCCTCGAGCGATGGCTGGCGGTACCCTTCCCCCCAGGTGGAACGAAACGTGAACTGCTCGTCGAATGGTTGCCAGCGCATGCCGACCTTTGGCACGAGCACATTGGTGTCGTTGTTCAGGAACTCTTCAAAGCGCACCCCATAAGTAAATTCGAGCGAGTGCAAGCCGGCAAAGGTGAAGTGCTCGCCGAAAATCGGAACCCTGGCTTCCGCGAACAAGGAGTAGGATTTTCTCCCCCCGCGGGCAGCCGGGACCGGCGAATTGCCGATAATATCGCCCTCCACGTTTAGCATATCTGGAGTCTCCTCCAGCGATTCGCGACGAAACTGGCCGCCGAAGGCGAAACCAACGCCCCCACCCGGCAGCTCAACGAGCGAGGTTGTATAAACTGTGGCATCAAGCGTCCACAGTTTCGAGATGTCTTCGTCTTTGGGATGCACCCGGGCAAAGTTAATCGTCGCCTGATTCGAGGCGATAGGAACGCGAAAATCACCGAAAGGATTGAATGGAACAGTCGTCCCGATAAATTGTGGTGAGTTCGGGTCAAAAATCGGATCGGCTGCGTTCAAGATCCGATTAAAGCGCGAAGCAGATACCTGCTGTCCGGTCTGGACGTTCTTAAGCTGGCTGTAACGCCAGCCGGCGTCGTAGCCCCAGGTTCCATCGAATAGCTTGTCTCCTTTGACGCCGAGAGTTGCGAGAACGGCATCAGTCTCATTGTCAAATAACCGATTCCCAAAGTCAGCCAGGCGAGCGCGGGTAGCGCCTGAGATGATTTGGTTGAAAGGATTAAAGGGATTGAACGCATCGGCCGGAACACCAGTCTCGAGATGGGTGGGGGTGTTCGGCGGTTCCGCCCCGGGCGCGATGGGCGAGTGAGGTGGAATGGCGAGCGTGGTCTGACCTTTGGTCTCAAAATTACCGGTCGCAGGGGGCGCCGCCTCGTTATGCGTTTTCACGTTTTGGTAATAAGCGTCGGCGTAGAGCACCATCTGATCCCCGAAGATTTTGTGATCAGCGGCGAAATAACCGCCGTAGCGCTCGCTTTCGGGGAAGGAGAGAGCAAACAGATTGTAGTCAAACCCGGGTCGCTGACCGCCGGCTGCTCGGACGCGGCTAGTGCCGTAGAGATAGCTGTTGGCCGGAGCTAGTCCGTTGGTTAAATCCGGCGGACTGGCGAATTCGGTCCCACCAGGATTTAAATTCGCTCCACCTGCTGCGGCCGCGACATCGCTGCTTAGTGAAAGATTATATGGGCTGTTGTTTGAGCTGAGGAAAGCGGGCACGATTGAATATGCGCGGTCGCGCTGGGCGATGGAATTGCGGTGATAGTAATTCAACACGCCAGTGATGTTGGTGGTGTTGTCGCCCACGCCAAAAATCGCCGAAGCCAGGAACTCACCCGAATCTTCGTGCTCTGTGTTGCCGTATTGGACGCTCGTTTCCGCGTAGTTTTGATAATCATGACGTAGCTTGATGTTGACCACCCCGGCGACGGCGTCTGCGCCATAGGTGGTGGAGGCGCCGTCTTTCAAAATCTCGATGCTCTCGATTGCAGCCGCCGGAATGGAATTGAGATCGACGAACATGACGTTAACCAAGCCGGGATTGTTTCCCGTCGGATAGGGAGCGACGCGCCGCCCATCAATGAGGATGAGAGTGGCGCGCGCATCGAAGCCACGCAGCGCGATCGTCGCGGCGCCCACCGCGGTGTTGCTGCCGTTCTCGTTGTTTGATTGTGGAATGACGTTCGCGTTAACCGTCGGAAGACTTTGGAGAAATTGTTCCGTCGTGCGCTCACCCGATTTGCTCATCGTTTCCTGGTTGTAGATGTCGACCGGGTTCGGTCCCACTTCTTCCGCCGTCGGAATGTTTGAACCAGTGACAATGACGCGCTCCGTCGTCGCGCTCGCACCCGGCACAAGATTTCCCTGGGCATCTCGGGCGCCCGCCGCGGCAACCGGCGCGGGAGAGGGAACCTGCGCCGAAACATTTAAGATAATGGCGAAAAAGATCGCCAGCAGAACCGCACTCTTACGGAATAATCCGCACTCAGGAAGTTGGATGGTGTTCATATTTTGTTGGGTTCAAACCGACGAATACTCAAAACGCCTCTAGGCGTTCAATTCTTTTTTTGCTTTATTTTTTTATTTGCGCGGACGCCTCTATAATTTCCACAACAAGCGTCGGCGTGGGTTCCTGAAAAATGTCGTATCGCATCGTTGAATTGCTTTTGACTGGGAGCGGCGACTTCCAAGTCGCCGTGGTTTGAGGTTATCCAAGATGGGCCTCTGGCCACGTAGAGAGCGGGTCGGAGAGCAGTCCCACTCCAGTTAGAGTCGTCGCGCGGCAATGGTATAACACTTTGCCGCAACGCGCCTGTAGCGGAAGCGATATCGAAATGGCCCATTCGATGCGGCTTATTTGTAGTAATTCGGCATCCCGCTGTACAAAGCCGACGTCAACCCTGAATGAGCGATTGCAGGAAAGGCGCGCCTCGAGCCGCAGCCCGCCGAACTTGCTGACCGATCACTTTTCCGAAAGTTCAACGACTCCGTCCCAGCCATCAGCATCACTGGTCTTCAGCCTGGCTATTTGTCGAAGGTAGAATTCGGCGGGACCATCCCTGCCAGCCCGCATTTGCAAAGTGCGCTCCATCGTTTCACTTGCCTCTGAAAAGTTTCTTTGACGGAACTGCTCCACTCCCTCCTCGAACACCTTGATCCAGCTCCAGTCGCCATTCCCATCTTCTCGAGCACAATAAAGTTCGTGAATGACTACGCTGCGCGATCGCCCCGCTACCCGAAATTCACCCATGCGCCGGGTAATGAACCTGTCACCCAGCTGCACCCGCACGGCATCCGAAAGAAGCACTTGCGTCCGGAGATATTTGTTTAGCGATTCCAGCCGCGACGCCAAATTCACCGCGTCCCCAGTCATCGTATAATCGAAGCGGTAAGCTGAACCGAGATTTCCCGCAAGAACTTGCCCGCTATGAATCCCGACCCGGGTGCGCAACTTAATTCCTCGAACCTCAAGTTCAGTCAGACTTCGCAATCTACATGCGGTTTCAGCTGCGCGAAGTGCGTGGGCTGGCTCTTCCAGCGGTGCTCCCCACGCCGCAAATACGGCGTCGCCAACGTATTTGATGATTGTACCTTTGTTTTCAAGAATGCATTGAGTGGTCTGGCTGAAGTAGTCAGTGAGAATCTTCGAAACTTCCGTCGGGTCGAGATTCTCCGAAAGAGTAGTGAAGTTTTCCAAGTCGGTAAAAGTAATTGTAACGTCAACTAGTTTGCCGCCGAGACTTAAATCGAAATCAGAGTTCGCGATCCGGTCAGCCATTTGGGGAGACAAATAGTAGCCAAAGGCCCGCCGTAACTGCTTACGCCGTCGCGCTTCCAGAAGGTACTGGGAACCGACCGACCAGACCAGGCCGCAAGGGACCTCGACTGCTGCCGGCACGAGCCAATCAAACCAAAGTCTCTGCGTCCAAACGATGCTGCATACGATCGCAGTGAGCGCTGCGGCTGTTAAAATCGCTAAGGTCAGAGCTAGAATCGGACGAAACACCGCAAACAAACTACCTGCAATCAAACCCACCAGGATTATGATTCCGATCTCAGCCCAAGGTTCTATCCGGGAAAGCCACTCACGGTGAAGGAGATTGAGAAGGATGGTCGCCTGGATTTCCAGGCCCGGCGAGAACTCGTGAGTCGCGCGTGAATAGGGAGTAGCAAATTCATCCCTGCGCGACCCGCGGTAGCCAACCGCTGAACGGCCGCCTATCAGCACGATGCGGTTCTTGAAAAAATTTGGCGGAACACCGGCTGGTTCCACCGCGCGGGCGAAGCTAACGGAAGCGAAGGTCCCTGAAGGACCGTAGTAGTTCACCCAGCGAGGCTTTTTGCTAACGTCATCGATTACCCGATTTCCAAGTAGCTCTACTGCGCGCCGGGGGGCTGTGGGCATATCCGGCGTCCCCAGGTAAAGCTCGCGCACGCCGTAGTCTGGATCGAGCGGACGAAAGACCAGTAGACCCCATCCAGCTGCTGCCTTACGCAATAGCTTGGTCGGAGCCTCGATCCGCTCCTGCCGTATTCCTTCCTGATCGCTGACATCCAACGCCGCTCCCAGAACTACCCTGCCGTGTTGTTTGATCGCGTCGGCGAATTCAGTGTCCGCGTTTGGTTCATTTGAGGGCTCGTCGAAAACGATGTCGAACAAAACCAGTCGCGCCTTTTCCTCAGTCAGGCGATTAAGAAGCTTGCTATGCCAAGTTCGGCTCCATTTGTCTGCGAATGGTTGTCCAAACTCCTTGGCCGACTGATCGTCGAGGTAAACAAGGACTACTTCCGGCGTATCAATTGTTCCACGCCAGAGGAATGGCAAATCGTAACTCAGTCGCTGCAGCGGATCAGCAAAGGAATAAAGGTAGCAAAGAAGGCCAATTAAGGTTGCCAAAACCCCGCCAGCCGCAATCACCATAGCGCGGAGAATGTACCTGGCTCGACCCGGATGTTTCAAAAGTTGAAGCGCACGCGCACCAGCAGCGTCCTCTGTCGAGGAAACTCATTATAATAATTGAGAGGGTTCAACTTATAGTCGTCATCGGTAATATTAAGAAAACCGAGAGTCACATCTCCGTAATTACGCCGAAAACGATAGCCCGCATACAGGTTCAGCTGAATAAGTTCATCACCGGGAATGTCTGGTCGGTATCCGATGTTGCTTTGGCGTGCCCAGTAAGTCTCCCCTCGAAGAAAAAGACCGCTCGGATGATTGTAGAGTGCGAACAATTCTCCCTCATGCAAAGTTGCCTTTTGGTGAGCGGCCAAATTGAGATTCGCGAAAGTGTTCTCGAGATTGGAATATGAAACTGAGTAACTTGCGCCGAATGACCAGTCATCGCCGATTAGCTGATTCACAGTTGCTTTCACATTTTCCTCTTCGTATCGGAGTTGCTGTGAAGTCGATGCTGAGGTTATTGGCGGAATAATAGCACCAGCATTGTTTAATCTGGCGTCAAACACCCCGACATCGGTGTCGACCTTGGACTTCAGAACGGTGCCAGTGATGCCGAGATAGGTCCTGGTGTTGAGCCTGTCTTCGATAAGTATCCCAGCGTTCTCATAACGCGGGGCGGCGACTGCGCCCACTACTGACTCAGAAATGATGCTGCGAAATACCTGATTAAATCCGGCCACCTCCGTCGGCTCAAGCTGAACACTTTCATCAAAGCTGACCCCACCCAACGCCCGGGTATAGGCCGCTCGCACGATCAGATTACCGAATGGATTCCAAATCAGACCCGCCTTGGGCGAGACCTGACTGCGAGAGCTGCTACCCCTGACGATTGGCGGGTTTCGATGATCTGTTGGATAGGTGACATCGTCGTAACTGAAGCCGCCGGTAATCGACAGCCTCGAGAACGGTCGCCACGTGTCATAGATGTAGCCGCTCGCACGGCTAAAGTCATTGTTGAAGTCGTGCATCACCGCCGTGGGCGCGAACCCGTTCGGCGGAATAAAGGACGGAAAATTATCGAACTGGTCGCTGGTGTGAAATTCGCCGGATTGGAAACGGCAGCCAGCGACCAGCGTATTGCCGGGCTGTTCCCAGATTTGATTGAGCTCGCCGGTATAGGTGGTGAATGCGTTGTGGTAATGCAGATCCATCGGAAGTGGCGTAACGAAATGCAGCGAGCCGTCCGGATTTCTGCCAACAATCAGTCCCAGGCTAATATTGGGGAGTGGTCGCACTCCGTTCCCCAGAAACTCTGAGATATCCCGTAGCCGGTTCAGGTTGGTATCGAATGTCTCGTCTTCCAGCCGGCCGACCAAGACCAGAGTATGCCAACCCGGAGCCCATTCGTGATGATAACCGAGGAGTAGAATCGCCGGTTGTTGCAGGTCTCGAAAATGAAATCCAGGCTGAAACCGATCCTGACTATAATACTGCAAGACATCGCCGGTCCGAACATCTTGATACTTGGTTTGAAGGAAGAAGCTATCCTGCGGAGTAACTTGAAGTTTGATTTGCCCGTATGACTCTGAGCGAGTGATCTCATTGTTTGGGCGGAGCCCGTTGTCGTAGAAAAACTCGGTATCGAGCGAATAGCTGAAGTTACCGTAGATCCCAAACTGGGAAGCGGTTTCGCGAATTGCGCCACTGCTCAGATAAGTCGAGGTGGAGCTTATACCCAAACGATCAGCTTCAAATAGCTTCGAATACTCCTGCTCGGAAACGTATTGAGAAAGCGGCCCTCCTCCAACCGGTGCAAGCAGGTTTGACAGCAAAAGCTCGTTAAACCAGGGCGTTTCATACCGCAGATTGATTCTGTTCGGGTCACGCAGTGCGTTATAGCTATTGGCCAGGAAAAGATGTGATGAGGCATTGCTGTAATCATAATCAACGCCACGGGCCGCTTCCCGTACACTAACGTCCACCATTCCGTCGTCCTGATAGATGGCGGCCAGATTGGCGCTGCGCACGGCCCGATCCTGGTCGAGCAGAAATTCCGATCGATAAACGCGGCGATTGTCATTCAGTTCGACTGATTTCTCCAGATCATCGACCGCTTCATTCAGACGGTTCTCCTGCTTCTTTTCGATAGCGGAATAAATCCATGGAGTAGGGTCCTTAGGATCCAACCGCTTGGCACGATCGAGCTCCAGATTTGCTTTGCCTTCGCTGCCAACATTGCTAAAGGCTTTGCCGAGGTAGCTGTGAAAAATCGACCGGTTTGGCTCAAGGGCGGCCGCGGTCTGGAGATCCCGCCGGCCCAAGTCGCCTTTGCCCTGCCTGATGAAGCATAATCCGCGACCCAGCCACGCATCACCCAGAGCACCGTCAATCGCCATCGCTTGCTCAAAGGATCCCTTCGCGGAACGAACATCATTTTGTGCGCTAAAAAGAAATCCGAGCAGTGCATGCGCGGCGGGATTGCGCGGAGAGAGATGAAGTCCTTGTTCCACGAGCTTCTTCGCTTGCGGAATCTTCCCAAAACTGAATTCCAATTCCGCCCGCCGGGTCCAGGCGAAACCAAATGATGGGTCCGACGAGGTTGCTTGTTCGGCCGCCTGCAATGCGCCTTTCAGATCGCCCACTGACTGCCGATAATAAGATTCCGCCAACCAATCGGTAGCACTTCGCGATAGCGATGTCCCAGGTCGATTCTTCAATGTGACCGCCGCAATCAAAATCCGAAGCGCATCGCCGCCGTTTCCTGGAGGCACACTTCGCAAAAGTAGTTCCGCTTTTTGCACCTGCCCGACACTTAGCAACAGAGTTGCGCGATAAACGTTCGCTGCTGGCGAAACCGGAACATATCCGCGCGGAAACTTTTCCAGCGCAACCAAAAGGTCTCCCTCATCGTAGGCGCGCAACGAGGCAGCGAGAGTTTCTCGCTCGGAAGCTGGCATCCTGATTTCATTCAAATCCAGGACACCTGGGTAATACAGACACCACTGCACGGTATTGATCGCTTCTATCACCGCAGTTTTAGTGGGTCTCTGTCCGGGAATTACGTCGCCGCGCTCACCACTGCGAACCAAAATCGTTCCCTGAGCGTTGGACAGCTGTAGTTCGCCATCCAGCATCGTGACGGAAGTTCTCCCATCAGACGCCACCGTTACGGTGAACTCGGTCCCGCGGATTGCACCGTTGGCGGCAGGTGTTCGAATATTAACTTCACGAGCCGCTTCCCGGCTAAAAAAGTAAGTCGAACCTTGATGGAGATCGAGAGTCGGTTTCGCCTCTGAGTTACGCGGCGGCAAAATCTCGAGATTCGTCAACTCATCGACGCGCAAGACGCTGAGATCGCTTAAGCGAAGGGTAGCGCGACTATCCTCGCCCGTTCGAAGTCTGTCGTGAAGAGCGAGCGATTGACCTACTACGGCCGCTTGCCATTGCCTGCTAGCGGCCGAAATATCTACAATATTTTCCTTGGTCAATAATTCTGCATTCGTGCCTGAAGGTTTTGGCGCAGCTTGTGCGACCAAACTGACAACAGCCAGCAGAAGGATTCCACAAAGCAGCCTAGCACTGGAGAAGGAGACGCCGCCCACGGATTTATTTAAGCGCAGGAATTGCGCCATGATCAGGCTGGCAATTAATGCAACGCGTAGACTTCGACCAAAGCGACCCCGGTCGATCCTCCATTCCCGCGCACAATCGCGGTATAGTTCCCCGGCGTAAGAGAGGCAATAATTGCCGATTCGGTATCATGTGGAGGCGCCATCCCGGTAGCCGCAATCTGCGACTGTTGTGTATCCTTCCAATTATTATTGGAAGCGATGATGCTACCGGCGCCGTTGTGGATTTCGAGGGTGGGATCAGCCAGTGCGCCAGGCACGCCGAACTCGGTCAACGTCGGGCCAAGGGCGCGAACAAGGACGTTGGCCGTGCCTGTCCCCGAAGATCCCACGATAAATCCGCCAATCATAACGTTACTGCCCGTCTGGACCTGACCACGGGTGCTGATATTGACTATCGTTGAACTCGACGATGTCTGGCTAAGGTCGTAAACTTCGATTAGTCCAACGCCAGTTGAGCCGCTGAATCCACGCACAATTGCCGTGTAGTTGCCGGGATTCAGAGTTGCGAGAATCGCAGACTCAAAGTTATTGGGAGGTGCGTAACCGGCCGCGACCAAGTCCGTGTGTTGTAAATCTCCCCAGTTATCGTCGGTCGTTATGACGTTGCCACTACCGTCGTGTAACTCGATCGTGGGGTTGGCCAAAACACTTGGCACACCAAAGTTGGCCAGGGTCGGGCCCAACGCGCGAATCACCACTTTTTTCGGCTCCATCCCACTAACGATAAAGCCGCCGATCATGACATTGGCGCCGGTTTGGACTTGCATTCGTGTCGAAATATTGGCCAACGGGTTTGGTGCCGGTTGCACGAAGTTCAGCGGTTGAGTCGCTGTTCCTTGCGAGTTGCTCGCCACCAGCTGCACCGCGCCGACCACCGGCGTGTCCGAAAGCGCCTTAAACAATGGCGTGAAATCTGGAATCCGTTGCATACGCGCCGTCGGCGTTCCGGAGATGACGCCAGTTGTAGGATCGAGGCCGAGACCAGCGGGCAGCGTCCCGACGATGCTGAAGACCGTATGATCGTTGGGGTCGGTCGTGGCGGGCGCGACAATCGTATAAGTAAAAAATTGTCCCGGAGTAAGGGGAGCTGTGCTCGGACTAACGATCACCGGAATAGCCGGATCTGAGGTGAAAGTTAATTCTAGTGTCTGAAGGGCTGTATTGCTGCCATCAACAATGGCAACGAATACCTCGAAACTACCGTCGCTGGTCGGAGTACCAGAAATAAGGCCGCTCACATTATCAATTGCCAGGCCCGGCGGTAGTCCACTGGCACTTGCCCTCGCCGCTGACGTAAGTCCACTCGCCAGCACCTGAAAACTGAAAAAGCTACCGGTTCTTCCTGTGGCGCTTGTCGCACTAGTGATAATCGGCCCTGCCGCCGGCGCCGGATCGATAGTTATATTTAAAGTATCCGAGCCAATTGTAGCGCCGGTAGCAGAAATTGTAACAGGAGTTGACCCAGGCTGTGTCGGAACCCCACCGATTACTCCGCTAGCAGTGTCAATAGTTAGTCCAGGAGGCAGATTGGTCGCGTCGTAACTCGTCGGCGAATTGTTAGCAACAATCTGATAAACAAATTGCTGTCCGACAACACCGCCTGCCTCCAGTGGACTGGTGATAATCGGATTAGTCGATGCCGCTACCGGAATACCCCACTCGAGTTGAATGTTCCCTGTAACGCCGCCTGCTCCATCTACAGCGATATGGTAAACGGTGCCTTTGACAGCGGCGAACTGCACTTGGCTGGTACCGTCACTTGTGTTCGGATCGTCATTGTTACTGACTACCTTGGAAATCGAACCGACGCTATTCCCGGTGTAGACGGCGAGCAAAGTATCAAAGTTACTTCCATGAGTATCAAAGAAGAATGTTCTGTCGGCGGGCGCGGCCCAAACATACCAGACTGAGGCGCCGCCAAGATCGCCGGCGTGGTTCGGTTCGCCGGTTTCCTTTGTGGCGGTAGCGGTGCCGTTAATGTTCGCGCCCTGAATCGTGCCACCGATTCCGCTGATCGCTTGTCCATTGGCGAAATTATCGTTCGCGGGGGGCGTGGGCGGAGTTGGCACAGGTTGAACATTCAATTCGAGGGCACGTGTGCTACTCGTTCCTTCATTATTAGTGGCCGTAAGTAGCACATGATAAGACCCAACAAACTGCGCCAGCCCACTTCCCGAAATTACCCCTGTCGAGGAGTTGATGGTAAAGCCCGAGGGCAACCCGCTCGCGCTGTAACTGATCGGCTGGCCACTGGCGACCAGATTGTAACTGAAACTTTGCCCGACCGTCGCATCGGCCACAGTTGGACTACCGACGATCGGTATGCCACCAAAGCTTTTAATGTGGATGAACGACGGAGAAATTGTCTGGTTAGGCGAAGTATATGGCCCGCTTAGTAGAAATGAGCCGTCGGGTTGCCGGGCAAGGAGTGCGTTACTAGGATCGAATACGTTTCTTGTAACTGGAATACTAAAGCCGGTATCGACAGATCCATTAGCATTGAGACTCGCGATCCCGGCCGCGGCAAATCCGTTGAATGCCTCAAAGGTACCGGTAATCAGAAACTTGCCGTCGTTTTCGATCTCAATGTTGTCAATCGAAGGGCGGAACGTGCTGGTCTCGGTCGTTTGCGTCCACTGAGCGCCCGCGCCGGCTTGAAAAGTGGAATCAACCGTCCCATCCGAATTAAGCCGGACAATTCCTTTAGCCGTGCTTGATCCGTAGCTCGCAAAATTGCCAACGACTACGACCTGACCATTGGCGAGTAGCTGCGCACCGGCAAAGCCCGGGTCAGAAGTTAGTTCGGTGATTTGCGAGGAGATTTGGGTCACAGGGTCGAAAACGAAGGGATTGCTGGTGTGAATATTCGTAGCCGCCGTGGCGCCGCCCTGGAATGTTGGATCAAGCGAACCGTTACCGAGCAAGCGAACCAGGTGAAACGTGCTATCCGCCCCTAAGTAGCCTAGTAAAACGCGGCCATCATCGTAGGTCGCCAGTAGCTTGACTGTGGTTGCGATTGCGGTAACAACGCTGGTGGATGGATTCCGCAGCACCATGTCGTTTGTGATCTGCGCGTCCACCGCGTAACTGGTATCGAAGGTCGAATCGGGGAAGAAACGTTCGAGCAATTTTCCATCAAGTATCGCCTGAGCGCCAGAAGCAGCGGCGACTAACTTGCCATCGCTTTGCAGCAAAGCTCTGGACACGTCGGGAGTGTCGACATTCTGATTATTATTGTGTCCAAACTCTGTGTCCAATGTCCCATCAGGAAAAACGCGGACAACCTTGCTCTTGCTACCATCTTGACTAAGGCCCTGCACAACGACACTGCCGTCGGAAAGAACGGCAAACGCTGTCGCGTAGGAAATACGACTCTGCGCAGCCAGCGGATCAAATGTCGCATCGAGCGTCCCATTTGCGAGCAGACGTCCGAAATTGTGCGGAATCGCTGGTTCGTTTGGGAGGAGAGAAAAGCCCACCGCGTTAAAACCCACCAGAGTAGCTCCGTCCGGTTGGCGGGAGAAGCTTATCGGGGAAATATTATAGCCGGTCTTGTGCGTTTCCTGAAAGCTGGTATCGAGCGTGCCGTCTGAATTGACCCGGCCTACTCCAAACCGGAGGCCATTGGCGGGACCGGTTGCATCATCGATGTCAGTAAAAGCCCCGCCAAAAAGAACTTTGCCATCACTTTGTAAATTAAGAGTGAAAGCCTCTGGAAGAGAGTTCGGATCCAGCCCGCGCTCGATCAAGAAGATCGGCTGGCGGAATGTGCCGTCGAGAGT
>Ga0066671_10000473_pt1 | contig 12557 bp, 9 predicted proteins | sample GraSoiAngelo_120_FD_62294 | JGI IMG/M metagenome (GOLD analysis project Ga0066671, IMG submission 62294) | Grasslands soil microbial communities from the Angelo Coastal Reserve, California, USA - 14_0919_09_20cm | ecosystem: Environmental > Terrestrial > Soil > Grasslands | place: USA...
CGCAACGCATGCCCCGCAGCCCAGCCGAGCGGCGACCAGACCTCGAACGACGGATTGCTCTCGGCGATCCGGAACGCCTCCAGCAGGAATCCCGTCAGAGCGAGGAAGAAGAGGATCCCGAGAAACGTCCAGTCGCCGATCACGTATGCGCGCCGTTCGGTCTCGCTCTCCGTCCGATCCGGACGCCGGTAGCTCAGCCGAAACGGCTTCTGGATCCCGCGCTTGTACGCCATGATCGCGAGGCCGACGACGAGCGCGACGCCGAAGACGTCGAGGAAGAGGGAGTAGGCCTCGTAGAAGCCGTTCCGGAAGAAGTGCCAGCCCAGGATCGGCTTCGCGACGTCGTCCTGGAAGGCGAGGATGACGGTCCCGAGGAAGAGGACGACGAAGCCGTAGAAGATCAGGAAGTGGCCCGCTCCTGCCAGCGGGTCGCGCCGCTTGATCCACGAGTGCGTGAAGACGACCGTCGCAGCGCGTCGCAGGCGTGTCCACGGCCGGTCGAAGCGGAGCGGCCCGCGTCCGCGCCGGTACTTGAGGACGAGGCGAACGACGCCCCACGCGAAGACGGCTGTCGACAGCGCGATCAGGCCGTACCAGAAGACGATCTCCCAGGTCTCGAGGCCGGCGAACGTCGATCGCGTCGGCGTCAAGAGAGCTTCTCGAGCTCGTCGGCGACGTCGAAGAGATCGGCGACGGCGCCGTAGTGCGCGACGTTGAAGATCGCCGCCTCCGGATCGGTGTTGACCGCGATGATCGTTCCGCTCGTCTTCATGCCGGCGAGGTGCTGAACTGCTCCCGAGATCCCGAGTGCGAGATAGACCTTGGGCTTGACGGTCTTCCCGGACTGGCCGACCTGGCGCGCATTCGGCATCCAGCCCGCGTCGACGAGTGGACGCGAGACGGACAGCACTGCGCCGAGCTTCTCGGCCAGTCGCTCGAACTGCGGAATCGCGTCCTGTTCTCCGACTCCGCGTCCGATCGACAGGAGGAAGTCGGCGGTCGTGATGTCGACGTCTCCGACGGCCGCTTCCCGGAAGTCGACATGTCGCGCGCGCGAGGACGGAACCTCGACCGAGAAGGCGCTCGTCGACGGGCTCCCACCGCTCGGCGCGGGCGCGAAGGCGGTCGGGCGAATCAGCAGGAGCACGGGCCGGCCCTCGGGAAACTCGAGCTCCGCGTCGACCTTGCCGCCGTAGAACGACCGTGTCGCGATCACCGCTTCGCCGTCGAGCGCGAGGCCGTGCACGTCGCTCGCGAAGCCGAGGTCGAGCTTCGCGGCGACCGCCGGTCCGTAGCCCATCGAGTTGACGGTGAAGCCGAGCAACACGACCTCGGGCTGCCGTTCTGCGATCAATGCCTCGAGCGCGTGTTGATAGACGTCGTTCTCGAACTCCGCCTGCTCGACCGGGACGCCGACAATCTCGTCGACCCCCTCGTAGGTCACCTCGAGCCGCGAAGGGTCGCGCGCGATCACGGCGACCGCGACAGGGTTCCCGAGCAGCCGCGCGGCCGTGACGAGCTCGCCGGTGACGTCGCGCATCGCACCGCGCAGGTGTTCGGCGACGATCAGCGTCTCGCTCACTTCAGTCGCTCCTGGACGATTCCGGCGATCCGTCGAGCGATGTCGGCCGCGGACCCGTCGAGGAGCTCCGCGCCCTCGCCTTTCGGCGGGGCGAACATGCGACGGACCCGATAGGCAGGCTCGCCTTCTTCACCGGCTGCGACGAGCTGGATCGGCTCCTGCTCTGCCTGCTTGATCGCCCGCAGCGTTGCGTAGCGAGGCTGGTTGATTCCCGTCTGAATCGTCAGCAGCGCCGGCGTGTCGACCTCGGTGACGTCGACGAGACCGCCCTCGAGCTCGCGGTGCACGGTGGCGCGACGGGCTCCCGTGTCCAACTCGATCCGCGTCACCACCGCGACACGCGCAAGGTCCAGCAGCTCGGCGAGCGCAGTTCCCGTCGCCGCCTGCACCGCATCGCTCGACTGCACGCCGCAGAAGACGAGGTCCGGCGACTCGGCATTCACCACAGGCGCGAGCAACCGCGCGATCGTGATCGGGTCGCGCGAGCCGGAATGGTCGATCCGGGTCGCGCGATCCGCCCCCATCGCGAGACAGCGCCGCATCGCCGGTTCGACGTCGCCGTCGCCGACGGAGACGACGACGATCTCGTCACCGTCGCTTCCGGCGTTCTCCCGGATGCGAAGCGCCTCCTCGGTCGCATAGGAGTCCCACTCGTTGAGCGAGGCGTCGAGGAAGTCAGGGTCGACGTCGCGCGCGTCGTCGGTGAACTCGACCTCGTCGCCGAGCACTGCGACCTGCTTGACGCAGACGACGATCTTCACGCGGGCGGCGCCGGCTTCGCGCTGCTCCTATACCGCCGCGAGCTCGCGCTCGATCACGCGCCGCTCGCGGATGAACGGCTTCGGAACCTCGGGGTTCTCGGAGTCGATCTCGCGCGCGAGACGGTGCCCGGAGAAGACACAGTCGGCGATCAGCCGCGGCGCCTCGCAATCGCCGATCCGGTAGCAGGCGGTGATTCCCTCCCCGCGGAGGGTGTCGAATCCGACGCTGTCCTTGAGCTCGCGATAGAGCGCCTCGTTCGAGCGACGCTGCGTGACCAGCACGACTGCGTCCGCCTCCCACGTCTGCTCGTGCCCATCCTCGTCGAACACGTGCGTCGCCACGACCGCACCCTGCTCGATGCGGCTCGGCATGTGCGAGGTCACGATGTCGACCCCGAGCTTGTGGAGCTTGCGGTGCTGGTTCGGCGCCTCGAGCGTGAAGTGCATGTAGGGCGCGATGTGGCCCAGGTGCGTCATGAGCGTGACCTTCTTCCCTTCGCTGGCCAGCTTCTCGGCCAGGGAAACGCCCATGAAGTAGCCGTCGTTGTCGATGACGACCACGCGGGCGCCCGGAACGTCCTTGCCGTCGCGCATGATCTGCTCGGGAGTCAGACACCACGGCTGTGACGCATCGGCGCCCGGGATCGTGTCATGCGTACAGCCGTTGAGGCCGTCACCGACCCAGTACCCACCGGTGGCGATGACGACGATCTCGGCTCCGTACTCCTTCACGCCGTTGGCATCGAGCGTCGTACCCGGGATGAACTCGACGTTCCGCAGCTTGTCGATCTGGATCTTGCGGTAGTTGACGACGCGCGCCCACTCGCCGAGACCCGGAAGCTGGGGAATCCACCGCATGATTCCGCCCATGTCGTCCGCGGCCTCGACGAGGTGAACGCGCCGCATGCCGCGCTTGCCGAGGATCATCGCGCACTCCATCCCCGCCGGCCCCGCCCCGACGACGAGAACGTCGTTGTCGGCGTTCTCGGCCGTGTCGAACTTCTCGGGATGCCAGCCGCGTCGGTACTCCTCGCCTGCCGTCGCGTTCTGCGTGCAGATCACGGGCGGCCCGCCGATCTCCCAGCGCGAGATGCAGATGTTGCAGCCGATGCACTCGCGGATGTCGTCGAGCCGGCCCTCGTCGATCTTCTTCGGCAAGAACGGATCCGAGATCGAGGGACGGCAGGTGGCGATGATGTCGAGCTTCCCGGAATTGATCGCGTCGACCATCAGGTCGGGGCTCGTGAAGCGGCCGACGCCGAGCACCGGCTTCTTGGCGACCTTCTTGACAGCCTCCTGCCAGGGCAGCAGCCGTCCCGACGGATAGAAGCGGGACGGGGTCGCATCCTCGCCCCACTCCGAGATGCCGGAGACGTTGATGTCCCAGACGTCGACGATCTCGTCGCAGAGCTCGACGAACGGGAGGCAGTCCCGCTCGAGCTGCGTCCCGGCGTCGCCCATGAACATGTCGCAGGACATGCGCACGGCGATCGCGGTGTCGTCGCCGACCGCCTCTCTGACCTGTTCGATCGTCTCGCGCCAGAAGCGGGCCCGGTTCTCGAACGAGCCGCCGTATTCGTCGGTGCGCTTGTTGTAGTACGGAGTCAGGAACTGCTGCGGCAGATATGAATGCGATCCATAGACGTAGACGATGTCGAAGCCAGCCTCCCGCGCGCGAATCGCTGCGTCGACGTAGAGCTGCTGCACCTCGCGGATGTCGTCCTTGTCCATCTCCTTGGCGTAGGTGAGGTACTCGAAGTCGCTCGGAATCTGCGAGGGCCCGCGTGGCACCGAGCGTGACTCCATGCAAGGCGCGTGTGGCCCGCCGTACCAGAGCTCCGCGGCAGCGAGAGCGCCGTGCTCGTGCAGCATCTCGCACATGACGGACAGGTTCTTGACGTCCTCGTCGTCCCAGAGGCGCGCCGACACCCGGTGCGTGTCGTCGGACTCGGGCGAGATCGAGCAGTACTCCGTGCAGCACGCGCCGTAGCCGCCCTCGGCCTTCATCGCTCGGAAGTACGCCTGGCTGAGTGGCTTCTCCGACCCGAAGCCGTTGCAATGCGGGATCTGGTAGAAGCGATTCTTCATCGTCTTCGGCCCGAGCTGGATCGGCTCGAAGAGAATGTCGTACTTCGGGTCGCGCGCCATCGCGGTGAGCCTCCTTTGCAGACGAGGTAGCTCGATTCTCCCGCGTGGGCGCAGCCCGCGCAACGAGAGGGGACGGGGTGTGCCCGCCCCCTCTCGACGATTCGGTCTAGGTCACCGGAACCGCGGGTACTTCCGGTGCAGGCACCTCGTCCGGCATGGTCGGCACCTCTTCACGCCAGTGCGGCGTCTCCCTGTCCTGGACGATTCGGCGGAACAGGAAGAGGAGCAAGGAAATCGCGAGGACGCAGAAGCCGATGATCTTCTCCTTCGTGCCGCCGTAGACCGCCCCGCCGCCGGCGATCTGGAACCAGCCGATGCCGACGATGCTGAAAAGGGCGAAGGCGGCGAAGAGCACGACGGCGACCGGCACCCAGAAGGAGGGAAGCTTGATCGGGCGCGGCCAGTCCGGTCGGTCCTTGCGCAGCAGGACGAACGCGCCGATGGCAAACATGTTCGCGAGCACGTAGCCGATGTTGCTCGCAACGAGGATGCCGAACAGGTTGCCGACGAAGAGGATGAACAGGATGTTGATCGTCATGTCGAGCGTCATCGCCCATCCGGGCACGTTGAAGCGGTTCAACCGCCCGAGTTCCTTGATCGTCAGACCGCTCTTCGAGATGCCGTAGAGGGCGCGGCTCCCATCCGCGGTCGCCGTGTTCATCGACAGGATGAAGCTGAGGCACATGACGACGACGAAGAAGTCCCTCGCTCCCGAGCCGACGAGCTTGTCGAGGGCGCCGACGTAGTCGAACGCGCCGACCGTCTTCTCTCCGACTCCGCCGGTCAGAGAGACCGGCACCAGGGTGTTGATCAGGAGGATGAAGGCCGCCGACGAGAGCAGTGCTTTTCTCGTGTCTCGGACGGTGTCTTTGAATTCGGGGGCGAAGGTCGCACAGGCTTCGGGAGCCGTCGACCAGATCATGATCCAGATCCACACTAACGCGAGCTGCCAGCCTCCCCACGCGAGGCCTGAGTCGTTGAGCTTGAACTTGAGGTTGGAGGAATGGAAGTCCCCGTTCAGGAACGGCAGCAACGTGAAGCAGAAGAGCGGGACCATGAGCAGGAGCCCGGCCAGGTAGTTGAACGACACGGCGATGCGCGTGCCGAAGACGTTGAAGAGCCAGACGCAGATGATGAGGCCGATGGCAATGAAGTGCTGGAGCCCGAGATGGACGCTCCCGATGGCGAAGTACCCCTTGTCGATCTCCGCGCCGCCGAAGGCATACGTTCCGAACTTCTGGTGCGGGAACCATGCAGCCTGGGCGATGTACCCGACGAACAGCCCGAGGAACGACAGCACGACCGACCAGCCGATCCAGTAGCCGAACGTCGCCACCGGTCCGATGAGCGTCGTGTATTTTCGCCAGCCCTCGTTCGCGTAGATCGAGAGACCGCCGGACTTGTGCGGGAACATCGCGGCGAGCTCTGAGTAGATGATGGTGACCGGGAAGACGATGGCCGCCGTGACGCCCCAGATCAGCATCGCGCCCCAGCCGCCCATGTCGAGCACGGACCAGCCGAGCGACCCCAGCAGAAAGCCTGGATTCGCGAGGCAGATGACGAACCCGTCGTACCAGCGGAGCGTCTTGAGAAGCTGTCGTTCCTCGACGACTGCCTCAGCCACGGTGTACCTCCTTCTCGTCCGCCAGATGTGTGACCGCGCGCCGAAGGTAACACCTGTTTCAAAGACTTTCAACGGCGCCTACAATCGTTCGAGATGCGTCGGCCTCCGATCACGATCAAGTGCGAGTGCGGCGAGTCGAGGGACGTGGCCTACGGCGATCGGTGGCGCTGTGAGCGTTGCGGGCGCTCGTGGAACACGCAGCAGATCCCGGCCGAGGAGTACGACGGCCTGCTCCGGCGGATGAGGCGCCATCAGGTGGAGGCGCTCGCGGCGGCCGCGATCGCGATAGCGGTGATGGTCCCGCTCATCGCCGTCGTCAGCGCGCGCTTCATTTTGTTGACTCCGGCGCTGCTCGCGGCCTGGCTCTTCTTCCTCCTTCCGTACTGGCGGCGCAGGTACCGGCGCACGGCGCGAAGTGCACCTCGGTGGGAGCTCCACCCCGAATAGCGTGCTGACCCTCCGGCGCAGCGGTCCGACCGAGGACATCTCGTCCCTCGCGGCCGCTGGTCGCCCAGTGCTGCTCGCGACGCTCGACGTTCCCTTTGCCGAGGACGCGACCGCGTTCGCCGTCGATTCGGCCGTCGAGACGGGGCAGCCGCTCGTCGTCGTCAACGCCGTCGAGGTCCTGCCCGTGCACTCCACCTTCCTCGGGTACGGCTACGTCGAAAGGCCGGATCTTCAGGACGATCTGCGCAAGCCGGCGGATCTTGCCCGGTCGCTGGCGGTGCGGGTCGAGCGACTGCGGGTGTGCAGCCCGCACCCGATCGCCGCGCTCCTGGAGCTGGTGGCCGAGCGCAACCCGGGCGTGCTCGTCTTCGGCCCCGAGCCCTCGCGGCTCAAGCCGCGAACGTACCGCCGCGCGGCGAAGAAGATCCGCGAAGGGACCACTTGCCTCGTCTGGGTCGCCTAGCCTGCGGCAGCTGAAATCCACATCGGCGAGACCTCTTGGGCACGGCGCTCGGACCATGGCGCTCATGCGTTCGGCCTAATCGGTCGATTCCTAGTGTGGCGATGAGTGCGCTGGAACAACCCAGGCGCCTGCTGGGCCTGCTTCTGATCGAGATGGGCGTCATCTCGGAGGAGCAGCTCGAGCAGGCACTCAAGGTTCAGGAGGAGTCCGGAGGGCGGCTCGGGGACATCCTGATCGCCCGCGGCTACACCTCCCGGCTGGCGATTCAAGATGCGCTCGCGCAGCAAAGCGGGCTCTGGCTCGAGCCGGAGGAGGGCTACGGCACGGGCCTGCGGGCGCAACTCATCAAGCGGGAAGAAAGGATCGTTCCTCAACCCTCCGAGGCTCCGTCTAACGAACAAGAAGAAGATGAACCCGAGGAAGTGCCCGGGGCGACTGTCCGTCTCCTTCACCCCGAGGAGCACGAGAGCGAGGACGAGCTCATTGCACTCAAGGCCACGCTTGGCGAGTACGTGCGCGTGCTGGCGGAGCGTGACGATCGGCTTCGTCAGCTCGACGAGGAGGCGCGGGTCCAGCGACTCGACGCGGACGCCCGCGCGGAAGAGCTCGAGCAGGCACGCGCCGAGCTCGAGGGGTTGAGGGCCGAACGCGACGAAGGCGAGGATCAGCGGCGTGAGCTGGAGCACGAGCTCGAGCTTGCGCAGAGCTCCCGGGCCGAGGCTGAGACCGCCATGCGCGCACAGGAGCAACGGCTGCGAGAGCTGGAAGTCGGGCTCGAGAAGGAAGCTGCTCGCCGCGTCGACATCGCCTCGGAGGCGGAGAGCGCGCGCGTCGAGCTGAAACGCCTGTGGGCAGACCGCGACGCGCGTGAGCAGCGCCTGGACGAGGTCCAGCGCGAGCTCGAGCGCGCGCGTAACGGTCGAAGCGAGACGGCGTCCGCACTCGGCGAGAAAGAGCAACAACTGCACTCGCAAGAGCTAAGGCTGGGCGAGCTCGATCGGTTGCGCGCTCAGCAGGAGCAGCGGCAGCGCGAGCTCGAGCAGGAACTCGAGCTAGCACGGAACGGTCGAAACGAGCTCGAAGGCGCTCTGCGCGAACGGGAGGTGGAGCTCGGCGAGCTGAATCGCCTGCGAGACGAACAGACGAAGCGAGAGCATCTTCAGGCAGAGCTCGAGCAGCAGCTCGGCCTCGCGCGCAGCGCTCTCCGCGAGGCGGAAGCAGACCTTGCGAAGCGAAACGACCGCATTCGTAATTTGGAGGAAGACGAGCGGGCACATCGTGCCAAGACGGAAACCCAGGCGGGTGAGCTCGAGCAAGCGCGCGTCGAGCTGCAGCGCTTGCACGCCGACGTGGCCCAACGGGAGCAGCGCCAATCAGAGCTCGAGCAGGACCTCGAGCTCTCGCGCAGCGCTGTCGGCGAAGCCGAGACCGAGCTTGCCAAGCGTGACGATCTGCTCCGCCGGTTCGAGCAGGACGAACGAGCGCGTCGTGCCGAGGCAGAGGCATTGGCCGGCGAGCTCGAGCACGCGCGCCTCGAGCTCGACCAGTTGCAGGCTCAAGGTCAACAACGCGAGCAGCACGTAGGGAAGGTCGAGCGCGAGCTCGAGGACTCGCGCAGCGCTCTCGGCGAGGCCGAGGCCGAGGTTGCGAAGCGTGACGATCTGCTCCGCCGGCTCGAGCAGGACGAACGAGCGCGTCGTGCCGAGGCGCAGGCATTGGCGGGCGAGCTCGAGCACGCGCGCGTCGAACTGGATCGGTTGCAGGCCAAACAGCGAAAGCGCGAGCAGCGTGTAGGGAAGCTCGAAAGCGAGCTCGACCTCTCGCGCAGCGCTCTCGGCGAGGCCGAGGCCGAGGTTGCGAAGCGTGACGATCTGCTGCGCCGGTCCGAGCAAGACGCGCAAGCTCGCGGCGCCGAGGCTGATGCACGCGAGGCGGCGCTCGAGCGCGAACTGGAGGTTGCGCGTGGCGCCCTCAGCGCCGCCGAGGCACGCGCGGGCGAGCTGGACCAGGCGCGAAGCGAGTTGGAGAAGTTGCGCGCCGAACAGAGCGGGCGGAAGCAGCGCCAGCAGGAGCTCGAGCGCGAGCTCGAGCTCGTCCGCGACGACCACAGCGCAGCCGAAGCTGCATTGGCGGAGCGGGATGATCGGCTTCGCCGGCTCGAGGAGGCCGAACGCGCGCTACAGCTCGAAGCGGAAGCGCGGACGGGCGAGCTTGGCCACGTGCGAACTGAGTTGGACGCGTTGCGGGCTCAGGAGCGAGCGCGAGAGCAGCGTCTGGGTGAGCTCGGGCGCGAGTTGGCGCTTGCTCGGAGCACTCACGATGAGGCCGAGAACGCGCTTGCGGAGCGTGAGCGTGCACTTGCGGAGCGTGACGAGCAGATTGGTCGTCTCCAGGAGCACGAAAGCGTGCATCGTCTCGAGGCGAAAGCGCTCGCGGACGAGCTCGAGCAGGCTCGCAGCGACCTGGAGCAGTTCCGCGTCGAGAAGCGCCAGAGCGAGGAGCGTCATGCTGACCTCGAAGCCGAGCTCGAGCTTGCTCGGGAAGCTCACGCCCGATTGCGGGTCGAGCGGAACGACGTTGAGCAGCGCCAGGGCGAGCTCGAGCGCGAGCTAGAGCTTGCACGCAGCGCTCGCGGCGAGGCCGAGACGCGGATCAGGCGGCTCGAGGAGCAGGAAGACGCACAGCGTCTCGAGGTCGAAGCCCGATCGCGCGAGCTCGAGCAGGCGAGGTTTGAAACACGGCGGCTGCGCGCGGAACACAGCGAGCGTGATCAGCGTGAGGGTGAGCTCGAGGCCGACCTCGAAAGGGAAAGCGCTCGCCACTCCGAGACGCAGACCGAGCTCGAGCAAGCGCGAACGGAGCTGCAGCTTCTGCGCAATGAGCAGGCGTGGTACTGGCAGCGCCTGAGCGAGCTCAAGCGTGAACTCGAGCTTGTCCGCAGCAGTGGCGGCACGACCGAGGCCACGCTGCGGGAGCTGGACTTACAGGTGAGCGAGCTTCAGCGGTTGCAGGCCGAGCACGCTGATCGCGACGAGCTCTAGGCGCTTGCGCCTCGCGGCTCGAGCCGCTCGATCCAGACGGCAGGGTTCATCGCCTGCCAGACCGTGAGATACGCGTCGAGCTCGAGCCGTGCATGCCGCTCGCTCAGCGATCCCGAGCGAACGCCGACCTCGAGCGTCCAGTCGTCGACGAACTCCACCAGACAGTCGCAGCGGCGCAGGTAGCCGGCAAGCTCACTGGTTGACGACACCGATCCGGTTCGAATTCGCATGGCCGCAGCTCTGCCTTGGCAGGGCCCGCCGCAGGCCCTGCCTCAGCGACGTCGGCGCTGAGGCCCCGCCGCATCGGGCCCCTCACGCCGCACACCCATCCTCGGCGCGAGCGGCTCGTTGATTCGTCCCCCGATCGGCGGTTCATCCGCCCACTTCACCTCAGCCGCGGCGTTCGCAACTGAAGCCGCCCGTGCGTGAGCGTCGACGGGCCTACGGCTAACAAAGATCGCTCCCAACCCCTTAGCAGCGGTCCACTCGGAAGCGCATTGAGCAGCGCCCAGCCCCCAGGTTCTCTCAGTTCGCTAGCGCCGTAGTTGGTGATGGCTTCCGCGAATGGGCGTTCCGCTAGTCGCCGAGCGGGTTCAGGAGCGCGCCGTTTCCCTCGAAGGCGAACAGGAGCAGGTCGACCATTCGGAAGGTGGTGTTGTTGGGGCCCAGGCTCGGGCGGAACGCGGTGTCGCGGACGATTGAGAATTCGCTTCCTTCCATCGCGCGGTGGAACGTCTCGGCGACGATGCGACCACCGACGCCGCGCATAGCTCCGTTGTTCAGCTCGGCCTCGCGCAGGACGTAGAACCAGAGGGGAGTGTTGGTGAGAAGCGCATTGCGTTGGTTCGTCGTGAGCGTGCCGAGATCGGCGCCGCCGTTGCCGTCGCGGATCTGGGGGCGGCTGAGGCCGTTGAGTGTGATTCCCTTGTTCTTGAGGAATCGCACCATCTGCTGCCCGGTCGCGAGCTTGACCATCTTCCCGCGTACGAGATTTCGAAATGCGAGGTTGCGGCGTGGATCTTCGTCGGGGATCGCAGGGTCGCCGACGGTGCCGCTGGGCAGGTCGTGCAGTGGGTTGGCGATCTTCGTGTCGATCCGTCGTGCTCGGTTGAACTTGGCTGCCGGGACGGTCAGGTTGGCTTTGCCTGCTTCGGCGAAGTCGTACAGTCGGCGGAAGTCGGCGACCCAGTTGCTCGCGAGCTTGAGGTTGCCGCCGAGGTCGCCGCTCAGTCCCGAGAATTCGAACAGGTAGTCGAGCGTTCCGCCGCCGGCGTCGAAGTCTTTGTTCCAGTTGTAGGCGGCCCGGATCATGCTGTGTCCCAGCCGATAGGCGGCGACGGAGAACTCGATCGGCATCGTCGGCACGTCGGTGGGGACCGCACCGACTTCGAACGCCTTCCGCCCGTGGCCGAAGACGTCGGTGACCACCGATTGCTTACAGATCCGAGGGAGAAAGTCGGTACGAATCATCCACTGGTAGTGCTTCGTGACGAGCTCGCGCGCCGCCGCGAATTTCTGCGCCGCGGGCGTCGATGAGGGAAGCGTGTCGACCACGCGGTTGTGGAAGCGGATGAAGGCGAGGTGCGTTTGCGCGACCGCGAGGTTTTCGTCGTTGCGAGGGTCGGGGATCAGCGCCGTTCGTTTCGCCGCGTTGCTGCTGCCCACGCCGACGCGGGGGAGATCGTGCTTGGGAAAGGCCGGCTCGCCGCCCGCCGCGATCGCGTCGCCCATCTTCAGGTGCAGGCCGTCGCTTTCGTAGAACTTCGCCGAGGCGGGATCCTGCGGTCCGGCTCCGTACAGCGAGTCGAGATCGAGACTCGGCGAGCGAGCCTGAAGCAGCTGAGCCGGCGTGACGTTCTGCCCCAGCATCACGTTCGTCTTGTCGAACGTGAGGTCATGATCGATGAACTGGCCCAGGTACGTGAACCCGGCCGGCACCCCGGACGCCGGCGAGCTGGCGCCGGCCGTGATCGCGGCAGCGATCTTCCTCAGGTTCGGGTCGCCGAGCTGGCGCCCGACACCCGAAGGCCCCATCCTCGAAAACCGAAACGGTGGCGCCGCTGTCGCCGATAGGAGCTGGCGCCCGCGGCCACTCTCGCCCAACAGGCCCTCCCCGATCACGTAGTAACTCTCGAAACCGTGTCGCAGCATCACCCTCCCCCTTATCCGCAGAGAACTCCGCCGACGAGCGCATGCCACACGAGCAAACCACGCCGAGCGATCGGCCAAGGCTGGACGGCGTCAGCCACGACCCGCCGACACTCTCACCGACGACCACCCCCTGTCAACGCTCACAGAACCGCTCGAACCACGCGCGATCTTCGTAATCCGCTGCTTCCACTGAGCTACGGGGGCTCGGCGGCAGAGTACTGCGGCGCTCGCACGTGGCTCATGGGAGAAGCTCGATCCTGAAGGCGAGATTTGCGTTGTGTGCGGTGCGGACCTCGTCGATGGAAGGTCTTTCTCCGTACTTACGAACGTAAGACTCCGG
>Ga0066671_10000474_pt1 | contig 12553 bp, 15 predicted proteins | sample GraSoiAngelo_120_FD_62294 | JGI IMG/M metagenome (GOLD analysis project Ga0066671, IMG submission 62294) | Grasslands soil microbial communities from the Angelo Coastal Reserve, California, USA - 14_0919_09_20cm | ecosystem: Environmental > Terrestrial > Soil > Grasslands | place: USA...
AGGACAATACCACCACGTGAGCGGATCCGCGCTTGAAGACGGTCCAAGTCTGGCATCTCTTCCACGCAGGAACCGCACCAAGATGCCCAAAAGTTGAGAACAACGACTTTTCCTCTAAACGCGGAGAGTCGAGTCTGCTTTCCTGCAACGGTGAGGGGAAAGTCTTCGGCATTCTTGCCAGGAATAGACGGTTCGCCCTGTCGATACCACGGCGTGATGAAGACGTATAGGGCAGCCGCAACAAATGCCATGACCACCCAACTTGCAAGTGTTCGTCGGATGTTCTTCGCGGACATAAATGAACTCCGTTGATACCGCTCGAACGCGTTAAATCTTAAGCCTTCCCCAGGTCAGGAGCAAGCCTAGCGGCACGCTGTGCGGCACGCTGAGCACGCTGATTATCAGCAGCTCCAAACTTCCTATTTAAGCCACTTTCGAAGAGCCTTAGCACACTCTTCTCCGCGTCTACCACTTCGAGCGAGGGACGTAGCTGGTTCGTCGCTACGCATGCTCTGAAATATGCCCTTGCCACATTGATCCAAGGTGTCGCCGGCATTTTGTCATCAACTTCTTGAGCAACCCCCGCACTGTTTTAATTCCATTCATTAGATGCTCCAACTCTGCGAGCTTTCTTTGAGAGAGCGTCCGCCAGCGTTCCGACGCGCGGGTAACATCGCGGAAGCCAAAAAACAAGCATCGGATTTCAGCCAATGTAAAACCGAGTTGACGAGCAAACTGAATTATTGCCAGGCGGTAAAGCACCCTTGGATCGTAACGTCTCTGCCCGCTGAGCCGCTGCGCAGGGGGAGCAGGCCAATCCGCTCGTAACAGCGAATCGCCGACGATCGAAGTCGAATTTGCCGTGCCACCCGCGAGATGGTCAATTGAGGTATGCTGCATTCTAACGCTCTCTTCGTCACTCACTCGGCTGCTAGCCGCCAAATTATTAACTCTGAAGTTGGACTTACCGCATAGGACTTAGCTTTCTCAATCTTCGGTTTGCTCGTCATCTGGCCACAAGCAGAAATGGAATGCGTCGGTTTTTTGAGACCGCCTCGGCAAAATATGTAATGGGCCGAAGTCAAATTATGCGTTTGCCATTCCATCGCGCACACCGCAGTCTCAAAGACAGATCGTGACGGAGGCAACTCGCAAAGCGCTTAAAGATTTTTAGCCATTGCGAGGATGCCCCGTTCGCCAAACTGTGGGTCAAAAGAGCCGTGCTATTTGGTCGATTCGGTCGCCAAATACCGGGTCGTGGTTGGAGTTTGCTACTACGCTATGTTGTTGCCCCTACTCGAAAAAGCAAAAGAACAGACTGCCCACCCTTTGTTGACCCCCAAAATCGGGTCGCGTTCTAGCGGCGCACCGCAGTGCGGGACGCCCTTCGCTACTGCGGTAGCGCGCATCCCGCAGCCTCCTCTTTTGCCGGGAGAGCAGTATCGGTTTCACTTCGACATGACCAAATCTATCGGCTGCAAGTGCTGCGTTGTGGCTTGCAACGAGCAGAACGGCAATCCCGCAGAAATCAACTGGCGAAGGGTGGGAGAGATCGAAGGCGGCCGGTACCCGAATACCCACCGCTCCCTATCTTTCGATGGGCTGCAATCACTGTATCGAGCCGACATGTCTGCAAGGCTGTCCGGTGGACGCCTACTCCAAGGATCCGGTCACCGGCGTCGTGTTGCATAGCGCGGAGACCTGCATCGGGGCCCGTCGGCGGGTGCCTCTCGGCGCTATCAAGCAGCGAACCCCTCAGTATTCGGGAGGGCGCTTTCTTTTCGCCCGCGCTTTCCTTGCGGCTACCTTGATCTTGCTGCAGCTCGGCACGCAGTGTGATCTACGTTTGGCATCAAGCTTCCGTCGCTCGCGCTGGAATTTTCTCGTACCAAAAGCTTTTCCCGGCTCCGGCTCCAGAAGCAGCGGAATCGTTCGCGCACGCGCGCAACTGGGTGTATGCAGAAAGGAAGATAGAGAATGATTTATACAAAACTCCCTCGAATTGTATTTCTAGCACTCGCGATGCTCTTCGCTGGCGCCGCCTCCGCACAAGAACTCGTCGCGGTCACGAATTCGAACGAACCGGCCTCGGCTGCCCGCGGACCCGAAGCGAGCCCGCAACCGGCTTCGCAAGCTTCATCTCACCACAAGCTCGGTCCGCTCGACCTCAGCGTCAACTGGCGCTTCCGCACGGAAGCCTGGGATTGGTTCCAAGCGCCCACTCCAGCGCAAAACACCCAGGCCTTCGAACACTCTCTGCTCCGCGTCGGCCTCGGTCAAAAATCCGAGCGCTTCGAATGGTTCGTCGAAGGCGCACAAGACGCGATTCTCGACCTGCCCACCGGCGCGATTCTGGCCGGGCGTCCCGGACAGCTCGGCCTCGGCGGTACTTACTTCGCCGCAAACGGGCGCGGCCAGAATAACGCCAATGGCTTCGTCCGTCAGGCGTATGTGGCCTTTGTGCTGCCTTCAGACGGCAAGCTCAAACTCGGCCGCTTCACCTTTCTCGACGGAGCGGAAGTCAGTCCGAAGGATAAATCGCTCGCCACGCTCGTCAATACGCGTATCACGCAGCGCCTCATAGGCGATTTCGACTTTTCCGCGGTCGGCCGCAGCTTTGACGGAGCACAACTGGCCTTCGATACGCACGCCGGAAATTTCACTCTGCTCGGCGCGCGTCCTACGCGCGGTGTGTACCAAATTGACGCAATGGGCGAACTCGATGTCGACCTTTTTTATGGTGCGTACACGGTGCTTGTCAATTCCGCCAAATCGTCCGGCGAATTTCGCCTCTTCAGTCTCGGCTACATCGATGAACGCGCCTCGGTTCTGAAAACCGACAATCGCGCCACGGCGTTACGCGCAGCCGACCACAATCACATTCGCATCGGCACTTACGGCGCCGACTACATTCATGTTTTTCGTACACAAAATCACGGTCAATTCGACGTCTTATTTTGGGGCGCTTTGCAGAACGGCAGTTGGGGCGTTCTCACGCAGCGAGCCGGTGCCTTCGTCGGCGAAGCGGGTTGGCAGCCGGTCATCCACGTCCTCAACCCCTTTTTTCGCGCGGGCTACTCCTTCGGCAGCGGCGATAACGACCCCGCCGACGGCCGCCATGGCACATTCTTCCAGGTACTTCCCACACCTCGTCCCTACGCCCGTTTTCCGTTCTACAATATGATGAACAATGAGGATTTCTTCGGATCGGCAACGTTTCGTCTGCCGCGTTCGTTCGTCATCAAAAGCGAATTGCACGCCCTGCGCCTGGCCAATGCGAACGATCTATGGTACGGCGGTGGCGGCGCATTTCAGCCGCACACCTTCGGTTACACGGGCCGCGCCAGCGGCGGTAACCGCGCCCTGGCCAACGTCTGGGACGTCAGTATGGACGTGCCATTGCGCTACGGTTTTTCGTTCACGACGTACTACGCACGCGCCTGGGGCAAGAGCGTAGTGGCGAGCATTTATCCAGCGGGTACAAATGCCCAGTTTGGATATCTGGAGACCAACTTCCGCTTCTAGCGGAAATACTCCTTTCGATTCCATTCCGGCGCGGATTGCGGCTTGGTGGTTTTTCTTGCCTTTTCTTCTCGGCGCATGACGCGTCTGCCGACAGACGTGGCCGCACTCAGCATTTCAATTCGGGCCGGCGCGCTATAACTCCCGGATGGCAAACAAGAAGTAATCCGCTTCTTCCCGAGTTGCCGTAAACCTTCATTCTTGCCCGGGTGTTATACACTTTCGCCGCCGCTCAAACTCAATTGATTTTGTTGCCCGGAGGAACAAATGAGAGTCGGATTTTCGGCCGCGTCGGTCTCCACATTGCTCCTTGCGTTCAGCGGAGGCTTTCATGCCCGTGACGCAAGCGGCCAACAGGTTCCGCCGAAGGCTCGAATCACGATTTTGTACGATGCCTTTGGCAAAAACTCGCCGATGCAAAAAGATTGGGGCTATGCCGCTTTCATCGAATATCGCGGAAAACGGATTTTGTTCGATACCGGGAATAATCCGCGCGTCCTGGCGGAGAATTCCAAGGCGAAAGGAATCGATTTAACCAAATTGGACTATGTTGTGATGTCGCACCGCCACGGCGATCACATGGGTGGATTGAGCCACGTCTTAAGTGTGAATCCCAAAGTCACTATCTACGCACCCAAAGAGGGATTTGGAGTTTACGGCGCAGATTTGCCCAGCACCTTCTATCGCAGGGACCCATCACTCCCGCAGGAGAAGCGCTATTACAACGGTGCGCCTCCCGAAATTATGCGGTTTGGTTCTGCCTGGCCTGATGCCAACTTCCAGTTGCTGGATAAAAATACCGAGATTGCGCCGGACATACGCCTATTGACGCTGGTTTCTGAGAAGCCGGGTACGCTCGAATTGCGTGAGCTATCGCTTGCCATCAATACACCAGATGGGCTGATTATCATTGTGGGTTGTTCTCATCCTGGCATCGACAGAATCGTCGAACTGGCAATGACGATCAATCCCCACATTCACCTCATAGTCGGGGGCTTTCACCTGGTAGTGGCGCCCGATGCAGAGATCGAGAAGATCGTCACTGCGCTGCACGACCATTTCAAAGTAGACTTCATCGCTCCTGGTCATTGCACGGGAGAGCCAGCGTTCACAGCCCTTCAGAAGGCCTTCGGCGATCACTACGCTTATGCGGGCTTGGGCGCAACTCTGACAATAGACGGTTCTCATGAAATCGTGCAGACGGAATGACAACGTGCCCAGCGCTCTGGAACGTATTGTCAGCAACTCTGAAGTTGAGCCTCCCGCCGGGGAGCTCAAATCTCAACTTACGGATTGCCCCTCACTCAGTAGCCTTCTGATCGGCTGCCCAGCTAAGGCGAGCTCTCCCTCTCGTCCTGTGTTGTCAGCGCTTACCGCAGGATGCCGATGTCCCTCCGGAACGGACAACCGTCAGCCTGCACTCCAGACCGCTGGCCAGATGGATCATGGCGAGATAACCCGGCAAATGCGATTGAGTGGGAGCAACAACAATCTTCGAGCCTCTTAGCCAGCGCCACGTCAACCCACTGAAGGAGGAGCTTCTGGCCAGATCATCGCCGTTGAGTTCGAGCTTTCCTGTATCCAGATAGAACTTATCGAGCGCTCGCCGGGCTTCTTGGAAGGGCTCCCAGTGCGAGGAGAGGAACCCCACAGAGGCGGAAAAACTCCACAGAAGCGTGACGGCGACCAGCGGCAGCAGGCAACGCAACATCCACAAGGCGCTATTTTGGGGCGGCGTGCGGAAGAGCCGGTAACTTTGCAACAGAGCGACGAGCAAAGTCGGGACAAACAGCCACAGCACGTGGGTATCGGCATAGTCGATAATGTTGGCGAACGCCATTGGGCTGAGGTGGAAAGAAGAAACGACGTGATCCTTGAGCGTGCCCGTGGCGTTCGCCAATTCCCGGCCGAGCCATAGGCCGCCGGCCGTTGTAAAGGGAACTGCCGCAATCGCTGGCATCGCCCAGGTTGCCGCGCGCACCGTGCCGTTTGCGGCGCACGCGCACCAGAAGCACGCAAGAATCAGGATGGGCATGAAGATGAGATCTTCCCGCACGGCGCCAGCGTGAACAAATAGGAAGGGCGACCCATAGATGGAACCGCCTGCCATCAAAGTCAGCACAGGTAGCAGAACGGAGCAGGCCAGCCCCGAGAACATCGCGACAAGGAGCTTGATCAGCCATTGGCGGCGCGCCGAAATTGGAAGAGTCATGTACCAAGCGAAGGTTCCGGAGGTCCGCTCCTCGCCCAGAGAAAGGATTCCGGCGAGTCCGGCCAAACCTAAACCGGTCATTGCGACCGGGCCCAATACGATCCACTCAAACAGAGTCTCCGGGAGAAACACCGGCGGGACGGGCAAGAGCCGGAAGAACGCCAGGAAGGCCAGGTAAACCACGACGAACGACTCAATCACCCAGATCGGCCGGAGCAGGCAAAACTCCTTGCGGATCAGGTTGAGAGTAGCGCCGGACGGCTGGCTGCGGAACCATCTGGCCCATATTTCCGGTATCACTGACGGACCGGCCGTCAGCAGATCTTCGCTGCTGCCTCCGGTGACCTGGAAGCGGACCAATCTCCGCGCGCCGAGCCAAAGCATCAGGGCGGAGAAGCAGATAGCGAACGAGAAAATGGCCATCGTGGCCGCGATGGGTGGAGGCGCGGCATAAAACAAGCCGTCCCGCTGAGGCAGGTTCTGGATTTCTCCAAGGAATATATAAAAAATCCAGAAGATGCAACCGATCAGAATGAAGCCGCCAGCCGTGGAGCGAGCCGCCAGCGTCCAGTACGTGGCCGAAGCCATGGTGACGAGGATGTAGGCAACGGCCGCCGCTTTGTTATACGTGAGGTTCATCTCCGGTAGGGCGAAGAAGAACATCCCGGCCATCGTAACGGCTCCCGCAGAAAGGACCGCGGCGCACATGACGCTCATCTTTTCTCCCCAGAGTCGCATGCGGCCGGCGGGCTGGCTGAGCCAGAGAGAAAATGTCCGGTGATAAAACTCGTTGCCAAGCGAGAGAGTCGCGAGCAGCGGAATCCCAAAGAAAAAGCCCAGCACGGCCAGGTCCGCCGCAGAACGGGAGTGAGGAAAGAAAACCACCAGCACGCCGGCGATCATGGTGCCGCACCAGGGCCAGAACAGCGCCCGCGCTTCTTTTTTTAACCGGATGGCTTGTGGGTTCCGCGTTACGGCAATCGTTGTGTCCACGGAAGCCTCCTAGGATTTCAGGGCCGCGACAAAGATTTCTTCCAACGTCAGCGCCTCGGTCGTGAGCGTTTCAGGATTGTGTTTACGCAGGCTTTCCATTAAAGGAGGGCCACCGCCATTGGCGATCAGCTCCAGTTCGCGGCCTTCGCGGCGGACGCGCAGCGCGCCCTTCAGCTCCATTTCCGGCGGAGCTTGAGAGAAACGCGCGCGGATGCGCTGATAGCGTTCGCGTGCGGTGTCGGCTTCGAGCGTCAGGACAGCAGCGCCCTGGTCGATGATCGTGAATTCGTCGATCAAACCTTCGAATTCCGCGATGAGGTGGGTGGAGACGAGAATGGTGCGGGAGCCCGGATGGCCCTCCTGATATGCGCCGATCACGGTCTCGATGAATTCGCGGCGGACGATGGGGTCGAGGCCGGAGGTAGGTTCATCGAGCACCAGCAGTTCCGGCTCGGGGCAAATGGCGGCGATGAGCGCGAGCTGCGTGCGCTGGCCCTTCGAGAGCGCATCAGTGCGTTTGGACGGATGGAGCCCGAAGCGGTCAAACAATTCCTGCTCTTTCTTCTGGTTCCAGTGTTCGCGGAAGGAAGCCAGATAGTCGAGCGTCTCGCGGACAGTCATCCAGGGATAGAACGCCAACTGGTCCGGGACGTAGGCGAGGCGGCGCTTTACTTCAACCTCGGCTTTGCCCGGCTCAAGGCCGAACACGCGCGCCAGGCCTCGCTGAGGACGCAGCAGATTCAACAGGCACTTCATGGTGGTGGTCTTACCTGCGCCATTGCGGCCAAAAAGCCCGTAACAGCGGCCGGGCTGCACGCGGAAACTCAAATCATGGACAGCTTCGGCCTTGCGGTAGGCGTAAGCGAGATTCTTGATTTCGATGGCTGGTGTGGGTGAGTTCATCGATCATTTCTCCTTATGCTCTTCGTTGGCGCGCCGCTTGTGTTCGAACGAATCCATGCGCTGTTGGATTAGTTCCAAAAATTCCCGGCCGGGCACCTGTAAATGGTGGGCCATGACAATGGCCTGGTCGATTTCCTCGATGAGCAGCTTGCGGCGGATTTCTTTGCGCAACGGCGAGTGATTCTGCTTAAGGAAGCATCCTTTGCCGGGCAGGCTTTCGATTACGCCCAAGCTTTCGAGTTCGGCATAGGCCTTCGCAACGGTGTTACGGTTGAGACGAAGCTCTTCGGCAAGCGGACGGATGGAGGGAAGCGCCTCGCCGGGCTTCAGCTCGCCGGAGGCGGCAGCGGCCTTGACCTGATCAACGAGCTGGAGATAGACGGGCATGCCGGATTTGAAGTTGATCTGAAAGAGCAAGGGGTAGGCCTTCTGTCATAGGACAGTATGACAGTAGCCCACAGAATGCAAGGAGCATTTTTCCAGAGTGTGTGCGAAAAGGTAACGATCCAGCCTTGAAGCAATCTCGAACGATTTTAATGCCCCATTCTCGCTCGCATCGCCAAAAGAATCTTCTTCGGTATGCCAGCCCGCTTGTCAGTGGCCCTAGAACGCGCTTTCAACGAAATGATCGCAAGGAGGGTTTTTTATTCCAGTTGCCCAGCGAAGATCGCTGCTGAATTGTCGGCCACTGTGAATTTGAGCATCTTGGGGGAGCTTCTCAACTTACGGATCGCCCGTCACCCGCCCATGATCGACGGCAAAACGCCAACGGAGCTCCCCCCTTCCCACAACCGGCCCCCATAGGAACCACGGGACATTTCAGACTTATTTGAGCAGAAATGAATGTATACTCGCTCCCGCTTTTTGAAGTCAAAAAAGAGACGCTGGTTTGCACCCAAGTGATGATCTTGATGGACGCGCTGTATGCAGTGTGCGGAACTACCGCATTGCTGGTTGCCCATGAAATCGGCATGTTCGGAGCCGTCGGCGACAGCGAAAAGAGCATTCAGGAACTTGCCGCCTCGCTGGCAATACCCGTCAGGTCCGTAGACGCCCTTCTCACCGCCGCCGCTCGGGCGTGACTACTTGCTGGACAGTGGTCCCTTTTCGCGGAAAGGAATGCTGGACTTCGCGCGGGCGACTACCATGCTGGTCTCGCCTGATAACTTGAAGAAAGCCGTGCTGAGCGGCCATCCTTTCGGTTACGGCGAGGGAGAAATGTTCGGAGCGCACGAGGCGCAAGCCGTGTCTTTACTCGGGCTATGCACAGCCAAAGCACGGCAGCGGCGTGTGCTTGGCCCCGCCAACTCGACCTCTCTCGCAACAGATCTCTGCTCGATGTAGGTGGTGGCTCAGGAGCGCATGCTATTGGCGCGGTTCGGCAATGGCCGAACCTTCGTGCCATCGTCTTCGACATGGCTGCCGTTTGTGAACTTGCCAGTGAATACGCCAAAGAGGCAGGATATGCCAATCGCGTGACCGCACAAGCCGGCGACATGTGGAAAGATCGTTTTCCGGATGCGGACCTGCATTTTTATTCGCTGGTGTTTCACGACTGGCCGGAAGATAAATGCAGGTTTCTTGCGAAAAAGTCATTTGACTTATTGCCTCGCAGCGGACGCATTATCATTCACGAGCCATTGGTAAACGATGATCGAATCGGGCCGCTGGCTCCAGCGCTGTTCTCGGCGGTCATGTTGCTCTGGACAGAAGGTCGCCAGTACTCAGGCCGGGAGCTGAACGAGATTGTTTCCGGGGCCGGATTCGCCAATATCGAAGTCATTGAAACCTTCGGTTACTGGGGCATTGTGACCGGCATAAAGGTGTAACGCCTGGCAGGGAAGGGCTATGACGGAACAGGACAAGGTGCGTGAGGTAATTCGCTTGAAGGAGCAAGCGCCGTTTGCTTTCGACACGCAACATGCTGTACTCGTGGTCGTCGACATGCAGCGCTATTTTGTTCGCTGCGATTATCCGCTTGCGCAGGTCTTCGAAAAACTTGTGCCCGGCGTTACCAGCGGCTACTTTGAACGGGTGCGGCAGCTGGTGGTCCCGAATGTGCAACGGCTGCCGGCGTGTTTTCGCGAGCGAAAGTTGCCGATATTCTTTACAGCCGCGGGGTGCTGGATGCTCGACGGGCGCGACCTTCCTGGCTGGTTGAAGGACCTCGACAAGCTGGGCTTGGCGGTGCTTGGCGAACGCGTATTCCCGGTTGTAAACGATCCCAGTTGGGAAATTGATGAAGCTGTTGCTCCCATGACGGGCGAGGTCCTCAATAAGGTTTCTAGTGGGCCGTTCAGCTCTACGAGGTTGGACCAGATACTGCGTAACGCGGGTGTGCAAACGCTCTTCGTTGTCGGGCTGACGACGGATGTCTGCGTCGGGTTAACCGCACGCGAGGCTGCCGATTGTGACTTTCAGGCGGTGATTGTCGGTGACGCGTGCACCGGCTGGTCTGAGGAGATGCATCGTGTGGGCCTAGAGGCGTTCAGCTTCGCGTTCGGGCGCGTGGTCAGAACTGATGACGCGATCCGCCTACTAGGGTCGCGCGTATATGCGGGTGCCGTGGCAACCCCCACAGTGTAAGCGCAAAAAAACGAAGTTCTGGGTGTATAGTCGGCTACCCTGAGATTGAGCCTTTTTTCCGTCATCCAGAAACGATCATCCTTTTTGGAGTTCTTCTTAAGTCAGCTCTGGGTCTGCCGAAGGGCATGCTCGATGCGCCGGTCAGGAATTAGCCAGAGCAGCGCGACGAAGACGTAGATCGCCTGTGCCATCCAGGACGAGAAAAGGCTGCTGATTATCCCGGCCACATACAATAGCGGCGAAACCTTTCCCTTCCAATCCCTGCCAATCGCCTTGCGGAGCACCGAGGTTGGCCCCTGCGAGACAATGATGGCCTGCTGCAAGATGAAATATGCGATGCCTGCCATTAGCAAGACGAAACCGTACAGTGCAGAGGGCGGAAGCGCAAAATGATTCTGGCCCATCCAACCGGTCGCAAATGGGAATAGTGACAGCCAGAACAGCAAGTGCAAATTAGCCCACAGAATCGACCCGGTGACGCGAGTCGTGGTGTGCAGCATGTGGTGGTGATTGTTCCAATAGATGCCGACATACAAAAAGCTCAGCACGTAGCTGAGGAAAACGGGCAGCAGCGGCCGCAAGGCAGCAAAGCTCTCGCCGCGCGGCACCTTCATTTCCAGCACCATAATCGTGATGATAATCGCGATCACGCCATCGCTGAATGCTTCTAGGCGACCCTTGCCCATGCCCGGCATGGTACAGGAGCCAGCGGTAAATTGTTAATTGCTACTGCAAAGAAGGTTGGCTACAGGTGCTCAAACTCGCATTGAACTGATCCCCGGTTTGCGTCGCCAATAGTGAAGTTGGACCTCACGTCGCGAGTCGCAACTAACTGACGGCCTGCTTCAAATGCATGCATTCTCTGCGGGGCACACAGCGAGAAAATTTCAGGGCTTCCCTGAGATCGAAAGCGCCTTCGCCTTGCGGGCGGGATTGCTTTCGCAGGACTTGTGCGCTCGGGCATACTCGTCGGCCACTGCTGCAGCTCCCTCCGGTCCGCTACTGCAAGTTCGGCAATCCCTACTCCCGTACACACCTGATCAGCGCGAGTTTTCTTGCCCGGATCTAAAGTGATGCTCGCAATGCCGATTCCCTCTTTGTCGTCCATCGACTGAAGGACGGTTCCATCGGAGTCAACTATCGCGGAACGACCCGGGAAGACTCCATTGATCTCATTTGGCGGCGGTTTGTACGAGCGGCCAACTTTATTGACCATCGCAACGGGCACGCCAAGCTTTTTCGCATACCACGAAGCAATATGCGTTCCCAGCGGTGAAGGCAAGCCACCGCCATTGCTCATGTCAGGCGACGAATGCGGCATCACGGTAAAATCCGCCGAATCCTTCAGGAATTGAGAGGCCGCAAAGCAAGTTCTCCGGAGGGACCGTCCCCTCGAAGCGATTACGGTCTTGTCCAAGGGTCGGCCGCCGAAGTGAGGTAATTTGTTCTTGCCGCCTAATGAGCGGTACGGAGTCGCTAATGAAATTCACACGAATGATTTCTGCGGTGGACGCGCATGCCTGTGGAGAGCCCGGGCGCGTGATTATAGGTGGTGTGCGAGATGTTCCCGGTAGGACTATGTTAGAGAAAATGAAATACTTTCAAACATGGGAGGACAATCTTCGAAAATTAATGCTAAGAGAGCCCAGAGGACATCCGGCATCCAATCGCAATCTGATTCTGCCGCCAACCGATCCCAAAGCGGACGCGGGCTTTGTCATCATGGAGCAGGTTGAGTACCCCGCGATGTCCGGCACAAACACAATTTGCGTCGCAACCGTACTTCTAGAAACCGGCATGGTTCCGATTCGAGGTCAAGTGACGAAGCTCACCTTGGACACTCCTGCTGGACTCGTCGAAGTAGAAGCGGAAACTACGAACGGGAAGGTGAACCGGGTCACGTTTCAAAACGTTCCCGCGTTCGCCGTTCATATCTCGAAACCAATCGACGTGCCTACGTTAGGAACCGTAGTTGTGGATGTCGCGTATGGAGGGATGTTTTATGTGATCGCGGAGGCCGAACCTCTTGGTTTGGAACTGAAACCGAACCAAGCGCGCGACATCGTCCGCATTGGGGAAATGATCAAAGCCGCAGCCGCGGAGCAGTTACCGGTCGAGCATCCAGAGCATCCCGGGATCTCCGGAATTACCATCGCACAGCTATCGGGCCCAGCAATTAACCCAAAGGCTGCTAGAAGAAATGCGGTAATAGTGTCCACGGGAAAGCTCGATTGGGATAAACCGGCGTCGTGGACGGGCGCGCTCGATCGCTCGCCTTGCGGCACAGGCACGTCCGCGAAGATGGCAACACTGTACGCGAAGGGACAACTGCCCTTG
>Ga0066671_10000477_pt1 | contig 12546 bp, 8 predicted proteins | sample GraSoiAngelo_120_FD_62294 | JGI IMG/M metagenome (GOLD analysis project Ga0066671, IMG submission 62294) | Grasslands soil microbial communities from the Angelo Coastal Reserve, California, USA - 14_0919_09_20cm | ecosystem: Environmental > Terrestrial > Soil > Grasslands | place: USA...
GGATCGGACTTGGGCGAGTTCTGGCGGAGAATCCTGAGGTTCAACTGGTTCGGCCACCAGTCTCTGTTCGACCTCATTCCCACATTGGTGGTCCCGTGTACGACCGGGCACTTCGCTTCAGTTGCCATGATTTACTCCTTCCTTCCGTTGGTCAAAAAATTGAGTCAAAAAACTGTGGCGAATGGCGAGCCCATCTTGGCTTTCCAATCGAGCAACCGTTAGCGGCTATGCTGGCGGACGCGCGCCGTTTATCCGGGATTCACGCGCGTTGGAAACCTTACGAGAAGAGCGCGGCAGAGCGCACTTCGAGCAAAGCCCCCGGAAAATCAATTCGCACTCGTGTAGAACCCGCCTGCCGAGGGTGCGCGAGGTAGGCCTGGGCACGTCGTACCACACCATGTCTTCTACATTGCCGCAGCGGTCGCAGATAAAGTGGTGATGGCGCATGCCTTTCGCATCGAATCGCGCGGCGCGGCCTTCGACGGCCACTTCCCGCACCAATCCCGCCTGCACCAGGTCCCGAAGATTGTTATAAGTCGTGGCCCGAGAACAGCGCGGATCCAAGCGATTCACGGCTTCGAAGATTTCCGCAGCCGTGGGATGCCTGTTGCATTCCCTCAAGAAGGCCATCACGGCGTAGCGCTGTGGTGTGCACCGCAACCCGCTGTCCTCGAAAGACCGCTTAATCGCCGCAGCGTTCATTAGACCGCTTAGAATATTTCTAATGTGATATTTTGTCAAGACTGGCGGCCTTCGTCCCTTCGTCGTGCTTCCCACTAGGCAGAGGTCAAATCATTCCCCACTAGTTCAATGGCTCTTTGGCCGAGGCTCGCGGCGCGGTCCATCTAAGATCAGTCATTGCGCGCGACGGTCCCACGTCGGTTCAGTGGCGTCCTCCCCGCTTGCAAATTCAGTTGGGAGCAGGTGGTGGCGCGATCAACTTTTGCAGCTTTTCGAATTCCCGCATTTCGTGTTCCGCCTGCACCGTTTTGCCTTCTTTTCGATAAAGACCCGCTAAACCGAAATGCGCCTGTGCGGCGAGTGAAGTTTCTTTTTCAAGGGCGATCACTCTCATCCATGCCTTTTCAGCGAGTGCCGCGTCGCCATCCTGGGAAGCAGCCTTGCCCAGCGAGTACAGCGTCTCCGGCATATCGCTTTTGAGACTGTCGGCCCGCTCGAGCTCTTGCTTCGCCTCATGCGCTTTCCCCTCTTGCAATAACGCCGCTCCGAGACGATATGCTGCCTCGGCGTTCCCCGGCTCCTCCTTAGCTTCCAAACGGAATTGCTCTTCCGCTTTGTCCCATTGCGCCGCCCCCGCGAACACCATTCCCAGTTCCATGCGCAACCCAGGCAGGTCGGGTCGCTGACGCAGAGCTTCCTCATATTCCTTTTGCGCTTGCGGCATTTGCCGCAGCACGAAATAGTTCTCGCCCATGGCCTGATGCGCGCGAGCGGAGTCCGGATAGGCGCTCAGCAACGCATCAATCGAGCTTTTGGACAGCAGGCCGCTGGCACGGCCGAGGTAATAAAGGAGGTCGGGGTTCCCGGGGCGCTTCGCCAGGGCCGCGCCAAGATTTGCGATCGCCTCCTGGTATTGCCCGGTCGCGATCTGGGCCACGCCTAACGCTTCCACCGCGTGAACGCGCTCCAAATGCGGAATGGCATCCGCAGCGTAGCCTTGCGACAGGAGCGCATAGCCCAGTTGCAAATGCGCCGCATCGAGGTCCGGGCTCAGCTCCAACGCGCGCCGGAGCGCAGGGATCGCCGCTTTGTAATTGTGCATCTCCGCGTAAACTTCGCCGAGATCGAGAAAACCCTCGGCGAGATTGGGACCCGCCTCGGTGGCCTTGCGAAATTCGCTGATGGCTTCTTCGAGTCTTCCCTGCTTGTGCGCCTCCACACCTGCCTGCATATGCTGCGCGACTTCCGGAGAAACATTTTGCAGGGCCAGCGACAAAAACAAGATCGCGAGTGTCATGGGCGTTCCGGTTCGCGGACTTCCAGAAACTGTTTGACTGGCACGTCTTTCAGCTCCTGATGCGCCCCCGACGGCCACCATACTTCAACGGCCGCGCGATCCGCATCTGCTAGACCAAAATGGAGGCGCTTGTCGTTTGCGGAGAGATAACTTCCGGCAGTAGTCGCGAATCTGGTTTGTCCATTCACTCGAACGCGCGCGCCGAGTCCGTCGCGGTTGCTGCGAGTGCCGCGCAACGTAATCGTCAGCCAATGCTGCCGGCCTCCTCGGTTCATCAACACAATTGGATGCCTGCCGAGGACGGTCATCACCGCATCCATCCAGCCATCATTATTCAAATCTCCTAAAGCCAACCCGCGTCCTGCAAGCGGCGTGGTAATTCCCGATTCCGCCGGCTCAAAACGTCCCTGGTGATTCAAGGCCAGCAGCGGTGGCTCAAGGTAGTGCAGCGAGTGATCAATGCTCTCCACGTTATCCAGGACGTGGCTCTGGGCCACCAGCAGGTCCTTCCAGCCATCGTTGTCAAAATCTTCCAGCCCCACGCCCCAACCGGAACTGCCGGAGGTCATCGCGCCGAGGCCGGTTTCCAAGCTTTGATTGCTGAACAATCCCTGTCCATCGTTGTGATAGGCGCCGTAGATTTCCCTTGGCAACACAGTCACAAAAATATCCGGCTTGCCGTCATTGTCGTAGTCCTGAAACACCGTGCCCATGCCCGAGAGCGGCCTGCCGTCCGAAGAAAGCGCCGCGCCCGATTCAAGCGCGCATTCCGCGAACGTCCCGTTGCGATTGTTGCGGAAGAGATATTGCTGCATGCCGTCATTGGCCACAAAAATGTCCGTGAAGCCGTCATTGTCGTAATCAGCGAAGGCAACGCCCAAAGCACGCCCTTTCTTTGCGGCAATGCCGGATTTTTCACTCACGTTTTCAAACGTGCCATCCCCACGGTTGCGGTACAGAAGGTTCGTCGTCGGCGGAAATTCCGCAGGCGGACAGTATGTTCGCCAAGCGCCATTGCAGGTCTTGCTGTGCTGCGTGTCCCATTCCATGTAGCGCGTCACGAAAAGGTCCAAATGACCGTCATTTTCGTAATCAAAAAATCCTGCGGAGGCCGACCACCCGCCGCCTTCCACTCCAGCCTTTGCCGTGACATCCGTGAAAGTTCCGTCTCCATTGTTGTGGTAGAGAATGTTCTTTCCGTAGTTGGTCACGTACAAGTCAGGATAGCCGTCGTTGTCGTAATCACCCACCGCTACGCCCATGCCGTAATTTCCTGACCCGGCATTGGCCAAGCCCGCAGCCTCGGTCACGTCTGTAAAGCTGCCATCTTTGTTCTGGCGATAGAGCCGATTCCAATACCGCGGATTGCCGCGGTCAAATTTTTCCGGAAGCCGCATGGGATCTGTCAACCGCCCCCCATTCACCAGAAAAACGTCCAATAAGCCGTCGTTGTTGTAATCGAGCAGGGCGACCCCGCCGGGCATGGTCTCGATGAGGTATTTCTGAGTGGTTGGTGAATTCTCGAGTGTGAAATCCAGCCCCCGCGGGAGCCTCGCATCAAAAATCGGCGCACCGGCGGAGAACGCTGTCAAATGCAAAAATCGTCGCCGGCTGAATCGCCCTTTCATGCATTTCGTCAGGCCCCCGGCTCTTCCCACATCCCGCCCCGCCCCAATAGGCTTACCGCACAAGCGAACGTTTTCGCCGCTTTCTTCCACCGCTTCCTCGGCTCAACACTTGAAAGCATATCCGACGTGAACCGCACCGCCAAGCATACTGAAGTTGTTCGCACAACTCCCTGAACCCTGCAGAAATAGAAAAAGGGGGTGCTTTTTCGCCTCCCCCTATGTCCCGCACCTTTCAAAACGCGAACCGTAATCCGAATTGCACAAGCCGCGGATTGTTTGCGATGGCGCTCACTTTTCCAAAAGTGCCGCCTGTGTTGACGAAGGTAGTATTCGGCGCCGCAAACTGCGGACGATTGAACAGGTTGAAGAATTCCGTCCGGAACTCCACATGCATCTTCTCATCAGGTCCGAAGTAGGTCCTCTTGAACACCGCGAAATCGAAGTTGACAATGCCGTCCTCCCTCAGCATGGGATCCGTGCGCGATTCATCGCCAAAGGTGTAGGGCGCAGGGTCCGTAAAACAAGAGGTGTTAAACCATTCACTGGTCGTTCGCGGGCCGCCCTTATTGCATCCGGGTACGTAATTAGGTCGCATCGTTCCCACGCCCGCTGCTAAACTGGAAATTGCCAGCGAGTTTCCGTCACTGATTTTCAGCGGGAATCCACGCTGCAACACGGTCACTCCGTCAACTCCCCATCCGCCGATGACTTTGTCCTCGACTCCGGCGACGTCCCTCATGAACCTCCGGCCCCGCCCGACCGGCACGTCGAGAACGTAGTTGATGGCCAAGCGCTGTGGAACATCTTGCGAAGAGAGCGAATACTCGTGCTTGAGATTATTCCAATCCTGAATGCCGCCCACGCCGCCATCTGCAGGGCCTTCAAGCCAGGACGTCAGCGTGTCGGTGTTGGAAAGCAACTTGGAATTCGTATAGGCAACAAGCAGCGTCCCGCCTCCACTGAACCGCTTGGTCACGGTCAGTTGCAGCGAATCGTACCTGCTGCTACAGCATGGGTCGTCGTACAGGTTAAGCCCTGCAAATTGCGGATAAGCACGATCGAGCTGCGCTACTTTCAAACTGCCCGGTCCCAAAGAACCTGGCAAATTGAAATTAAACGGGTACGGAGCACTGAAGGGTTGAGCGATGGCCACGGTCTGCCCGGCCGCCGCTTGCTGCGCGGCTTGCGCCAGGAAACTGTCAGGAATTTGATTTACGTTCGTGCTGTATTGTTGTAGGTGCACGCCGTGTGCTCCGGCGTAAGCGATATCCGCGAAGAAGCCGGCAGGCAGCTCCCGTTGGATGTCGAGATTCCATTGCTGCACATATCCGGGCTTATATCCCGTGTAGTCCGCAGTGGTGGGTCCTGATGCATTCACAAAGAACGTGGACACGTTTGGCTTAGGATTCCGCCCCGCCGGCGGTATAAGCGTGGAGGTATTCTGCCCAAATGGTCCCTGGCCCGTGCAAGTAAACGTGTTCGTCGTTCCGCCGCTCCCGGTTAATGTGCAACCATTTGCGTTGAGAGTCGCCGAAGGGCTCAATCCACCATTGTTGCTCGCAAAGAAATTGGTAGCCGAGTCGTTGAGCGCATCGTTGTTTGGATTTACCTGGAATGAGACATTATTAGGGATGAAGAACACGCCGTAGCCCGCCCGAATGACCGTCTTCGGTGTCAGTGAGTACGCCGCTCCCAAGCGCGGCGAGAACTCATCCTTCGGTAGCGGCACCGCCGTCCTGCCGCCGTTGATCCCTGTTTTCACCAGGAAGACATCGCCTTGGCAGGGGCTGCCCACCGTTCCGCCGCAACCCGTCACCGACGCGCTAGTGGCGGCAGGGTTCCAGTAATCCAATCGGTCGAACCGTTCCGACCACGGCCCTGCCAGTTCATAGCGCAAACCCAGGTTCAAGGTCAGCTTGCTCCTGAGTTTCCACGTATCGCCAAAGTAGAATCCGCGGTAAGTCTCTTTTCCGGCTGTTGGCTGCGAAATTGTCAGTTGTCCGGTGGTCTGATTGCCAAATTGCGCTCCGACCCCCAAACCATAGCCGAGCAGGAAGTCCGCATAATCATTTCCATTGACCTGGCTGGCTCCTCCCGCCACCGGCGCAGTCCAAGATCCGTTAAACGACACGATTCCGCCGCCGATGTTCGTCTGATAGTAGTTGTCAAAGGTTTGTTCGAGCTGCAACCCGAAAGCGAATGTGTGCCGTCCATGCACTTTGGTGAACTGCGGGGATAGGTTCCACTGGGTATCCCAGTCTTGGATGGCGCTCTGTCCCTGGCTGCAGGAGATCAGCGCGTCGAGGTTGGCAAAGCACGGCGTCATGGGCGTCCGCTCGCCGGCGGGGACTAAGGAATTGTAGCCTGCCGGCCAGCCTTCCTGCGTCACGTCGAATCCCGCGTTGATCGGTTTGCGAATATAGTGGTAGCGGCTAAAGCTGGTGTTTACGCTGGCGGTTAAAGCGGAAGGCAACACGTCGGTCCAACCTACGGCAATGCTTCGGCTCGTGGTGTTTTCCGCACAACGGTCCTTGCAGAGCCCGGTTCCAAACGGATCCTGAGCCAAACTTAGCTCCTTGAAGTAAGTGAACCGCCCGAAAAGGTGTTGCGCTTGTGTGAGGTTGTGGTCCACTCGCATCACGTATTGGTCTATGTCTCCACCGGTGCTGGCGGACTTGGTAAAGTTATTGGTTGCAAGTCCGCTTGCCGGATCGGAAGGAGTGCCCGGTCCAGTGGGATTGGCAATCAGCTTTCCCATCAGGAACGCCGCGGTCGGATTGATATACGGCTGACCGGTGATGGGATTTGTTCCCGTGAGATCGTTGTTGGCGATCGGCATGCGATGGCCATTTGGAAACACCGTCAGTGGGTTGTATAGCTGATCGATGTGCACGGTGGTCGGCGTGCCGTTCACGTTGACCGTGGCGGTGTCGGCACAAATCGGAGCGCTTCCCGCGGGAAGAGTCGGATCCACAAAAGTGAAGCCTGATTTGCACAAATCGGCGAAATTTCCCGTCCGCTCAGGCGCTGTCGGAACAGTCGTTGTGAAAACGGTTCCCGCGCGCTGCCGGTATCCCTCATAGCTGCCAAAGATAAATGTCTTGTCCTTGATGATCGGGCCGCCGGCCGTTCCCCCGAACTGGTTTTGCGTGTACGGTGGGCGACTGGTTGGTTGCCCTGCCCGCAATTCTTGCGCTTTCAAGAACGGATCGTTCGCGTTCAGAACTCGCGCGCGCAAAAATTCGTACAACCCGCCGTGCCATGTGTTGGTGCCGGATTTCGTACTGAAATTGATCACGCCGCCGGAGAACTTGCCCCACTCCGGCCCCAGGTTGTTGTACTGCACCTTGAATTCCCCAATGGAATCCTGCGTTGGTACCAGCATCGGCACGTTGATGTAGCCGATATTGAGCGGCTGGCCGTCGAGATACTCCGCCCCCTGGTTCGCAAAAGATCCGCCAATCTGGAAATTCCCGAGGTCGAATGGGTTCTTGCCCACGATGTTGCCGAGCGTGCTTCCCTGTGGAACTACCGATGGGGCCAGTTCCGCAAGGTTGAACACGTTTCGGCCATTTAGAGGCAGTTCGTTGGCTTCCCGCTGATCAATCACTTGGCCGAGTGAAGACGTGTCCGGCTGCAGCAACGGCGTCTCTCCGCTTACCTCAACCGATTGCGTGACCTCGCCGACTTGCAGGGCCACGTCGATCCGCGCGGTTTGATTCACTTCCACGGTCACATCCGTGCGCGTAACGCGATTGAACCCTGTTTTCTCCACCTCGATTTTGTACTTGCCTGGGAAGAGGTTCACAAACGAATACAGCCCGTCCGGCCCGGTGGGCTGCGTGCGCCTCTCCCCCGTGCCGGCGTTCGTCAGCGTTACTTGCGCGCCGGCTACCGCCGCGCCGGATGGGTCGGTGACCGTCCCCACGACCGATCCGTAGGTGGATTGCGCTCGAACAGGCGAGGAAAACAACAACACAGCGGCAAACAGGCAAAGCAGTGAGATAGAAATCCCTGACTTTTTCATACGCGATCTCCTCCACTACGAAAGAGACTCACTCGCGCACCGTTCCCCCTCGACAGGGATGCTTTTGCCTTCGGACACACCAGGAAAACCAAGCCACGCTAGACGGCTGTGGGGCGCTTACTTCGCAGGTATACTCCGGCAACCGAGCTGGGATTTTACTTCGCAGGGAAACTGCGATGGTCAACCGCACGTAATCTATTGGGTCGCTTTGCCGATGTCAAGGACATTCGGCTTGTTTACAGAAAAATCTGCAGCCCGGTTGAGGTGAATCTGTCATCCGCAAAGTCTTCGAAGGAAAATGCGAGCGCGTAATCGCATCCAAACCTGCACCGCCCTATCGAACCATAACTAGCCTTTCTCCGTGTAAGAACAAGGGCGCCAGGCCGTTGTGGATCTCTTCGTCCGTACGCGCGTGAAATCCGCACATCCCCGAAAAAAGCAAGCAGGTGTTCAACAAAAAGAACCATGAATTTTACCAACCAAACTGAATGTTGCACTGAGGAAATATGCAGAGAGCCGGGAACAATGCGTGACCCAAAGCGCGGCGCGACGGAAGAACCATTTCTTCAGCTGCAAAAAGCAAGCGAGCCAGTTTGGTCTTGCAACCCCAGCCGCCGGGCGCAGTCCGCCAGGATTTCCTCCTCCCAAGCGGGACGCGTCGGGTTTCGAGGATGAGCTCGATCCGACGGGATCCGTCCCGTTAAACGAAGAAAAACCGCGGCGGAATGTTTGTACGCGGGCACCGGCTCGCGAAATGCTACATTTCCAAGATACTGCAACGTATCCGACAAAACGTAGTACCGCGGGTCCCCTGCTTCCCACAAGCGGTCCCGCTCAGCAAACTTCTCCGGCGCAAACGTCGCTAGGCCCAGCAAGTAGTCAGAACCATACTCAATCATATCGATGCCCAGATCATTTCCTGTGTAAATGCGAAAGTCCGGCCGGTGCGCGTCCCGAACAGCGAGCCTCCGCAACTCGATCAGCCGGTCGAGCGAAGAGTGTTTCATCCCCTTGATTTGCGGAATATCCATAAGCCGGTGAACCGTCTCTTCGTCAAAGATTTCTCCGCTTGCCGCAAACATTTGTCCCAGTTCGAACGCAAGAACATGCGAAAAGCCCTGGCACGCCGCCTGATAGATTGCTGCTTTTTCTCTCGGCGACTTTTCGTGAAGCTGACTCGTCTGAAACAATATCGGAATGCCGCCGGCAGCAACAATGGACTCCATTTCTTTTCGATAGAGTGCAACCACGTCGCCGCTTTGGCCCTCGATGTATGCGCCGGCCACAAACAACACGTCTCTTCCCAATGCTTCTCTCGTCCAGCGTAAGACTTCTTGCTTTTCCGCCGCGCTCAGATAATTCACGTATCCGGTGTCCATATTCACTGCGTTCATCAGACCGGCCCGATTTGTAGCCACGAGGTGTTTTTGAAAGGCTTCAACCGCAACCTCGCCATTCGGCAAGTAAGGGAGCAGGGCCGCGGCAATTCCCTGGACCTTGCGGCCCGGCTTCTGCCTTTGAAGCAGCGAGGTGATGCTCATCGCTGGGCCTTCACAGCCTTCAGTTGTGCCGCTAATTCGGAAGTTTTGTAGTAACCGTCGAGCGGGTAGCATCCTGATGGCAGGCCTTTCCGTGGCGCCGTGGTGCAATCGCTGAACGTCCTGCAAACCCTCTTGTGCTGCATGCCCTTTCCGTGAGTCGCATCCCATAAAATTTCGGGATAGGTCAAAACCATTCGTCCCAGCCCCACAGCATCCACCCATCCTTCAAGTACTGCCGCTTGCGCCACCAGCGGGAGAAACTCCTGCAAGTAGCTGTATGCGCTCCCAACGAAAATCAGGTTTGGAAATTGCTCTTTCAATTGCCGCGTAACGCCCATCAGTTTGGCAACATTCGATAGAGGATCCTCAGGCGGCTGGTATCCATCCGATGGAGGGTAGAAGGCAGGCCGCTGAATGTGCGGATTGTAATAAGGGCTTCCCGCCGTGACATTCACCAGCCGAATGTTCAGCTCTTCTAACAAGGACAGGAATCGCATGGTCTCGCTTAAATCCATCTGTGTCGGGTCGCTGGGATTCAGGCCAAATCCCCAGTGATAAAGAAGCAACTCGTTAAAGGGCTCAGGTATCCCCGGGCCTGGTTTTCCATTGGCTGACTGCTGCGGATCAGGCCGGTACGGAATCGAATCAAACGCAGAAAATCGCACTCCAATCAGAAGCTTCGGCGCCAAGGCGCGAATTCCTTGTACTACTTCTCGTAAGAATCTCGTCCGGTTCTCAAAACTTCCTCCATACTTCCCTTCCCGCGTGTGCGCGCTGAGGAATTCATGTCCCAGGTATCCGTGGCAATGTTTAATGTCCACGAAGTCAAAGCCCATATCGCACGCCATTTTCCCCGCACGATGAAAATCTTCAATAATGGTCTCAATTTGACCGTCTTCAAGTAGCGGATAATCTTTAGGCAGCCCCAGCCGGCGATCCAATATCGGATGGTGATAAAGAATCCGCGGCTCAGGCCGGTCGTGCGCGTTCGGGCGGCAGAACCGCCCGGAGTGGGTCAATTGCAAGCCCACGAGCAGCCCTTTTCGCAGCGCTGTTGTCTTCTCATGTTCTTCAATGAGAACCCTTCGCAAGCCTGCCAGGCCCTCGCAAGTGTGGCGCGCAATCACAAGCTGATGTGGATTGGCGCGGCCTTCGTGCGATATAGCGACCGCTTCGCCTCCCCAGATCAGCTTCGCCCCGCTGCGTCCAAATCGTCGCCACCGGTGGATTGTAAGCTCGCTGGGGTTCCCATCCTTTGTTCCGTCCCACCCTTCCATAGGCTGAACGGCAATCCGGTTGCCGATCTGAATTCCCTCACGCGCCAGTGGAACCATCAAAGGAGAGTCAGGTCCGCCCACGACTTCCTTATCGCAGGGAATCTGCAAGCCGTGCGCCCGCACGTAGTCCAGAAAGCCTTCCACGTTTTTTACGCTGCCAAGACGCAGAAAAGGCCGCGTGCTCATGTGGCCCGCTGTCCTTTCGGCAGCACCGCCGCCGCGAGCGCGCCGAGCAGTGCCGTTCCGATTAGCGTAAAGAAGCCCAGCCAAGGAGACACTGCCTCGGCGACGCCGTTGGAGGTCAAAATTACTCCCATTAGAAGACCAAGCCGCTGAATGCCGAAAATCTCCGCGGTCACCAGAGGAACAATCATGTAGTCGCCCCCAAGACCCATTCCGAAAATAACCGGTCAGCAAGCCAACCCATCACCAATCTTCCCGCAATACTGAAGGCCAAAACCAAGGAGAGAGCCTGTGCCGCTTTGCCCTGCGTAAAATGCAGGTCCAGGCTCAAGAACAGCATAGCGGCCCCACTGCGAGTTTGCTCAACGCGTTGCCGGAGGTTACTTGCGCGCGCGTCCGGCCAAACTGCTGCACCATGAAATCGTAATCAAACGGAAGTCCCCACAGCGCCATGCCCACAATGCTGAACCGCACAAGGAAAGACGCAGTGGTAACTTTCACCGACTCACGATTCATCTCGGTTTGCGGCCGAGAGTCGCTCATAGACTGAGAAACTCTGCTTGATTCAAAGATCGGTGGCGTTTGAGTTGATTCTCCCAAAGTCGGCACTCAAATCTCGAGAGTCAAACGGCCCGGGCGTTTTCATCAAAAGCATCAAAAAAAAACGGTATTCCAGGGCGCCGGGCTCTTGCTCGATTTCCGCTTTTCGGTCATAGCATTTTAGACTCGATCCTGTCGAGTTGTGCATCTGTCACGCCGCACGTGGCCGGGTGCGGAAATCGCCGGTTGCGCCAAAGCGGCGAACATCAAGCGAGTAGGCCTCAAACCCAGCCGAACCATTGTTTCGTTGCGCAGCAGGTGAAGGAACACCGGCTGCCTTTTTACCCACGGACCGAGTTATTGTGGCATACACCAACCGAACGAGTTTCGACAAATTCGAGGTGGCGCGAGCAAATCGTTTCCGAAGGGGAAGAGCAGTTTCGTGGTGTGAGAGGAGGGGGTCGCTGCGGGAGCGATTGATTCAAAAACACTTTGCGCGAACAATCGGCCGACCCGGAGCAGTTCGGGGGCCTGCCAGGCTGATTGCGCAATGCGAAATCTGCCGACAACAGAGGAGACGCGACCGCCATGACCATCTGGAGTCCGCAGGCATTTGCTCCGTCTCCGTCTATTCGCGTTTCTCTGTCACCAAGCGGGGCACGGTGACTAATCCAGAAGGTAGTGGTTCAAGTTTCTCCAAATCTTGGGGCTTGAAGCGTTCTCCGTATCGACTGTTAAGGAGGCGATAGTCAGGCAGCGCGCGGCCCGCAAGCTCGTTAACCGCCAGGTTAGAGACGGCAATTCTCAGGCGGTTCTGGCCCGCGCGAATTGAGGAGGTAACATCAAGCCGGTAGGGCGGCTTCCAAATCGCGCCGCTCTCCCGCCCGTTGAGGAAAACCAAAGCCGCTTCCCGCAGCGGGCCCTCCAGCAAGGCCTGAAAGTGCGGCAGACCACTTGGCGGCGGTTCGATCGGCGAGCCGGGTCCGAAATCGAGCCATGTGCGCTTACCCAACCAATCTGCCGAAACCGTGAAATCCTTTTCATAGACAGCCTCTCCGGAATAAAAGAGCGTCGCCTCGTCATCGGTCCACGAACGTAATGCGTCTATCGGAATGGTGCGGGACAAGCTTGGAAAAGTAACAGTCCAGTTGCTTCCAAGATCGATAGTTTCCGCAAGGTTTCCCTTTTCGGCGGGAGGTGCATTCGAGGTGGTTTTGGGAGCCGCGGGCTGGTCGCTCCATACCAAGATCTGCGATTGGTAAGGTTGTAGTTCAAGTTGGACCGAGGGGCTTGGCTGCGCCGGCGCGACTTCGCCGGTGAATGGATCCCACCATTCCGCACAGCATCTCTTATTACGAAACATAGCCGTAGT
>Ga0066671_10000481_pt1 | contig 12528 bp, 9 predicted proteins | sample GraSoiAngelo_120_FD_62294 | JGI IMG/M metagenome (GOLD analysis project Ga0066671, IMG submission 62294) | Grasslands soil microbial communities from the Angelo Coastal Reserve, California, USA - 14_0919_09_20cm | ecosystem: Environmental > Terrestrial > Soil > Grasslands | place: USA...
TACGGCCGCAAATATATGGGCATCGAGCGCGCCACCTTCCTCGTCGACCGCGACGGGGTGGTGAAAAAGGTGTGGCGCAAGGTGAAGGTCACCGGCCACGCCGAGGAAGTCCTCGAAGCGGCGCGCGAGCTTGGCTGAGGAGACGGTCACCCTCTGGCGGCCGGTCGGGCCGGAGGAGCTTCGGCTGATCGAGGAAGCGGGGATGAAGGCCTTCCCGCCGCGGCTTCCCGAACAGCCGATCTTCTATCCGGTCACCACCGAGGATTATGCGGTGAAGATCGCCCGCGACTGGAACGTCCCCGCCAGCGGCGCCGGCTTCGTCACCCGCTTCGAGGTGCGGAAGGACTTCCTCTCGCGCTACGCCGTGCAGGACGCCGGCGGCAGCGCCCACCGCGAATATTGGATCCCCGCCGAGCAGCTGGAGGCGTTCAATGATGCGATCATCGGCGTGATCGAGGTTGTACGCGAATTCCGCTGAGCCGCTGTCCCGCGTTCACCGCGGGCTCATCCCGAGTTTGACAAAGAGGGCGGAGTTCGCCAGCTTGAAGGGATGAAGCCGATGCGCGCCATTTTCGTGCCTTTGCCAGCGCCCGCCGCTGCGGCTTCCCTCTATTATTACGCTTATCGGACCGCTCGGGCGGGGCCGGACTAGCGCGCTTTTAACAGCTTAGCTCAAGTCCACCCGTCCGGATCATCCGGGCGGGTCTTTTTTCATGTGGAGAAGACCAGTGTTCACCGAATTCGAAGCGCCCCAGTCGGCGGATTGGACGATCCCTCAGAATTGGAGCCATTTCACCGCCGAGGACCACCGCGTGTGGGACGTGCTGTTCGCGCGCCAGCAGGAGCGGCTCGCCGACCGGGTGGTGAGCGATTTCCAGCAGGGGCTGGACGTGCTCCGGCTGTCGAAGCCCGGCATTCCCGAGTTCGGCGAATTGAACGAGCGGCTTCATGCCCGCACCGGCTGGACGGTGGTGGCGGTGCCCGGGCTGGTGCCGGACGACGTCTTCTTCCGGCATTTGAGTCAGCGCCGCTTCCCGGCCGGCAATTTCATCCGCTCGGCCGCCCAGCTCGATTATCTGGAGGAGCCGGACGTCTTCCACGACGTCTTCGGCCATGTGCCGATGCTCGCCCAGCCGCGCGTCGCGGACTTCATGGAGGCGCTCGGCCATCTCGGGCTCGAGGCGATGGACAAGGGCGTGCTCCACCGCCTGTCGCGCCTTTACTGGTACACGGTCGAGTTCGGCCTTGCGCGGGAGGAGGGGGCGCTCAAGATTTACGGGGCGGGCCTCGCCTCCAGCTTCGGCGAGGCGGGCTTCGCGCTCGACGATCCGGCGCCGCACCGCCGCGCCTTCGACCTGGAGCAGGTGCTGAGGACCCGCTACCGCTCGGACGCCTTCCAGCATTGCTACTTCGTCATCGACAGCTTCGACGCTCTGCTCCGCGCGCTGCAGGACGCGGACCTCGACCGGCTCTACGAAGCAGTGGGCGGGGTGGAGGATCTCGACCCGGCGGCTGCCTGACGTTCGTTTCCGGACGGGGATTGCGTCCGGAAACGGACAGCCCCTAAGGGCTCGCCCTCGGGGCGGCTGGTGGCACGCATCTTGCGGTTGGCGGCGCGGGATGAGTCTCTAGATTTCGAAAAAGGGTAGAGTGTGAAGCTTCTTGGTAAGTGGGGAGTGCTGGCGGCCGCCGGCGCTGCGGCGATGGTTGTCGGTTCGGGTTCGGCGTTCGCCCAGGCCGCGGGAGCCGGCGGGCGGACCGTCTACGAAGCGGCCTTCTTCCAGCAATATTCCCCAGCCAATGCGCTCGAAGTGGTGCGCCGGGTGCCCGGCTTCACCCTTGAGGTGGGCGACCAGGAGGTGCGGGGCTTCGGCCAGGCGGCGGGTAACGTCGTCATCAACGGCCAGCGGCCGAGCTCCAAGAGCGACACTCTGGAGACGATTCTCGCCCGCATTCCGGCCAGCCGGGTGGCGCGGGTCGAGATCGGGCCGGGCGATTTGTTCGGCTCGGAATTCTCAGGCAAGCCGCAGGTTCTGAACCTGGTCACCACCGCCGCGGGCGGGCTGGCCGGGAACGTCACCGGCTCGCTCTCGCGCGGCTATGACGGCCGGCTCGGGCCGCAGGGCAGCGCTTCGGCTTTGCTCCGCCGCGGCACATCGACCTTCAACGTCTCGGCCGGCTTCGACAATTTCGTCCAGACCGAGGAGGGCTTCGACACAGTCAACCGGCTGCCGAGCGGAGAGCTGCTCGAATATCGCCGCAAGGTGAACGAGATCGCCGACCGCACCGCCTATATCTCCGGATCGTGGGAGAATAATGCCGGCGAGAACCGCACCGCCCATCTGAACTTCCGCGCCGCTTTGGGCTGGTTCGACCTCGGCCAGACCAACGACGTCATCCCGACCGGCGGGATCGTCCGCGACGACCGGCTCACCCAAAATTACGACACGCGCAATTTCGAGCTGGGCGGCGACGTCACCAGGCCGCTCTGGGGCGGCGGGATCAAGCTGATCGGCCTCGCCACCCGGCGCCACCGGCACAATGTCGACAGCTCGTACAACCGCGTCCACAGCGAAGTGATCGGCGGCTTCGTCCAGGACCTTCTGAACCAGCGCGACGAGACGGTGCTCCGCCTGGTCTGGAACAAGAGCGACGTCGCCGGCTGGAGCGTTGAGACCGGCGCGGAAGGCGTGCTCAACAAGCTCGACAGCGACGTCAACCTCTACGAGATCGACGCCGGCGGCGACCGCACGCGGATCGACCTCCCGGTCGACCAGGCTGTGGTCAAGGAATATCGCGGCGAGGCCTTCGTCAATGCGGGCAAGCCGCTGTCCAAGACGCTCCGGCTCGACCTCGGTCTCACCTACGAAGCCTCGCGCCTCACCGTCAGCGGCGATGCGAAGGCCGAGCGGGTGCTGAAATTCCTCAAGCCCAAGGCGAGCCTGGACTGGCGCCCCAAAGGCGGCTGGCACGCCCAGCTCTCGGTCGCGCGGACCGTCGCCCAGCTCAATTTCGAGGATTTCATCAGCACCGCCGAGCTGACCAACGACCGGGTCAACGGCGGCAATGCCAATCTGGTGCCGCAGCGCGCCTGGGAGCTGCTCGCGACGATCGAGCATCCCATCCTCGGCGACGGCCTGGTCAAGGTCGAGGTCGGCTACAACAAGATCTCGCTGGTCCAGGACCGGGTGCCGACTCCGGAAGGGTTCGACGCGCCGGGCAATCTCGGGGACGGGCGGCTGTTCCTCGTCCGAACCACGCTCGACGCGCCGCTCGCCCGGTTCGGGATCAAGGGCGGGCGCTTCACCGCCCACAGCTCCTATGTCGATACGTCGGTGGAGGACCCCTATACCCACCGCCAGCGCCATTTCTCGGGCTATTCGATCCTCAACGCCGATGCGGGCTTCCGCCAGGATCTGGGCAAGTTCGCCTGGGGCGTCACCGCCTATTACAACGCGCCGACCTACTATTTCCGCCAGAACGAGATCGACAAGCCGTTCAGCAGCAACCCCTACATCAGCGCCTTCGTCGAATACCGGCCGAGCCCGAAGACGACCTTCACGTTCAACCTGGAGAACCTCACCGACGGCCCGGCCTTTCGCGACCGCACCTTCTTCTCGCCCACCCGCAGCAACCCCGATCCCAACCTGTTCGAGCATCGCGATCGCAACAAGCACATCGTCCCCTCGATCAGCATCAAGCACAGCTTCGGGTAGGGCTAGGCGGGGACGTAGCTCAGCCTGATCACGTCCTCGGCCATGCGCTCGTTCGACACGAGGCGGAGCGGCGGGCGGGGGCCGGCGAAATAGGGTGTGCCGCGGCCGAGCACGACCGGGTGCAGGTAGATTCGATATTCGTCGATCAGGCCGAGGTCGGTGAGGCCGTGCGCCAGTTCGGGTCCGCCGACCTCGATCTCCCCGTCTCGCTCCGCCTTCAGCGCCCTGACCGCGGATTCGAGATCGCCGTCGATCAGCGTCGCGTTGGGGCCGACCGAGTTGAGCGAGCGTGAGACGACCCATTTCGGAAGCTTGCGCCAAGCGGCGGCGAAGGCGCGTTCCTCGTCCACCCAGTCCGCCTGGTCCTCGTCCCAATAGCGCATGACCTCGTAGAGCCCGCGGCCGTAGAGACTGCCTACCAAGCCACTGGTCTGCTCGATGAAGTGGCGGAACAGCGCCGGGCCCGGCGAAAAGCCCATATGGTCGACATAGCCGTCCAGCGACTGGTTCATCCCGAAGAACAGCTTCGCCATGCAGTGGTTCTCCTTCGAGGGCGCCTCGTGTAGTATCCTTTCTCGTCATTCCGGGCTCGACCCGGAATCCATGAACACAGGTCTGTGAGAACTGGACTCGATCCGTGTTCATGGATGCCGGATCAAGTCCGGCATGACGATCCTATCGTTGCGCCTCCTCGTCGATGCCACGCCCTAGGGTCTCGGGGAGGAGGAAGAGGCCGACGACGACGGTGAGCGCGGCGACGCCGATCGGGTACCAGAGGCCGTAATAGATGTCGCCGGTGGCCGCGACCATGGCGAAGGCGATGGTCGGGAGGAAGCCGCCGAACCAGCCATTGCCGATATGGTAGGGGAGCGACATCGAGGTGTAGCGGATCCGGGCCGGGAACATCTCGATCAGCAGGGCCGCGATCGGGCCGTAGACCATCGTCACGTAGAGGACGAGGAGGGTCAGGATGGCGATCACCAGCGGCGTGTTGACCCGCGCCGGGTCGGCTTTCTCAGGGTAGCCTGCGGACGCCAGGGCCGCCTTGACGTCACCCTGGAACGCCTTGATCGCCGCGGCCTTGTCGGGTGCGGCGGGATCGGGGGCGGGGAGGGCGGTCGCGCCCACCCGGACGCTGGCGATGGTGCCGGCGGGTGCGGCCACGTTCGAGTAGGGGATGCCCGATTTGGCGAGCAGCGCCTTGGCGATGTCGCAGCTATGGGCGTCGAACTTGTTCTTGCCGATGGGATCGAACTGGAGCGAGCAATCGGCCGGGTCGGCGAGGACGCTGACCGGGGACGAACGCTGCGCCTCGTACTGCGCCGGGTTGGCGGCTCGGGAGAGGGCGTCGAACAAGGGGAAGTACGTCAGCGCCGCGATCAGGCAGCCGCCGAGGATGATCGGCTTGCGCCCGATGCGGTCCGACAGCCAGCCGAAGAAGATGAAGCCGGGCGTGGCGATGATCAAAGCCGCCGCCATCAGCATGTTGGCGCCGATTCCGCTCAGCTTCAGCGTCTTTTCGAGGAAGAAGAGCGCGTAGAACTGGCCGGTATACCAGACCACCGCCTCGCCCGCGATCGCTCCGAACAAAGCGATGAGGACCAGCTTCAAATTGCTCCACCGGCCGAACGATTCCCGCCACGGCGCCTTGGACGTTCGGCCTTCGGCCTTCATCCGCTGGAAGACCGGGCTTTCGGCGAGCTGGAGGCGGATCCACATCGAGATTGCGAGCAGCAGGATCGAGAGCAGGAACGGGATTCGCCAGCCCCACTCGGCGAACGCCTCCTCGCCGATCAGGGTGCGGGTGCCGATGACGACGAGCAAGGCCGCGAACAGGCCGAAGGTCGCGGTGGTCTGGATGAAGCTGGTGTAGAGGCCGCGGCGATTGTCGGGCGCATGCTCGCCGACATAGATCGCCGCCCCGCCATATTCGCCGCCGACGGCAAGGCCCTGGAGCAGGCGGAGCAGCACTAGGAGCACCGGGGCGGCCACGCCCGCGCTCGCATATTGCGGAAGCAGGCCGACGCAGAAGGTCGACAGGCCCATGATCGCCATGGTGACGAGGAAGGTGTTCTTGCGCCCGACGAGATCGCCGATCCGGCCGAACAGAAGCGCGCCGAACGGGCGAACCGCGAAGCCGGCGGCGAAGGCGGCGAGCGCGAGGATGAAGCCCGTCGTCTCGTTGACGCCCGAGAAGAAGCGGGCCGAGATGATCGTCGCCAAGAGGCCATAGAGGTAGAAGTCGTACCATTCGAAGATGGTGCCGAGCGAGGACGCGACGATGACGAGCTTCTCGCTCTGGGTCGCCTCGTGATGCTTCGGAAGATCCGCTGCGTCGTCCCTCATTCCCGCTCCCTCGGTTGGCGTTTGGAGGGAAGTTTGCACGGATCGGCGGGGGCCGCCAGCCTTGAGGAGAAGCGGGGCGGCACCTATGCGAATGCCATGTACAGCGTCGCCTCCGCCTGCCGCTCAGTCCTGCTTGCCGCCGAGCCGCTGGACAAGGTGAAGCGCGCTCGGGCGGTGGCGCGGGACTGGCGGGCGGGGCGGCTGGCCTTCGCCTTCGAAGAGGCAATGCCCGACCGTCCGGCGCGTCCCGGGCGGCCGGAGCTTCTCCCCGCGTCGCGCATGCCGAAGCGCGGCCGGGGCGGATCGGAGCGCGGGCGGATCGCGATGCTCCATGCCCTCGCCCATATCGAGTTCGGAGCGATCGACCTGGCGTTCGACGCCGCGGGGCGGTTCGGCGGTCAATTCCCGCGCGAATTCGTCGGCGACTGGCTGTCGGTCGGTGCCGACGAGGCGATTCACTTCGCGCTTCTCGATCGCCGGCTGAAGGCGCTCGGCTCGGCTTATGGCGACCTCCCCGCGCACGATGGATTGTGGGAAGCGGCGGAGGCCACTGCCGACAATGCCCTCGCCCGGCTGGCGGTCGTGCCGATGGTGCTGGAGGCGCGCGGGCTCGACGTCACACCGGCCACCGTCGACCGCTTCCGAGCAGCCGGCGACGAGCGCTCGGCCGCCATTTTGGAGCGCATTTATCGCGACGAAATCCGGCACGTCGCGGCAGGCTCCAGATGGTTCCTCAGCGCCTGCGAAGCGCGGAGAATCGAGCCGGTTTCGGAATGGAAACGATTGGTCGCCGCCCGCTTCCGGGGTGCGTTGAAGCCTCCATTCAACGACTCGGCGCGGCTCGAAGCCGGTCTGCCCCGCGATTGGTACGGCGCTCTTGCGGCGGAAGGATATGTTTAACAGTCTCAGCTCACACGTCGCGGGGTGGGCACTTCCGACGTAACGCGGGGCGGGAAATCGTCCCAAAAAAGATAATGGTCGCACGACTGCGCGGCCGGCGGCGAGAGCCGAGGGGCCGGCGGGGGATGGGATGACGATTTTGACTAAAACGAATAATGCGAAGCGCGCCGGAAAGTTCCTGAACCTTCTGAAGCCGCGCGACATTTTCTTTCACGATGGCAGCACATTGCGCCGGGTAAGGATCGGGACCGGAATTCAGGCCGGCGCGTCCTTCGCGCTCCTCCTCCTCTTCCTCTGGGCCGCGGCGGCAACCGTCCAGCTGGCCCTCGCAGCCTCCGCTCCCCTCAATCCCCAGATCAGCCGAATCCAGCACGACGTCGAGGCCATGCAGGCCGATGTCGCAGCGATGAAGGCGGTCGCCGCCAAGCGCTACGAGCTCACCGCAGCCGAGATGAAGAAGCTCGGCCTCGAGCCGACCCGCTTCCACGGCGGCCAGGCTTACACCGGCAGCGGCGGCCCGCTGGAGCTGGTCGAGCCGGCCCGCGCCGAAGACCCGAACTTCAAGGCTCTGTTCATGAGCTGGAAGAAGCTCGACCAGATCGAGCAGGGCACCATCGCCATCCCGTCGACCGTTCCGGTCCACGGCACCAACTTCACCTCCGGCTTCGGCGTCCGCTCCGACCCCTTCAAGGGCCGCGCCGCGATGCACGCCGGGATCGACCTCGCCGGTCCGCTCAACACCCCGATCTACGCGACCGCCGACGGCACCGTCGACCGCGCCGAGTGGAACACCGGCGGCTACGGCAATCTGGTCGAGATCGACCACGGCCGCGGCATCCAGACCCGCTACGGCCACCTCACCCGCTACATCGTCGCCGCCGGCGATCATGTGAAGCGCGGCCAGCTGATCGCTTATATGGGCTCCACCGGCCGCTCGACCGGCAGTCACCTCCATTACGAGGTCCGGATCGACGGCAAGCCGGTCAACCCGGTCCCCTTCCTCCAGTCCTCCGACTACCTCCAGTCGGTCCAGCGCCGCGCCGAAACGCAAGTCGCGCTGGGCGGCCCGGTCAAGTCCGAATAAGCTTTCCTGGGAAGGCTGAGGCTAAGGGGCCGCTCCGAAAGGAGTGGCCCTTTTCTTTGCCACTGCGTGGTTCAGCCGCCGGTATTTTGTTCGCGCAGAGACGCAGAGACGCAGAGATTCCTGCGCGCGCGGGTAGGCGGTGCTTCATTGACGGCCGCAGACTCTCTGCGCCTCTGCGTCTCTGCGCGCAAAAAAGGGCGGCATTCGCAGGCGAAGCGTTCGAAGGTTCTCCCCGTCTTCAACGGGGGGTAACTTACTTCCCGCGCTTTGCCCGGTGCTGGTCCAGGTCGAGGACCATGTTGGCTTCGCCTTCGGGGAGGAGGCCCAGGCGGCGGGCGACTTCCTGATAGGCTTCGGCTTCGCCGCCGAGGTCGCGGCGGAAGCGGTCCTTGTCGAGCTTCTCGTTGGTGGTCATGTCCCACAGGCGGCAGCCGTCGGGGCTGATCTCGTCGGCGAGGATCACCCGGGCATAGTCATTCTCCCAGATCCTGCCGAATTCGAGCTTGAAGTCGACCAGGCGGATACCGATCGCCGCGAACATGCCGCACATGAAGTCGTTCACGCGCACCGCCATGTCGGCGATGTCGTTCATCTCCTCCTGGCTCGCCCAGCCGAAGCAGGCGATATGCTCGTCGGCGATCAGCGGGTCGCCAAGCGCGTCGTCCTTATAATAATATTCGATGATCGTCCGGGGGAGCTGAGTCCCCTCCTCGATCCCGAGCCGCTTGGAGAGCGTGCCGGCGGCGACGTTCCTGACCACGACCTCGATCGGGATGATCTCGACCTGGCGGATCAGCTGCTCGCGCATGTTGAGGCGGCGGATGAAGTGGGTCGGAATGCCGATCGTGCCGAGCAGAGTGAAGATATGCTCGGAAATCCGGTTGTTGAGCACGCCCTTGCCGGAGATGGTGCCCTTCTTCTGGGCGTTGAACGCGGTCGCGTCGTCCTTGAAATACTGGATCAGAGTGCCGGGCTCCGGACCCTCGTAGAGGATCTTGGCCTTGCCTTCGTAGATCTGGCGTCGGCGGGACATTCAAGGCCTCCAAAACGATTCGCCCCGGCGGCGGCCGCAGGTTGCGGCGCGGGCCGGGGCTCGACAGCCGCGCCAATAGCGGAGCGGAGGGTGTTGTGCAACGTGAAGTCCTCCCCGCGGGCGCCAGCCCGGGGGGAGGGGGACCGCACGAAGTGCGGTGGAGGGGTAGGTGTCGCGGAGGTGAGAGGTTCGCGTGTGAAACCACCGCTGCCTCGCCTTCTACCCCTCCACCCCGTTTCACGGGGTCCCCCTCCCCATCGTTCCGATGGGGAGGAATTTACTTCATCGCCTCTGAAAGCCCCGGCGCATATTCGGCGCCGTACCGGACCTCCGCCGTTGACGCCTTGAGCGACGGGCCGATCGGCTCCGCCCGGCCGCCGAGGCATTTGGCGAGGAAGTTTTCCGCCACCGCGTTGAAGGCGATGTTGTTCTGCGGGCGGGCGAAGCCGTGGCCCTCGTCGGGGAAGACGATGTAGGTGACCGGGATGCCCTTCGCCTTCATCGCATCGACGATCTGCTGGCTCTCGGCGATGTTGACCCGGGGATCGTTGGCGCCCTGGCCGATCAGCAGCGGGCGGCTGATCTTGTCGGCGGCGAAGAGCGGCGAGCGCTCCTTGAGCAGGGCCTGGCCTTCCGGCGTCGTCGGATCCCCCATGCGCTTGTAGAATTGGGCGCGGATCGCCTCCCAGTATGGCGGGATGGTGCCGAGCAGGGTGTTGAGGTTCGACGGGCCGACGATGTCGACCCCGCAGGCGAACTTGTCGGGCGTGAAGGCGAGCGCCGCAAGGGTCGCATAGCCGCCATAAGAGCCGCCCATGATCGCGACCTTGTCGGCACTGGTGACTCCGCCCTTCACTGCCCAGTCGACCGCGTCCAAAAGGTCGTCGTGCATCTTGCGGCCCCATTCGAGGTCGCCGGCGGAGATGAACTTCTTGCCGAAGCCGGTCGAGGACCGGAAGTTGACCGACAGCACCGCATAGCCGCGATTGGCGAGCCACTGGTGCGAGCCGTTATAGCCGTATCCGTCGCGGCCCCACGGCCCGCCATGGACCAAGAGGACCATCGGCACCGGCTTGTCGGGCTTGCCGTCGCCATTGGAGTCGCTCCCCGGCGGAAGGGTGAGGTAGGACACCATCGTCTTGCCGTCGCGGCTGGCGATCTCGATCGGGTGCATCGCGACCAGGGTGGCACCTTCGAGCTCCGGCCTTGTCGTGTAGAATTTGGTCAGCGCCTTCGCTTTGCGGTCGTAGAGCCAGACGCTGCTCGGCGCGGTCACGGAATCGACCGTCACCACCCATTTGTCGTCGGCGTCGGTCCGCATCGCGACGCCGATCTCGCCGGGCAGGCGCTTCTCGAGGAAGTCGAGATCGGCCTTCACCGCATTGCCGACCGGCACCCAGTCGTTCTTGAGGTAATTGACGGCATAGGCCTCGATCCGGCCGGTCTTCGGGTTGACGAGGGCATTGCCGATGTCGGCGCGGGCGTCCTGGGCGATGACGGTCTTGGCCCCGGTGGCGACGTCCTGCGCGATCACCGCGGCGGTGTCGCGGCCGCGGGAGTCGATCCAGTAGAGGATTTTGCCGTCGCGGGTGAAGCCGGCGGGCTGGGTGGTCTGGCTATCCTCCAGCGCGACCTGCTCGAAAGGCTGCGCCTCGACCTTGCCGGCGACGACGCGGTAGAAATCGGAGCCGCCGTCTGGGCGGGACTTGGCGGCGATTCGGATATTGAGGTCGTCGTCGGCGATGAAGTTCGCATAGCCGCCCTCGTTCATCATCACCGGGGTCAGCTTGCCGCTGGCGAGATCGAGGCTGTAGACGTCGTGCCACTTCGGATCGCGATTGTTGACGCCGATCAGGATGCGGTCCTTGTGGAGCTCGGACGCCCCGACGACCTGGACCCGGGTCTTCTCGAACGGGGTGAGCAGGCGCGGCGCGCCCGACTTCACGTCTACGCCGTAGAGCAGGAAATTCTCGTCCCCGCCTTTGTCGTTGATGTAGAGGATCTGGCTGCTGTCCGGTGCCCAGAAGTAGCTCCGGATCGGGCGCTTGGTCTCCGCGGTGAGTGCGCGGGCGGCGTTGGGGTCGGAAGCCGGGGCGACCCAGACGTTCATCACTCCGTCCCTGGGCGCGATCCAGGACAGCCACTTGCCGTCGGGGGACAGGCGGCCGGCGGCGCGGGTCGGGTTGCCGAAGATCTTCTCCCGGGCGATCAGCGGCGCCTCTGCTCCGGCGGCGGGATTGCAGCGAGCGTGGCGGCGGCGGTTGCGGCGGCGAGAAGCAGAGTCCTGGTCTTCATGTCCCATCCCCTTCGGTCGATGTGCCGGGAGAGACTAGCGTGTTAGTGGTGTAATACACAAGGCATAAATCCTCCCCGCGCGCAGCGGGGGGAGGGGGACCGCACGCAGTGTGGTGGAGGGGTAAGTGTCGCCGGCATGTGAGGTTCTCGCGCGAACCTCCCAAGTCCTCCGCCTTCTACCCCTCCACCACCCTACGGGTGGTCCCCCTCCCCGTCTGGCGACGGGGAGGACTACTTCACTTTCCCCCGAACCGCGAACCTCGGGTCGCGCCAGCTCTGGGTATCGAGGATGCGGTGCATTCGTTCGACCGCCTCCCACACATCCTCAAACCCCAGATAAAGCGGGGTGAGGCCGAAGCGGACGACGTCAGGGGCGCGGAAGTCGCCGATCACGCCGGCGGCGATCAGCGCCTGACAGATTTCGAAGGCGTGCGGGTGGCGGAAGCTGATGTGGCTGCCGCGCTGCGACGGGTCGGTGGGGGAGATGCACTCCAGCTCGGGGCAGCGTTCGGCCGCGAGCTTCAGGAACAGGTCGAACAGGAGGATCGACTTGGCCCAGAGCGCGTCCATCTCCGTGCCTTCGAACGCCTCCACCCCGCACTCCAGCGCCGCGAGGCCGAGGATCGGCGGGGTCCCCGCGAGGAATCGGGAGATGCCGGGGGCGGGGCGGTAGTCGTCGGTGAAGGCGAAGGGCTCGGCATGGCCCATCCAGCCTCTCAGCGGGGAGATGAGGCGGTCCTGCAAATGCTCGGCGGCGTAAAGAAAGGCAGGGGCCCCCGGCCCCCCGTTCAGATATTTGTAGCCGCAGCCGACCGCGAGCTCGGCGCCGTCGCGATTGAGGTGGAGCGGCACCGCCCCGGCGCTGTGGCTTAGATCCCAGAGCACCCGCGCACCCGCGGATTTGGCCCGGGCGGTCACCGCCGCCATGTCGAAGCGGAAGCCGGTCTTGAAGTGGACGTGGGTGAGGAGGACGAGGTTGGTGTCGTCGCCGATCACGGCATCGAGCGCGTCCCGCTCGACCACCTTAAGCTCCAGGCCGGCGAGCTCGGCGGCGCCGCTGGCGATATGGAGGTCGGTGTGGAAATTGCCCGCTTCGGAGAGGAGGGTTCGCCGGCCGGGCGAGAGCGCGGCAGCGGCGACGATCAGCTTGAACA
>Ga0066671_10000483_pt1 | contig 12464 bp, 9 predicted proteins | sample GraSoiAngelo_120_FD_62294 | JGI IMG/M metagenome (GOLD analysis project Ga0066671, IMG submission 62294) | Grasslands soil microbial communities from the Angelo Coastal Reserve, California, USA - 14_0919_09_20cm | ecosystem: Environmental > Terrestrial > Soil > Grasslands | place: USA...
ATTCGCCAGTCCGCCGATCTCGGCGATACGGCCGCCTGCGATGCCGATGTCGCGGACGCCCTCGCCGTCCTGATTGACCACGGTGCCGGATTTTAGAATGGTATCAAATCGTTGATTCATTGCTCCTCGGCACCCGCTTTAGGGAAACTGGCTGTCGCGCGGGCCTTGTTCGCGGCATCTTAGCGCCTTACGTTCTCCTGTGATATCCGCTACTTCCGTTTCAACAAGAACTTCAAGAGCGATCACTGATGAAAGCAGCGTTTCTTCCCGACCGTGGCGTGGTCAAGGTCTCTGGCGAGGATGCGCGGAATTTTCTCAACGGCCTCGTCACCACCGACGTGACGCAGCTCGCGCCCGGCCTCGGCCGGTTCGGCGCATTGCTGACGCCGCAGGGCAAGATCATTGCGGACTTCCTGATCACCGAGGCCCCGTCCGGCCATGGCGGCGGCTTCCTGCTCGACTGCCCGCGCGCGCTAGCGAAGGGCCTCGCCGACAAGCTCGGCTTCTACAAGTTGCGGGCCAAGGTCACGGTCGAGAATTTGTCCGACAGCCTCGGCGTGCTTGCTGCCTGGGACGGCGATTTCACCGTCAGGCCAGACCTGTCGTTTGCCGATCCGCGCAATGATGCGCTCGGCTGGCGAATTCTCATCCCAGAGGAACTCAGGCAGAAGGTCGCCGACCTCGTTGGCACCGAGCTCGTCGACAGCGGCCCCTACGAGGCACACCGCATCGCAGCCGGCGCGCCGCGCGGCGGTCTGGACTTCATGTATGGCGATGCGTTCCCGCACGAGACCAACATGGATCGCCTGCACGGTATCGATTTCGAGAAGGGCTGTTATGTCGGACAGGAGGTGATATCGCGGATGCAGCATCGCGGCACCGCGCGCACCCGCACCGTGAAGATCGTTCTCGACGGTTTTGCACCGGAACCCGGCACAGCCATCCTCGCCGGCGACAAGCCGGTCGGCACCATCGGCTCGACTTCTGGGCAACTTGGTCTGGCGCTGATCCGAACCGACCGCGTCACAGATGCGCTCGATGCCGGGGTGGCGCTGACGGCCGGCGGCCTCGGGCTTCGCCTGGCCGACCCTGACTCCGTTCGATCCGCAACGAAGCAGACCGTCGCATGAGCCGCTCGGCGCGCCTGCATGCCGATGGCAAGATGCGGTGCCCGTGGCCCGGCGAAGACCCGTTCTACATGGCCTATCACGACACCGAGTGGGGTGTGCCGGAATATGACGACCGCGCGCTTTATGAGAAACTCATCCTCGACGGGTTCCAGGCCGGCTTGTCCTGGATCACGATCCTGCGCAAGCGCGACAATTTCCGAAGGGCGTTCGACGATTTCGAGCCAGCAAAGATCGCGCGCTACAACGCCAGGAAAATCCATGCGCTGATGAACGACGTCGGCATCGTGCGCAACCGCGCCAAGATCGAGGGCACGGTCGCAAGCGCAAAGTCTTACCTGGAGATCATGGAGGAAGGCCCCGGCTTCTCAACATTCCTGTGGGATTTCGTCGACGGCAAACCGAGGGTCAATCAATTCAAGACCACCGCAAGCGTGCCGGCATCGACGCCGCTTTCGGCCAAAGTCTCAAAGGAATTGGCCGCACGCGGATTCAAATTCGTCGGCCCGACCATCGTCTACGCCTTCATGCAGGCGACCGGCATGGTCAACGATCATCTGGTCGGTTGCTTCTGCCATGAATCATGTGGCGGGACGCGCCGCGCGACACGCCTGAAGGCCAGATGACGGCGGGAGGATCCTCTTCCGCGCGCGCCTGGCAGCGGATGCTATCGGGCCGCCGGCTCGATCTTCTGAACCCCTCGCCGCTCGACATCGAGATCGCCGATATCGCCCATGGGCTGGCACGCGTCGCGCGCTGGAACGGCCAGACCAACGGCGCGCATATCTTCTCGGTCGCGCAACACACGTTGCTGGTCGAAGCCGTGATGCGCGAACAGACGCCGCGGCTCGATGCAAGGGTGCGGCTCGCGGCCTTGCTGCATGACGCGCCGGAATATGTCATTGGCGACATGATCTCGCCGTTCAAAGCGGTGCTCGGCGGCGACTACAAGGCGGTGGAAAAACGGCTGCTGGCGGCGATCCACATCCGCTTCGGCCTGTCGCCGGTACTGGCAGAAGAGATCACGCGGCAGATCAAGGAAGCCGACCGGGGCGCCGCCTATCTCGAGGCGACGCGGCTTGCGGGATTTGCGGAAAGCGAAGCAAAGCGGCTGTTCGGCCGCGATCCCGGCCTGCCCGAGGCGACCCAACGGGACTACCTCACGCCCTGGACCGCCGCCAAGGCCGAAAAGCGCTTCCTGGCGCGGTTCAGGACACTGCAAGTGTGAGGCAACCCCTGCTTTCGCCGCCCGGCGCGTGAGCCTATAATCGCTACCAAAAGGACCACTATGATTCACGTCTGTTCGCTCGCAGCACTCCCCGAAACCGTTCGCGCCACCGGCGCCAGTCATATCCTCACCGTGATGGCCAATGTCGATCAGGTGCAGCGGCCGGAATCGGTGCACCCTGCCAATCACCTGAAAGTTCAGGTGGACGACATCACCGAGCAGATGGACGGCTTTGTGGTGCCGTCGGATTCGCATATCGAGCAGGTGTTGAACTTCGTGCGGGGCTGGGACCGCAATGCGCCGCTGGTCGTGCATTGTTACGCCGGCATTAGCCGTTCGACCGCCAGCGCCTTTGCGGCTGTCTGTGCGCTCAACCCGCATCGCGATGAAATCGCAATCGCGCGCCAAATCCGCGCCGCCTCCCCGATCGCTTCGCCGAACCGGTTGATCGTAAGCCTCGCGGACAAGGCGCTCGGGCGTGAGGGGCGCATGCTGCGCGCCCTCGATGAGATGGGACCGGGCAGCATGCTGGTCGAGGGCCGGCCGTTTCGCGTCGATCTCGACTGATGCCCATAGCCACCAACCCTAGATGAGCGACAAGCTGCTGACGCCGATCGAGATCGGCCTGACCGCCGCCATCGTCGCGATCGAGGACAACGAGCCGCTGATCCTCACGGCCTCAGGCGGCGAGGGCGACAAGCTCGCAGGCCTCCCGTTCGGTCCGTTCGATGCGGTCTCGCACCGCACCTTCGAGATCGGCCTGCGCGCGTGGGTCGAAGAACAGGCGGGTCTGCGGCTTGGCTATGTTGAGCAGCTCTATACGTTCGGCGACCGCGGCCGGCACACGCAAGCCGGCGATACCCATGTCGCATCGATCGGCTATCTCGCGCTGACGCGCCCCGCCGACAACACCACGCGCGCCCCCGGCGCCACGTTCGAGCCCTGGTATCGTTTCTTTCCCTGGGAAGACTGGCGCGAGGCAAAGCCCGCCATCATCGAGCGCGATATCTTTCCCGAACTGAGCCAATGGGCTGAGCAAGGCGAGGCGCCGGAAACCACGCGGGCGCTCGGTCGCAAGGATCGGGTGCGGCTTTATTTCGGCACCGAAGGCGCGCATTGGGACGAAGAGCGCGTGCTCGACCGCTATGAACTGCTTTACGAAGCAGGCCTGGTCGAAGAGGCACGGCGCGATGGCCGCCCGGCGGCACTGGCGCGCAAATCCACACCGGTCCTCGGGATGTCGATGCGCTTCGACCACCGGCGGATTCTCGCGACCGCGATGGGACGGTTGCGTGCGAAACTGAAATATCGCCCCGTCGTATTTGAACTTTTGCCGGGCGAATTCACACTTACCGAATTGCAGCGGACCGTGGAGGCGATCTCGGGGCGGCACCTGCACAAGCAGAACTTCCGCCGCCTGGTAGAATCGGGCGCGCTGGTCGAACCGACCGGCGTAATGTCGACACAGACCGGAGGCCGGCCCGCCGCGCAGTTTCGTTTCCGCCGCGAGGTGCTGCAGGAGCGGCCGGCGCCAGGCCTGCGCGTTCGCGGGCGGCGCTAAGTATTGACATGGTGAGCCCCTAGCTTCGGGCCGACGCCTGGAGAATCTATGTTCGACTCACCGCTCGACTTCTTCTCGCTGCTCATTGCGATCATTGCATTAATTGTCGCGCGCAAGGCATTCAATCAGGTGGCCGGCTTGCGCGCCCGGCTGGATTCGATCGAGGCCGCGTCGGCCGCCACACCACCGACGGCGCCGCCGCCGACACCTCTTCAAAAACTTGAACAAACGCTCGCAACGAGGTCGCCGGGCATCGCCGCCGAACAGTCCGCGACGTCGTCCGAATCGATCACGCCCGGCGCGGACGGCACGACGGCGACGCCACCGCCGCTTCCGGCGCCTCCCCCTGCCGATCCCGGTTTCGAGGAGCGCATCGGCACCCGCTGGGTGGTCTGGATCGGCGGGCTGACGCTCGCGCTCGGCGGTTTCTTCCTGGTCCGCTATTCGATCGAAGCGGGCCTGCTCGGACCCGGCGTCCGCACCATCCTCGGCGGCCTGTTCGCGCTGGCGTTGCTCGCGAGCGGCGAGTGGACCCGGCGCACCGAAAACACATCCCACATCGAGGTGCTGCCAATCGCGAGCATCCCCGCCATCCTCACCGCCGGCGGCACCGCTGTCGCGTTTGCAACCGTGTACGCCGCCTACGCGCTCTATGATTTTCTCGCGCCCGCGACCGCATTCGTCCTGCTCGGGCTGGTGGCGCTCGGCACACTTGCCGCCGCGCTATTGCATGGACCGGCGCTGGCCGGCCTCGGCATTGCGGCCGCATTCGCAACGCCCGTGCTGGTTTCTTCCGAGAAGCCGGACTTCTGGACGCTTTATCTATACCTCGCGATCGTCACCGCGGCGGCCTTTGGGCTGGCACGTATCCGGCTATGGCGCTGGCTTGCCGTCACCACTATCGTCTTCGCACTGCTCTGGACCGTGCCGTGCCTGCAATGCGGGCCGTCGATGGTCGCCCCGCACCTCTTCCATGTCATCGCGGGATTTGCGCTTGCGGCGCTCTTGGTGGTGTCCGGCTTCGCGTTCGGCCCATCCATGGGCGAGGAGCAAGTCGAACTGATTTCGTCCGGCTCGCTCGCCGCCTATCTGTTCGGCGCCACCATGATCGTGCTGTATAGCCACCACGCCGACAGCGCCATGATCGCGTTCGCGATCCTGGTGGCGGCTTCATTGTTCGTGGCCTGGCGGGCGCCGGCGGCTACAGGCGCGATCGGTGCGGCCTCGATATTTATCTTCGGGGTGTTCGCCGAATGGGTGGTCCGCGGCAATCCGGACATGCTGGTGCTGCCGGGCGGGCCTTTGCCGGGCATCGGGCCTACCGCCACCGAAGGCTCCGTTTCGCTGCATCTCTTCACCGCCGCGATCTTCGCCGCCGGATTTGGCGTCGCCGGCTTTTTGGCACAGGCACGCTTCCACGCCGCCAAGATTTCGGTGCGCTGGGCGGCGTCCGCTACCTTCACGCCGCTGGCGCTGTTGGTCGCGCTTTACGCGCGGATCGCTCATCTCGACCGTTCGATCCCGTTCGCGATCCTGGCGGTGATCCTCGCGGCAGCCTATGGCGCCGCGACCGAGATGCTGACCCGGCGCGACGAGCGGCCGGGCACGCCAATCGCGATCGCGCTATTTGCGACCGCCACGCTGGGCGCGCTGGCGCTGGCGCTGACTTTCGTGCTCGAAAAGGGCTGGCTCAGCATCGCGCTGGCGTTGATGTCGATGGGCACGGCGTGGATTTCGGTGCAGCGGCCGATCCCGTTCATGCGATCGCTCGCGGCCATCCTCGCCGGGATCGTGACACTGCGGATCGCCTACGAACCCCGCATCGCAGGCGAGGCCATCGGCACCACGGTGATCTTCAACTGGCTGTTGTGGGGATATGGCGTGCCGGCGTTGTCGTTCTGGGCCGGGAGCTATTTCCTGCGTCGCCGCGGCGACGATGCACCGCTGCGCGCCGTGGAATCGGCGGCAATCCTGTTCACGGTGCTGCTGGCATTCTTGGAGATCCGCCATGCCGTCAACGGCGGCGACATCTATCGCAACAACACCGGCCTCACCGAGGTGGCGCTGGAAGTCTGTGTGGCGCTGGCGATGGCGATCGGCCTGGAACGCCTGAGGGTCCGCACGCTCAGCCTCGTTCACAATATCGGGGCGGTACTGCTTACGGCCTTTGCAGGGCTTGCCGCCATCTTCGGGCTGATGCTGCTGGAGACGCCGATCCTCTGGCCTATCGATGTGGGCGGCAGCGTCCTCAACGGGCTCCTGCTCGGCTATGCCCTGCCCGCGGTGCTGGCGCTGCTCTTGTCCTACGCGGTCGCGGGCCGGCGCCACGCGGCCTACGCCAACAGCATCGCCGCCGGCGCGCTCATCCTTGCGCTCGCCTATGTCTCGTTTGAAATCCGCCGGCTGTATCACGGTCCGGTCCTGGCGAGCGGACCGACCACCGGCGCCGAGCAGTACACTTACTCGATCGCATGGCTGGCGTTCGGCGTGGTCTTGCTCGGCATCGGCATCGCCTTCAACTCGGAGCGGGCGCGGCTGGCGTCGGCTGCCGTCATCGCGCTGACGATCGTGAAAGCGTTCCTGATCGACATGTCGACGCTATCGGGGATCTACCGCGCGCTGTCGTTCATCTGCTTAGGCCTGGTGCTGGTGGCGATCGGCTGGCTCTATCAGCGCATCCTGTTCCGCCGTCAGGCGCCGCCGCCCGTGCCCGCCGCGCAGCCGGGAGCATAGACGCATTGTCTTTCTGATTTCGGACCGCAAAGCCGATCCGCCTCGGGCTCTACGCAACGCGGGCCGGCGTGAATACCGTTGTGGAACCACCGGCTTAGCACTGGATAGGCGCAGACATTTTCTGAACACAGTTTGAAATTCAAAACGGACGTTGCCGCGATGATAACCTTCCCGAGCCATCGTTCTATTTATCTGAATTCGACCGCACCTGCGGCGGTTGGCGCCTGAAATATCGCGCATGCACGGAGACATCACCATGAGGACGCTTGCTCGGATAACGTGCGTGGCTATCACCTGCGGATTTCTTGGCGTCAGTGCTGCGCCGGCCCAGCAGGCTGCAATGGGGTGCTCTTCGGAGCATCCGCCGAACGCGGCGCAAACCGTGCGCTGCCGCGACAGCGTAACCATCGTTGCCGAGGACGGTGCCACGTTCACCCTGAAAGATCGCGACAACAACGGCAAAGTCGACGCCGTCGATCTGCAAAGCAAGGCCTTGCTGCTCGACGCTCCCAAGCAGCAGGGCAAAAATCGCTTTGAGGTCACAACGCCGCAAGCCATTGCGGCCGTGCGCGGCACGAAATGGGCGGTAGATGTCCAGGAAACAAGGACGTCCGTTCTGGTCTTGCGTGGCCAGGTGGCGGTGCGGCGACCGGCCGGCGCCGGCCCGGTCGTTCTTGGGCCGGGCCAGGGCGTCGACGTCGATCAGGGGACTGCTCCCCTCGTCGTCAAGCGCTGGCAGCCGGCACGCGTCGCTGCATTGCTGGCACGTCTTGGGCAATGATCTTGGGCAATGATCTTGAGCAATGATCCTCAGTGAGCGCGCGGACCTTCCAGACGCTGGTTGCGCTCGTCCTGTCGACGCTCTGGGCATTGGCTTTGGGCTTTGCTCACTGGCGCGGCGACGTTCAATTTCTTGATCGTCCCGAGGGTGCGTTGACGGATTTGCGCTCGAGCGTGCGCGGGGAAAGAGCCGCGCCGGACCTCGTTACAATCGTGGCGATTGACGATCACACCATAGCGGAAAGAGCCGGCTACCCACTACCGCGCGCCGATCTCGCCGCAATCGTCGACACGGTTGCACGGTTCGGACCCCGCGCCATCGCAATCGATCTGCTGCTGATCGACCGCGGCAGCGACGATGGCGACGCCATCTTGGCGCAGGCATTCGACAAACGCCCGACCGCAATCGCCGCGGCCGCGGTGTTCGCCGAAGCAAAGCAATTGATCGCCGCGCAAGAAAGCGACCCCCTCGCCGGCCTGCCACGGGCCGAGAAATTCCTGCTTCCCTTGAAGTTATTCGCCGACCATGCCGCGGTTGGCGTCGTCAATCTGACCACGGACAAATCCGGAACCCCGCGCGGCGTTCCAATGCTGTTTCGATCCGACGACAAGATCGAATTGTCATTCCCGCTGCGCGTCGTCGCACTGGCGACCGATACCGAGCCAACCATCGAAGCTGACAGCCTAACGCTGGCGATGCGACATATCCCGCTGGACGTCGGCCATGTTCTGCCGCTGGCATTCTATGGCCGCCATGGCACAATTCGGACCATCAGCGCGGCTTCCATATTGAAGGGCGAAGTCGCAAGCGAGGCCTTTCGCGACCGGATTGTCGTGATCGGAGCGACAGTCACAGGCGGTGGCGACCTTTTTCCCACGTCGTTCGATCCGGTGATGCCGGGGGTCGAGATCGTTGGCACGGCGATTACGCATTTGATGGCCGGCGACGGGATGTTGCGCAACCGATCCACGCGCGCAGCCGACGCAATACTTGCGATCGCGTTGACGCTGTTGCTCGTGGGGTTGCTCGCATGGCGGCGCAGCGCCATCGGTCTTTTCTCGATCGTCGCCGTGCTTGTTATCTGGGCGGCAGCGAATTTAGCGGCATTCTCAAACGGCATCTGGCTGAGCGCCGCGCTTCCGATCGCAGCCGCCGCTCCGCCGATGATCCTGTTCGGGGCCGGCCAGCTTTGGCTGAACCGGCGGCAGGCACAGTATTTCGCCAGGAAGAGCGATTTGCTGCAGCAATTTCAAGCGCCGGCGCTTCGCCAATGGTTGACCAAGAATCCGGATTTTCTGCTCAAGCCGGTCCATCAGGATGCGGCGATCATCTTCATCGATCTATCCGGGTTCACTTCGCTTAGCGAAACCCTTGGGATGGATGCGGTACTGGATGTCCTGAAGGACTTCCATACCCTGGTTGACCGGGAGGTCGTGGCCCGAGGCGGGGTCATCACCAGCTTTTTGGGCGACGGCGCCATGATTCTGTTCGGCCTGCCGAAGAGCACCGTCGACGACGCCCGCAATGCTGCGCTTTGTTGCGTCGATCTCTGCAACCGCGTCGAGCGATGGATCGAATCCCTGCCGCCATCGATCGCATCGCAAATCGGCTTCAAGGTGGGCGCTCACTTCGGTGCCATCATTGCGTCCCGTCTCGGCGGCGGCAGCTATCAACACATCACCGCGACGGGGGACAGTGTCAACGTGGCGAGCCGCCTGATGGAAATCGCGGCGAAGCAAAGTGCGGCGCTGGCCCTCAGCGATGATCTGCTTCGTCAAGCCGGCCCGGAATGCGCGCTGCTCCAGGTCGGAGTTCTAACTGGACCCCGGGAAACGCTGATCCGGGGACGCTCGCGCGCGCTTTCAGTCTGGCTCTGGCGGAACGATTCAAGCGGCTTCGATGAATCGGGCCTGATGCGCTAGATAGGTGCAGCGGCGAGACCGTGCAGTTTCGATTCCGACAAGGCTCTGGACGCGGCGAGCGACGTGTCCAAGGCACATCGCTCGACGACCTGATGCAACAGCGATCAGGCTGCCCTCACCGAATTGAGGAACTTACCTACCTCGAGCTTGAGGCGGTTGCTATCGGACGACAGCGACTGAGCAGCCGAGAGCACCTGCGAGGAGGCCGATCCGGTCTCGCCGGCGCCGCGCTGCACGTCGGTGATATTGGATGTGACCTGCTGCGTGCCCTGCGCGGCCTGCTGCACGTTGCGGGAGATCTCCTGGGTCGCCGCGCCCTGCTCTTCCACCGCTGCAGCGACAGTAGCCGAGATTTCCGACAGCTTCTCGATGGTGCCGCTGATTTCCCTGATCGCATTCACCGAGTCCTGCGTTGCCGCCTGGATGCCGGTGATCTGTTGACCGATCTCGCCGGTCGCCTTCGCAGTCTGCTCGGCCAGCGCCTTTACTTCAGATGCCACGACCGCGAAGCCACGGCCGGCCTCGCCGGCACGGGCGGCCTCTATGGTGGCATTGAGCGCCAGCAGATTGGTCTGGCCGGCGATGGTGTTGATCAGTTCGACCACATCGCCGATCCGGCTTGCCGCCTTGGACAGTTCGCTGACGCGATCGGTGGTGGTGCGTGCCTGGCCGACGGCATCGCTCGCCATCCGCGCCGAATCCTGAACCTGACGGCTGATCTCGTTGACCGAAGACGACAGTTCTTCGGTGGCTGAAGCCACCGACTGCACATTGGTGGAGGCCTCCTCGGACGCGGCCGCTACCATGCCGGTGAGTTCTTGCGCGCGTTCGGCGGTCGCGGTGAGTGTGGTGGCCGAGGCTTCGAGTTCGGTCGAGGCCGAGGACACCGTCTCGACGATCTCGCCGACGGCGGCCTCGAAGCTGTCGGCGAGCTTGATCATTGCCGCCTTGCGCTCTTTCGCGGCAATCTGATCCTGCTTGCTCTTGGCCTCGGCTTCCGCGCGGGCCTTTTCCTCGGCCTTGACCTTGAAGGTCTCGACTGCCTGCGCCATGTCGCCGACCTCGTCCTTGCGCTCGAGCCCGGGAAGCACCACGCCGAAATTGCCGCCGGCGAGTTCCTTCATGCCCGAGGTTAATCCGGACAGCGGCCCGATGATGCCACGCGCGATCAGGAAAGCGATCAACAGGCCGAGCAGGGTCGCGCCGCCGGCCACGACTTCCTGCATGATGACCGTGCTGCTGATGATCTCTTCGGTCGCCGCGGTCGTCTTCTGGAAGGCCTGTCCGATCGATTCCTGGATCGTGTCGATTTTCCCGACCGCGTTGACGGTCAGGGGGGTAATGGCCTTGTAGTAAAGCTCATCGCCGAGCAGGAGGTTAGTGGACGCCTTGTCGAACGCGTCGGAATATTTGGCGACGCCTGCTTTGACCGGCCCAAGCAGCGCGGCTAGATTTTGCGGCAACTCGGACTTTTCCAGCTCTGCGATCTGCTGCTGAGCTTTTCCGATATTGGCCTTGAAGGTGGCGATACCCTTTTGGTCGCGCGTCGCCAACATCCGCCAATTGGCAACCCGGACCAGAAGGACTTTGGCCTCGAGCGCGGCAGCTCTCTCGGCGAAATTGGTTTTGTCCGCGGCATCGACGAATTTCTGGACGTCGGCCGCCATCTGGTCGCCGTCGGTAAACAACAGGTCCCGGCCCGCGATCATCTGCTTGACGGCCTCTCCGAGCGCCGTGCGCTTGACCTTCAAATCTTCGACGTCTTTGGCGATCTCCTTGTAGGCGGCACGGCGCTCATCGGATCTCGTCGCTTTGATAGTAACTTCTACAAGGTCGCTCGCCTTTGCGAGCCGCTTCTCGGCCTCCACGAAAGACGCCTCATCGTGATCGAACGCGTAGCGCAGGATGGCGCGGCGGATCGCCTGCAGCTCCGTCGCGATTCCACCGGCCCGGATCGCATTGCCGGACTGCACGGTCATCGCTGCGACTTGTGTGCGAATCTCTCCCAACTGCCACACCGCGAAGCCGGCCAGTGCCACGCAAAACAACAGCAGCGCACCAAAGCCGCCATAGAGCCGGCCGCGAATTCGGAGATTGAGAAACGACATGAGGGAGTTCCTGCAATGATTGCGGTTGAGAGAAAAGGAGATGAAACGAGCCGCGGTTCACTTGCGACCCAAAGAGCGCAGCTCAATCAATGACTTCGAAACTACAAATTAAGGTTAAATATCATGCACCGTAGGATTACGGAAAACCGCGCGATCTTGCGGGGCGCAGCGCCTTGGGCATTGTCAGGCAGCCCGCACCGAGTCGAGGAACCTGCCGACCTCGAGCTTGAGGCGGTTGCTTTCGACGGACAGCGATTGCGCCGCAGAGAGAACCTGCGCCGAGGCTGATCCAGTCTCGCTGGCGCCGCGCTGCACGTCGGTGATGTTCGAACTGACCTGTGAGGTACCCTGGGCGGCGTGCTGGATGTTGCGGGAAATCTCCCTTGTGGACGCTCCCTGTTCCTCCACCGCTGCCGCAATGGTGGAAGAGATCTCCGACATCCGGCCGATGGTGTCGCCGATCTCCTTGATCGCACCGACCGATTCCTGCGTCGCCTCCTGAATGCCCGCGATCTGCTGGCCAATCTCGCCGGTCGCCTTCGCGGTCTGTTCGGCGAGGGCCTTGACTTCCGCCGCCACTACCGCAAAGCCGCGACCGGCTTCGCCAGCGCGCGCCGCCTCGATGGTGGCGTTCAGCGCCAGCAAATTGGTTTGTTCGGCGATCGTATTGATCAGTTGGACCACGTCACCGATGCGGCCTGCTGCTTTCGACAATTGGCCGACGCGATCATTGGTTTTTCGCGCCTGGTTCACCGCTGCATTGGCGACCTGCGAGGACTGCTGAACCTGACGGCCGATCTCCGTCACCGACGTCGTCAGTTCCTCGCTGGCGGACGCCACGGATTGCACGTTGGTGGAGGCTTCTTCCGACGCGGCCGCGACCACGGTTGCGAGTTGCTGCGAGCGTTCGGCCGCCGTCGTCAGCGTATTTGCGGACGCCTCCAGTTCGGTTGCCGCGGATGACACCATCTCGACGATTTCACCGACCGCGCCTTCGAACGCAT
>Ga0066671_10000484_pt1 | contig 12428 bp, 10 predicted proteins | sample GraSoiAngelo_120_FD_62294 | JGI IMG/M metagenome (GOLD analysis project Ga0066671, IMG submission 62294) | Grasslands soil microbial communities from the Angelo Coastal Reserve, California, USA - 14_0919_09_20cm | ecosystem: Environmental > Terrestrial > Soil > Grasslands | place: USA...
CTGAAGCTCGCGCTCGTCGAGACCGATCCGGCCGACCGCAAGGACGTGATCGTCGAGATCCGCCAGGCGGCCGGCGGCGACGAGGCGGCGCTCTGGGCCGGCGACGTCTTCCGGATGCAGACCCGCTACGCCGAGCGGCGTGGGTTCAAGTGGGAGCAGCTGGAGGCGAGCCCGAACCCGACGGGCGGCTTCCAGAGAATCAGCTTCGCCGTCAAGGGCGACGGCGCCTACTCGATCTTCAAGTGGGAAGGCGGCACTCACCGCGTCCAGCGCGTCCCGGTGACGGAGTCGCAGGGCCGGATCCACACCTCGACAGCGACCGTCGCCGTGATGCCGGAGGCCGAGGACGTCGACGTCGAGCTCAACGACAACGACCTCAAGATCGATGTCTACCGCTCGACGGGGCCAGGCGGTCAGAGCGTGAACACGACGGATTCCGCCGTGCGGATCACGCATCTGCCGACGGGCACCGTCGTCGCGATGCAGGACGAGAAGTCGCAGCTTCAGAACAAGACAAAGGCGTTGCGTGTGCTGCGCGCCAGGCTCTACGAGCTCGAGCGGGAGAAGCAGGCGGCCGAGCAGGCAGCGACCCGCCGCTCGCAGATCGGCTCGGGCGAGCGCGCCGAGAAGATCCGCACCTACAACTATCCCGAGAACCGCGTCACCGACCACCGCGTAAAGCTGACCGTGCACAACCTCGACCGCGTCCTCGAAGGTGAGCTGGACGAGTTCACCGAAGCACTGCAGGCCGAGGAGCGCCGCCAGGCGCTCGAAACCGCAGCAGTCTGAGAACCGCGAAAATGCTGCACAGTTTCCGCGGAACTGGCTTCTCCAATCACTTCGCTCGCGAGGACTTCGATGACAGTCGGTGAGGCACTTGCCCACGGAACGGCTCGCTTGGCCGGGGCCGGTATTGACACCGCGCGCCTCGAAGCCGAGCTGCTGCTCGCGAAGGCCTGCGACGATTGCGCGCGGGCATTGCTCTACATGGAGCTGCGGCGCGAGCTCACGCCCGAGGCTGAGGAAGGCTATGAAGCGCTGCTCGCGCGGCGCGCCCGGCGCGAGCCGCTCGCCTACATCCTCGGCCATTGGGGCTTCCGCCGGCTGACGCTGAAGACGGACAAGCGGGCACTGGTACCCCGGCCCGAGACAGAGATCGTCGTCGAGCGCGCGCTCCGGCACCTGGGCGAGATGGAGGAGCCGGCCGTGCTCGATGTCGGTACGGGGACGGGGGCGATTGCCCTTGCGATCGCCGACGAGCATCCCCAGGCTCGGGTGACCGCGATCGACGCCTCGCAGGATGCCCTGGCCCTCGCGCAAGAGAACTTCGACCTGCTCGGCATCGACGGCCGCGTGCGCCTCGTCGAGCACGACCTGACCGAAGGCCTCGGCCACGACGCATTCGATCTCGTCGTCTCCAACCCGCCATACGTCGAGCCGGAGGACATCGAGACGCTCCAGCCGGAGGTGCGCGACTGGGAGCCCCGGATCGCGCTCGTCGCGCACGGCGCGACCGAGGCGGTTGCCCGCGCAGCTACCGAAGCTCTGCGGCCCGGCGGCTGGGTTGTCCTCGAGATCGCCGAGAATCAGGCAGCGAGCGTCGCCGGCTTGCTGCGCGACCTCGGCTACGAGCACCTCGAGGTCTCGCCTGACATGGCGGGGCGCGACCGCGTGATCGAGGCGCAGTGGAGCCGCTGAGGCACGAGGTCGAAGAAGCGGTCGCGGCTCTGCGAACGGGCCGGCCGGTGATCCTGCCGACCGACACGGTCTACGGCCTCTGCGCGAATCCCTACAGCGAGGACCCCGTTCGCCGTGCCTACGAGCTGAAGGGCCGCGATCCACTGCAGCCGAGCGCCCTGGTCGCGAGCGACGTCGACGTGTTGCTCGAGTGCGTGCCGGAGCTCCGCAGCCGGCTCGGGCCTGCCCTGAGGAGCCTGCTGCCGGGGCCGTTCACGCTCGTCGTCCCCAATCCGGCCGGGCGCTACCGCTGGCTGACGGGGTCGAACCGGTTTGCGATCGGCGTGCGCGTGCCCGAGGTGCCCCCGCCCGCCGATGCCGTGTTGGGGCGCGTCGGCGCGGTGATGGCGACGAGCGCGAACCTGCGCGGCGGTCCGGATCCCGCGTCCTTGGCGGAGGTGCCCCCGGAGCTTCTCGCCGGCTGCGCCGTCGCACTCGACGCGGGGGAACTCCCGGGCGTACCCTCGACGGTGATCGACCTCACCGGCGACGAGCCGAGCGTGCTGCGCGAGGGCGCCGTCTCCGCCGAGGAGGCGCTGGAGCGCGTTGCCGGCCTGGTCGCCGAGTAGCATCCGATTACCCGACCCAGGAGCGTCCGCATGGCCGTCGCCGAGGAAACTTTCCAGCACCTGCGCACCGCCGGACTGACCGACGTCGATCCCGAGATCGCCGAGCTTCTCGGCCGCGAGCTCGAGCGCGAGCGCAATCAGATCGAGCTGATCGCATCGGAGAACTTCACCTGGCCCAGCGTCTTCGAGGCGGTCGGCAGCGTGCCGACCAACAAGTACGCCGAGGGCTATCCCGGCAAGCGCTACTACGGCGGCTGCGAGGTCGTCGACGAGATCGAGCAGCTGGCAATCGACCGGGCGAAGGAGCTCTTCGGCGCCGAGCACGCGAACGTGCAGGCGCACGCGGGCGCGCAGACGAACATGGCCGTCTACATGGCGGCGCTGCAGCCCGGAGAGACGATCCTCTCGCTCGAGCTCTCACACGGCGGGCACCTGACGCACGGACTGAAGGTCAACTTCTCCGGTCGGCTCTACACGATCGTCCACTACGGCGTCTCGCGCGAGACGAACGTGGTCGACTACGACGAAGTGCTCCGCCTGGCGAAGGAGCACCGGCCGAAGCTGATCGTCTGCGGTGGCTCGGCGTATCCGCGGACTGTGGAGGCCGACAAGTTCCGCGAGATCGCGGACGAGGTGGACGCGCTGCTTTTGTGCGATATGGCGCACTTCGCCGGGCTCGTCGCGGCCGGGCTGCACCCGAATCCCGTTCAGCACTGCCACTTCGTCACCTCGACCACCCACAAGACGCTGGCGGGGCCTCGCGCCGGCTTCATCCTCTGCGACGAGGAACACGCCCAGGCAGTTGATCGCGCCGTCTTCCCCGGCATCCAGGGTGGTCCGCTGATGCACACGATTGCGGCGAAAGCTGCGTGCTTCAAGATCGCGTCCACGGAGGCGTTCCGCGAGTACCAGGGTCAGGTGCGCAAGAACGCCGACGTGCTCGCCGAAAACCTGCAGGAGGGCGGGCTCGACGTGCTGACCGGCGGCACGGATACCCATCTGCTCCAGCTCGATCTGCGCTCGACCGAATGGACCGGCAAGGAGGCAGAAGAGCGGCTGGCCGAGGTGAAGCTGACGGTCAACCGCAACACGGTTCCCTTCGACGAGCGTCCGCCGACGGTGGCCTCGGGGGTTCGGATCGGCACGCCCGCGGCGACGATGCGTGACTTCGACGAGGGGGACTTTCGCGAGGTCGGTCAGGTAATCGTCGAGGCGCTCGGCGCGAGCCCGGATCTCGTCGCGCTCGCGGCTCGGAGCGAAGCGCTCTGTACGAAGCGGCCTTTGTATCCGGGCTTCCGCGGGTTCACGTCTTACGCGGCGTGAGCGACAAACTCACGGTCGTTTCGCACCCGTTGGTGCAGCACAAGCTGTCGTACCTGCGCGACCAGGAGACGCCCACGGTCCACTTCCGCAAGCTCGCGAACGAGGTCACACTGCTCTTGACCTACGAGGCGACCAAGGACTTCCCGACCGAGCCGGTCGAGATCGAGACGCCGCTCGAGCGCATGGTCGCGGAGCGGATCTCCGGTAAGAAGGTTGCAGTTTGTCCGGTGCTCCGGGCTGGGCTCGGAATGCTCGACGGGGTCTTGTCGCTCGTCTCGAGCGCACGCGTCGGTTTTCTGGGCATGTACCGCGACGAGGAGACGCTTCAGCCGGTCGAGTACTACGTCAAGCTGCCCGGTGACCTGGACCAGCGCGATGCGATCGTGCTCGATCCGATGCTCGCGACCGGCAACTCGAGCGTGGCGGCGCTCACGACCGTGAAGAACGCCGGCGCCCGTTCGGTGATCCTCGTCTGTCTCGTCTCGGCCCCAGAGGGGATCGAGCACGTTCACGCCGAGCACCCGGACGTCCACATCGTCACCGCGGCCGTCGACCGCGGCCTGGACGAGCGAGGCTTCATCGTCCCGGGCCTTGGGGACGCCGGCGACCGGTTGTACGGGACCCGTTAGGCCACGTCCAGGGTCCGACCCACAACAGGGCCGAAGCGAAGGCGCCCGTAATCAAAGCGCGCCGATCCTTCCGGCTCGCGGAGCGGCGCGCGACCAAACAGCCATGTCCAGGCTCTGACCCCGGAGATGGCTTTAATCGACGCGAGCCGGCGCCAGCAGGCCCGGCCGCTGCATTGCTTCGAGCCAGATGGCGCGGGCTTCTTCGCGTCCGGCGCGGCTCGGTAGGCGTTCGCTTACCCACGCGGCGCCGGTGGTCGGGATCTCGCTTTCGATCGCGCAGATTCCCTGGTGCCTTTCCTCGCCGAGCACCTCGCCATGGCCGGTAAGCACCTCGCTGAGCGTCTCGCCTCGCCGGATGCCAAGCAGCTCGATCTCGGTCTCGCCGCCGGGCCCTGCCAGCCGCCAGATGCGCTCGGCGAGCTCGCCGACCGTGAGCATGACCGGATCGTACGGGCTGCAGAGGGGCACCCCGTCGCCCGCGAGCAAGGCGGCCTGCGCGACGAGGCAGGCGGCGTGCGGCATCGTGATCCAGTAGCGCACCATGCCCGTGTCCGTGACGGTCAGCGGAACGCGCGCGCGAGCCTGCGACAGAAAGATCTCGGATGCTGCGCCGGCTGAGCCGAGCACGTTCACGAGCCGAACGGCCGTCCGCTGCGCGCCGGCTCGCCGGGCCGCGAACGCCGTCAACTGCTCCATGAACCGCTTCGTCCGTCCATAGAAGCTCTGCGCGAGCGCCGCCTTGTCTGTCGAGGCGACGACCAAAGTCTCGACGCCGGCCGCCTCGGCGGCGCGCAGCACGTTCCACGAGCCGTGCAGGTTCGTGTCGACGAACTCCTCCGGGAAGATCTCGGCCCAGTCCACATGCTTGTACGCGGCGAGGTGGAAGACGATCTCGGGCTTCGCGGCCGCGAGTTCGCGCTCGAGCCGCTCCGGCTCGCGGATGTCGCAGAGGACGTGGTTGAAGAGGCCCAGCGTCTGCGGGTCTCGCGTTCGGCGGTCGGCGATCAGCGAGGACTCGTGCCCGTCGACGATCGTGATCCGCTCCGGCCGAAAGCCGCCGAGGAAGGTTGCCAGCGCGCCGCCGATCGAGCCCCCGCCGCCGGTGAGCAGAACCCGGCGGCCGCCGAAGCGCTCCTGCAGCTCGAGCACGGACGGGACGGGATCGCGACGCTCGAGGACCTGTTGCCAGTCGAACGAGTCGGCCGGCACGCGGCGGCGTGCAGGTTGCGGTTTCGCCGGCGGCAGGGCGAGCGCATGCTCGATCGCGCGGTAAGCACGCTTCATCTCCACGGAACGAGCCGGGTCGGGCTCGTTGATCTCCGCGACGATGAACGGCACCAACTCGCCGAGCCTCCGCACGACCGGGTCGAGCTCGAGCTCGCCGGAGCCGTAGGGAAGACCCTCGCCGAGCAGGCCGTGCGCGTCCGAGACATGCGCGACCTCGGCATGGGGCCCGAGCTCCTCGACGTAGCGGCTGAGTTCGAGCTCCTCGTCCCACGGGTGAGCAAACAGACCGGGGTAGACAGTCGCAAACGAGCGAAACAGCGCCGCGTGCGAGGTGTCGATCGTGAAACCGAGCTCAGGCACGCGCTCGCGCCAGTCGAGCAAGTCGCGCCAGTGGCCGCCGATGGGGGAGAGGAAGACGCCTCCGGTTCGCATCCTCAACACCGGCGGGACGTTCTCGATCAGCGGATCGATGCCGCGGCTCACGCACGCTTCGGAGTAGAAGCTGAGGAACTCCTCGACCGCGTCCGCATCGACGGCGCCGGAGGCCCGGAACTCGTCAGGCGAGAGCGGAATGAACAGGTGGATCGTCAGGACGGGCGAGCCGACGCGCGCCGCGAACTCGGCGCTCCGTGAGATCCCCGAGCGCGCCTCCTCGTCTAGCCGGTCGACGCGGACGAAGGCCCCGCTCGGCCAGGCGATGGGCGCCTCGGCCGTAACGGCCAGTTGATGTAGGTGTACACCTACATCACTCACCGTCCCAACGGCACGGTCCAGGGTGTCCTTGTCAGCTACGTCGGCGGGCCTGAGCGCGATCTCGACCCCTCGCCAGTCGCCACCGTCGAGCCGGTCGGCAAGCTGCTCAGGCTCGGGAGCCGATTTGAGTAGCGGAGTCGCGTTCATCGCCCGCGGGTGGGATTGGAACGCGTCATCCCAGGACGCGTGGCGTGGTTCGTGAGCCAGTCGACATAGCGGTGGATTCCCTCTTCCAGGGACAGGTTCAAGGGTAACGGGGCCTCCGGAGCGGCCCTGTAGCTCTCGTTCTCGCCCGCGGGAAGCTCCCCTCCCGGGGTCTCGATCGGAGACGACGAACCGGCCTCGTCGCGAACGAGCTCGGCAGCGGTACGAAGCGGGGTCGAGCGGCCGCTGGCGATCAGAACCGTCTCGTTCCAGCGACCCTCGGCGACCAGTCCCTCGATCGCCGCAAGGCCGTCGTCGACGTAGACGAAGTCGCGGCTGCGCTCGGGGTCGCCGGCGATCACGATCGGCTCGTCCGCCAGCGCCCGAGCCGCGAAGGAAGCGATCGCGCCGGTCGCGCCCTCCCAGGCGACCTGGCCGGGCCCGTAGACCGAGGTCAGGCGGACGACGAGCGTCGGGGCCTCGTGCAGGCGGCACGCCTCTTCTCCGAGGCGCTTCGACTGAGCGTAGGGATCCGGCGGCGGGTCGAGCGCGGCGCGCAGCGTCGACGGATAGACGAGGCCTGCGCCGTGCTCGAGGCAGCCCTCCAAGAGGTTGAGTGCCGTGCCGGCGTTCTCGCGGACGGCCCGCGCCGGGTCCTCGCGCGCCCGCGCGGGATCCGGGATCCCGGCGAAGTGCAGGACCGCGCCGCAGCCGGCGATCAGCTCGCGGGCGGCCGGATCGCCCGCGTCGCGCCAGACATGGGCGGTGGCGCCTACGCGCTCGGCGCCTCCCGGCCGGGCGAGCCGCACGACCTCGTGGCCGTTCTCTTCGAACAAGCGTGCAGCCCGAGAGCCGAGGAAGCCGGTCGCGCCGGTGACGAGCACCTTCATCGGCGCAGGTAGTCGGCGAGCCGGTGGCGATACGAGAACGGCGAGGCAAACGTGCATGGAGCCTCGCCTCGAGGCTCCTCGCCGCGGGCAAGCGCCGCGACGTCGGCGACCGCCACCGTCTCGGCAGCGACGTTCTCGATTCCCGGTCTCGCCTCGAGCAGGATCCGGGCTGCATCGCCGACGTGGACGACGCCGATCGTCGCCCGCCCCCCATCCTCGAGCGGCAGGTCCTCGCCCGCGGCCGCGAGCCGGCGGAACTTGTCGACCACAGTCTGCGACTCCTCGGCCGAATGCTCGACCGGGCTCGGCCCGTAGACGATCCCGAGCCGCAGGATCGAGAGCGCAAACCGATACCGGGCCGACTCGATCGCGAGCGCTTGCTCGCCGTAGATCTTCGAGAGATGCGCGAGATCGCCCTGCGGGCCGTACGGCGTTGCCGGACCGATCTCGCCCGACCGGCCGCCCCCGTAGACGTGCAGCGACGAGCCGAAGACGAGCAGCGGGACGCCGGCCTTGCCAACGGCCTCTCCCACGCGCCGCGTCCCCGTGACGTTCGTGGCCTCCGTGTAGTCGGGGTCCCGTTCGGACAGCGGCCGAGAGGCCTGCGCCGCGAGCAGGTAGACGACGTCGGGCCTCGGGTCGAGCAACTCGCCGATGCCTTCGCGGATGTCCGCCGTCTCGACCCGAGCGCCGGCACTTGCCAACCCGTCGAGCTGCGAGCGCTCGGTCGCGAACCAGTTGTCGGCGAGGACGACCTCGTGCCCTTCCCCGAGCGCGAGCTCGCCGAGCCGCGCGCCGATGTACCCGGCCCCGAGGACCAGGAGCCTCACGAGCTAGATCTGGTGGACGGTCGGCCCGTCCGGAACGGCGTGCCGCGTATCGACGATCAACCGCGCGTGATCCCAGAGCGGCCGCTCCGAGAAGACCGTGTGCGGCGTCAGTACGACCACGCAATCGGCCGCTGCGACTTCGTCCGTCGACCACTCCACCGACCGATGCGTCGCACCGTCGAGTTCGACCTCGGAGACCCACGGGTCGCAGTAGCGAACATCGCCGCCGCGCTGGATCAGCTGCCGCATGATCTCGAGCGAAGGCGATTCGCGCGTGTCGTGGACGTCGGCCTTGTAGGCCATCCCAAGCAGCAGCAGCCGCGAGCCCTTGATCGGCAGGCCGGCCTGATTCAGGGCATCCGAGATCTTCTGGACGACGAAGAGCGGCATCGCCGCGTTGATCTCGTGCGCGGCCTCGATCAGCCGAGCCGAGTAGCCGTACTCGCGCAGCCGCCAGGCGAGGAAGTGGGGGACGACGGGGATGCAGTCGCCCCCGAGGCCCGGGCCGGGGTAGTGCGGGAGGAAGCCGAACGGCTTCGAGGAGGCGGCCTCGATCACTTCCCAGGGCGAGATCCCGAGCCGGTCGCACATCAGGGCAAGCTCGTTCGCGAGCGCGATGTTGACCGCGCGGAACGTGTTCTCGTGCAGCTTCGCGGTCTCGGCGACCATCGGGCTCGAGACCGGCTGCACCGTGTCGACGATCTGCTCGTAGAGCAGCGCGGTGCGCCGGAGGCACTCCTCGGTGACGCCGGCGACGAGCTTCGGCGTGTTCTTGATCGTGAACGTCGCGTTACCGGGATCGACGCGTTCCGGCGCGTAGCCGAGGAAGAAGTCCTTGCCCACCTTGCCGCCCGACCGCTTTTCGAGGATCGGCAGGACGACCTCCTCCGTCGTCCCCGGATGCGTCGTCGACTGGAGGACGATCAGCATTCCCGGCTTGATGTTCGAGCCGACGGACTCAGCCGCGGAGACGATGAAGTTGAGGTCGGGCGTACGCGTCTTCGAGAGCGGCGTCGGGACGCAGATCGTCAGGGCGTCGAGATTGGTGACGGCTGCGTAGTCCGTTGTCGCGCTGAGCGTCACGTCGAGGTTCTCGTACCGCTCGCTGGGCACGTCCACGAGGTACGACTCGCGCGACTGGACGGCGCGGACGCGCTCGTCGTTCAGGTCGATGCCGGTGACGTCGAAGCCGGTCTCGGCGAAGGCCATCGCGAGCGGCAGGCCGGCGTACCCGAGGCCGACGACGCCGATCGCCGCGGTGCGCTGCGCGATGCGCTCGTCGAAGGTCGTTTCGGGTGAGAGAACCTTGCTCAAGAGGCTGTGCAGGCTAGCAACCTGTCTTGCAGGAACCAGTATCTGCGCGGCCGCTCAATTCCTGCAAGACCTCCTGCTATAACCGCTTGCAATGTCCTTCCTGGACTCGGTGCACGCGCTCGTTCGCGACACGACGGCGGTCTGGGGGTTCGTGACGGCTGTGGGCTTCGTGCTCCTGGTGACGCCCCTCGTGGCGCGCCTCGCGCCGCTGGTCGGCGGCGTCGACGACAAGCACGACCGCCCGCGCGTCCACGGCGGCCGGCCGATTCCCCGTATCGGCGGCCTCGCGATCGTGATCGGGATCGCCGTGCCGATGGCGGTCTTCATCAAGCCCGAGGGCCGCTATCTCGGGATTCTGCTCGGGACGCTGATGGTGGCAGCGCTCGGGCTGATAGACGACATCAAAGGAATCAACGCCTCGGTGAAGATGGTCGGGATCGTCGTCGCGTCGCTGATTCCGGTCGCGGCTTTCGGGATGACCTGGACGAACGCCGGCCTGCCGCTCGTCGGCAACTTCCACCTCGGCTGGGCGGCGTACCCGCTGACCGTCTTCTGGATCGCGGCGCTCGCCAACCTCGTCAATCTGATCGACGGGATGGATTCGCTGGCGTCCGGAATCGTCGCGATCGCCGCGGGTTCGTTCGCGATTCTCGCCGCGTCCTTCGCGCGCGCCGACGCCGCCGCGCTGGCCGCGATCATCTGCGGAGCCTCGCTCGCCTTCCTCCGCTACAACTTCCACCCGGCCAGGGTGTTCATGGGGGACACCGGGGCGCTCGCGCTTGGCTTTCTGCTCGCGTGCGTCGCCGTCCAGGGCGTCCTGAAGACGGCGGCGACGATCGCGCTCGCCGGCCCGCTGCTCGTGATGGCGGTGCCGATCCTCGACACCTCGTTCGTGATCGCGAAGCGGCTCAAGTACAAGCGCTCGCCGTTCGCCCCCGATCAGAACCACTTCTACCACCGCTTCATGCGGATCGGGTATTCGCAGCGGCGTACCGCGGCGTACCTGCATCTCTGGGCGCTGCTGCTCGCCGCCTATGCGCTGCTGCTGCGGTTCGAGCCGCCGCGACCGCTCGGCCACTGGCAGCGCGACAACACCCTGATCGCCCTCGGGGTCGGGATCGTCGTGCTCGCGGCGTCGGTCTGGATGGTCTACACCCTCGAGATCCTCAAGTCTCGCCACCTCCAGGTTCTGCGGCGCGGCAAGCTCGCGGACGAACCCGAGCGCGAAGAGGCGGTCGAGCGCGCGCTCAGCGCGGGCAGCCGCCGCTAGACAAACCCGCGGGTAGGCAATCCGTGAGGCTTCCGCGCAGGCTCGTCGCCCTCCGCGAGCGGAACTTCCGCCTCTTCTTCGTCGGCCAGGCGACCTCGCAGCTCGGCACCGGAATGGTTCCTGTCGCGCTCTCGTTCGCGGTACTCGACCTTACCGGCTCGGTCTCCGATCTTGGGCTGGTGCTGGCGGCACAGACAGTCCCCCTCGTCGCGTTCCTGCTCGTCGGAGGCGCGGTCGCGGACCGGCTGCCGCGGCGGGCGGTGATGCTCGTCTCCGACAGCGCCCGCTGCCTCACCCAGGGAACGCTGGCCGGCCTGCTGATCACAGGGCACGCACAGCTCTGGCACCTGCTCGTGCTGCAGTTCCTGGGCGGCAGCGCGACAGCGTTCTTCCTGCCTTCCGTCACCGGGCTGACGACGCAGGTCGTCTCGCCGGAACGCCTGCAGGAGGCGAACGCGCTCCGGTCGCTCGCTTCGTCCGGCGGGAACATCGCCGGCCCTGCGATCGCCGGCGTCCTGGTCGCGACCGCCGGCCCCGGCTGGGCGCTTGCGGCCGACGCCGCGAGCTTCGCGGTCAGCGCGTACTTCCTTGGCCGGTTGCGGCTGCCGCCGCACGATTTGATCTCGCAGAGCTCGATGCTGCGCGACCTGATCGAGGGCTGGCAGGAGTTTCGCTCGCGAACTTGGCTCGTGCTCGCCAACCTCCACGCGGCGATCGCGAACGTGACAATGCTTGCTCCGTTCTACGTGATCGGCCCTGCGGTCGCCAAGCGCTCGCTCGGCGGGGCCGGGGCGTGGGCCCTGATCGTTGCCTGCTTCGGCGTCGGTCTCGTTGCGGGCGGGCTGATCTCGCTCAGCCTGCGACCGCGCCGGCCGATGCTCGTCGGACTTGCGGCGACGATCTCGAACGTGCCTGTGCTGGCGCTGCTCGCCTTGCGGGCCCCGGCGATCGCCGTCGCCGTCTGCGCGATCCCGGCCGGAGCGACGCTGACGTTCCTGAACACAGTCTGGGAGACGACCCTGCAGCAGCACGTGCCCAGCCGACTGCTCTCACGCATCGTCGCCTACGACTGGTTCGCCGCGCTCGTCTTCCAGCCCGTCGGTTATGCCGCGGCTGGTCTGGTGGCGGCGCACCTGCTCGGGTTGAGCGGAACGCTCTGGCTCGGCGCGGCGATCGGCTCGGTTTCGACCGTCTTCATCGTGTCCCTGCCGAGCATCCGCCAGCTGGAAGCACGGCCCGTCAGCCCAGGTCCGGCAGCGCCAGCCTGAGCAGCTCGGCTGGGTCGCGCCTGCCGCGGCGCTGACGCTCGGGGGCCTTCTCGATCGCCAGCTCGCCGGGATCGTGGAGGAAGCGGACGCGGCCCTCGGCGATGAGTTGCTCGTCGACTGCGCCGAGCCGGCCCTCGAAGATCGACCAGACCGGGGTCCCGAGCACGGCTGCCTCGCGGATCATCGTGCCGCCGGCAGAGACGACCAGGTCGGCGAGCGCCGCGAGGCTGCGCCCGTCCGCGGCGCGCTCAGGGATGACCAGACTCGCATCGAGCTCGCGAAGGGCGCGCCGCTGCTCGTCCGTCCGTGCGAGGACGACGACCTGTGCGCCTTGGTCCAGCAGGCGGCGCAGAACGCGCGGTAGCAGCTCGTTTTCCGAGCCGCCGAGGTAGAGCGCGTACGAAGGAGCCGTGCGGACGACCGCGACGATGAGCTCGCGTTCGAGGCCGAGGTCGTCCAGCAGTGACTCGTCCG
>Ga0066671_10000485_pt1 | contig 12415 bp, 9 predicted proteins | sample GraSoiAngelo_120_FD_62294 | JGI IMG/M metagenome (GOLD analysis project Ga0066671, IMG submission 62294) | Grasslands soil microbial communities from the Angelo Coastal Reserve, California, USA - 14_0919_09_20cm | ecosystem: Environmental > Terrestrial > Soil > Grasslands | place: USA...
CCCCCCGTTTTCCGGCGCTGAAAAGGCTACCCCCCACTCCAGCGCCAGAAACGAAGACTAACACCGGAATTCAGTTAGGGCAAGGGAACGTTAAACTTGACCGTGTAACTCGAGCAACGAACACCGTATATTGCCTTCTCTGGAGTTTCGCTCCTTCTCTGTTCCCATTTGTTTTATGCTGTGCCGTTTGAATTTTTTCTGGAGGTCCGCCGTGATTCGCTGGTTTGGCGTTTTTCCGCTTGCGCTTGTCGCCGTGTTTGCTTTGATTCCCTGCCATCCCGCCGCGGCGCAGCAGATTTCCGAATCCACTTACCAGGAAATGCGCTGGCGCATGATCGGCCCCACGCGCGGCGGCCGGACCCGCGCAGCTTGCGGCGTGCCGAGCGAGCCCAATGTGTTTTACATGGGCGCGGTCAACGGCGGCGTCTGGAAGTCGGACGATTACGGCCGCACGTGGAATCCCATCTTTGACGGTGAACCTACGCAATCGATCGGAGCCATTGCCGTGGCGCCTTCCGATCCCAACATTATTTATGTCGGGAGCGGCGAAGGTTTGGCGCGGCCCGATCTTTCCGTGGGCGACGGCGTTTACAAATCCAGCGACGCCGGAAAAACCTGGACGCATCTTGGCTTAGAAGATTCGCAGGGCATTCCGGCGCTCGCCGTTGATCCCCGCAACCCCAATCGCGTTTTCGCCGCAGCGCTTGGGCATCCGTATGGCGCGAATGAAGAGCGCGGCATCTATCTTTCGACCGATGGCGGGCAAAATTGGCAGAAAGTTCTTTCGAAGGGCGCTGATGTCGGCGGATCGGATGTTGAAATCGATCCTTCGAATCCCGACATCGTCTACGCTTCGCTGTGGGAGGTGCGGCTGGGTCCTTGGGAAGACGGCAATCAATACAGCGGCAGCGGTGGCGGGCTTTTCAAATCCATCGACGGCGGGAAAACCTGGCGGGCGCTCGCCAACGGTTTGCCGAAAGGCATTATTCAAGTGGATGTGGCCGTTGCGGCAAGCCAGCCAAGCCGCCTTTACGCCTCCGTAGCCACTACCGAGCCGAGCGTCGGGATTTACCGCTCCGATGACGCTGGAGAAAACTGGACGCGCATCACCACCGATCCGCGGCCGGCATTGCGCATCGGAGGCGGCGATCTGCCCGTGCCGCGCGTTGATCCGAAAAATCCGGACGTGGTTTACAGCGCCAGCATTGTGACGATGCGTTCGACCGATGGCGGCAAGACTTGGACGAGCCTCCGCGGCGCGCCGGGCGGCGATGATTATCAAAATCTTTGGATCAATCCGAATTTTCCCAACATTATTCTGCTGGTCAGCGACCAGGGCGCGCTTGTCAGCGTCAACTCCGGACAGACGTGGAGTTCCTGGTACAACCAGCCCACAGGCCAGCTCTATCACGTGGCTACTACGAATTCCTTCCCTTACTTGGTGTGCAGCGGGCAGCAGGACAGCGGCTCGGTATGTGTTTCAAGCCGCGGCAAAGACGGCGAGATCACGTTTCGCGACTGGCATCCCGTGGGCATCATTGAGTACGGTTATGCCGCGCCCGATCCGCTCCATCCGGACATTGTTTATGGCGCGGGCCGGCGAGAAGTTTCCAAATATTCCATTTCCACAGGAGAGTTCCTGAACGTTACGCCTGTTCCCGCAGCTGATCCCAAAGTGCGCGCCGACCGCACGCAGCCGTGTCTTTTTTCGCCGGTTGATCCTCACATCCTCTACACGACTACGAATTTCCTTTATAAGACCAGCGATGGCGGACAAACGTGGCAGACGATGAGTCCTGATCTGGCGCGTGAGCATGGGTCGATTCCGGCGAGCCTTGGCGACAAAGCAGCCCAGGATTCCAACGCCAAAAAAATTCGCGGGGTCATCTACGCGCTGGCCCCTTCGTTCAAGAACGTAAACACCATCTGGGCGGGCACGGACGATGGCTTGCTCTGGGTCACACGCGACGGCGGCGCGAACTGGAAAAACATTACGCCGCCGGACATCATTCCCTGGAGCAAAGTCACGCAGCTTGCCGCTTCGCATTTCGATGACCAGACCGCTTACGCTTCCGTTAGCCGTTTTCGCATCGACGATCTCCGCCCTTACATTTATCGCACGCACGACGGCGGGAAGAGCTGGCAGCCGATCACGACCGGGCTGCCTGATAACGCGCCGGTCAATAGTGTGCGAGAAGATCCCGTGCGCAAGGGCCTGCTTTTTGCGGCTACCGAAACGAGCGTATGGGTCTCGTTCGATGATGGCGACCACTGGCAATCGCTGCAGCTCAATCTCCCGCACACTTCCATGCGCGACCTGTGGATTCACGATGACGATTTGATTGTGGCTACCCACGGGCGTTCGTTCTGGGTTCAGGACGACATTTCGCCGTTGCGGCAGGTCAGCGAATCCATGGCCAAAGCCGATGTGCATCTTTTCAAGCCGGCGGTCACTTATCGCCTACGGCGCGATACCAATACGGACACGCCCATTCCGCCCGACGAGCCCACGGCGCAGAATCCCCCCGTTGGCGCAATGATTGATTATTTCCTTCTGCAGCCTACGACTTCTCCTGCCCTGCTAGAAATTCTCGACAGCCAAGGCAAGGTGGTCCGCAAATTTTCGAGCGAAGACAAACCCGAGCCTACCCCGGAAGAGCTCGCCAAAGAGTTGATCCCGCGCTATTGGATTGCCATCCCCAAGATACTCTCTACTGCCGCGGGGATGCACCGCTGGGTGTGGGACCTGCGCTATCCTTCGCCGCGAGCTACGCGCACGGAATATCCGATCTCGGCCGTTCCCGGCGACACGCCGCGGTCGCCCGAGGGCCCAATGGCCGTTCCGGGGCAATACACCGTCCGCCTCACCGTTACTGGACAAACCTTCAGCGAGCCCCTCGTCGTAAAGATGGATCCTCGCGTGGAAGCCTCTCGGGAAGATCTGGCGCTGGAATTCCAGAAAGAGCAGCTTCTGGCGAGAATGATGACGCAAAACACGGAGGCGATCACCGAAGCTCGCGGCCTGCGCGAGCAGCTTCAGAAGCTGACTGGCAAGAGCCCGGCAGAGGCAACGGGTAGAAACCCTGCGAACCTATCCTGGGAGAAAATCTCCGGCCCCCTTGCTGAGGCGGTCGCAAGCTTCGACAAGAAACTGATGGCCATCCTCGGTGGCGGGGGAGGCGCTGGAGGCTTTGGGGCGGCGGCTTCGCCTTCATCGACGCTGAGCCGCACGGGAGCCATGATCGGCGCGCTCTATGGCGAAATTGACCGCGCCGACGCGGCTCCTACGGAGGCCCAGATTGCCGCCATCGACACGGCGGAAAGGGATTTCTCCGCTACCCTCAAGCTCTGGAAAGACTTCCAGGCCAGGGACCTCCCCGCCCTTAACCGACAGCTGAAGTCGGCTGGCGTTGCCGAACTCCAACTGGCCACCCCTCCACCCCCCTCAGGAGACGACGGCGGACAGGTCGAATGAGTCCGGCCTCAAAGGGCTGCTGATAAAGAGTCTTTCAGGACAGGGAGGGCCGAGGCACCGCTCATTTGCAAAATCCGCTGGCCATGAGGCCAGAAAAGTGCTATAGGAGCTACACCGTAAACCCACATCCAAGTTAGGGTTTATCCCTGCTTGTTGCAGCCCATGGTGGGATGATACGGAAGATAGGAAGCAGCAAGACCGGCAGAAAATCCAAAAGGAGCCCTATAGCCTGGAGCCTCCTGGCCCCACGGAGACCACGGTGTCTCGGAAAGACGCGCTCTGGATTGCAGGGTCTGCAGGAGTAACGCTTCTGGCGTTGACGTTTCTCCTGAATACTAGAGTTTTGTTCAAGGGCTTGCTTAAGGGACAGCCGCGAACGTGGAACCGAGGCACGGTCAGCGCGGGATATGTTGGAAGCCAGCTCCGAGAAATCGACAAAACGCATTCTTCCCTCATTATTTCCTACGATCTGGAGAACGACACGGATTCCGACTATCGGTTAGCCGATGGTCCCGGTGTGGTTATTTTGAGCAAGCTGAAATCCGACGGCAGCTATAGCCAGGAGCAACCGATACGGCTCGCCTATCCCGTGTTTTTGCCGGCAAGGCAGCACGCGCGGTTGGCCGTCGAAATTACCCAGCCGTTTGACTGGCCCGGGGAAGAGGACTCTGGGTACCTCGACAGGATGAGAAATTTTGTGAAGCAGCGGCTGGAAAACGTGGGGGAGTTTGTTCTCTTCGATCAGACGAACCACTGGCAACTCGAGCTCCCGAGCGGCTGGGAACAGCTTCAGGACATGTCCCAAGCGAGCGATTGATGCGGCGCACGAAAATCAGAAACCAAGCAGAGTGCTGAGCCATGTCATCCTTACCGGCAATTTCGAAGGACACGACAAACCCGGGGGAGCGGCGCGGCCTCCCAAGAGAAGCCTTCAACCACTATGTCGTGCTGGTGTTTTTCGGCGAAGACAATTGGGGCAAGCTCACGAATATGAGCGAAAAGGGCATGGCTTTTGAGTTTTCCCGGTTGCCGTCTCTGCACGAGAAGGTCACCTTCACTTTTCAGGTCATGGGCTGCATGCCGATGCCGCGCGACGTAAGCGTTTTAGGTGAATCGCTCGAAGCGGCAGGCGAAATCATGTGGCTTCGTGAGTTTGAGAGAATTGCCGGAGTGCAATTCGTGAACCTGGCCGAAGGAAGGCGAGAACAAATCCGGCAATGGCTCTCATCGGAAACGGCTACGAACACGCTTACCTCGACGGTTGAAGGCAAGACAAACGAGCCGATGAAAGCAACGGAGTCGCTTGCTCCGTTGACCCCTCTGACGCCCGCATTGGGACCCGTGAGCACGATACCTGTCAAAGAACCTCCCTCGGACGTGGACACTCCGGAAGTCACTGTGGAATTGGAGGAAAAGCGGGAATCAGCGCTAGCCGAGGAAATGCCCGACGTGGCGTCGCCCGTCTTGGCTGGCCGCGGCGAAGTATTCGAATTGCAGCCAGATACGAAGTCCTCTGCCCAGTCGCATCCCTCCGTGGCGCGATTGACGTTCCTGGTGGTAGCGGGTTGTCTGGTGGCGTTTGTTGTGACCGCAGGCGTAAGGATTTTCATGGCTCGAAGGGCCCCTTCCGCCGACGCTGCGGAAACCGCCCCGGCGCCGACAGTAGCGGTAAAAGAAGCGCCAGTGATACCCGCGCTTTCCTCCGCAGAGAGCGCACCGCCTTTCCAGGTGGAAGTGGTGGACGCCAACGGCAAGCGCTGGATGCTGTGGTTTGTTCGCAACCCTTCCCAGCACCCCGACAATCAACTTGCTCCCAAGCGAACAGAGTCTGCGGACCTCTCTGCATCTGCAGGGGCTAAAAAGAGCAAGGAAACGGGGCAACAGGAGGAGCCCCCATCGCCAAGCCTATTTACGCTCGAGGCTCCCAACCTCAATCGCCCGGCGAGCAATGGCTCTGCGGCCACCGATTCATCGGCGGAAGCGCCGGCCATTCAAACAGGGATGACGGTTCCGCAGGGGGAACCGATTGGCGGGGCGCTCAACAGCCACGTTGCACCCCCGGCCCCCGAGCCGCAAGCTCCCGTAGGCGGGATGGTTCAGCAGGCGCAGCTTATTCGCTCCGTACCGCCCCTTTATCCTGAGCTTGCAAAATCTACGCGCGTCAGTGGAGATGTCGTGGTAGATGCGCTTATCGATGCGAACGGCAAAGTGACAACCGTTAAAGTGATCTCTGGCCCGGTTTTGTTGCAGCAGGCAGCCATCGAAACGGTCCGCCAGTGGAAGTACGAACCCGCGCGGTTAGACGGGCGGGCCGTGGCCATGCATGTCACGGTAACGGTGAAATTCCGCCTTAACTGATTCCCTACGATAAATTTCTCAGCGTCTTCTCAACGCGTCCCGCCGTTCCGGCGTAGGGATCGCCTGGGCTGTCGCATGCCATAAACTCTTTGGAGCTCGATTTTCCCGCTGCCGGGTTTGTCTTCATGCCCCGCGACGAAATCCCGAAAAGGATAGGGAGCAATCGCAATGCGCTCGCGCGCCGCTGTGGGAAATTGCATGCGAGGCGCGTTTTGCGCCCCGAACGCCGCCCTCAAGTTCAGAGAGAGAAACGCGCCAGCCCCTCTGCCGCGCGCATCCCGCAGAAACCGTCTTCGAGTGCGGTGTCGCAAAGTCGCACCAGGCTAGCAAACGGTTGCTTCTCCTGCCAGCCGCGGCAGAGCCTCCCTTTCGCTGTCGGCCGGGTCCGCGGTGAGTTTCGTCCGGCAACCCCTGTGGCACAATACGATCGTGCGAACGGCATGGTTAGAGAACGCTCAAGAACGCCACAAGGTCCGGCTCTTCTTGCGTGGTCAAGATCAGGCCGAAGCGGTTTTCATAGAAATGCACGACATCCAGCAGCGTTTGCGCCGACCCGTTGTGAAAATAGGGGGCGCGCGCAGCCAAGCCACGCGACTTTATGGGGAAGGACCTGCATTTTGGATGGCGTTAACATACATCTACGGCCGGGCGGGCCAGTTGGAGCGGGCCCGACGCGAGATGGAAAAACTGGAAAACCTGAGCCGACAGGAGCCGTTGAACCCCGTTGTTTTGCTCTGGGCCCGTCTAGGTGTGGGCAACAAAGAGGAAGCGCTGGCGGACCTGGAGAGGGCTTACTCCCAGCGTTACAACGGCATGACATCCCTTACGGTCGAACCAGGGTTCGACCCGCTGCGCAGCGACCCGCGTTTTCAGGATTTGCTGCGGCGCGCGGGTCTGGCCGGCAGCGCCATGGGCAAAAGTACCCCCGCACCTTGATGGCGAATCCAAACTTTCGCTGACCTGTAAATCTATCATTAAGGATCACTGATGCTTCGATCTGCTGGAATTCTTGTACTGTTCCTGTGGCTGCTGCCGCCAAGTATCACGGCCCAGGAACCGAAGGCGCTACCCGAACCTGACGAGCGCTACAAGGCGGATATCCTGGCCGTGGTGGCGCATCCAGACGACGAAGCTGCGGTAACGCCGTATCTCGCGCGGGCACTCGATGAACACAAGCGGATTGCCGTGGTTTTCGGTACGCACGGGAGCAGCGGTGCGAACGAAGCCGGAGCAGAGCAAGCCGCGGCGCTCGGTGATGTGCGCGAGATCGAGGCGCGCAATGCGTTGATGACGCTGGGCATCAACAGGGTGTGGTTTCTCAGCGGAAAAGACACGGCCACGCAGGACGTCTTAGTGTCGCTGGCGAATTGGGATCACGGGGAGACTCTGGAGCAAATGGTGCGGCTGGTTCGCTTGACGCGACCCGAAGTCATTCTCACGTTTCTTCCGGGAACGTTCATTGGCGAGGATCACGGTGACCACCAGGCTTCCGGCGTGCTGGCCACCGAAGCTTTCGATCTGGCGGGGAATCCGGCCGTGTTCCCCGAGCAAGTTTCCGGGCCGATGAAGCGGCTCGAACCGTTTCTCGAAAACCTGCGGCCATGGCAGGCCAAAAAGATTTACTACTTCCCGGACGCGGAGCGCAAAGATATCTTTCGCGGCAAAGGGCCTAGCTATTCGGTGAAGGAAATCTCTAAATTGAGCGGCAAGCCCTACTGGCGGATGGCGCTCGATGCCTTTCGCGCGCACCAGACACAAGCGAAATCCTATCTCGATCGCATCGCCCAGATGGACGAAGCGCAGATCGAAAAAATGGCCACGTCGGACGGATGGGGAGAGGACCAACATTACGTGCTCGGCAAGTCTTTGGTTGGTGGAAGCGTGACCGGCGATATCTTTGAAGGCATCACGCCCGGCGCGATTCCCTTTGTTCGGCCGGAAGTTGCCCCACAGCCAGTGCAGCCAGATTTGTCGATCGAACTCGCTGGACCTTGGAGTTTTTATGCCGAATTCCGCCGCGCCCACGGCCTCACGAGTTTACCGCATCCCGAGCCGCCGGAGATCGCTCTGCAAGGACCCGGAACTCTCGTGATTCCGTTGTGGATGCGCAACCAAACCCCGAAAGCGCAGGAAGTCACCCTCTCTGCCGCGCTGCCGGCAGGATGGAGTGTGGAGAATGGCACGGGGGAATTCATGGTGGCGGCAAAACAACCGGCCGCTGCGCGCGTGGAAGTGAATTTGCCGGCCCCGCCGGAAAACAATACAAAGCAAGCGCAGACCGTGGAAGTCACGGTTCGTGCGGAAGCTAACGGTCAAGCGATTGGCGAAGCGAAACTGCGCGTGGAGTTGCGGAAGCGCGCGCTGCCACAATAGCTCGACCTATCGTTCTGAGCGAATCCGACAAGCAGGGGCGAGGAATCGCAACCGAAACTCAAACACGGATTTGAGGTTGTGCGCCCTGCCTGCGGCAGGTAAGTATCGCGGGAAGGCACTCTTTCCCGCTCTCAGGATTTCTTTTCCCGCGCGCCTTCCACGGTTTCCCACGTGCTTTCCGGCAAGAGCAGCAGATCGTTGAATTCTCCCGCTCCCCGCAGCCATTGGGCGCCGTCAATCACGACGCATTCGCCGTTGATATACTCCGCCATGTCGCTAAGCAGGAAAGCGGCTAGATTGGCGAGTTCTTCGTGGCGTCCAAACCGCTTCATCGGGTGTTTCTCTTTGCTGTGTTCTTCGAATTGCTTCGAGGGCATCAGACGGGACCACGCTCCTTCGGTGGGAAAAGGTCCCGGAGCGATGGCGTTGATGCGAATGTCGTACTTGGCCCACTCCACGGCCAGCGACGTGGTCATGGCCAGCACTCCCGCCTTGGCGCAGGCCGAAGGCACGACAAAGCCCGAACCACAGTTCGCCGCCGCGTAGGTGGTCACAATGTTCAACACATTTGCGCCGAGCTTTCGCGAGATCCAGCGCTTGGCGAAGGCTTGCGTGCAGTGAAACGACCCATTCAGCACGATGCCTACGACGGCATTAAATGCATTGGCGGACAGTTTTTCCGTGCGCGCGATGAAATTGCCGGCCGCGTTGTTCACGAGGGTGTTGATTTCGCCGAATTGCTGGTCTGCTTTAGCCGCCGCAGCTTCGACGGCGTGGTAATCGCGCACGTCGCAGGTAGCGTACGCGGCAGCTCCGCCAAACCTGAGAATTTCCTCGCACGTTTCGCGAAGCGGATCCTCACGCCGGCCGATAAGAAACAGCCGTGCTCCTAATTCGGCAAATCGCAAAGCCATGGAGCGCCCGAGTCCGGTGCCTCCGCCGGTGAGGAAGATCGCCCGGTCCTTGAGTAAGTCGCGCTGGAACACGTTTCACCCCCTTACGCGGGGAGCTTGAAGAATCACCCCGTTGGAAGCGAGATTCTAGATGATTCGAACGAAGCTGGCCCGCTTTTTCGAAAGCGCCCGCTGTGGCGGCGATTCAGAAGCCACCGTCGCCACCCTCCTTGTTCGTTGAAATCACGAGGCTTAGCAGCTTTCCTAGCGGCGCGCGATGGGAATTAGCGCGCGGGAATCCCCATGAGACGAGGGTCACAAATCGCGAAATCACGCGGGGTCAAACACCCTCAGGGATGTATCGATGCGGGAATCGGCCGGCCCATGGCTTTGGCATATTCGGCAGGATAGAGTGGGCTTTCGGGGAACTCCTCGGTTAGTTGTTGCAGAAGCTTTTGCGCCAAGGCTCTTTGCTTCTCGCGCCGCGCCGCGAGCGCCAGCATAATCTTGGCAACAGGCTCCAGGTACCGCCCCCCTTCCGCGGCCTCTTGCAATTGCTGCATGCCAAGCTTCTTGTCGCCATGGATTCCGCCGAACCACAGCATGGCGCGAAAGCCCACGGATAAGCTGCCTACAATGTAGTTCGCGGATCCCAGCGCTACGTAAACGTCTTTCGCGTCGGGACGCTCGGCCAGCAACGCCCTGGCGTGCGCGTTAGCTTCTTTGAGCCGCCGAAGCGCTTCCAGATTGTGCTTCTTGAGAATCATGTCAGCATCCGATTCCATGCCGGCGCAAAGCGTGAGAGCGTAGAGCGCTTCGGGGTCCTTTGCATCTTTTGCTAGCCGCTCGGCTGCGAGTTCGCGCGCTTTTTGAATCGCCGTTTCAAAGCCTTCCATGCGCTCGGGGTCCGGCTCACCCTCGATGCCGTGGAGGAATTTCTTTTCGTTGAGGAAGAAGTCGCTGGTAAGGACTCCTTGGCGGTAAAACTCTTCAAAGAGATAACTGGCGGCGATAGCAACTTGGCCAAAAGGTTCTTCCGGGTGCTGGGCTTCCCAAGCCTCGAACAGGGCGCGCCCTTCGGGGAACTTCTGAATATAGAGCTGGCGAAAGCCGGAACAGAGTTCCGGGACTTTCACGAACGCGGGAGTGGCAGGATCCTGAGCCTTTGTGACAAAAGTGGTTTGCAGGAAGACAAAGGCGAGGAGAGTGAGCATTAGAGAGCGCATTCGAACAGCCTTCTTCAAAACAGGCCGGGCAAGAACCGCGGTTTGCGGCCCATCGCCGCTCGGTATTCAGGGCTCGCCATGAGCACATTCTCTTCCGCCCGGATCCGCAGGGATAGCACAAACGAAAAAATCAGCACCGTTACAACGGTGGTGATCCAAGCGGTATGAATGAGCGGAAGCGAAATCATTTCCAGAATCACTCCGGTGTAGTTGGGATGGCGCACAAAGCGAAACGGTCCTGTGGTTACGACGCCCATGCGCGTGGAATCCATCACCTGCACGCTCCACAGATTTCCCAGCGTTCGAATCACCCAGAAGCGCATTAGATTGGATGCCAGAAAGAGAACCAACATCGTCGCGCCGAGAAGGGGCAGAAAAGGCCGATGCAGCAGGACGACTTCCAGAGCAGCGCCGATCAAAACGCCAGTGTGCACGACCACCATCCATTTGAAATGCGGCTCGCGGACGCGCACCGCGCCGCCGGCGATCATGCGTTGCTGATGCCGCCGGGAAATGCGCAATTCGACAAGGCGGAGCACTCCCACAGTGGCGAGGAGCGCCAGGTACAAGTAGACGCTCAGGCCCATTGCAGTAAGAGAAACTCGGCGCTAAAGCCGGGACCAAAAGCGGCCGCCAGCGCGTAATCGCCGGCCTTGAGCGGCCGCTTTTCGAGCCACTCCTGAAGGATGAAAAGAATGGTCGCGCTCGAAAGGTTGCCGACGTTAGCAAGAATGTCCCACGACGGCTGCGTGTCGCACTTGCACAAGCCCAGCTCGGTTTCCACGTTTCCAAGCAAACGCGCGCCTCCGGGATGCAGAATCCATCCCTTGATGTCTTCGCGCTTGCGTCCGTTGCGCCCGAGAAAGCCCTCGACCAGCCCGCGGATTTTTCCGCCGATCATTTCCGGAACGTCCTTCGACAGCAGAATGTGGAAGCCGGAATCGCGCAGATCAAAACCCATGGCCCAGAGCGAGTCCTCGAAGGTGTATGTCTCTGAAACCAGAATCTTCGGGCCGCGCGAGCCATTTCCGCGCACGATCACCGCGGCGGCGCCGTCACCAAACAGAACCGAAGAAATGAGATTGGCCTGCGAAATGTCTTTGCGTTGAAACGTGAGCGAGGGCAATTCCACCGAGATGATGAGAACGTTTCCCCCCGGACGCGCTTTCAAATAATCTGCGGCGCGGCCCAGAGCCATGGCTCCTGCCGCGCAACCTAATTCCGTGAAAGGCATGCGCCGCACGTTGGAACGAAAACCCATCAGGTGGATGAGATGGGCATCGAGCGAAGGAATCATGAAGCCGGTGCACGAGACCGTGATAATCAGGTCGATCTCTTCCGGCTTGAGGCCTGCGCGTTCCAGGCATTTTCCCGCTGCTTCCCGGCCAAGCTTTACTGCGTGTTCGATGTATTCGTTGTTGGTTTTCGAAAGCGCGCGAGGCTCGATGGTGTAATCGATCGGGAAGATGGAATGCCTTTTGTGCACCTGCGCGTTGTCCACGATGCTCATCATCGCTTCCAGGCGCCGCTCGGGAATGTTGAAGACGCGGCCCATGTAATATTTCACGTCCTCGCGCGTGATGGTGTGCGGCGGCAGCGCCGTGGCCGTCGCGGCAATCGTGGGATACATTGCGTCACCGTTTACCCCCGGAACGTGACTCACGGATTCGATCCTCTCCCTTTGGAGCGCCAAGAAAGCTGCTGGTTCTGCCCCGTTTAACCGCTTGGATGTAAGGCGTTCAAAGCATGTTGCTTTGGAAATCCCGACTCTACCTCACTCCTTCCGTCTAACCCAACACTTTCGAATTCGTTGCCCGAGCTTGCCCGAGAGCGTCGTTTCAGGTAGGAAATGCGCGCGTCCGGCAGCATCGCATCGAGTATTTGAGCATCGAGCGGCGCACGGTTGGGCACAAACGTTTCGAACACCGGCAGCGTGGATGTAATCGCAACGTGGCGCGCCACCAGGTCGCGAATCATTTCGTGAATCGGCCCGCTGGCAACCTCCAGGGGAAGCAATGCCTTGTTTGCCGCCGTGTTAGGACATCCTCCCTGTTTTTTGTCCGCAAGAAATTCCGTATCCACCACTAAGC
>Ga0066671_10000490_pt1 | contig 12382 bp, 15 predicted proteins | sample GraSoiAngelo_120_FD_62294 | JGI IMG/M metagenome (GOLD analysis project Ga0066671, IMG submission 62294) | Grasslands soil microbial communities from the Angelo Coastal Reserve, California, USA - 14_0919_09_20cm | ecosystem: Environmental > Terrestrial > Soil > Grasslands | place: USA...
ACCGGCTCCGTGATAGCAATATGTTCAGTGTCCATTCTAAGCCTAACGGTCAAAACCAAACCGCAGACTCGCAGATCAGCACATCACCTGAAAGGTGGCCGCAAAACACCGCTTACACTGCTCCAGCATTGCAACTAGGTCGTCCATTTCCCAAAGCTTGTCAGTCACGCCAGCGGCCATCGCAGGCGTTACCTTGAGCGTCTGATGGATGCGGACGAAATTGTAATACATCGTATGGAGCGCGATCGCGGCAGCGTGGTTCTCAACCTTTTTCGAGAACGCATTCGTCAACCGCGTGAACCGGCGCATATGCATCCGCATGGTGAGATTGCTGCGCTCAACATACGACGTGCTGATATGCTTCTTGTCCGGGTTACCTTCAACAATACGCTTGCGGGCACCGATGCACTTGGCCGGGCTGTAGCGCGTCTCTGCCTGCGGATCAGCGCCATACAGCTTCACAAGCATGGCATAGTCCACCTCGCCGCTAAAGGTCGCATCAACCGCGTACAGGTACGGCGCATGGCCGTCGCTTGTTAGCTGCACGCGATTGGCAAGCCTGCTTTCCAGATCACGGGTGAATGCCGTAGCCGCATCCAGGTCGCGCGCGCCGAGCAACCAGCTAACGATTAGCTTGGTGTCGGCACAGATCGCGGTCCAGGTCCAAACGTCGCCAGCGGTCGCGGGAGCGGCCTTGGCGTCCTTCACGTTGCCTGCCTTGGCATAAACAAAGCTCCAGATTTCATCCATCTGGACGCGCTTGCATGGCAGGTTGCGAAGCGCCTTGTCCTGATAGGCGGCGCAGGCGTGACCGGCTTCAACCAGCAATTTCGCGACCGTGTTCTTGCTGCATCCGGTAAGGCGGGTCACGGCGCGGATCGACTGCCCCTCGCAAAGGAGATGGAGGATTTGGGCGCGTGCTTGCCGGGTCAGCTTGTTCATACTGACCCTTATACGTGAGAGGGTTCCCATGGTCAACAACGAATGTTGGTTTTGCAGTATTTTCTGTTGGGAGCAACCCAACAGACGCTTGCACACACAACATGAACATGGCATAAGAAAGGGCGCGCAGGATTCACGGTCCTGAACGCGCCCTTATTCCTCAACCCGGCTGGTCGGCCTAGAGAGCGGAGGTTGCGAAGAAGATGACGGTCAAAAAAGCAAGTGGGGGTTCGTGACCCCTTAGGACCTACTTTAAAAAGATCGTCAGTCGGCTGTTTCGCAGCCAGCGCGACGGCTTCCTTATAGCACCGGCAAGCCTTGGGAGCAACAAATGTCTATGGAATCGCAGGGTATTGACCCTTATGACGCTGTTTTAGCTGACCTTAAGGCTAAGAGAGACCAAATCGATCAGGCCATCGCCGCCATCGAATCGATCCGCGCTGGGGGACCCGCACCGGTTCGAGATTCCGCCCAAGGGAACGGTACCAAAAATACCGCTGATGTTGGCGGTCCCGGCGATCTGTTGGGTTTATCGATTGCTGATGCTGCTAGAAAGGTGCTTGCAGCACGCCGTCAGCCACTAAAGAGCGCGGATATTTTGGAGGCTTTCAGGGTCGGCGGCTTACCTCTTACCTCAAAGGAACCACTCAATGTTGTGGGTTCCGTCCTAACTCGCCGTTTCAACGAAGTTGGTGATGTTGTGCGGGTTAGCCGAGGGGTTTGGGGATTAAAGGAGTGGTACCCGAACCGCAGCTTTAAGAAGGAAAAAGAGGCGGCGAAAGAAGAAGAGCCCAAGCCTCCGGAGGAAGGCGTAATGGGCTAGCGCTTAGACCAGCGCGCCTTTACAGCGGCCTTGGCTGCGGCTCTGCGCTCTTCTGCCGACATCTTCTCGGCTCTCGCCTTCCCGCCCTTTAATCCGCCCAAACGGCCCCGCTGTACCGCAGCGGGGTCCTTGTCATCTGGGGGTGTAGTGGGCGCCTGCCCCGTCGCTATATCGATAATCGATTTAGCGAGCTGGTTGGGGTCCCTAGGGCGTTTGGGGTGCTTTTCGGTCATCCTCCGAATATGCGGTGGAAATTGTCAACATTCCAGTCCGTCCGGCTGCCACAATCAAACTGACCCACTACCCAAGAGACGGCGGTGCCCGAGCTTGAGATCTGACCCCAATGGTTAATTTCAGTGGCCGCCCCTGATCGGGAATCCAAGGCCGGAATCCAAGGCCGCTATCTAACTCTTCTTCGCCAGTTCCAGCCCTTGCTGGCGACCCCAAGCGATGCCTTCGGCGATTGCGCGCACCATGTTCTCGTGTGGTGAGCCTGCCCCCGCAAACGCGGCCCATCCGCGCTCGATTTGGCGCGCCTGTTTGAGGTCGGCTTCTGTAATTTCGAGCTGTTGGACCGGCATTGCAGAACCTCGTCGTGGCTGTTGTAGCCGATCATACGATTTCTGCGGGCGCATGAAAACGGGCGACCGAACGATGAGCATGCGCAGTCGTTGGCGCGGACGCACGAACGTGAATTGACGCGGACAAGGAAGACTGGCTGAGCTGTCGCTAGTGCCAAATGCTGGCCGACATGCGAACGGGAGCGAAGCCGTGCCAAAAGTGCTTGTTGCCTCCCCTCTCGTCGCCATCGTTTTTGCGCTCGCGCCGATGAGCGCGATGGCGCGGGAGTTTCCGTTCTGCATCAAGGGCTGCGACTACGGCGGCGCGCACGGCGATTGCAGTTTTGTGAGCTACCAGCAATGCCAGGCCACGGCCGCCGGACGGCTGGCCTACTGCGACGTCAATCCCTATTTCAGTGCGGCTAACGACACACAGCCCGGCCGCACCCACCAATCCCGGAGGAAATTCTGATGCGCATTCTGGCTTTGGCGATCCCATTGATCGCAACGCTCGCGGCGGCCGCTCCGGCAAATGCGCAGACCTACGCACCCGGCTATCCGGTTTGCCTACATGTCTATGGCCCGATCACCTATTACGAATGCCGCTACACGTCACTGCCGCAATGCAACGCGTCGGCGTCAGGCCGCGCCGCGCAATGCGTCGTCAATCCGTATTTTGCCAGCGCGGAGCCGCCGGGACCGATCTACCAGCACCATCGTCATTACTACTAGCCGTTTCCACCAGCCTCGGTCGAGCCGCCGGTAACCGAACGCGACCCGACAGGCCGCGAGTGGTAGCGAGCCTGCCTTCTAACTTCATTGTGCGTACCGTAGGACCGACTCGTTATCCACATTCCTGCACTGCCAATCATATTCTATGTAGCTTGCTGTCTCTACCGCCTGGTCCTCGCCATGCAACTCGCCCACCAGATACAGTGCGGCGTCGATGCCCGCAGAAATTCCCGCCGAGAGGACGATTTTGCCGTTGTCTACGACCCGTGCGGCGCTATGGATGGTTAGGGTCTTCTCATCCTCTCGGAGCTCGGCGAGCGCTCCGTGATGGGTTGTGCCGTGCAATCCGGAGAGCAATCCCGCTTTTGCCAGAAGTAATGCGCCCGTGCACACCGACAGCACGCGTTCAGCGTGTTCACAATGATGGCGGATGAAGTTGAGGACCCGCGGATTGTTCTTTTCGCGCCGCGTTCCAAAGCCCCCAGGCACTACTAAAATGTCGGGGCCCGGACAGTCTTGGAATGAATAATCTGGATTAATGCTGAGGTTGTTGCGCGCTGTGACCGGTCGGCTTTCGATAGCGGCCGTAAACACATCAAATAGGTGCTTGCCTTCGCGCTGGCCGGCGACCCCAAACACTTCAAACGGACCAGCAAAATCCATAACTTCGACGTTGTCGAACAAGAAAATCATAACCCGTCGAGCCATTTGGTTCTCCATCCGAAGCGCCATTCGTCGAACTGCGGTCCTTCACCGACCCGAACTGGATTTACATGAGAGCGGTTGCTGCGCTGGTTAACGCGCGAGGACGGTTCGCTCCACGGTTCGGGTTTGCCAACCTGGCGGTACGTTGAGTGCAAGTGCTGGTGTGCCGATAACGACGAACTCGTCGCCCGGCCCAAGGACCATCTGCCGGCGCCAACAACTGAGAAAACCGGCCGAGCTATTGATGATGTCCTGAAGCGGCTGCTCATAGCGGATTCCCCTCGGGCGCGTCAGCCACATCGCACGCTCGCCGCTGAGAGGCTGCTGTTCGCCGTGCAAATGCTGGTACAGACCGCCATGGCCGGCTTCCATTTTGGTTGCAATGCGAGCATGAACCTCCCAGCGGCTTGGTTTGACGGCCGCTTCGTTGAGCGCGTCCAGATCTGCGCATGAGTGCACAAAATACCAGTCCTCATAGCCGGGCCGGCCCTTCAGCCACGGCACTTCGGAAATCTGGAAAGTCGCGCAAGATGCGAGCCCCGAAGGTGGCGCGCTCATCAGATCCGCCTGGAAATCCAGCAGCGCAGCGCCGTAGTCCCTCGAACTGAACGCGGCAAGAGGAGCATGCCAAAAGACATAGGCAATCATCGGTGACCTCCAGAGAAGTTTTCGAGCTACTAGAAATCGCCGTCGCGAAAGTAGGGCTGGCACCAGAGCGTCGCCTGCAGCACCATGGATTTCCACCACGCCTGGTACATGCTCTCCACCACCTCTCGCGAGTAGCCGCTCGTTGCAAGGTAGGGCTTGATCGGAATAACGATCGAGGGGACGAACGCGAAGATGTCGCGGCCACGGAGATGACCCAGCGTATGGCCGTTGTCCGTCTTGTTCTTTTTCGTTCGGTGATGCCGTAATCCGATCTCATACTGGTAATCGAGCCAGGCTTGGTCGTAGTTGGCGCGTGCCGTATCGAGGATCCACTGCCCGAACCGTTTGCGAACAGCCTTGGCATACTCGGTATCGACTTGATGGCTGTTCGGATCCTGGTAGTAGGCGCTGAGATGCGGCAGATCGAAGACGATTCCCCGCCAGGCATCTAGAAGGTCCTCGACGTGGTCCTTGAGGAGATCTTCGGAGAGCCGCAGATAAACGACATCCTCCTGCGAAAAGAGCGCGGACTTCTTCAACTCTTCCCATTCCTGCATGGATATCGGCGATTTCGCGACCTTGTCAGTGCCAAGGTCGTAGCCGGGAATCTGTTGCTGCTGTTGTTCGCGTGGGGCGTCCATAGTCTGTGCTCCTTGCTGTGATGACGGTCTGTGCGCAGTCGTTATCGACTTCGTCGCTGAAGCCTGGTCGTCCCCCATCAGAAAAGAAATGCTCTCGCGGTATAACGCGTAGCGCATCTCCTCGAGATGCATCAGGTGCGTGCCTCGGCTGATCTTGATGTCGCGCTTATTGGGAGAGGCAGCGAAAGCATCGAACAGCCAGCGGGCGTCCTGATCAGGGATGAGCCCGTCCCACTCGCCGCGAATGATAGCGACCGGCGCCCGCACTTGCGCTGGATCGCAGGCAAACTCCCCGTGCCAAGCGTGTAGAATGTCAACGAAAGGGCCTGTCGGGATTTTCACACCTGCCGGACTGCGCGTGTGACTTTCCGGATCAGTGTCGAGATAGCGCTCACCCCATTCCGCGAAATGTACGCGAGACAAAACCGATGGAGCGCGCGGCGGCACGTCTTCGACGAACCGAGCCCACTGATCTTCTATGGTAACGAAGCGCCATGCGGGCGCAGGTGGCGGCCCTTCGTATCGACGTGGTGCGCGACGTGCGATCGGGGCGAACAGGACGATCCGATCGACCATTGTCGGGTGCCGTCCGGCGAATCGGCAGGTCGGCATCGACGCCCAGGAGTGACTGATAATCGAAAGGCTCGGAATCGCCAGATGTTGCAGAATGAAGCGAACCGCCGCTTCGAGCTGCTCGCTTCCGTCCTGTGCCCGGCAGAGGGCGGAATTCGCCCCCGCCGGTTCGCTCATTTCCGGATAGCGATCGGAGTAGCCGTAGCCGAGAAAGTCAAAGCTCCACACGTCGAACCCGGCATCGCACAACGCATCGCGCCAGGAATAGCCGTCGAAACGATGCGCGATCGAGAGCGCGGATGGAAACGTCGCGCCGTGGACGTAAATGACCGGTCGTACTTCCGGCGCCTGACTTGCCGTCGGCGGAAGATGGCGGAGGAAAAGTTGCAATCCCTGGCGTGGGCTTTCGATCCAATAATGTTCCTCACGTGGATCGAGCTTTTGGGCGCTGGCTTGGAGCACGGCGCGATCCTCAGATCACCACATACTGGAAGCGCTCGCGTTTTGCGAGCTTCGACAAAGCCTCGCCGGCGATCATTTCCTTGAAATGCGGCGTTTTCTGATGCGCCTCGAATGCGTCTTCATCTTCGAACACTTCATAGAAGAAAAATTCGGAAGGTTCGTCTTTCGACTGGTGGATCAAGAATGCTTGAACACCTGGATCATTTTGCGCTTTCGGCATGAATTTCCGCAAAATCCCGGCGACCGCCTCGGTCTCCTGCGGTTTCGCTTTCCAGAAAGCAGTCACGACTAGGCCATTTCGAAGTTGCCGATAGTCAACCATGGTTCGATCTCCGCCAGTGGCACCCGCCACGCGACAGCCTCTCACCTAAGCTCATCCGTGATGGAACTCTTGGGCAGAGGGGAAGTTTGGTTGGAACGGAGAGGAAGACGTTTGGCACCTGCGGTTCGATCCGCGCTCCGCGCGAACGGAAATCAGGTGGCGCGCACTTCTTCGGGGCAGCAGGAAGATCGGCGAAGGGGCAGTTGTCGGCATCCGGTGTGTCTATGACCCAAACTGCTCCCCTCAAGCTCCTGTTCTCGACGGAAAATATTCCAGCTCGGGATCGGCTCGAGCATTGGCGTGAAATGTCCAAAGCCGTCCACAAAATCGACTGGTACCCGCTGGCAGACGGCGTCATTCAACAGGAGGCGGCGGCATATTGTCTGCCGGGGCTGCGCGTGATCGAAGGCATAAGCTCGAACACGGGCTTCACCGCGCGACGGACACCTGAGCTGCTAGCACGCGAACAAGACGATCTAATCCTCGATATTCAAATCGAGGGCTGCCTCATATTGTCCCAGCTTGGACGCGAAACCCGCTTAGGTCCCGGCGAGGCCGTGTTAGCGTCCAGTTCGGACGTGGGAACCGCGATACGGACGCCGAATTCCCGATTCATCGCGTTGCGCCTACCTCGGCGCTTGCTTGCGCCGATGCTCCGCGAGATTCAAAGTCGTATTTGCGTTCGATTGCCGAGAGAAGCTGAGGCGACGCGCCTGCTGTTGAATTATGTCTCGGCAGTAATCAGAAGCGATGCTTTGGAAAACAGCAGCACGTTGCGCGATCTGGTGGTTGCGCATGTGTACGATCTCATCGCACTGGCAGTCGCTCCCAAACAGGAAGTGATCGAGGATGCGCAGCGCCGCGGGCTCGCAGCGGCACGGCTCCGCGCTATAAAGTCAGACGTTGTCGCGAATTTGGGGGACAGCGATATGACGGAGTCGTCGCTCGCCAAGCGCCACCGGCTTTCGCCGAGATATATGCGCATGCTGTTCGCAGCCGAGGGCATGACCTTTTCTGACTTTCTCCGATGCTCCCGGCTAACCCGTGCGCACCAGATTCTGACCGACCCGCGCAATTGCGGACGAACTATCAGTTCAATCGCCTACGAAGTCGGTTTCGGCGATCTGTCCCACTTCAATCGCCTGTTTCGCGCGCAATATGGCGCACGGCCGTCGGAAGTTCGAGCACAGAGATACCCATTCCTTTGAGAGGGGCGCGTCGCATCGCCCGCGCGCAAATACCCATTTCTGCGGAGGTCCGGACCGGATAGTCGGACCATCACAAGCAAAAGTCGGATCCGGCTAGATCGCGGCGCAGCCGCGGCAGCTCCGGCAAATGCGTAGACCTGTTAGACATCACCGGCGTGTCATCCAAAAAGCGCGTCACGCGATGCGCGTGCCTTTGGCCGTCGTTGAAAGACTTTTTGCGTGCTCGATGAATGCGCGCAGCTTCGGCAGAACTTCCCGTCGCCCGGAGTGGAAGAGGAAGATCCCGGGCGTCGTTGGCGCGAAGGCCGCCAGCACATGCCTCAATCTGTGCTCGCCTAGCGCAGCCTTCGCGACCGGCTCGGGTATCTGCGCCAAGCCCACGCCTTCGAGCGCGGCGGCGAGCAAAGTCGGGAAGTCGTTGGCGATCAAAGGCCCCGCAACCGAAACCTCCAGCGGCCGGTTTCCGTCGATGAATCGCCAGAGCGCGATCGCGCCGTTCGATCGGCGCTGTCGAAGGCAGGCATGGTCGCGCAGATCTTCCGGTCGCTTCGGTGCGCCTGCCCGAGTGAGATAATCAGGGCTGCCGACGACCATGAAGCGAAAAGGTGGCGTCAGCCGCACCGCGGTCATGTCGGCGGCAACGAACTGTCCGAGCCGAATGCCGGCATCAAAACCCTGCTCCGCGATATCGACAAGCTCCTCGCTCGCGGCGATCTCGAGCTCGACGTCCGGATACGCCGCACAAAAGGATGCGATCATCGGCTGCAGGATCAGCGGCACGACGGCGCGCGGCACCGCCAGGCGAAGAAGCCCCGAGGGCCGGCGGCCGAGATCGCGCGCTGTCTCGCCGGCCGCGACAAGTTCCTCGAAGGCAGGTCCGGCCCGCGCGAGAAAACGCCCGCCCGCTTCAGTCAGGCCCACGCTGCGGGTGGTCCGGGTGAAGAGCGGCGCACCGATCCTGGCCTCGAGCACCCGCACCGCCTGGCTGATGGCGGATGGCGTCACGCCGAGGTCGGCGGCGGCGCGCCGAAAGCTCTTGTGCCTGGCCACGCTCAGGAAAGCTTCGACGCCGTCGAGCGCGCCCTGCCGGACTGTGAAGTTCTGCTTCATAAGTCGTCGACATTATCGCGGATAGTAGTCCAAGGCCAGCGGGCCTAGCTTTGGCTCCGATAGAAGGAGCCCTCGCCATGTCCTTGCCCAAGATCCTCGTCACTGGCGCCACCGGGAAAACAGGCGCCGTCGTCACCTCGGAGCTGCTGCGCGCCGGCTATCCGGTCCGCGCCATGGTACGGCGGGAGGATGGCCGCAGCGCGCGGTTGAAGGCGCAGGGCGCCGAGATCGCCGTCGCCGATATGAGCGATGTCGAGCGAGTCGCCGATGCGCTGAAGGATGTCCGGCGCGCCTACTATTGTCCACCTTACGATCCCTACATGATTCAAGGCGCGGTCGCTTTCGCGGTGGCCGCCAAGGACGCCCGGCTCGAGCACATCGTCGGCCTGACCCAATGGCTGGCGACCCCCGCCCATCCATCGCTCATGACCCGCCAGAGCTGGCTGGTCGATCGGCTGTTCTCGATGATCCCTGGGGTCTCCCACACAATCATCAACCCTGGCTTCTTCGCTGACTCGTACCTGGTGTTGACTGGGGTTGCCGCGCACCTCGGCGTCTTTCCCTGGATTTTCGGCAATAGCCGCAACGCGCCACCTTCCAACGAGGATATCGCGCGAGTTGCTGTCGCCGCCTTGATGGATCCCGCCCGGCATGAAGGGAAGAGCTACCGGCCAACCGGACCAGACCTCCTCGGCGCGGAGGACATGGCCAAGGCAATCGGCCGCGCGGTCGGGCGGTCGGTCAGGGTCGTGCCGACGCCTATCTGGCTGTTCATGAAGACGGCCCGGATGGGGGGCTTGCCGATCGATCTCCTAAGCAACGTTCGCTATTACATCGACGATCACAAGCGCGGCGCTTTCGAGTTGGGCGCACCAACCACCGATGTGCTCGATGTGACCGGTCGCCTACCCGAGGATTTCGAGACGATCGCGCGTCGTTATGCGGCGCTGCCCGACAACCGGCGCACCCTCGGCAACTGGCTTCGCCAGTTCGCGCAGTTCATGGTGGCGCCACTGAGCCCCGGCTTCAATTTTGACCGCTACGACCGCGAACTGCGCCGTCCTTTCCCGTCGGAGCCGCAGCTCGCGCCCGACTCCGCGGTGTGGCGGCGCGAGCACGCCATCGCTGAAGCCGTCAGGCCCGCGTCGCCGGGCGGCGACAAGGCTCGTCCCGCCGCCAGCCGCGTGCCGGCCTAACCCTAAGTCGATCGCCGGTTAAAACAACCGCGGACGATGCGCGCGACAATCAAGGGAGCAACGCAATGCGAGACACGACATTTTCCCGACGCGACATGCTCACGGCGGCGGGCGCGCTCACCGTCGGTGCCGCTTTCGCGAAGCCGTTCAACGCCGCTGCCGCTGAGCCCAGCGGGGCTGGTCCAGAGCCGACATCCTGGGTGGATTCGGCGATGCCCGAGGTGACGCATCGCATGATCGAGACGAACGGCATCCGCTTACACGTGGCCGAACAGGGTGAAGGCCCGCTCATCATCCTCTGCCACGGCTTTCCCGAGTGCTGGTATTCCTGGCGACATCAGCTTGGGGCGCTGGCGAAGGCTGGGTTCCGCGCGGTGGCCCCCGACTTGCGCGGCTATGGGCGAAGCGACCGTCCCGAAGAGGTGGAGAAGTATACGATTGTCCATGACATCGGCGATATTGTGGGTCTCGTCAGCGCCTTGGGCGCTGAGCAGGCGGTGATCGCCGGTCACGACGCCGGGGCAACGATAGGATGGCAAGCGGCGGTTCTGCGCCCTGATCTCTTCCGTGCTGTCATCGCGCTCAGCGTGCCATTCCGGGAGCGGGGGTTCGGCACCTCGGTCGCGCCGACGACGCTGATGCCGCAGAACAAGGATGCGATCTTCTACCAGCTCTACTTCCGAACCCCCGAGGCCGAAGCGGCGCTCGGCCGCGACGTGCGTCAGACGATCCGTTCCCAACTCTACACGCTCTCGGGCGACGGTCCGCCGCCCTCGGACGCGGGAGGGTTTGCTAAAGGGATGCTGCCGCGGAAGGGTGGTTTCTTGACCAATCCGACATCCCTGCCGGCCTGGGTCACGGAGACCGACGTCGATGTTTATGTCGCGGAATTCACGCGGACCGGATTCCGTGGTGCCCTCGGCTTTTACCGCAACGTGGATCGCAGCTGGGAACTGCTGGCTCCCCTTGCCGGAGCCGCGGTAGCCGTTCCTGCGCTCTACATCGCCGGCAATCGGGATGTTATCGTTGCCGTGAACTCCCAGTATATCGCCAATCAATCGGCAATGGTTCCCAAGCTCCGGCCAGCGGTGATGCTGCCCGGCTGCGGTCATTGGGCCCAGCAAGAGCGTGCGGCGGAGGTCAGCGCTGCCATGATCGACTTCCTTCGGAGCTTGTAGGCGAGGACGAGAACGCGGGCACGAGAAGGTGGTTACTTTCACCGATGCTTCGATTTGCTACGGCGTCGTCGCGATTGGGCGCGATCCGCCATTAGCCGGAAAAGCCGCCCGAAGCGGCGAAGGCCGGGCCAGCCGGGTCGCATCACCAGATCATGCCGAAAGGATCGCGCTAATGCTTGACACCGCCTCTCTCTCCACTGCGTTCCTTGTTTATGTAGGCGTGATCGCCGCGATCCTGGCGGGAATGCTCCCGCGCGCATTCCGCGGAGCCGGCAAAGTAGTTGCACTGGGCTTTCTCGCGATTTGGCTTGCCTATGCCGGTGCGTTCAGCTGGTTCGGGCTGCTCCGCGATCCGAGCTTGCGGCCCCCTGGTGCTACGCTTCTCGTCGGGCCGGTTTTTGCCGTCCTGATCCTGATAACTGGCGTGCTGCCTGCTGGGCGGCGTCTTGCGGCGAGCTTCTCGGTTGCACTCCTGATCGGTTTCCAATTATTCCGGGTGGGGCCCGAACTGACCATCACTGAACTCTACTACCATGGCCTCGCGCCGCGGCTACTGACGCTGCCGGGAGGCAACGTCGAACTTCTCGTCGCGCTCAGCGCCCCAATTTTCGCTTGGATTGCGGCATGGGGCACCATCGGCCGTCGGATTGCGTTTGGCTGGAATGTGCTAGGCCTACTTTCGCTCTTCAACGTTGCAGCGCGTTCGGTGCTGAGTGCTCCGGGTCCGCTGAATCTTCTCCATACCGAGGTCCCGAACCTCGCCTTCGTCGACTTCCCGTTCGGACTTATTCCAGGGTTCATGGCCCCGCTCGCGTTTTCGATCCACATGCTGACCTTTCGCGCTCTGAGCCTGGCTAGTCGGGATTCAAGAGCTCAATGGAATGCTCGGTCCGCCTCCGCCGCGTCAACCTGAGAACTCTTCGACCGATAACCCTCGCACCCGGCGAGAACGACAAGGCTCGCACACCGGGGCGACGTATCAGAGGAGAGCCAGTCGCGCGATTGGGCACGCTTCACCGCAGGCAGGCAAGGTGACTCGAAACACCGGCTGTTTGAAATTCGAATCCATATCTACTCGAGCTCGACGACCTTCCCGTCGACCAACGAAACCCGCCGGTCCATCCGGCCCGCCAGATCCATGTTGTGAGTAGCGATCAGCATCGCGACGCGCGTCGCCTTGACGAGCTGCATCAACGCCTGGAACACATGATCGGCGGTATTGGGATCGAGATTTCCGGTGGGCTCGTCCGCAAGCAGCGCCCGCGGCGCGTTGGCAACGGCG
>Ga0066671_10000491_pt1 | contig 12376 bp, 12 predicted proteins | sample GraSoiAngelo_120_FD_62294 | JGI IMG/M metagenome (GOLD analysis project Ga0066671, IMG submission 62294) | Grasslands soil microbial communities from the Angelo Coastal Reserve, California, USA - 14_0919_09_20cm | ecosystem: Environmental > Terrestrial > Soil > Grasslands | place: USA...
CAGAACCGGACTCCTGCAGCGCAGCAAATTGTGACGCATAGCCCTAAGGGAAAACTCTGCATGATCCCGGCAACCGAATGAACAGGGTGCGTGGAACCTATCACAGCGACGGACGTTTTTTGTCCGCGAATGAGCAGCGCCGTGCCCGGCGCAGCAAGCGCCGAGGCCGAGGCGCTGAGCTGCACGGGTCGGAGAAATGCTCATGAGACTCACTCTTTCAGTCATCAAAGCTGACGTTGGCTCCGTTGGCGGGCATACGAAACCGTCTTCACGCATGATCGCAACTGTCGAGGGCGAGGTCGCGAAGGCGATCTGCAATGGTCTGCTGATCGACGGTTTCATCTGCCACACCGGCGACGACATTGCGATCGTCATGACGCACACGCGGGGCGAGGGGAGCTCCGAGGTCCATCAATTCGCCTGGAAGACGTTTCTCGCGGCCACTTCGGTTGCGAAAACTTCTGGTCTCTACGGCGCCGGCCAGGATCTTCTTGCAGACGCGCCTTCCGGAAACATTCGCGGTGCCGGCCCGAGCGTCGCCGAGCTCAGCTTCGACCACATCCTCTCGGGCCCGAGACCAGCGGAGTCCTTCATGGTGTTCGCCGCCGACAAATGCGGCCCCGGCGCCTACAACCTGCCGCTCTACCTCGCCTTTGCCGACCCCATGTATTGCGCCGGGCTGATGCTGCCTCAGATGATCAAGGGATTCCGTTTCCATGTCATCGATATGGACCACACGGCTGGCGACAGCGTGATCGAACTCGACGCACCCGCGGACAGCTACCCCATTGCCGCGCTGCTCCGCGACAACGAGCGCTTTGTCATTGATCGCATCACCTCTCAAGCATATGGCGAGGTCGCCGTCGCTGTTTCGGCGCAGCGTCTTCACTCGATCGCAGGCAAGTACACCGGCAAGGATGATCCGGTCGCGATCGTCAGGAATCAGGGGATTTTCCCGGCGCCTGAAGAAATCATCTCGCCGTTCGCCAAGGCGCACTTCGTCGGCGGCGATGCGCGCGGCTCTCACGTGATGCCGCTCATGCCTGTGCCACTTAACACACCGGTGACAGGCATGTACTGCCTGCCGATCGTTTCTTGCGCCGGCTTTTCGATCGACAGGCAAGGCCGGTTTTCCGAGTCCTACACCGATTTCTTCGACAACCCGGCGTGGGACGAGGTCCGCCGGTGCGCCCAGCGCAAGGCAATCGAGATGCGCAGCCAGGGCTGGTCTGGCGCCGCGATGCTGCCCTATTCCGAACTGGAATACGGCGGCTTCCGCGACACCGTGTCCGCGCTGCTGAAGCGTTTCCGGCTGCGCGAGGAGCGCAAGCCGGAAGCGGCCGAGTAGAGAACGCGTGACGCGGGCGTTATTGCGACATGCCAATGCTGGGAGGTGGGCTTGGCGAGAAAACGCATCGGCATTCTTACGGGCGGCGGCGACGTTGCCGGCCTCAACGCAGTCATCAAGAGCGTGACTTATCGCGGCAGTGAGAACGACATCGAGGTCGTCGGTCTGCGCCGCGGTTGGGAGGCCCTCACGCACCTGAACCTCGATGACCCGAACAGCAGGTCTCACTATATCATCCCGTTGAACCGTGAAAACACTCGCACCATCGACCGGCGCGGTGGCACCGTGCTGCACTCGAGCCGCATCAATCCGTCCAAAATACAAAAGCTGCCTGATCATCTCGTCAGAGAGGATATTCCAGTCTCCGTGAGTACCAAGGGCGGCATGGCGACCAAGACGTGGGACCTCACTGGCCAGGTGCTGGCGAACCTTTCGGGGCTCGGCATGGAACGCCTGATCGCCATCGGCGGCGACGACACGCTCAGTTACGCGGCCAAGCTCAACGAGCTCGGCGTCGGGATCATCGCCATTCCGAAGACGATGGACAACGACGTCCGCAACACCGAATACTGCATCGGCTTCTCGACCGCGATCACCCGCGCTAGCGATGCCATCCAGCGGCAGCGCACAACTGTCGGCTCGCATGAGCGAATTGGGATTTTCCGTGTCTTTGGTCGCGATGCCGGATTTACAGCTCTCTACACCGCGTACGCGACCTCGATTCGGTGCGTCATACCGGAGTACAAGGTCAATCTCGACAAACTGATCCAGTTGCTCCTCGAGGAGAAGCGTGCGAACCCAAGTAACTACGCGCTGATCGTGCTAAGCGAAGGTGCCGAGTGGGAGGGCTACAGGCTGCAGGAATACGGCGAGCCTGACGCCTACGGTCACCGCAAGAAGGCCAACGTGGCGGAATCGCTTGCCGACGAGATCAAGCGGCGCACCGGCGAGGAGACCATCGTCTCTGACCTCACCTACGACCTGCGATCGGGCGATCCGGACTTCATCGACAAGCTTGTGGCCCTGACTTTCGGTAACATGGCCTACGATGCCATCCTGGAAGGCAAGACCGGCCTTATGTCGGCGCTGGTAGAGGGCTGCTACGACTTGGTGCCCATCCCTGACGCCAAGCTCGGCCCGCGCAAATTGGACGTTGCCAGCAGCTACAACACGGAGCGCTACCGCCCCATCTACGCCAACAAGCGGGGGCTGCCGATCTTTCTTAACCGCGCGTCATAGCGTGCCAGGTGGTAAAGCCAATGGCTGACATGACTGGCTGCTGTGGGTGCGTGGCAACCGGCCATGGAGCCACCGCGCCACCGAGAAACGATCAGTCTCGCGTCTTGGCAGCAAAAGAACTACAGCCGGCAGCGCTCCAGAATATGGGTCATTTTCGACCGACTTAGCCGGTTATCTCACCGGCTGATGTCCGCGTTGCCCCGGAAGTAGACCTGAAGCAGAAGGGACCGAATGCGACACCGGCAGCAGCCGCTGGGCCCTCTTGATGCTGCTAGTCAAATCGCACATGTGCAGCACGCGGGCGGTCTCGGATACGAAACATGTTGACAGGGCTCGGCTTTATTCGTCCTTCCATTTGATCGAGCAGCCAATAGACGCCTTTTGGTCAGCCGGCGCCAGCCCGGTGGTCGCAATCGCGCGCATAGCCTCGACAAGCTCTCGGGGCGCCCCCGCGCGAGGCGAAGTTGTGCGGCCTTCGTCGAGCCGGCCGCGATACTTGAGCTTGCGGTCGGCATTGTAGCCGAAGAAGTCCGGCGTACAGACCGCCCCATACGCCCGAGCGACTGTCTGGGTCTCGTCGTGGAGATATGGAAACGGGAAATCATGAGCCTTCGCGAAACGCTTCATATTCTCAAAAGAGTCTTCGGGATAGCTCGCCGCATCGTTCGAACAAATCGCCGCAAAGCCTATGCTCTCCGACATCAGCACGCGGGCGTCCGAAACCATGCGGTCGATCACCGCTTTAACATAGGGACAATGGTTGCAGATGAAAACGACGACCGTGCCTTTTTCGCCCGCAACGTCGTCCAGTGCGTAAGTCTTGCCATCGGTGGCCGGAAGCCGGAACTCCGCCGCCGGCGTATCAAGAACGACTTGGGTAGCTGTTGTCGCCATATCGCACCTCCTTGTGCCCAAATATCCGCTGACGACGGCCTGCCGCGACACAGTTTCAAAAGCCTGCCGGCCAGTCGCGTCGTTTAGCCATTTCCGGTCGACCCTTAACAGCCGACATTTGGACGAGCCGTCCAGCTCTTGATCGGGCATACCAAGATCGAAAGCACGGACCGGTATCTCGGCATTGAGGTCGATGACGCCTTGGCAATAGCGCAACAGGTTGATGTCTGAGATGCCCGGGCAGAGCGGACATGCTCTGCCCTTCGTCCAACCGCCGGTTTGTGCCAATTGCAGACCTCACCGGCACTTCCGTAGTGCGGCCACATGATGTAGTGTGATTGGAGAGCCGCCAGCGGGACGTGCCGAGGTCCCGATTTTTCCAATGGCAGCGTCGAGGCCGTCGACAGGCATTACCACCTACAAAGACCGATGCGTTTTTTGCCGGTGCAACGAGCACCCCGCACGGTCGTGTGCGCCAAATGTGGCGAAATATTTCAATGACTTACAAAAATGAAACCTACGTTTCGCGGGTGTGTGAGCCCTGCATTCGGTGTTGTATTCCCCGCGAGCCAACCGAGGAGGAAGTCCATGCTTCGTACGCTAATAATTAGCGCAGTGTCGGGCGCGGCTCTCACGTTCTCAGCCACCGCTTTCGCGGGTGGGCAAGGACCCGAAGATGCCAAGGCCATGCTTGATAAGGCCGTCGCCGCTGTCAAGGCAGATCAAACCCTGGCACTGATCATGTTTGTTAAGGGAGAAGGCGGATTTCTTGAAGGTGATCTTTACCCGTTCTGTTTCCGAAATGCCGATGGGAAGACCCTTGCCACTCCCAAGGCTGTCAAGGCTGGCACAGATGTTAGAACGCTGAAAGATCGGACCGGCAATGCATATGGTTTGGAGCTGTATGCCGCCAGCCAGAAGCCCGAAGGCGAGATTACCGAGATAAAGGGCTATCAATTTCCAAAGCCCGGCACCACCGAACCAACGTTCCAGAAGGTCAGCTTCGTGACCAAGATTGGTGAGCTCACTTGCGGCGTCGGATATTACAAGTAGATCATTCACAAGCCGCGACAGTTGGGGGCGGCAACCTATGTCGCCCTCGCTTCAACCCGCTGCTTGCTACGCCCGGGACGCGATAGGCTGCGATTGGGCCAATCGCGCTCTAGTTCTCGGTGGCTGCCACTCCAGGGAGCGGGGCCGATCCCTCAGAGTGCTCCGCCGGTCTCGATGAACAGAACGGTCGCGCTTCTAGGCGCGGTCGCGAAAGACCTTTACGTCACGATCAGAGATAAAAAGGAGGGAGACATGAGGCAAATCATAGCAACGACTATCCTGGCACTGACCATTGCGATCGCGCCCGTTGCCAAGGCGCAGCAGGCCGACAACCAAACGATGCAGGCGGTAGAAGCCATGGTGGCGAAATGGACGCAGGCGGTCAATCAGGGAGACAGCAAGACCGCGTCATCGTTCTTCACGTCTGACGCTTTCGGCATCGATGTTTACGGCAGAACTTCCGGCGTCCAAATGGGCGAGTTGACCAAGAAGGTGCACGACATGGGCATCGACTTGACCAACAAGGTCAATGACGTTCGTTCGCTTGCGTCAGGACAGGTGCTCTTGGCCAGCGGCACATTTAGCGTGAGCTACCGCAATAATCCGAATTTGAAGCCGGGCGACACTGTCACTGGCAACTGGATGCGTGTGCTGGTTAAAGAAGGCTCGGACTGGAAGATCGCGGCCCAAAGCCTTACCCGACAAGCTCCGGCGATGCCATCGGCAACGACGGGTTCGAACTCCACAAATAAGTAGTCGGCAGATCCCCCAAAGCCGGACTTCCGCGTAGCACAAAAAGGCTGGCCGATTTCTGCTAAGTTCGATCGGGACCACAGTCATTGACATCACATAGGCCGTTTGCGAACATCGATACTGGCCGTTTGCCTACATCATACCAATAAAAAATTTGGTGCCCTTTCGAAAGGGTTGCGCTCCGGACAGGAGGTGATGGGAATGGACAAGCATAGCCGGAGATCGGTGCTGCGCGGGTCCCTTGGACTCGCTGCCGCCGCCACGCTGGGTAAACCGTACATTGCCAATGCCGCCGCTACGACGGCGACCGTCTGGGTCAACCAGGGGTTCGTGAAGGCAGAGGACGACGCCTTCAAGCAATTGGCCGCGGACTACATGAAGACGAGCGGCAATACGCTCGAATACAGCATCATGCCGTTCCAGGCGCAGAACCAGAAGACGGTCTCTGCGCTGACCAGCGGGGACGTCCCCGATCTGGTTTTCATGGATGCACCACAGACCATCATTCCGCAGAACGCGTGGGACGACAAGCTGGTCGATGTCAGCGACATCGTTAAGCCCTATGAAGCCCAGCTTTCGAAAACGGCCAGGGAATGCTCGACCTTCTATAACAAGACTGCAAAAGCCCACAGCTACTATCTGGCGCCGATCAAGCAGGCCTGCATACCCTTCCACATCTGGGGCAGCCTGGTCGAGAAGGCCGGCCTGAAACTGTCCGATGCGCCAAAGACGTGGGATGCGTTCTGGGATTTCTTCAAGCCGGCGCAGAAGGAACTCCGCGGCAAGGGCATGCGCAAGATTTACGCGCTTGGCCTGCAAATCACCACGGTGGGGCCAAACGACGGTAACGGACTGTTCACGCACTTCGTGCTCGCCAACGGCGGCAACATGGTCACCCCGGATGGCCGGCTACACACCGACGACCCTAAGGTGCGTGAGGCGGCGACCAAGTCCGTCGCCTACCTGACCGACGCCTACAAGCAGGGTTACGTACCGCCCGAGGCATTGAGCTGGAACGATGCGGACGACAACAACGCCTTCCACGAAAAGGTGTTCCTCGTCGATTTTGACGGCACGATCTCGACCGAGCTGGCGATGATCAAGGACACGCAGGCCTATATGAATGAAGTGGTCACCACGGGCCTGCCCAACGGCAACGATGGCCAGCCGATGACCGCCCAGCTGAATGCCGGCGGCGGCTTCATTCCGAAGGGCGCAAAAAACGTCGAGGTCGCCAAGGATCTCATGAAGTACTGGATACAACCGAAGGTCATGAATGAGAACCTGAAACAGGGCCTCGGACGGTGGGTGCCGGCCATACCGCAGATCGTCAAGGATGACCCGTGGTGGCTCGATCCCGCGGACCCGCATCGCGCCCCCTATGTGCGCGAGGCCGTGCTCGGGCCGACGACTTCGGGCTACGAAGGGTTCAACCCCGCCTGGGGCCAGGTGACTGCCGAACAACTCTGGGGCCAGGCGCATGCCGACGTCATCAAGAACGGCATGACGCCGGAACAGGCGATGGACAAGGCATTCAAGCGAGCGGAGGCGATCTTCTCGGCTGTCACGTTCTGACAGCCTCAACGAGGGCCATATGAGCATAACCCAGCAGGCGCTTCCGGTTGGCCGGCGCCTGACGACCGTTGCGATCAGGCGGCCCGCACGGCGCGGCAGCCTTTATGGCTCCGAACATGCCTGGGCCGTCGCATTTGCGCTGCCCTACGTCGTCATCTTCTTTGCCTTTGTGCTCTATCCCGTTGTCTATGGACTGTGGATGGGCAGCGATCCGGCGCTGTATCGCCAGCTCTTCGACGATCCGCGCTATCTGACGGCGGTCATCAATACGCTGCTGTATGTCGGCATCGGCGTGAACGTGAAGATGGCGTTGGCCTTCCTGCTGTCCGGTTTCTTCATGCGCAAGGGATGGTGGGTCAAAGCAGTTCTGGTCATCTTCATCCTGCCCTGGGCGACGCCGGCGCTTCCCGCCTACATGTCGATACACTGGTTTCTGAACGGACAGTGGGGGATGCTGAACAATGTGCTGTATTTGCTGACTGGCATCGACGGGCCGGTCTATTTGAACTCGCACTGGATGGGGCTGGGGGCCAACATCGGCGCATATATCTGGAAGAACCTGCCGTTCTGGACCTTGATCCTGCTGTCCGGTCGTATGGCGATCCCGCAGGAACTGTACGAAGCCGCCGCGGTCGACGGCGCGAGCGGCCTGCGTCGTTTGACCCATGTGACTCTGCCGCTGATGGCGAACCTGTACATCGTCTGCGTGCTACTCGATACCGTCTTCGCGCTCGGCGATTTCAATGCCACCTATTTTGTCTCCGGCGGGGGCCCGGCGATGTCGACCGAGGTGCTCGCCACGCTCGGCATCCGCTATGCCTATACGGTTTCCCTCCCCCGGCTCGGGGTGGCGGAGGTTATGACCGCGTTGCCGGTGTTGATCCCCTTGATCTTCATCCTGATGCGCAAGCTGCGCATGTCGGAGCAGCAGCTGTGAGCGTCGCTCGCGCCCGGCGTCTTTCGCCATGGCGCTACCGCGCGCGTCGCCGCGCGGTAGAAGCCGCCTGCGTGTTGTTGGGCATCGTGCTGATCGTCTGGTCGCTGGCGCCGATCTACAATATGGCAGTCATCGCGCTTTCGACCCACGACGACATCTTCGCGGGCACGATCTGGCCGGAGAATCCAACTCTGGACAGCTTCTATGTCGTGTTCACCGAAGGCTTCTGGTACCTCGAACGTTTCTGGCATCAGTTCGGCAACAGCTTTTTCGTGGGACTGATGACGATGTTCCTCACATTGCTGATCGGCTCGCTCGCCAGCTTCACCGTCGGACGGATGCGCCTTCGCAACGGCTGGCTGCTCACCAATGCAGCGCTGATGACGTATGTCATTCCAGCGTCATTCCTGGCGATTCCGTTCTACCGGATCATGCAGATTTACGGGCTGACCAACCACCTGTGGGCCGTGATCGCGGCCATAACCACGTTCGCCACGCCGTACGCGATCTTCATCTTCTCGCAATATGGCAAATCGATCCCGATGGAGCTTGACGAGTCGGCGCGGATCGACGGAGCGAACCCGCTCCAGATCTATCTGTACGTCTACCTGCCGCTGATGGCGCCCGCGCTGATCGCAGTCGGCACCTATGCCTTGCTGCTCGCCTGGAACGAATATCTGTACAATTTCCTGATGCTCTCCACGCCAGACAGCATGACAGTCGCCGTCGCCTTGGCGCAGTTCCTGAACAGCGACGAATCGCCCTGGAACTTGATGATGGCGACGGCGATCGTGTATGCGCTGCCGCCACTGATGATCTACTACATGTTCCGTCGGAATATGGCCGCCGGCCTGACCATGGGCGGCGTGAAGGGATGATGCGCTGCGGGGCACGATGAGCAGCGCGCAGCCGGTTCTGCCGCTCCACATGCCTGCGGGCCGGGCGCGTCCCCGCGGGCGTTTCCACCTGCAAGGTTCGGAGACCGCCTGGGCAATCGCTTTCGTCGTTCCCTATGCGGCCGTATTCGTGGCCTTCGTCGCTTACCCCGTCGTGTTCGGGCTGTGGATGGGCAGCCGGCCGGCACTTTATGCCCTGTTGTTCTCCGACCCGCGCTACATCGACACACTCGTCAACACGCTGCTGTTCGTTTGCATCGGCGTGAACCTGAAGATGTTTCTTGCCTTCCTGATCTCTGGCTTCTTTATGCAGCAACACTGGTGGGTCCGGGCGCTCCTGATCGTGTTCTTGCTGCCTTGGGCGCTGCCGGCGGTGTCCGTCTTCCTGTCGATCCATTACATGCTGGTGTCCCAATGGGGGCTGCTTGACACCCTGTGGACCGTCGTGACCGGCGCAGACGGTCCTCTGTTCCTGGTATCACGAGGCATGGCAACGGCGGCCAACATTCTCGCCTATATCTGGAAGTGGCTGCCGTTCTGGACACTGATATTCCTGAGCGCGCGGATGGCGATCCCCAAGGAAATCTATGAAGCGGCTGCGATCGATGGCGCCACCGGCATCCCGCAGACGGTCCATGTAACATTCCCGTTGATGGCCAATGTCTATCTGGTGGCGACGCTGCTCTCTACGCTCTGGACGCTCGGTGATTTTTCGACCGTCCATTTCGTCTCTTCGGGTGCGCCCGCGCGCACTACGGACGTGCTGGCGACCTACGGCTTTCGCCAAGCGTTCAGCTTTGGCCATCCGGAGCTGGGGACGGCAGCGATGATCTCGGCTTTGCCGCTCGCCATCCCTGTCGTCGTCCTTTTGATGCGGCGCCTGCACAAGACCGGCGTGCAACTATGACAGGTCGACCCGCCTTCAGCCGCGTGGCCTCTGCGGATCGCACCGCGCGCAATCGTTACCGCCGCGGCCGGCGACTTGCCAGCGGCATCGCCGGTGCGGCATTGGGCGTCGTACTGCTCATCTGGACGCTGCTACCGGTCTACAACATGGTGCTCATTGCGCTCGATGATGAGGGCGACGAGTTCACTGGCAGCCTCTTGCCGCAAGATCCGTCGTTCGGCAGCTTCCGTGCGGTCTGGACGCAAGATCACTGGTATCTGGAACATTTCTGGCATCAGTTCGGCAACAGCATATTTGTTGGCATAGCCACCATGGTGCTCACCGTGGTCATCGGCTCGCTCGCCAGCTTTGCGATTGGACGGATGCAGCTTCGCCGTGGTCAGCTCATTGGGGACGCCGCGCTACTGACCTACATGCTGCCGACGGCCATCCTGATCATCCCGTTCGTCCACGTCATGCATGTTTACGGGCTTTCCGACAGCCTCTGGGCGGTGATTGCTGCATATGTCGCGTTCGCCACGCCGTACGCCGTCTTGATCCTGCACCAATATGGCAAGTTACTGCCGATGGAGTTCGATGAGTGCGCCAGGATAGATGGTGCTTCACCTATCCAGATCTATCTGCGCATTTACCTGCCACTGATGACACCGGCGCTCGTAGCGGTGGGCGTATATGCATTGTTGCTGGCGTGGAACGACTATCTCTACCAGTTCATGCTGCTTTCATCGACGCGCAACATGACCGTAGCGGCGGCCATCGATCAGTTCTTCGACAGCGACGAGGCGCCATGGAACTATATGATGGCGGTCGCTCTGGTTTATTGCCTGCCGCCGATCGCGATTTACTTTTCTTTGCGCCGGTTCACGGCGTTTGACCGAGTGCATTCCTAGCTCCGGAGGTCAGCCGAGCTATTCCGCTGATGCTGTTGCACTGCTGACTCAAAGCGCGTCGTTCACATTGAAGGCTCGTCCTGCGAAGCTCCATCATGCGGCGGCTGATGTCGACCGCGAAGACAACCATGCACCCGGCAGCGTCCCCTGAACGAAATTATACGCTGACGCCTCAGCGTAGTGACACCGTTGATATTGCCGCCCGGCTTGTTCAGGCTTGGCACCAGACCGATCTGGACGGGAACGGCCGAAGTCAGAAACACGATCGGGAGATGTCCGTTCCGGGTCAATCGCTACAGGTCCTTTACCGCCGAGCCGGATGCGAAGTCCGCTTTGACCCCAAAACCGACCTGGCGCCGATATCCGGTGGCGGCCTGCCTCACTGCGCAAGCTCCAGTTCCGGCGACCCAGTTGCTTCTCGTCCGACAGAATGAGCCGTCATTCACTTTGGTGCTCGTCCAGGGCGGCGGCGTACCAAAGGCTATTAAATTCTTCTTCGACCGCCCAGCCGACGTTCCTCCCGCGTGACCTAAGCTTGTCGAGACGTTCGAGGTAGGCGGTGCGCTCGGCAGGAGGTAGCCTCGATACAAATTCGATGGACCGTCCGTACATGCGGATCAGAGCGGCAAAATAGCTTTCATCTTCTATGCTGCAGGATTCCAGAAAGCCGAATGCCTCCTCGCAATAAAATATCGATAGCTCAGCCATCCCATCCGGTCGTCCAATGGCTTTTTTATAATCCGCAATCACCTTCTTGGCTTTTGAAGCCGATATGGGTTGGCCTTTCATTAGATCCGGGGATATCCATTTGGAAATACTCGCCTTGAAGGGTTGGAGCTGATCATGACCCAAGCCCAGGCGGGCATGCAAGAATGCCTGGTTGTCTTTGCTCGCAGCGTAGAGGTCTTGCACTAACCCTTGAAGGCCCGCGCGATCGAAGTCTAGGAGCGCGGTCTTAACGTCGCCCCAAGTTGGTGACGCCTTCTTGCTACGGACCACGGCCACGAACCCTTCAAAGATGGTTTTACGAATGAGCTTCTCGGCTACTAAAGATACACGGCTTGCGCAAAAGCAGTTAGATTGGTCGGGTCAAGGATGCTTAACCAGTGGCACATGCTCTCCTCCTCTGTAACCGAGGAGTGTGACCATGCAGGATCAAGTAAATACCGCCCCGACGCCTCAAAAATGGTTGCCCTGGAACAAGGGCAAGCTAACCCGGGCAAAACCGCCGTTGCGACCCAAGCACGTCTGGTCGATCCGGACGAAACTCCAGATCGAAGGCCGCACTCGTGACCTCGCCATGTTCAATCTGGCGATCGACAGCAAGCTTCGCGGCTGTGATGTCGTTGCCATTCGGGTCGAGGATGTCGCCGCCGGCGGGTACACGGCGGATCGCGCAACCGTCCGGCAAAAGAAAACCGGACGGCCTGTCAGATTTGAATTGAGTGAGCAGACTCGCCAAGCAGTCGATGACTATCTAAAGGCCGCCCACAAAAGGCCAGGGGAGTTCTTGTTCACGGGCAGTCGTGGTCCCGACCGCAACATGACAACGCGCCAATATGCGCGGCTCGTATCGGAGTGGATCGGAAGCATCGGGCTGGACCCGAGGCTGTTTGGCACGCATTCGTTACGACGTACAAAAGCTACCCTGATCTATCGGCGGACGGGCAACCTGAGGGTCGTCCAGCTCTTGCTCGGGCATACCAAGATCGAAAGCACGGTCCGGTATCTCGAGCCGGGTCCGTTCGGGGAAGTGGCCGCTTCGGGTCAAACTGAGAAGAACTCAGTGCGAGCATACATCTTCCGCGTTGCCCTGTAGCGGACATCAGCACTTACACGACGATGGGAAGAGTCCAGCCTCGTCGCTCAAGGCAGCGTCGGGCC
>Ga0066671_10000492_pt1 | contig 12375 bp, 15 predicted proteins | sample GraSoiAngelo_120_FD_62294 | JGI IMG/M metagenome (GOLD analysis project Ga0066671, IMG submission 62294) | Grasslands soil microbial communities from the Angelo Coastal Reserve, California, USA - 14_0919_09_20cm | ecosystem: Environmental > Terrestrial > Soil > Grasslands | place: USA...
ATCCGGGTTCTCACTTCAGCGGCTGGTCGGGCGGCGGCTGCTCGGGCGCGGGCAGCTGCGTCGTCACGACGAGCTCAGCGCGGTCGGTTACAGCGACGTTCACGGCCGTCCACACGCTCAGCGTCGCCAAGGACGGCGCCGGCTCGGGCTCGGTCTCGGCGGTCGGGATCGACTGTGGCTCTACGTGCACTGCCGACTTCGACGACGGGACGGTCGTTGCCTTGGCCGCAACCGCCTCCGTGGGCTCGCACTTCGCAGGCTGGTCGGGAAGCGGCTGCTCCGGCACAGGGCCGTGCGTCGTCACCATGAGCTCCGCTCGGAGCGTCACCGCCACGTTCGCCACGAGCGCGGTGCCCCCGCCGACGCCTTCCCCGCCACCTCCCGCGCCGTCACCTTCGCCGCCACCGTCGGCGCCACCGCCACCGGCACCGCCGGCGAGGCCGAGATTGCGCTTCGGACTCGTTGTCAACGTAGAAGGCAACGGTCGCGTCTCGTCGAGGGACTCCGGTCTCGACTGCCGTTCCACCTGTCGGCGTCGCTATGCCGACGGCGCGAAGGTGACGCTCCTCGCACGGCCCGCGCACGGCTATTGGTTCACCGGCTGGACCGGCGCGTGCGAGGGCCGCTCGCCGTCGTGTGCGGTCACGATGACCGAGGCCCGGAATGTCCGAGCGCACTTCGCGCCTGAGCTCGCGCTGCGGCTGCGCGTGACGGCTGGCCTGATCTATCACTCCCCCTACGAGCACGGCGTCGTCCATGTGCTCGCCACTTGGCACGGCCGGCCTCTTGCCGGGGCCCGCCTGCGCGCAACGATCGACTGTGGGGACGGACGGGCGACGTTCACGCGTCGCACCCGACGGAACGGGCGCGTCACGCTGACATACGGCACCGAGATGCCGAACTGGATCCGGATCTACAACTGTCCGGTGCGCGCGCGGGTCGTCGCGAATCGCCTGGCGGCGACGTCGAGCCAAGCTTTCCTGCACTTCATCCACCCGCTCTGGCTCGACGCGAGGCATGGCAAGGACGGCAAGATCATCGTCCGCGTCTGGGGTCGCCGCGGCAAGCTGTTCGAGCTTCACGCAGGTGAAAAGATCGTCGGCTCCGGCCGGATCGGCCCCCAAGGCTGGGTCGACGTGTCGCCGCAGGGCCTTCGTGCCGGCCAGCGCGTGTGGGTCCGGGGCACCGATGGGCTCGCGTCCCACATGATCGTCGCGTAAAGCTCACGCGCGCGACTACAGCAAAAGCTCATTGCCGACGTAGCTCAGCTGGTAGAGGCACTTCACTCGTACGGTTGCGGCTTGGGAGGAGCGCGGGGCCCATCGCGTCTCGAGCTCGGCTCGCATTGGCCTGGGCTGGGGAGAGGGGCGGCGCGATGCCGCCCCTCGCAGTGCGCGATGCCGTTCTAGGTGCGGTCGCCTAGCCCTCGTCTTCGCCCTGGTCGTCCCCGCCGCCGGTGCCGCGCGGCTGCCAGCCGGGCACGAACTGGAGCCCGCCCGGGTGGACTGCCTGCGGGTCGCTGCCGTCCGCGGGCGTTGACCGTGTAGTTGGTCCGTGTGGGCATGTCCATCGTGGCGATGCGAGTGCCGTCAGGCGACCAGGCGGTGCCGTAGTAGGTCGCGTTGTGAGTGATCTGGTGCTGGTCGGAGCCGTCGGCGTTCATCACCCAGATGTCACCCCAGCTCGGGTTGACGATGTCGGCGATGCCGTGCGTGTCGGCGACGTAGGCGATCTTGCTGCCGTCCGGGCTCCAGTCGGGCACCTGGTCCTTGGGCTGCGGGCCGAAGGTGAGTTGCGTCTGGCCGGAGCCGTCTCTCGCGGAAGCTCGTCGAGCTCCACGGCGGCCGGCTCTGGGTCGAAAGCGCCGCCGGCAACGGCAGCACCTTCCGCTTCACGCTCACTGTCGGCGCGACCGAGCCCGCGTCAGTCCTGCCGAACTAGCGGCAACGATGGCTTGGGCCCAGCGTTGCGGAATGACGCCATAGGATTGCGCCGTGCCGTTCACGCTCAGCAACATCAAGGAGGATCTGGAGGACATCGGCCGTAAGTTCGACGGCGCGCCGGACCTGGAGTTCCGCGCGGCGACCAAGCCGCTCGAGCTCGAGAAATCCGCCCTGAGCTACCAGCGCGTCCCGCCCGGCCATCGCTTTCCGTACGGCCACACGCACATGAAGCAAGAGGAGGTCTACGTGGTGCTGCGCGGGAGCGGGCGGATGAAAGTCGACGACGAGATCGTCGAGCTCAAAGAATGGGACGCGGTGCGCGTCCCGCCCGGCACGTGGCGAGGCTACGAGGCCGGGCCAGAGGGCCTCGAGATCCTCGTCATCGGGGCGCCCAACCTAGGCGAGGATCCGCGCGAAGACGTCGATGGCCAGCGCGACTGGTGGGCTGACTAGCCGCGTTGTCCGGACTTTTGTCACACCCGACGCACCGAGTTTCTCAAGAAGCGAGTGAGGGTGGCCGACGGGTGAGAGAATCCGTCTTGCCGATGGAGGACTGGAATGCGGCTCGGTCGAAGGAGGACGTGCTGGCAGTCCTGCGCCGTGTCGGGGCGCCCGAGGAGGCGGTCACGGCAGTCGAGACCGAGCTCGGCGACCCCGTGACCGTCAACGAGGCAGCCAACGTCCTGTTGCGCTACGGGATCACGCACGACTCAATCATGACCTGGATGGGCTCAAGCCCATAGGCCCCCGCCCGAGCGGGCGCTCCAGCTCGGCGCGGGTGACCCGGTACCACTGCCCGTGCCCGCCGAGCGACGAAGCGACCGGCGAGCTCGGCGGCGACCGCGTGACAACAGCGCCAAGCTCGCGAGCCCGAAGAGGCGCAGCGAGCGGTAGAGGTGCGGGGCGCGCACGGCCACGCGTTTGCGGTTACGCCTTCCGCGCTATCTCTCCCCTAGTGGGCGTGCGCGTGGGCATCAGCCTGAAGCGCGCGGTCGCTCATTCGCAGCGCGAGCAGCGACGCCAGCGCGGTCGTGATCGGCATCGAGGCGATCAGCCCGATCGAGCCGACCAGGGCGGCGATGACCTCCTCGGCCACCGATTCGCTGTTGATCGCATCGGTGAGGGAGGTGCCGCCGATCGAGAAGATCAAGAGGATCGGGAGCGAGGCGCCCGCATAGGCGAAGACCAGCGTGTTCACGGTCGCAGCGATGTGGTCGTGGCCGACCTCCACCGCGCCGCGGAAGAGCTGCGAGAAGCCGAGTGACGGGTTGGCCCGGCGCAGTGCGATTACGGTCGAAGCCTGGCTGACGGTCAGATCGATCAGCACGCCGAGTGCTCCGATCACCATCCCCGCGAGTAGGAGCCCTTGCAGGCTCAGCCTCGCCGAGCTCGCACTCAGCAGCACTGCTTCCTCGGAGGATGCGCCGCTCAGGTGCGCGAGGTCGGTGAACCCCCACGCGAGCCCGACCGCGAGCAGGAGGCTCGCGGCGGTTCCTAACCAGGCGGCGATCGCCTTCGGCCCGAGCCCGTACGAGAACGGAATCGTGATCAGCATCACCGCCAGGGCGCCGGTGAGAGCGACCGCCACGGCTGAATGCCCGTGGAGAATCGACGGAATCACGAACTCGATCACGAGCACCACGCTCCCGGCGAGCCCGACGAGCGCGCGCAGCCCGTGCAGACGCCCGGTCGCGAGCAGCAGGACGACGAAGCCGAGTCCCAGCCAGAGCATCGGCAGGCGTCGGTCGAAGTCGGTGAACGAGTACGGCGGCACCTTGATCGTAGGGTCGGCCCCAGGTGGCGGCGGCGGATTCTTGGTCACCCGGATCAGCTCGCCGCGCTCGAGGGTGCCGAGCCCCGGCGTCGGCGTGACTGTGAAGGTCGTGCTCGCGCCCTTGTCTCGGCCGCTAGTGAGCGTGGCCGTGACGGCCTGGCAGACGCCGGTGCCGAGGGCGCAGCTCTTGCGCTCCACCGCCGTGATGTGCGCGCCGAGCGACCGGACGTTCTGGAGCGCCGCTGAATGTCGCAACTTGCCCGTTGGCCAGAGAACGACCAGCCCGACGACGGTCGCGGTCGTCAGTGCGACCAGGACGACGAACATCGCGGCAACAACAGGGGAGCGGCTGAGGCCGAGCCGCGGCACGCAAGCGATCTTGCTCTGCCGATCGGATGGTCAAGCCTGGCACTAAGGCATCACTTGCGATGCCGCCACATTGCGCACAGGCCCGCACCGTCAGATTGTCGCGCCCGGCCGCCGGAAGGCTCAAACCCAGGCACCGCTTTGTCAGCCGTGAGCGGGCGGAAGCACCGAAGTGCTCCCGCCCGCCGGGCTCGTTACGGAAGGACGATCGGAACGAGCGTGTCGCAGTAGGTGCTGTCAGGGCCAAAGGGCCCGCCGCAGTCCAACGTCTGCGTGAACTGGTCAACGCCCCCGAGATCGTTGATCTCGGCGGGGAAGTCCGTCCCGTAGTGGACTCCGCTCGAACCCTGCGTGAAGAACGGGTAAGTGCAGAAAGGTCCGCCGTAGCTCGTGCAGTCGGTCGGGCCTACGAACGAGTTTCCAAGCACCTCGGCCTTGCCGCCGGTGTCGGAGACGGTTGCCCATTGAGTCGGATGGGAGCCGTCGCCGAAGGTGACCGACTTGATCTGGATCGGCGAGGTCGCGGCCCAAGCCGAATCGTCGAAGGATTGGCAGATCGGCTGTCCCGGGATGCAGAACTGGGAGGCCGGGTGCGTGAACGGCGACGTGTGGCCGATCTCCCACACGAACGAGTTCGGTGTGTCGTTCACGAGTCCCCAGCCGAGCGCGTTGCCGATCTCCTGCCTGTCGAACGCCGGCAGGAGCGGCCCATCGGCGCTGTTGAGGACGATCGTGCCGGAGCCGCCCGTCGTCTCGTCGGTGACGTCGATGTGCCAGCCTTCGCTCTGCGAGACGACGTGGAAGTGAAGATCGATCGTGTCGCCCGCGTGCATGACCAGGGGCTGGTGCTTCGAGCCGGTCGTGAGCATGGCGTTGAACGCGGCCGGCTCGTGGAAGACGGGCTTCTGCCCGGTCGTGTGGATGCTCCAGACCGGGGAGCAGACCGTGTAGGTGTTCGGCGCGTAGGAGACGACGAAGCCGCCGTTGGGCGTGCAGTTGTGGACGATCGCGTCCGGATAGAACTGCACCTCCAGGAACGACTGGCCGAACAGGCTGTTCGGGTCGTTGACCGTGCCGCCGAACCAGAACGTCGGTCCCGTGGCCGAAACGTTGAACGAGCCGTCGCTCGGCAGCACGAACCTCCAAGTGAGGTCCTGTGCAGAGTGCGGCGCGCTCGAGACGGGATCAAGTTCGGGCTCGTCGTGGCCGGAGCAGCCAGCCGCGTACTGGACCTCGAACGTGTCCTCGATGTAGTTCGGATGGTGCGCGATGCAGCCTGATCCGAGCGTTGTCCCTCCGGTGCCTGCTGCGCCTGCCTGGACGAGCCAGGCGAACGCAACGAGCGAGACGAGGAACACGACAGAACGCCGAAGCGTCATTACACAACTCCTCCCTTCTCCCCTCGGAGTCGCAGCGTGATATAGGGAGTTGTATCCGAAACCGCCGCGCGATGAGCTAGACGCGATGAATAGAACCGTGGTGGCGAGCCGAGCGGGTTCGATCACGCGACCTCTCGATGAGCGCTTTTGTCGACGGCGCCCGGAGTGGCGCCGAGTGAGCGAGCGTGAGAGGATCGCGCTGGAAGGTCTACTCATCCCGATGAGGAGCACTCTGAGAGACCAGGCCGCTCGACCACGCCGCCAACGCTGTCGACGCCGTCGCGGTGCCGAGCCGTGCGAGCCGCCCCGCTCGCCGGCGTGCCCCTCAGGCCTCCCACAACCTCAACAGCAGAGGAGGGCCCCCGGTGTATAGCCACAACGGAGACAACTTTTTCGTCGTCGACGGCCATCTGCATTTCTGGGACGCGAGCCCGGCGAACTGGGTCACTGGTCAGGAGCAGTACGCGAAGGGCTGGATCGAATGCTTCCACGCGTACATGGGCCTCGGGCCCGCGGAGACGCACTGGCCACTCGAGAAGTTCCAGAAGTACTCGGAGGACGACTTCGTCAAGGACGTCTTCGAGGACGGCTACGTCGACGTCGGCATCTTTCAGTCGACCTACTTGAAGGAGTGGTACCGCGACGGCTTCAACACGCTGGAGAAGAACGCGGAGTTGGTCGAGAAGTATCCGGACCGCCTGATCGCAAACGGACGGTGGGATCCGCGCGAAGGCGAGGCGGGCCTGAAGCAGCTGGAGGAGGACGCGAAGCGTTACAACCTGCAGGGCGTCAAGCTCTACACGGCCGAGTGGTACCAGGGCTCGCGCGGCTGGTCGCTCAAGAGTCCCGAGTCGCAGCGTTTCCTGGAGAAGTGCCAGGAGCTCGGGATCAAGAACATCCACGTGCACAAGGGCCCGACGATCTGGCCGCTCGACAAGGACGCATTCGACGTCTCGGATGTCGACTACGTCGCCACGAACTTCCCGGCGCTGAACTTCATCGTCGAGCACGTCGGCCTGCCGCGGATCGAGGACTTCTGCTTCATGGCGACGCAGGAGCCGAACGTCTACGCGGGGCTTGCCGTCGTCATCGGAGGCCTGATGCACGCCCGGCCGCGCTTCTTTGCCAAGGTGATGGGCGAGCTGCTGTTCTGGGTCGGCGAGGACAAGATGCTGTGGGCCAGCGACTACGCGATCTGGGAGCCGAGGTGGCAAGTCGAAGGCTTCGTCGACTGGACCTCCCCGGACGACGCGGAGTTCTCGGACTACCCGCGGCTCGACACCAACGGCAAGAAGAAGATCCTCGGCCTCAACGCCGCCAAGCTCTACGGGATCGACGTTCCGGAGGAGTTCCAGATCCCGGACGAGGCGGGCGAGCCGGCGGCCAGGGAGGACGCACAGCTCGTCGATTCGGCATGAACGTGCGAGCCCGCGTTCTCGAGGCGCTGAGCGAGGTCCACGACCCCGAGCTCGACGAGCCGATCACCTCGCTCGGGTTCGTGACCTCCTGCAAGGTGTCGCGCGGCGGAGATGTGGCGATCCTCCTCCGCCTGCCGACGCCGCAATGCGCTCCCAACTTCGCGTACCTGATGGCAGCCGACGCGCGCAACGTCGTGCGCCGGCTGCCGGAGGTCGGCCGGATCGACGTCAGGCTGGAGGACCACTACACCGGCGAGGAGATCAACGCCGCGATCGCTCGTGGCGAAGGCTTCACCGGGGCGTTTCCGGGCGAGACCGACGACGACCAGCTCGGCGCCCTGCGCGAGCTGTTCCAGCGCAAGGCGCTCGTCGCCCGGCAGGCGAGGCTGTGCGAGGCGCTGCTGGCGGATGGCCTGACCCCAGAACAGGTAACCGCCCGGCGCGTGGCGGATCTGCCCGACGACTCAGGCGCCCGCCGGTGCCTGGAGCTGCGCGATCAGCTCGGAATCGGCCGCGAACCCGATGCGCCGGCGTTCGTCGCACCCAACGGAGAGCCACTGGCGGCCGACGAGCTAACCCTCTGGCTGCAGAAGGCGCGGCTCGTGCGGACGAGCCTGGACGTGAACGGCAGCATCTGCCGGTCTCTGCTGGAAATCCGCTCCCGGCGGGGAGCCGAGCTCGAGGAGGTTGGAGCATGAAGGCCGCGCGGCTGCACGCCTACCACGACCCGTTGGCCCTGGACGAGGTCGACGAGCCGCGGGCTGCGGGTCCGCTCGACGTCGTCGTGCGCATCGGCGCCGCCGGCCTCTGCCGGACCGACCTCCACATCCAGGAGGGGCAGTGGGCCGAGAAGTCCGGCGTGACGCTCCCCTACACGCTAGGCCACGAGAACGCCGGCTGGATCCACGAGGTCGGCTCGGGGGTGACGAACGTCGAGGTCGGCGACACGGTGATCGTGCACCCCTTCATCACCTGCGGGCTCTGCGCCTCCTGCCGCCGCGGCGACGACATGCACTGCGCCAACGGGCGCTTCCCGGGAATCAGCGAAGACGGCGGGTTTGCCGACTTCCTGCTGACGAGCGCCCGGTCGGTGATCAAGCTCGACCCGTCTTTGGAGCCGAAGGACATCGCCGCGCTCGCCGACGCCGGCCTGACCGCGATCCACGCAGTCAAGAAGACGCTGCCCGTGCTCTCCCCGGGGACGCGCGCGGTCGTGATCGGCGCGGGCGGTCTCGGCCACATCGGGATCCAGTGCCTGGCGGCGATGACGCCGGCCGAAATCATCGTCGTCGATCCCTCCGAGCCGGCGCTCGCGCTTGCGCGCGAGATCGGTGCCAACCACACCGTCAAAGTAGACGGCTCGCATGTCGACAAGGTTCGGGAGCTCACCGACGGGCTGGGCGCCGAGGTGATCCTCGACTTCGTCGGCGAGAAGGGCGCGGTCGAGGACGGGATCGCAATGATCCAGGATGGAGGCTTCTACTACGTGATCGGCTACGGACAGAACCTCGTCGTCCCGACGATCGACATCATCTCCCGCGAGATCTCGTTCATCGGCAACCTCGTCGGCACCTACGCCGACCTCGACGAGCTGATGACGCTGACCGCCCAGGGCAAGGTTCGCCTGCACACGAGCACTTATCCGCTCGACGCGGTCAACGACGCGATGGCCGACCTCGACGGAGGGCGGCTGCAGGGACGCGGCATCCTCGTGCCGGCGTCGGCCGCCTAGGAACGAAGCCGACCTACGCGTCGGGAGCGCCGAGGCTTGCCGAGATCTCCTCGATCGCCGCGCGCTCCGCGTCGCTGACCTGTTGGCCTCCCTCCCTGTGGGCCTTCGCAACCTTGTCTGCCAGGTTGAGAACGAAGCGCCTGTAGTCCTCGACCTCCTCCGGGGTCGCCTTTCGCCGGAGCACTTCGACCGCATCGCGCAAGTGCTGCAGCCCGCCCTGCTGGAGCTCCTCGACCGAGTGGTAGCGCGTGTGGTCGCGCTCCGGCTTCGCTGCGACGATCTCGTCCAGCAGCTCGCTGTCACCGTGCTGTTGTCGCGCCTCGACGTAGGCCCTCCCGATCGCAAACGACTCGCGGAAGGTGCCGCCGCGTTGGGCGGTGACGACGATCATGCCTGCGCTCGGTGGCCCCTCGAGGATCAGCTCCCACTCGTCCTGCGTGAAGTCGGCCTTGCCCGTCATCGGCTGTCTCCTTTCACTTGCTCCTCACCGGCGGAATTCCGCGCGAGGTCAGCCAGTTCGTGACGTAGTCGATCCATGACGGCAGCGACTTGTGAACCATGAACAAGTGCGCGGTGTTGGGCACGATCCACTGGGTCACGTCGCAGCCGCAGTGGTCCTTGTAGTACTGGTAGTCGGTATTCGCGACTGACGGCGGGTCGGTGCTGTCGTGGTCACCGGAGGTGAGCAACACTGGGATCGCGGGCCCGATCTGGTCGATGTAAAAGTCGTTCTCGGCGTACTTCTCTCCGAGATCGGCGATCTCTCCCCAGGGCGAGAGCAGGAAGGGCGGCGCGCACGCGATGTCGACCACGTACTGCACGACGCCTGGCGGATACGTGTTGAAGTCCTCGCAGTTCTGAGTCGTCTGGAAGAACTGAAAGTAGTCAGGGTGGTCGGGGCTGGTGGTGAAGCCGCCTCCCTGGGAGCTGCCGAGCGGCGAGTTCGGCGGCGAGATCGAGCCGGAGATGTCGGTCTGGACCATGGCCGCAACATCGTGGTACTTGCCCGGATATCCGGCGACGATCCACCCGCCGGCGCTATGGCCGATGATGACGACTCGGTCGTTGTGAACCGTGCTCGGCTGCTGCGCCCCGGAGCAGTCGGTGCCGCTCGTTGTTGTGTAGGCGCCGCTCTTGACCTCGCCGACGACGTCGTGCAACTCGTCCCGGTGCGCCGAGGTCGTCAGCGTGTAGCCGCCGCCCGGATGGTCGTAATAGCTGCTCGCGGCGTAGCCGAGGCGGTCGTATGAGTAGACGACGTAGCCCTTCGCGGCCAGAGCGCGCGCGACCGACCAGGTCGGCGAGAAGTCCCAGTTCTCAGTCGACGAGGCGATCCCGTGCACCAGCACGATCGCCGGCGTCTGCGGGCTCAGTCCCCCGTCCGTGAACCGCTGGCCGTACAAGGTGCTCTGCCCGAGCTCCGGATTCGTGACCGTGAAGCAGACCGACTGAACGGTCATGTACTTGTCGAAATGCATCTGCGGGCTGCTCGCGGCTCCGGCCCGCTGTGCGCCTGCCTGAAGAGCGGCGAAGACAGCAAGAACGAATGCTGCGATCAGCGCGACGTAGCGCGAGGTGAACATTTCTGTTGCTCCTTTCATCGGGCGATGCGCCGCGGGCGCAGTCCTTCGTTTTGCGTCAAGTGAGTTGCGGCCAAAGACTTGACATGCCCGCGCCCGCGGATTGCGTAACCCGGCGAACGGTCGCCGTAGAACTGCGGCTAGGAGACTCGGCGCGCCTCGCGCCAGAGCGAGCCCGCGAGGAGGAGACCGATCGCAAGGGGAAGCAGCCACCACGCGTTGACGTCCTCGTGGGTGAGCAGGGACGTCAGCCCGAGCGCAACTGCGAGCCCCGCTGCGACGCGCCAGTCGTCGCCGACGACGAAGTTCCACCAGAAGAGAGCGAAGGACCGGATGTAGCTCACGCCGGGGCCTCCATCGGCGCAACGGCGAGCCGCCGGCGGCGGAGCACACGCACGAACATGAACGAGGCTGCGCCAAGGAACGCGAGCACGCCGAGCAGCGAGAGCTCGTCCCCGGGCCAGTCGACACCGGCGCCCTCGGCACCCCAGAAGCAGCCGAAGGTCGTCAGCAGCAGGCCGACGACGAACTTGATCGTGTTCTCGGGAACGCGCTCGAGCGGACCGCGCGCCAAGACGCCGGCGCCGATCACGAGCACGAACGCGGCGGCCGCGCCGGCCGAGGCAAGTCCAATCCGGCCCTGGGCGCTTCCGAACGAGATCACGATGAAGACGACCTCGAGCCCTTCGAGCAGGACGCCCTTGAAGGCGACGGTGAACGAGTACCAGTCGAGCCCGGCCCTCTCCTCACGGCGGGCCGCCGCGGCCTGCTCGCGCTGCCGCCGGAAGGCCGCGTCCTCGTCCTTGTGCGACACGAATCCGCTCGAGCGGAGGATCGCCTTTCGCAGCCACTGCAGCCCGAAGGCAAGGAGGAGCGCGCCGACCACCAGCCGCAGCGTCCCGATCGGCACGACGCGCAGTGCAGGCCCGAGCGCGGCGACGAGCGTCGCGAGCACGACCGTCGCGGCCCCGACGCCGATCAGCGTCGAACGCCAGCCGCGGACGATGCCGACGCCGAGAACGATCGTCAGCGCCTCGACCATCTCGACGGCACTGGCGAGGAAGGCGCCGACGATCAGGAGGACGGTGCTGGTGCTCACGCAGCCCATCGTGACTGTTCAGATAGGCGTCTGCTGGACGACCGCAGCGCGACGGTTCATCATCGCCGGATGAGCACGCCGCAGAGTGGAATCTTCGCCCTTGGCACTTCGTCGCACGCCTACCTCGAGTTCGACGCTCGGAACCCTGACGCCCCGCAATAGCTGGTGGGCACGGTCGCCGCGCTGCGCGAGCCGCGAACGACGATGGGCGGCGTCAACCTCGTTGTGGGCTTCCGCCCCGAGCTCTGGAGCCGCATCGTCCCCGAGGAAACCCCCGTCGGGCTCACGGGCTTCAACCGCGACCTGGTCGGTCCCGACGGCTACACGATGCCAGCGACCCAGCACGACGTCGTGCTCTGGCTCTCCGGCAGCGCATACGACGTCGTCTTCGACATGGCCCGCGAAGCGATCGCCGCGCTCGAGGCATCCGGATCGGTGGCGGAAGAGTCATCCAGCTGGCCCTACCGTCATGACCGGGACCTGACCGGCTTCATCGACGGAACCGAGAACCCGAGCCTGATCGAAGCGCCGGAGTTCGCCCTGATACCCGAGGGAGCTCCCGGCGCGGGCGGCACGATCCTGCTTGTGCAGAAATGGAGCCACGACGCGAGCGCGTGGGAGGCGCTGCCTGTCGCCCGCCAGGAGCAGGTGATCGGGCGCTCGAAGGACGAGAGCGTCGAACTCGACGCCAAGCCGGCCGAGTCCCACGTCGCCCGCACCGATCAGGACGAGTTCGGGAAGATCTTCCGCCGCAACATGCCCTACGGCACCGTGACCGACCACGGGACGATGTTCGTCGGCTTCTCCGCCCAGCAGCGGCCGCTGACTGCGATGCTCGAGAACATGGCCGGGCTGACCGACGGCATTCGAGACGAGCTGACCGTCTACACGACGCCCGTGACCGGCGCGTACTACTTCGTCCCCTCGACGCAGAGCCTACGCCGCTGGGGCGCCATCTAGCTCCAGTCCTCCGGCCGGCTCCCGACTTCCGAGACCGGGTTCGGTCAGACCTGGCGCTTCAGACCCGGTGTCCGACACCTGGTTGTAGCGGCCGCGGAGCCTAAAGCCCTGGCTCCCCGGCTTC
>Ga0066671_10000494_pt1 | contig 12349 bp, 11 predicted proteins | sample GraSoiAngelo_120_FD_62294 | JGI IMG/M metagenome (GOLD analysis project Ga0066671, IMG submission 62294) | Grasslands soil microbial communities from the Angelo Coastal Reserve, California, USA - 14_0919_09_20cm | ecosystem: Environmental > Terrestrial > Soil > Grasslands | place: USA...
GTCGTCGCGCGGGGTTAGGCCCGCCGCAGGGCCGCAACAGCGGCGATGAGGTCTCCGCCCGGATCGACGAAGTCGCTCCTTCGCGCCGCCGCGCGTTCGCCGGCGAGGACGTGCGCACGCAATCGTTCTTCGGGCAGGAGTGGATCGGCGAGGTTGGCGGGGTCGTGGTCGATCCCGTACGCCTCTTTGATGCGCCTGCGCGTCTCCGCCCACCGCACGATCGCGTCGCGGTCGGGCTCGCTCAGAGCGGCGTACGCCTCGAGGTCGTTGAGCGCGTCACGATAGGGGAGGAGTCGCCGGCGCTCCGTACCGCGCGGATGCTCGCGTGCGAGCGCGACCTCTTTCGTACCGATCATCGAAACCATCGTACGGACCGGGATCAGGACGGCGCGTAGCCCGGTTGGGTGACATGATGCGCCGCAATCGGCTGTTACCGTGGGTCTGTGACAGTCGCGGCGGCCGGCATCTACCTCGCGTTCGACGGAGGACCCGACGGGTCGAAGGCCGACGATGCCGGGATCGGTCCGTACGACGAGATCGTCCTCCGCGGCGCACGCGCCGTCGGAGAGCGAGCGGGTCTCGGCAAGGTCATCGCGCTCCGGAGCTCGGCGGGAAGCTGGCGCGACGCCGAGTCCTCCTCGAGCGAGTCGGATCAAAAGGGGGCCATCGGGCGCGGCGACCTGCGTCTCAGTGCGGGAAGCGACAAAGTCCTCGTCCGCTTCTCCGACGACGAGGTCGCTGGTCAGGTGGCCGTTCCGGACCTCGGGCCGTTCGCTCGGGTCCTTGTCGGCACGCATGAGGTACGCGGGGATGAGCAGACCCTCGCCGTTCGCGTCTCGCGAATCTCGCCGTGGCAGCTCACGGACAGAGCCGGAGCCCCCTTCCAAGGCGCGATCAGAGAGGCCCTCGTTTTCGTGGCGACGGGCCATCCGGTGCCGGGCCATCCACGACAGGTTGCGATGACCAGCGAGCCTCTGCGCTCGCGGCCTGAACCGTCGGCGGCGGATGCCCCGAAAGTGCCAACAAGTTTTGCGCCCGATGATGACGCCCCGCCTTCCGTCTGGGTCGAGCGCGAGCGGCGCGCGCCGAATATCTACATCTCGCGTCCCGACCCGAAGCGCTAGGCGCTCTCGGACGGGCTGACCGTTCGCGCGGCTGCGATGTAGAGGACGATCGCCGCAGCACCGATCGCGAACACGGGCGAAAAATAGGCCACGACCTCCAACGGGCCGATGAAGTTCGTGCCCCGCGCCTGGGCCACCTGACTCACGAAAAGCGGCAGGGATAGGAGCGCGAACTCGGCGGCGATCACCAGCACGACGATCGCGAGCGTCCGCCACGTTCGCGTCGCGCGGCGAACGACCGTATATCCAACGGCGACACCCGCGGCGATTGCGAGCGCCAGAACAGAGACTGGCCACATGGGCGACCCAACGGTGGCGGGTCCAAGGATCAGATTGAGGACCCCGCCGCCGAAGGTTTCAATGAGCGTGAAGATCCCGGCCGCCTCCAGGGTTGGATTCCGATCGCCCGGGCCAGTGCGCAGCCACCGCACCAGCGCGATCGCGACCGCCACCCCAAAGAGCTGCGGCCAGAGCGCGATCACGTAGCCCCCGACTGAACACAGCTGCCCCCCGAGGGCTGCAAAGCCGCCGAGCTCGCCACAGAAGCGGAGCTGACCCGTGAGACCGAGAAGCCTCTCGAGAACCAGGACTCCCACGTAACCAGCCACGGCGGTCCGCCCTCCGCCAACCCACGCGACTGCGAGCGCTGCGGCCGTCCCCGCGAGGCCCGCGAGCTCGAACGGGGTGGGAAGCGGCGTCTCACGGTTGGTCAAACGAATCAATAGCGAGACCAGGATCGTGACGACCGCCGACGCGAAGAACCCTGCGCCGAACGCCGCCGGCACCGACCAAAAGGGTGAGGCACGCGCGATATGTGGATGCGGTATGGCACGCGCGAGCGTGATGACTTCGGGGAATTCACGACGCAGTCCGTCGAGCATCGGCGCCCCTATTCTGGCTCCATGGCAATGGAGACCGGTAACGAGCGCGACGTCCTGGTCCTCGCCAAGACGATCTCGGCAAACGAGTTTCCCGTCGAGCGATCGGGCGTCATCGCGCAGGACCGGGCCAGTGGCGCGCTCCTGCGCCTCGCGCCGTTTCCCTGGAAGGGCGCCGACACCGACCCGCCGGTCCAGCGCTGGGCGTGGCTTCAGCTCGGCGCGTCGCGTGACGAGCGCGATCCGCGGCCGGAGACCTACATCGTGCAAGGAGAGATCCTTCCGACGGGCTATGTCGAGGCGAAGGACGGATGGCGTTTGCGATGGCCGTTCGTGCGGCCGCATCTGCTCGGGTCGGTAAAGGCACTCGTCGAGCTATCCCGGGCGCGCGCGACAACCATGGGGTTCGTTCGGCCCCAGCCCGACATCGACATCATTCAGCTTCCGCTCCGTCTGCGGTTCCGCTGCGCGAGCGACGAGTGCGACGCGACGCACGAGCTGCCGGTGCTGGACTGGGAGCTGCACTCCCTGGCGCAGGCGACACGTTCGAAGTACGGCCCCGCGTGGGCGACGAAGTTCCGCGAGACATGGGGCGCGGGTCTATCGGAGCGGTACGACGTGCATCTTTTGCTCTCGGCCTACGCGCAGGCCCCGACCAAGCTCTACGTCGCCGGGCTTTTCTATCCGCCGAGGGTTGCTGAGGACGCGCACGAGCACGTACATCACGTCGAGCATCGCCGCCACCAGAGCTGATCAGACCTTGCCGACGAGCTCCTTGGGTGTGTCGTGGCGGTCGAGGCCGAGCTCCCCGGGCTTGCCCGCGTACCCGTGCGGAAAGATCCGCAGCAGCAGATATGTCCCCGTCGTCGGATCGTCAGAGCGCTCGACGACGAGCGATGGTCCCCAGCGCGAGTCGAAGCGCTCGCCGACGTCGGGCTTCGTCTTCGCGAAGTCAAAGCCCTCCTTGTCCCACTGAAGCACGGCGTAGCTCCGAACGACGCGCTCCTCGTCGCCGCCCTCGTCGGGACGCCAGCGGTGTTCGGCCGGATGCTCGCGCTGGCAGACGGCCGGGGAGCCGGAGTGGAGCAGGACCCACTTGTAGACGTCAGCATCCTTCGACTGTGCGCCCTGGGGATACGCTTCCCGGTGCAGCTTCTCGCCGACGGTGCAGAGGTAGTAAAAAAGCATGTGGGGAGCAGGATAGCCAGAGATGGAGCCGCGCACGATCACGGTGGAGGGTCTCCGGACGCGCGTCCTTGTCGAGGACGGCGGTACGGATCGCGAGCCGATCGTTCTCGTACACGGAGTTGGCGGCTGGGCCGAGAACTGGCGACCCGTCATGCCTGCCCTCGCCTCGACGGGACGTCAGGTCATCGCGCTCGATCTTCCGGGCTTCGGACAGAGCGAGGCGCCCCGGCGTGTCCGCTACTTCGGACCAGAGGAGGCGTTCTATCCACGGTTCGTCATCGCCGCGATGGATGTTCTTGGGATCGAGCGCGCGCACATCGCGGGGAACTCGATGGGTGGCGCGATCGCCTACATGACTGCGGTGACCGCGCCGATGAGGACGCGCTCGATCGTCCTCGTAGCCCCGGGCGGTCTCGGACGCGATGTCGCCTTCTTCCTGCGAGCATGCTCGCTCCCCGGATTCGGTCTGGTCGCACGGCTTCCCCGACCGCGCCGCGCCGCGCGCGACGTTCTGCGCACGTGCTTCTACGACGCGGGGCGCATCACACCCGAGCTCTACGAAGAGGCTGAGCGCTACGGCAACAGCTCGTTCCCCGAATTCGTCCGAGCGCTCTCGGCGGGGGTCGGCATTCGCGGCGTGCGGCGCTCGCTGCGCGATGCGTGGGTGGCCCGTTCCGCGCTCTACACCGGTCCGGCTCTCGTGGTGTGGGGACGTGAGGATTTCGTGCTCCCGCTTCGGCACCTTGGCGACGTGCACGCCACGCTGCGTCAGGCGCAGATCGCATTGATCGATCGCTGCGGTCACATGCCCCAGGCAGAGCGCCCCGACGAGTTCCTCGCCGCGACGCTTCCATTCCTCGACCGCGCGGAGCAAGCCGCGGCGGCCTAGTGGCCCGGAACTGGCAACATTGAAGGTGGATGAAGACGGGCACTCGCCCCGATATCGCGGTAACCACTCCTAAAGCGAAGCTCCGCCTTAGCGCTCAGGACGTCCTTTCTGACTATCGGCTCGCGGTCCGCAGCCGGGCGGCCAGCGAGCTCTCGAGGCGCGAGGTCCTGGTGGGGAACGCGCCCTTTGGCATCTCCGGGGAGGGCAAAGAGGTCGCCCAGCTCGGCATGGCGCGCGCGTTCCGGCCGGGCGATTGGCGGTCGGGCTACTACCGGGACCAGACCTTCATGTTCGCCGTCGGCTTGGCGGATCTCTCTCAGTACTTCGCGCAGCTCTACGCGGACCCGGACGTCGTGCGCGACCCGAACTCGGCAGGGCGCCAGATGCTCAGCCACTTCGCGACGCGCACGCTCGACGAACGAGGGCGGTGGAAGGATCTGCTCACCGCCGGGCAGTCCGCGTCCGAGCTTTCCCCGGTCGGCGCGCAGATGCCTCGCTCGGTCGGGCTGGCCTGGGCGTCGCGGCTGTACCGCGAATCGCCGGCCGCACGTGCGGTCGCTCGCGGCTTCTCGCGCGGCGGCGAGGAGGTCTGCTTCGCCACGATCGGGAACGCCGGCACGAGCGAGGGGGTCTTCTGGGAGAGCCTGAACGCCGCGGGCGTCCTGCAGGTCCCGCTGGTCATCTCGGTCTGGGACGACGGCTACGGGATTTCGGTGCCGAACGAGTTCCAGACAACGAAGGGCTCGATCTCGGCGGTGCTCGAAGGGTTCCGCCGGGAGGACGGCGGGACGGGCGTCGATCTCTACACCGTGAAAGGCCACGATTACATCGCGTGCTGTGACGTTTACCAGCTCGCGGCCGATCGCGCCCGCCGCGAGCACATCCCAGCGGTCATCCATGTGACCGAGATGACCCAACCGCAGGGGCATTCGACGAGCGGCTCGCACGAGCGCTACAAGTCGAAGGAGCGTCTCCGCTTCGAGATCGAGTTCGATCCGATCCGGCGCATGCGCGAGTGGATCGTTCGCGAGGAGATCGCGGATGTGGCGACGCTCGACGAGCTGGAGCGCGAGCTGCGCACCGAGGTGGAGCGAACCCGCGAAGAAGCCTGGGACGCGTACCAAGCACCGATCCGCGCTGAGCGCGAACAAGCCCTGGCGATCGTCGAGGCCGTCGCCGCGGACGGTCACGCCGACCTCGATGCCGTCCTTGAAGAGCTGCGGTCCGCTGAGCCGCCGAGCCGACGTCTCATCGCGTCGACGGCGCGCCGCGCTCTCGTCGCACTTCGCGGGCGTGAGGGATCCGCTCGCGATGAGCTCGCCGCCTTCGTCGAGTCATACGCGAAACAGAACGACGAGCTCTTCAACTCGCACCTGTACAGCAGATCCGCGGAATCTCCGCTCCGGATCGGCGCGGTCGCGCCGGTCTACCCCGGTGATGCCGATGCGGTGGACGGCAGGATGGTCCTCTTGCGCTGCTTCGACGCGAATCTCGCGCGCGATCCGCGCATCCTCATCCTCGGCGAAGATGTCGGCAAGCTCGGCGACGTGAACCTCGTATTCGAAGGTCTGCAGGCGAAGCACGGCGAGCAGCGCGTCATCGACACCGGCATCCGCGAGGCGACCATCCTCGGGCAGGGGATCGGCGCGGCTCTGCGGGGCCTCCGGCCGGTCGTCGACATCCAATACGTCGACTACCTCCTCTACGCGCTCGAGCTCGCATCCGATGACCTCGCGACCCTGCATTGGCGCACCCGCGGCGGACAGAAGGCGCCCGTTCTCATCCGAACGAAAGGTCACCGCTTGCAGGGCATCTGGCACACGGGATCGCCGATGGCCACGATCATCTCGTCGCTGCGCGGGCTCCACGTCGCCGTCCCTCGCGATATGACCCGCGCGGCCGGCCTCTACAACACGCTCTTGCGAGGCGACGACCCGGCCCTCCTCATCGAAGTGCTCTCCGGTTACCGTCTCAAGGAACGCCTCCCGGACAACGTGGGCGAGTTCACGATCCCGCTCGGCGTCACCGAAACGATCCGCAGAGGCTCTGACGTGACGCTCGTGACGTACGGGGCGCTGTGCCGCATCGCGATGGAAGCCACCGCCGATCTCGCGAATGTCGGCATCGAGACGGAGGTCGTCGACGTACAGACGCTTCTGCCGTTCGATCGCGATCATTCGATCGCCGAGTCGGTCGAGAAGACGGGGGCCCTGCTCGTCGTCGACGAGGACGTGCCGGGCGGTGCGTCCGCGTACATCGTGCGCGAGGTCGTCGAGACACAGGGCGCGATCGATCACCTGGACGTCGGACCGCGCACGCTCACGGCGGCCCCGAACCGTGTGGCCGTCGGGAATGACGGAGACTATTTCTCGAAGCCGAATCGCGAGGACATCTTCGAGGCCGTCTACGCGATCATGCGCGAGCGCCGACCCGACGATTTTCCGCCGATCAGGCCGGAGCGGCGCTCGTGATCAAGACGAACGTCCAGGCGGTGCACGACACGCTCCAGAGCGAGTTCCGGCGTGACGATCGGCTGATCCTGCTGGGCGAGGACGTCGGCGTCAGAGGTGGCGTGTTCCGGGTATCGGACGGTTTTATCGAGGAGTTCGGGGCCGATCGGATCATCGACACGCCGGTCGCGGAATCGAGCATCGTCGGCGTCGCCATCGGCGCCGCCCTCGGTGGCCTCGTACCGATCGCCGAGATGCAGTTCGCGGATTTCAGCGCGCCGGCCTTCGAGCAGATCGTCGACGAGGCCGCGCGCATGCGCTATCGGTCCAATGGCGCGTGGGGCGTTCCGATGGTGATCCGCATGCCCTGGGGCGGTGCGATCCACGGGGCGCTCTACCACTCGCAATCGGTCGAGGCCTTCTATGCACACGTGCCTGGACTCAAGGTCGTCGTCCCATCGACTCCCTACGACATCACGGGCATGCTCCGCAGCGCGATCCGCGATCCAGATCCGGTGATCTTCCTCGAGCACAAGGCGACGTACCGGTCAGTGAAGGGCGAGGTCCCCGACGGCGACTACACCGTGCCGCTGGGCCCGGCGCACGTGAAGCGCGAAGGTACCGACATCACGGTCTTTGCCTACGGCTTGATGCTCCATCACTCCCTCGCGGCGGCCGAAGCCCTCGCCGCCGACGGTGTATCGGTGAACGTCGTGGACCTCCGCAGTCTCCGGCCCCTCGATGTGGCGACGATCCTTCGGGAAGCGCGGAAGACCGGAAAATGTTTGGTCGTCTATGAGGACAACCGCTTGTTCGGCGCGGGGGCCGAGATCGCCGCTCTCATCGCCGAGGAGGCGTTCAGCGATCTGGACGCTCCAGTGATGCGCGTCGGCGGGCCAGAGGTGCCCGCGATGCCTTACAACAAACCACAGGAAGATTGGTTCATGCCCGATCCGGCGAAGATCGCGGCCAAGATGCGCGAGCTGGCCGCGTACTAGTAGGGGAATGTCATGGCTTTTGAGCTGAAGATGCCCAAGCTCGGCGAGTCCGTCACCGAAGGCACGATCGGGAAATGGCTGAAGCAGCCTGGGGACAAAGTGAACAAGTACGACCTGCTCGTCGAGGTCCAGACCGACAAGGTCAACACCGAGATCCCGTCGCCCGTCGCGGGGACGCTCAAGGAAGTCAAGGTCGAAGAAGGCCAGACTGTCCCGATCGGGACGCTCCTCGCCGTCTTCGAGACCGCCGATGGAGAAGCGGCGGCCCAGCCATCTGCAGCGCCGGCGGCGCAGCCGCAGGCCGCGACTCAGCCGCAGCCGTCAGCGCCTCAACCGCAGCCGTCAGCGGCTCAACCGCCGAAACCCTCTCAACCCGGCGGAGCCCAGGCCCCGACGGGCCCGGGCGCCCCCGCCGGGCGGGGGCCCTCGGCGGTTGAGCCGCCTCGTCAGCCGCAAGCTCCATCTGCCCAGCGCGCCGCGCCTCCGCCACCTCAAAGTGCGTCCCCCGCTTCCCAATCCTCGGCGGCGGCGACCGCAACGGCGGAGCGTCCCGATCTCTCCGATGTGAGAGCCACGCCCGCGGTGAGAAAGCTCGCGGGCGAGAACGGCATCGATATCTCGCAGATCGAAGGCACCGGTCTCGCCGGGCGGGTATCGCGCAAGGATGTCGAGGACTTCATCGCGCAACGCCAGTCGTCACAGCAGCAGGCCGCGGCGCGTGTCGTTCCGGCACAACCGCAAGCGCCGTCGCAAACGGCCCCCGCGCGCCAGGCACCGGTCCCCTCGCTCGCGGGAGACGAGCTTGTCCCGCTCTCGCAGATGCGTCGCGCGATCGCGAACAACATGGTCCAGGCCTGGAGCGCGCCGCATGCGCACGCCGTGATGGAAGTCGACATGACCGATCTGATGCGCTACCGCGATCGCGTCAAGCACGAGTTCCAGGAGCGCGAGGGCTTCGACCTCTCGCCCGCGGCGTTCATCGCGAAAGCGGTGGTCGAGGCGCTACGCACGGTGCCGTCGGTCAACTCGAGCTGGACGGACCAGGGACTCATTCGCCACCGCGAGCTGAATCTGGGCTACGCCGTCGCGCTCGGTGAGGACGGCCTCATCGTCCCGGTCATCAAGGATGCCGACGGCAAGAGCCTCGCGGGTCTGATGCGGTCCATCCGTGACGTCGTCGATCGCGCGAAGGCTCGGCGCCTCACGCTCGACGATCTGTCGGGTGGCACCTTCACCCTGAACAACACCGGTCCGCTGGGGACGACCGTCTCGAGCCCGATCGTGCCCCCCGGCCAGGCCGCGATCCTATCGTCGGAGTCGATACGCAAGCGGCTTGTCGTGACCGACGATGACGCGATCGCCATTCGCCAGATGATGAATATCGTGATCGGGTTCGATCACCGCGTCGTCGACGGGTCGACCGCGGCGCGCTTCCTTGCCGCGGTGCGCGACTGGCTCCAGACCGTCGGCACGTCGGTGCCGGTCTATTGATGAGATGAGACGAGCGACGAGCGGCTTTGCCGGAAGGAGCGAGACCGTCAGCCCTGAGCGTGTCTCCCCGGTCGCTTCGCGCTCCGCTACGCGTCCAGGGGCCCCCGCCCCCTGGGCCCCTGCCCCTGAGCCGGGAGATTGAGCTGATGGCCGAGCTCGCGCCGATCAAATTAGAAATGCCCGGCGAGGTCGAGCGCCCGCGCTCGCGAGGGCGGAGCGCCGCGAACACTCTGGTTCCGATCGACCGGGCGCGGCCCGATTGGCTCAAGGTCCGCCTCCCGATGGGACCCGAGTACGAGAACCTGCGCCGGCTCATGCGATCGAAGTCGCTTCACACGGTGTGCGAGGAGGCTCACTGCCCGAACATGGCGGAGTGCTGGGGCGCGGGGACCGCGACGTTCATGATCCTTGGCGATACGTGTACTCGGTCGTGCGGCTTTTGCGCCGTCAAGACCGGGCGTCCAGGGATCGTCGACCTCGACGAGCCGGCGCGGGTGGGCGCGGCGGTCGCGCAGATGGCACTCGGTCACGCCGTGGTCACGAGCGTGAACCGCGACGAGCTGCCCGACGGCGGCGCATCGCTCTTCGTGGCGACCATCCGGGAGATCCGCGCTCAGTCTCCGGGGACGACGGTCGAGGTCCTCATCCCGGATTTCACGGGTGACCCCGCCGCCCTCGACGCGGTGCTCGCGGAACGGCCGGAGATCCTGAACCACAATGTCGAGACGGTCGAGCGCCTCTACTCGCGCGTGCGACCCCAGGCGCGCTATCCGCGTTCGCTCGCGGTGCTGCGCCGTACCAAGGAGCGCGCCCCGGAGCTGGTCTGCAAGAGCGGGATCATGGTGGGCCTCGGGGAAGCGCATGACGAGGTGGTCGCGACGATGCGCGACATCGCCGCGCAAGGGACCGACGTGTTGACCATCGGCCAGTACCTCCGTCCGTCGCCGACGCATCTACCGATCGAGCGCTATTGGACTCCCGCGGAGTTCGCGGCCCTTCACGACGAGGGGATGACGATGGGCTTCCGTCATGTCGAGTCGGGACCGCTCGTCCGCTCGTCGTATCACGCGGAGCGACACGTCGGCCTTGGGTAGATCGCTGCACGTCAGCTGGCTTGGACGTGTCCCCTACGTGGACGCGTGGCGACTGCAGGAGGCGGTGGCGACGCGCGTGCGCAACGCCGGCGCGGAGCGACTTTTGCTCCTGGAGCATGATCCCGTGTACACGATCGGCCGGCGCGGGACGACCGATCACCTTCTTGTCGGGCCCGACGTCCTGCGCGCGGCGGGCGCGTCGGTCTACCGCGTCGATCGCGGCGGCGACATCACGTACCACGGCCCGGGTCAGCTCGTCGGTTATCCCATCACCACGCTCGTGGACGGGGCCGATCTGGTCGCGTACGTCCGCGCGATCGAAGACGCCTTGCGCGACGCACTCCGAAGCTACGGCGTTGCCTCCCGCACCGAGCGAGGCAAGACCGGGGTGTGGGTCGATCTGCCAAACGGCCGGCCTGCGAAGATCGGTGCCATCGGCGTACGCGTGTCGCGCGGCGTGACCACGCACGGCTTCGCGCTCAACGTCTCGACCGACCTCGCCGCTTTCGAGCGGGTCCTCCCCTGCGGGTTCCAGCACGAGGTCGCCTCCCTCGAACGCCTCGGCGTGTCAGCGGACGTTTCGGAGGTGGGGGAGCGGTGCGGTCGTGCGCTCGCCGACCGGCTCGGATGTGCTCTCGTCATCGACACGTCGGTCGAACCGCCACGTGATGCGGAAATCCCCATCGACGCGCCGGTTCGCGCGGCGCTCGACCTTCTCGCGGAGCCGGTGCCTGCCTAATTCCGCGCGTTGCGGATGAGCGCTCATGCGTTTGCAGTAGTCGGCTGCCATGCGGCCGTATGGTCCTGGGACGGCACCCACCCGGACGGGTGACCGAACGCGCTATGGAGACACGCAGAACTCGACATAACGTTGGGCCTACGGTGGGAATGAAATTTAGCAAACCGGCGATCACGAGGACCCTCGGTGACGAGCCGATGGTCACCCTCGACGCGTTGGCGCTCACGCAGCGCATCGGGAGCATCTCGCACGCCGAAAAGCCGGTGACCTCACCGATCTACCAGTCACTCGCGGAACGCCAGCAGCCGTACGAGGCGAAGTGGCGGAGGGCACTCAGGCCTCGCTAGCTGACGCGCTCGCCGCGGTGGTAGACGCGCCACACGCGCCAGAGCACCGCCGGATCCGAGAGCGGATCTCCGTGCACGAGGACAACGTCCGCCGGGCCACCCTCCCGAATCGTTCCGGCGTCCTTGATCCCGAGGAGCTCGCCTCCGATCCACGTCGCTGACGCGAGCGCTTCATGGGGCTCGAGCCCGGCGCGCACCAGCATCTGGACCTCCCACGCGAGATGACCCGGCCGGACCGAGCCGCCGCCGAAGTCGCTGCCCGTCGCGATGCGCACGCCGGCTTTCTTCGCGGCGCGTACCGCGCCGAACGCCTGGTCGAGAAGGGCGACACTCGCCGCCTTGGTGTCGGCGAATCGACCGCCATCGGTCGCGGCGAAGCCGATGAAGCTATCGAGCACGCTGAGTGTCGGCACGAACGTCGTGTGCCCGGCCATCTTCGCCGCCGTGGCGGCGTCGACGCCGAATCCGTGCTCGATCGAGTCGACGCCCGCCTCTACTGCGACCGCGGCGCCTTTCCCCTGCGCGTGCGCGGTGATCCGCTTCCCGCGTTCGTGGACCGCGCCGACCGTCGGCTTGAGCTCGTCGGCGGTGAATGTGACCTCGTCGCCGGTGCGACCGGTGTCGACCGCGATCTTTACCAGATCGGCGCCCGCCTCCATCTCGGCGATGGCCGCTCGCCGCAGCTCGTCCGCTGAATCGACGAAGACGACGAACGGCGGGAACTTGTCGCGTCGCGCGAGCCACGTCCCGGCCGCCACGATCGTCGGGGCATTGGTCTGCCCGCGGTGGGTGTCGCGGATGCGGATGTTGAGACGGTGCGGCGCACCGACGTCGCGTGCGCTCAGGATCCCCATGCGCACCAGGTCGTGTGCCGCTTCCGCTCCTCGAGCGATGAGGTCGGCCTCGGGATCGTCGAACCGCGCTATCCAGTTCGCTCCGCCGAGCCCCGTGAAGTGCGCGTGACAGTCGACGAGGCCCGGGACGATGGTCGCTCCGGACGCATCGACGATCTCGGCGCCGCCCGGATCGGGGGCGCCGCCATCGGGACCGAGGTACGAGACGCGGCCGTCGCGCATGAGAATGGAGATACCGCGGCGGAGCGCCGGCGAACGACCGTCGGCAAGTGCCGCGCCGCGAAGGAGGGTCGCCGT
>Ga0066671_10000496_pt1 | contig 12314 bp, 10 predicted proteins | sample GraSoiAngelo_120_FD_62294 | JGI IMG/M metagenome (GOLD analysis project Ga0066671, IMG submission 62294) | Grasslands soil microbial communities from the Angelo Coastal Reserve, California, USA - 14_0919_09_20cm | ecosystem: Environmental > Terrestrial > Soil > Grasslands | place: USA...
GATGTTCGCCTGCCGCCCGAGCGCGACCACCGAATCCCCCAGCCGGCCCGCGGGCAGGTTCAGCCGCTGCCGCTCGCCCGCCTCCGCCGGGGAAGCGAGCGCGACCAGGGCCGCTGCGGCGATCAGCTTTTCAGGTCCCCGCACCGGCCCTCGTCGTCAGCAGCCAGCCGCCGTTGGAGCGGACCAGCGCGAGGCCGAGCAGAGCGGAGGCGCGCTCCAGCACGTCGCCCGGCGGCCCTTCCAGCACGATCACGCCGCTGAACGGCCTGCGCGCCACTTCATCCGCCGCGGCGACTTCGACACCGAGGTTGCGCGACAGGTCGGCCGCCACCCGCGACACCGTCGCCGCCGAATAGACCAGCCGCCCCTCGCGCCAGACGCCGATCGATTCCCGGTCCAGCTTGCCGATCCACAGCGGCTCCATCGGCATCGCCTTCAGCACCATGCCCGGATCGAGCCGCGCCGACTCGCGCCCCGGATTGTAGAGCAAGGCTCCTTCCGACACCGAGACTTCGAGCAGCTTTTCGCCCTTCACCACGTTGAATTCGGTGCCGAGGTCGCGAAGCACCGCGCCCCCCGCATCGACCTCGAACGGCGCAGCCTCGTCATGGACGATGTGGAACAGCGCCTCGCCGCGCTCGAGGCTCGCGAAGCGCGGCCGGTCCTTGTCGAGCAGCAGCCGGGTTCCGCCGTTGAGCTCAATCCGGCTGCCGTCGGCCAGTGCCACGCTCTGCCGCTGCCCCGGCCCCGTCTCCACCGCATAAGGGCTGCTCCCTGTGGACATCAGGCCCCAGCCGGCCACGGCGACCAGACTCGCCGCGATCGCCCAGCCGGCGAAAGCGCGGCGGCCGAAGCGGTGCTCCCTGGGCGCGGCGACCGGCACGGCGGCTTCAGGCGCGGGGAGTTCGAGCCGGAGCCCCTCCGCCGCAATGTCGGCGGTCTCGGCTTCGTCATAAGCGGCGAGATGGGCGGGATCGACTTCCAGCCAGGCGGTGAACGCCTCCCAATCCTCGGCCGACGCGTCGCGCAGCCGGATCACCCAGCCGATCGCCTCGTCCCGCGCCTTACCGTTGATCACCATGTCGCGCATCTCGCCGAGTAGACGCCGCCGCGAAGCTCAACCCGCATCGAGACGCCTCCTCAATTCGATCAGCGCCCGATAGGCGCGCTGGAGGTGCTTCTCGACCGCGCTGAGGCTGATCCCAAGCTCGTCGGCGATCTGCTTCTGGCTCGCCCCTTCCAGCCGGAAGCGGCGGAAGATGGCGACGGTGCGCTCGCCCAGCGCCTGGAGCACGTCCTCGGCCGCTTCCAGGTCCTGCCGCGACTCGAGCTCCCGCTCCGGGGAAGGCGCGTCCGAACGCTCGTCGGCGGGCCCGGCATAATCCTCCTCGCGCCGCGCCTGGCGGATCTCGGAGCGGCGCCGGTCGAGCATCAGATTGGCCGCGGTCCGGTAGAGATAGGGGAGCGGGTCGCGGATCGGCCCGGCCGCCCCGGCCGACGCCTTGATCCACAACTCCTGGAGCAGGTCCTCGGCCGAATCGCCGGCGCCCCGCGCGCGCAGGAAGCGCAGCAAGGCGGGCCGCGCCTCGAGATAGACGATCTCGAGACCCGACGCCCCGCCAGCCGAACCGGCCTGCGCGCGTTCGAACGCACCCATTATCGCTTCTAAAGCCTTCCCGTCCGCCTCGGCCGCCGCCCCCGCGCCGACCTACCCGCCCGTCCCGCGCCCGAAACAACCCAGCGACCAACAAGTCAACCCTTGCGATGAACTCGCTCCTCCCCGGAACGGGGAGGGGGACCGCGACGCGAAGCGGCGTGGTGGAGGGGGCCCCGCGCCCGACCTGCGAAGCCTTCGAACTCTTCGCCCGCGAATTCGCTCTCTTTTTCGCGCAGAGAACGCAGAGACGCGCAGAGAAACGCAGAGAGGCTGCGGCCATTCACAACGCACCGCCCATCCGTCCGCGCCGAAATCTCTGCGTCCCTCTGCGCCCCTCTGCGTCCTCTGCGCGAACACCTTTACCGAGTTGGTGCGGGGCACCGGGCTTGAAGAATCGGCTGCGCCTCCGCTGCGATGATGGACCACGCCATTGACTTCCTATGGTATTTCCACCATGGGTGGCGCCGTGCCGACGGATGGAAGCCACTCTTCTGGGTCGCCTCATGCAAGCGCGACGTCATGGCCTTTCCGGAGGAGGTCCAGGACGTGATGGGATACGCCCTCGATCTCGCCCAGCGTGGCGGGAAGCACCCGGATGCGAAACCGCTGAAGGGATTTGGCGGAGGCGGCGTTTTGGAGGTCGTGGACGATTTCGACGGAGACACTTACCGCGCCGTCTACACGGTCAGGTTCGAAGGCGCCGTCTTCGCTCTCCACGCGTTCCAGAAGAAGTCGAAGAAGGGCATTAAGACCGACCGAGGCGACGTGGACAAGATCATGCGGCGCCTGAAGCGTGCTGAAGAGGCCTATGAGGCCTGGAAGAGAGAAAGGGAACGGGATGGCTAAGCTCGCAGTGACCGCCAGCGGCGGCAACGTCTTTGCCGATCTCGGGCTTGCCGACGCCGAGGGTCAGCACGTCAAGGCCGGTCTCGTCTCCAAGCTTGCCGAGGTCATCGCCGATCGCGGCCTCAGCCAGACCGCAGCAGCCAAGCTTACGGGCATCAGCCAGCCCGACCTTTCGAAGGTGCTGCGCGGCCGCTTTCGCGATTTCAGCGAAGCCCGCCTGATGCGCGCCCTTGCCGCCCTTGACTCCGAAGTGGAAATCACGGTCCGCCACGACGGCCGTGAAATCGGCGACCCGATCCGGGTCCGCGCGAGCGCCTGATTGCGGCTCCCCATAACGCCCGCCCACGTGTACGCTCCGACCGATGCCGAACCTGCCCAACCCCGTTTACTGGGCGATCCCGATGTTCCTCGTCACGCTGATCGGCGAGGCGTGGATCAGCCGCGTCAGGCAGCGGCGGCTGTTCTGCCCCAAGGACACGGCGGCGTCGCTCACCCTGGGCACCGGGAGCCTCGTCGCGGGCATCCTCACCGTCGGCATCGTCGCGGTCACCGCGGACTGGGTCTACGCCTTCCGCCTCACCGACATCGGCTACGCCTGGTGGGCCTTTCCGCTCTGCTTCGTCCTGGACGACCTCTGTTACTACGTCTTCCACCGGTCGGCCCACCGGGTGCGCTGGTTCTGGGCGAGCCATGTCATCCACCACTCGAGCGAGCGCTACAATCTCTCGACCGCGCTCCGCCAGACCTGGACCGGCTTCCTGAGCTTGAACTTCGTCTTCCGCCTGCCGCTCTTCCTGATCGGCTTCCCGCCGCCGCTCGTCTTCTTCTGCGCCGGCGTGAACCTCGTCTACCAGTACTGGATCCACACCGAGCTGATCGGCCGGATGCCGGGCTGGTTCGAAGCGGTGATGAACACCCCGGCCCACCACCGGGTCCACCATGCCGTCAACCCGCGCTACCTGGACCGCAATTATGCCGGCGTGTTCATAATCTGGGACCGCATGTTCGGTACCTTCGAGCCCGAACGCGACGAAGACCGTCCCGTCTACGGCATCGTCAAGCCGCTCGGCTCCTTCAACCCCCTCTGGGCCGCGATCCACGAATGGGTCGGCATCGCCCAGGACATGTGGCGGGCGCCGGGTGTCGGGAACAAGCTCGCCTACCTGCTCAAGGAACCCGGCTGGAGCCACGACGGCTCCCGCGACACCAGCGAAACCATCCGCGCGCGGTGGCGGGACGAGGGATCTCAGCAATTATAGGCTAGCCTGAGCCCCGGCCTCGGCCATCTCGCTTTGTAGAACCGGCCCGTGCCCGAGGCGGTGATCCAGGCGTCCTGCATGTCGGCGCCGCCGAAGCAGATGTTGGTGCAGATGGGATCGGGGAAGGGGAAGTGTTCGGTGCCGCCCGTCTCCGGATCGAAGGCGGTGATTCCGCCGTTGACGATGGTGGCGACGCAGACCCTCCCGTCCGCCTCCACCGCCAGGCTGTCGAGCAATTGATAGTCCGGAAGGTTCGCGACCACCCGCCCCGGCGCCAGCCCCGGCGGCGCCAGCACGCCCGGCTCCATAACGTCGAAGGCCCAGAGGCGCTGCAAGTAAGTGTCGGCGACGTAGACCGTGCGGCCGTCCGGAGAGAGCCCCACTCCGTTGGGCGCGATCAGGCCCTCGCGCTGGCGGGTGATCCGGGAGCCCTTCGCGTAGAGCAAAGCCCCGAAGCGCCGGCCCTCCGCGGTGGAGCAGCCATGGTCGGTGAACCACAGCCCACCCTCGGCGTCGAAGACCAGATCGTTGGGCCCGATCAGCGGCCGCCCGTCGCAGCTTTTGTACACCGTCTCCAGCCGCCCCGTCCCAAAGTCGAAGCGCTGGATCGAACCGCCCGCATGCCCCGCCGGCGTGGGCCCCGGAATGGTCAGCCCCTGCTCCTCATGCCACGAAAAGGCGCCGCCATTGTTCGCGATCCACAGGGCCCCGTCCGGCCCGATCGCCGCGCCGTTGGGCCCGCCACCGGTCTCGACGACCAACTCCTTCGACCCGTCGGGCCGCACCCGGGTCACCCGCCCCGCGCGGATTTCGGTGACGATCACCGAGCCGTCGGCCATCGCCACCGGCCCCTCGGGGAACTCAAACCCCTCCGCGACGGCCACGATCTCCATCAGGCGTGGCCGAGGATCGCCTTGGTCTCGAGGAATTCGTCGAACGCATGGTCGCCCCATTCGCGCCCGTTGCCCGACTGCTTATAGCCCCCGAACGGCGCCATGAAGTCGAGCTCTGCCGAGTTCAGATTCACCTGCCCCGCCCGAAGCCGCACCGCCACCTTCCGCGCATGGTCCGTGTCCGAAGAATGGACGTAAGCGGCCAGCCCGTATGGCGTGTCGTTGGCGATCTCGACCGCCTGCTCCTCGTCCTCATAGCCGATGATCGTCATCACCGGCCCGAATATCTCCTCGCGCGCGATGTCCATGCCGTTGTCGACGTCGCCGAACACGGTGGGCCTCACATAATAGCCCTTGTCGAGCCCCTCCGGCCGCCCCGGGCCGCCCGCGACCAAAGTGGCGCCCTCAGCGACGCCCCGCTCAATGAGCCCCTGGATCTTCGCCCATTGCACGTCCGACACCACGGGCCCGAGATGCGCGTCGCCGCCCGGGTCGCCGACCTTGGTGCCCTCGGCCACAGCCTTGGCGACCGCCTTCGCCTCCTCCATCCGGGCCTTGGGCACGAGCAGCCGCGTCGGCGCGTTGCACGACTGCCCGGAGTTCATCAGCATCGACTTCATCGCCGCCGCCACCGCGCCGGCCACATCGGCATCGTCGAGCACGATGAACGGCGATTTCCCGCCAAGCTCCTGGTGCACCCGCTTCACCGTATCCGCCGCCGCCTTGGCGACCGCGATCCCCGCCCGGGTCGAGCCGGTGAAGCTCACCATGTCGACGTCCGGATGCGCCGCGATCGCCGCGCCCACCGTCGGCCCGTCGCCATTGACGAGGTTGAACACCCCCGCCGGCACCCCCGCCGCGTCCAGCACCTCGGCGAAGATCCGCGCCGAGAAAGGCGCCACTTCCGACGGCTTCAGAACCATCGTGCACCCGGTCGCAAGCGCCGGATAGACCTTGGTCGCGATCTGGTTGATCGGCCAGTTCCACGGCGTGATGAAGCCGCACACCCCGATCGGCTCCCGCGCGATGACGGTCGACCCGCGCTTCGCCTCGAACTCGAAGTCCTTGAGCACCGCCATCGCCGTCTGCAGATGCCCGAGCCCGAGCGCCGCCTGCGCCCGCTGCGACAGCGCCGCCGGCGCCCCCATTTCCTCGGTGATCGCGGCGGCGATGTCGGCGTAGCGCTTCTGATATTCCGCGGCGATCCGCCCGAGCAGCGCCAGCCGCTCCTCCTTCAGCGACTGCGACCAGGCGGGAAACGCCGCCTTCGCAGCCGCCACCGCCGCATCCACGTCCGCCGCAGAGCCGAGCGAGATCCGCCCCGCCACTTCCTCCGTCGCCGGGTTGATCACGTCGAGGCTCTTCGCCTCCGCCGGCGCCACCCAGGCCCCGCCGATATAGAAATCGAGATATTCGCGCATCTGTCGTCCTTCGGTGAGTCAGGGCCGCTATACCCCTGCCTCCCCATGAGTGAAACTCATGGGGAGGGGGACCACCGAAAGGTGGTGGAGGGGTGACCTGTCTCAGCCGCAATAGGGTTCCCGCGCGAACCATCAGCGGCCGCACCTTATCACCCCTCCACCAGCTCCGCTGGTCCCCCTCCCCATCACCTGCGGCGATGGGGAGGCAGTTTTCGCTTAGAATTTCACCCCCGCCGCGACGCCGTAGCGCCTCGGCTCCAAGGTGAAGACGTTGGTGAACAGGCCCGACGACTGGTCGGTGACGTACTGCCCGGTGATCGCATTGTTCTTGGTCAAATTCTGCACGAACGCGCGGACGAACCAGCGGTCGTCATTGCCGTTGAACTGCACCTGCGCGTTCACCACCTCATAGCCCGGGATGCGGTCGATATTGCGGTTGAAGATGCTCCCGTAGCTCTCGCCGGTGTAGATGAAGTCGACCCGGGGGACGAGGCTCATGCCGCCGGCGAAGCGGAAGGTGTATTGCGCGCCGACCGAGAATTTCCATTCCGGCGCCTGCGGCAGATTGTTGCCCTTGATGTTCACCTCGACCCCGCTTCCGAGCACCTGGAACGGCAGCGGCCCGGTCGGCACCCCGAACAAAGCGCGAAGCGGCGCCGACGGATTGGCGGCGGTGGCGGCCAGAGCCGAGCAGATTCCGAACGCGCCCGTCGTGTTGGTCCCCGGCACCGGAGTCGGCGCATGGAGGCCGATGCTGCCGTTGATCGCCGCGACATAGAGGTTGGTCGCAGCGGCGCTCGGCCCGACCACGGCGCAATTCGATGCGTTGGTCAAATCCTTGATGATCACCGCGTCCGACCGACCGCCCGACGGATCGCGCGGATCGGCGAGCATCTTGTCGCCCGAGACCGAGGTCTTGAGGTAGCTCGCATTCATGTTGATCAGCAGGTCGCGGGCGGGCCGCACCACGCTCTCCAGCTCGACTCCGTAGATCTTGGCGTTGACGTTGTCGTTGACCGACGTCCGCGCCACGATGCGGCTGAGCTGGAGGTTGTTGTATTTGTACATGAACGCGGTCGCGTTGATCCGCAGCATGCCGTTGGCGAAGCTGTTCTTCGATCCGATCTCGAATGCGTCGACCTTCTCCGGCGCGAAGGTGGTCGACACCGCGAACACCGGCGACAGCGGCGGGTTGATGCCCCCCGATTTGTAGCCGCGCGAGTAGGAGAAATAGAGGAGGTTGTCCGGGGTCAGCCGCGCGTCGAGCACTGCCCGCCCGGTGAACTTGTCGAACTTCACGCGAGCCTGGGCGAATTCCTGGTTGCCCGGGGTCGCCGCGTCATAATCGACGACGCCGTAATTGACCGCGTCGGTGATCGAGTCGCTGCCATAGGGCACCAGCACGCCATTGCCGTTCGCGTCGTTGAGGAAGCCGGTCCGGGCGCTGACGAACTTGTCGTCATGGTTCCAGCGTCCGCCCAGCGTCAACTTGATCGTGTCGGAGATGTCGAAATAGGTTTCGCCGAAAATGCCGCCGGACTTCAGGTGGAAGAAGTCGGTGTTGTTCCGGTAGAAAGGCGAAGCCCGGTAGACGTTCGGGAAGGTCGGGTTGCCGCCGAGGCGCGCGCCGATCGTGCTCGCCGCGCCGAGGATGCCCGCGGCATAATCGAGCGGGAAGGCGGTGACGTAATAGCTGTTGTTGAACGTCTTGCTGTCGAACCAGATGCCGCCGATCAGGAAGTTGAAACGCCCTTCGAAGTCGCTGTCGATATGCCCCTCGGCCGAATATTGCCGCACCCGCTGGCTCGATTCGTCGAAATCGAGGCTGGTGCCGAAGCAGCCGATCGAATTGCCGCCATAGACGCCGACATTGTTGGGGTCCGCGTCCGACTGGCAGATGCCGCCGCCGGGCCCGGTGGGGATCAAAGTGTTGCGGATCTGGGCGAAGACGTTGCCCGCCGCGGCGCCGATCGGGCCCGGAATGCCGGCCGCGTAGGCGTTCAAGGCAATGAGCCCCGGATTGTTGATGTAGCTGTTCTCGACCGCGAGATTGTAATCGGTCCGCGAACGCACCTCGTTCTTCGCATAGCCGCCGGTCAGGTTCAGGGTGACCGGCCCGAAGGCGTGCATGAACTTGGCGGTATATTGCTCTTCGGTGGCGAAATAGGTCGGCCGATAGTCGATGTTCACCGTCCGAAGGTCGGCCGGGTTGACGACGCCCTGATAGGTGTCGGGCCCGTAGATGCTGCCGAGCGCGAGCGGCGAGAAGAGCGGCCCGAGCGCACCAAGCGCGACGTTGAAGAATTCGCGGCTGGTCAGCACCGTCGCCAGAGTCGAATTGCCGTTGGTCGTCTCATTGGCGAGCTTGTCGGGCGAGCAGCCGAGCACGCCGGTCGGATCGCGGTGGCAGAGCTGCTTCTGGATGCGCGAACGGTTGTCGTTCTCGTGGAAATAATAGCCGATGAGGTCGAGCCTTGTGTCGGCATTCGGCTGCCACGACAGGGTGCCGCGCACCGAATAGAGGTCGCGGTCGTCGATCCGGCGTCCGTCGTGGAGGTTCTTCGTATAGCCGTCGCGGTTGATGTAGAGCCCCGCGACCCGCACCCCGATCGTGTCGCTGATCGGGGCGTTGATCATCCCCTTCACCTTGATCGAATTGTAATTGCCGTACTCGCCCTCGGCGCTGGCGTGGAAGCCGGAGAAGTCGGGCCGGGCGGTGATGAAATTGACGACCCCCGAGGTCGCGTTGCGGCCGAACAGGGTGCCCTGCGGCCCGCGCAGAACCTCGACCCGTTCCAGGTCGAAATATTCGCTCTCGAACAGGCGCGTCGACAGCAAGGGCATGTCGTTGACGTGGATCGCGGTCGCGCTGTCGCAGGTCACGCCGACGCAGAGGTCGCCGATGCCGCGGATGGTGAAGCTCGACGATGTGAAGTTGGTCTTGGTGTAGGTGATGTTCGGCAGGGTCAGCTGAAGGTCGCTCGAATTGTCGATCTGCTGCCGGTCGAGCGCCTCGGCGGTAAAGGCGGACACCGCGATCGGCACGTTCTGGAGCGCTTCCGCGCGCCGCTGGGCGGTGATGATGATGTCGCCGCCGGTGTCGTCCGCGCTCTCGGTCACCGCGCTGGGCGCGTCGCCGCTATTGTCGCCGCCGGCGCCGCCTTCGAGATTGCCTGTGCTCTGGTCCCCGCCGGGCGCCGGAACCGTCTGCGCCGCGGCCGGCGCTGCTGCGAGCGCGAGGGCCGAAGCTCCAAGCGCGAATATGGCGATCTTCCTCATGTCCATCTCCCCCTTGCCCGCCGCGGCAGGCTTATGCGTCTATTTCTCCAAGGCAATTCGCCGCCCGCGCGAGAGCGCTGGTGCCCCCCGCGTTCGGAATATCGTGATGCAGACAAGTGGCGGAGAGCGCGCGTAGCATCGGTCCGGCCGAGCCGGTCCGATATGCTGGAAGATCGAAGGCCGGACCGCCGGACGGCGCGCACGCCGGCCTGCACCCCGCCTGGGCGCCCACCAAATACCCCTCCTGTGTTGCCGCCGTTTGTCCGACAGCTTGTCATTATTGTCGCACAATCCCCTTGCGCAGCACGGCTGTCAAGCGCAGGTTTGGGCCATGCCTGGGGCGGGTAAGACAGTATCGGAAGACGACCGGCGGACCGTGCCCGAGCGGATCGCCGACGCCCTCGATTACGACATCGCCGCCCAATCCTTCGCCATCGGGGAGCGGCTCGTCGAGGTGCAGATCGCCGAGCGTTTCGCGGTCGGCCGCGGCTCGGTGCGGGAGGCGCTTCGCCTGCTCGCCCAGCGCGGCTCGGTCCAGCTCAGCCCCGGCCGCGGCGCGGTCGTCTGCGGCTATTCGCTCGACCGGCTGGCGGACGTCTTCGCCGTCGCCGGAATGCTGATCGGGCTGGGCGCCCGCTACGTCGCCCACCGCCGCCATGTCTCCAGCCTCGCCGCCATTCGAGAACGCGTCGCGAAGATCGAGAAGATGGTTTCGGGCGGTTTCTCGGACCCGCTGGATTTCGCCACCGCCGTCGGCGGCTTCACCGCGGCGATCGTCGTCGAAAGCGGCAACCACGATCTTCGCGCCCAGGTCTCCGCGCTTCTCAACCGCTCGGTATGGCGGGCGATGTGGGAGCATCCCTGCGATCACCTGACCCTGCAGCGCCAGCGCGACGAGCTGGACTCGATCCGCTTCGCCTGCCGCCGGATCGAGGCCGGCGACATGGACGGCGCCGAGCTCGAGGTGCGCGCCTTCCACCAGCGCCATTGCGACATGGTTATCGCCGAGCTCGCCCGCCAGCGCGGCGAACGCCCGCCGATGAACCCGCCGCTCGCCGCAGAACCGCGCGGCGCCGTCGCGGCCCACGCAGCGGACCCGGTCGAGCAGCGCCTCGCCGGAATCGAGGCCGAGCTCCGCGCGCTCAAGACCGAGGTCGCGGAAGCCAGGCCCGCGCTCGGCAAATTATGGCCGGAAAGGGCGTAAAGACAGATGGACAGCCGCCTTCAGCAGCCGATCGATACGGAGATTGAGACGGCGTCCGGCGGCGGACCCGTCCCGCATGTCGACGTGATCCTGGTCGGCGCCGGCCTCTCCGGAATCGGCGCCGCCTGGCACCTCCAGGACCGCTGCCCGGACCGGACCTATCTGATCCTCGAAGGCCGCGAGGCGATCGGCGGCACGTGGGACCTGTTCCGCTATCCCGGGATCCGCTCCGACAGCGACATGTACACGTTGGGCTTTTCGTTCCGGCCGTGGCGGGAAGCCAAGGCAATCGCCGACGGGCCGTCGATCCTCTCTTACGTCCGCGACACCGCGCGGGAGGCGGAGATCAACCGCAACATCCGCTTCCGCCACCATGTGAAGCGCGCCGACTGGTCCTCCGCCGAAGCGCGCTGGACGGTCGAGGCCGAGCGCACCGACTCAGGCGAGCGCGTCCGCTTCACCTGCAACTGGCTCCACATGTGCAGCGGCTATTACAATTACGCCGAAGGATACCTGCCCGACTTCCCGGCGATGGACTCCTTCCAGGGCCGCCTCATCCATCCCCAATTCTGGCCCGAGGACCTCGATTATACCGGCAAGAAGGTCGTCGTGATCGGCAGCGGCGCGACCGCGGTCACCATCGTCCCCGAAATGGCCAAAGACGCCGGCCATGTCGTGATGCTCCAGCGCTCGCCGACCTACATGGTGTCGCGCCCGTCCGAGGACGGAATCGCCAACTGGCTGCGCAAGCGCCTGCCCGCCAAGCTCGCCTACGACATCGTCCGGTGGAAGAACGTCCTCCTCCAGCTCTTCTTCTTCCAGCTCGCCCGCAAGCGGCCCGAAAAGGTCAAGGAGAAGATCCTCGAGGGCGTGCGCGACCTGCTCCCGCCCGGCTACGACATCGCCACCCATTTCACGCCGCGCTACAATCCCTGGGACCAGCGCCTCTGCCTGGTCCCCGACGCAGACATGTTCGAAGCCATCACCAAAGGCTCGGCCGAGATCGTCACCGGCGAGATCGAGAGCTTCACCCCCGCCGGCCTGCTGCTGAAGGACGGCCGCACCCTCGACGCCGACATCGTCGTCACCGCGACCGGTTTGAAGCTTCAGCTCCTCAGCGACGTCGCCTTCACCGTCGACGGCGAGGCGCACAACCTCTCCAAGGCCCTCACCTATCGCGGCATGATGTTCTCGGACGTGCCGAACCTTTCCTATTCCTTCGGCTACACCAACGCCTCCTGGACCCTGAAGGCGGACCTTACCTCCGCTTATCTGTGCCGGATGCTCAACCATATGAAGACGAAGGGCGCCGACATGGCGATGGACAGCCGCGAGCCAGACGTGGAGGAAATCCCCTTCCTCGATTTCACCTCCGGCTACGTCAAACGCGCGCTCGACATCCTGCCCAAGCAGGGCGCCCGCAAGCCGTGGAAGCTCCACCAGAATTACGCGCTCGACCTCGCCTCCCTGCGCTACGGAAAGATCGAGGACGGAGTGATCGAATTCAGCCGCGCATCGGTGCGGGCGAAGGAAGCGGCATGAACTTCAAGGGCCGCACCGCGATCGTCACCGGCGCCGCAAGCGGCATCGGCCGAGGCACGTCGCAGGCGCTCGCCGCCCGCGGCTGCAACCTCGCTTTGGCCGATTTGAACGAGGAAGGCCTCGCCGAGACCGAGCGCCTCGTCGCCCATCACGGCGTCAAAATCACCCGCCACCGCCTCGACGTCTCCGACCGGGAAGCGATCATGGCCTTCC
>Ga0066671_10000497_pt1 | contig 12313 bp, 8 predicted proteins | sample GraSoiAngelo_120_FD_62294 | JGI IMG/M metagenome (GOLD analysis project Ga0066671, IMG submission 62294) | Grasslands soil microbial communities from the Angelo Coastal Reserve, California, USA - 14_0919_09_20cm | ecosystem: Environmental > Terrestrial > Soil > Grasslands | place: USA...
AGGAAGTCGTGCCGCTCGCGCCGGGGACGAAGGGAATGCATAGGCTGGACGTCCTCGGCATCGGCGGAGGCGAGGCGGATCTCGCCCTCTAGCTTTTGCGCCCTTTTATGGAGATAGCCTGACGCCATGGCCAAGATCGCGACGTCGCTCCTCCTCCTCGGAGCCATGACTTTTCAAGCGCCGGCGGCGGCTGCCACGCCTGCGCCGACGGGCGCCGAACGGATCAAGGCGGCCGCCGAAAGCTGCGGCTTGCCGCTGGACGCGCTCGATTTCGGCAGGGATGCCGCCGGCGACTATGCCGACATCTCGCCCCATGGCGACAGCGACCGGATCCATTACCAGTCTCTCTTCTGCCTGGTGAAATGGGCGGCGGAGAATCATGCGCGGGTCGGCTTCGTCTCCGAGCCCCCGCCCCAGGTCATCGCTTTCGGTCCCCTGGAAAGCGTCCGGGCGGCGGCGCAGGCGGCGCGGGACTGCAAGCTGCCCGTCCACCTCGACGCGCTCAATCCGGAAGAGGCGGTGCTCGACGCGCGTGCCGACGCGCCTGCGGCGGAGCTCGCCTGCGCCAGGTCGTGGATCGACGAGCACTGGGTCGCGCTCGGCCTCCGTCCTGTGCAGGATCTGCAGCGCACGGCTTTTTGAGCCGCGTTGCGCTTCGAATTGCGAGTTGGGAACCCCGGCGCCGGAGCGGCTCCCGCCAGACTCGGGTGGGGCGCGGCGCTGCTGTTCGCGAGCGGGGATTTCGCCTGCAACCTCTATTGGCAGAGCGTCGCCCTGTACCTCCTGTTCTATTACACCGACGTGGCGCGGCTCGCGCCGGAGGCGGCGGGGCTGGTCTATATGGCGGGCTCGGCCTGGGACGGTGTGGCGGGGCTGCTGATCGGGCTGATGGCGGAGCGGTCGCGGAGGCCCGGGCGGGCGGCGCGGAGCTATATGCTGCTGGGCGCGGTGCCGCTCGCCTTGAGCTTTCTGCTTTTATACTGGGTGCCGCCGCTCGAGGGCGGGGCGAAGCTCGGAATGGTGCTCGGCGCCCACCTGCTGTTCCGGACCCTCTACGCAGGCGTCAACGTGCCTTATGCCGCGCTGTCGGCTGAGGTCGCCCGGTCGAGCGCCGACCGTGCGCGGATCGCGGGGCTGAGGATGATCTTCGGCGCTGCCGCCGCGGCCTTGGTTGCGGTGGGGACCCAGGCGCTGGCGGTGCGGGTGACGGGGCGGCCCGACGGCGCCCGCGGCTTCCTCGCCGCCGCTGCTTTGTTCTCGGCCGCGGCGACCGTGATCCTGGTGGTGGTGAGCCTCAGGGGCAGGACGGGCGAGGAGGCCGCGTCCGAGGCGCCGAGGGCGAGCTTTGCCGCCATGGCGCGGAGCATCGCCGGCAACCGCGCCTTCCTGATCCTGAACCTCGCCATGTTCGCGGCGGTGATCGCGATCACCACCGTCACCAAGGGCACGCTTTATTATTTCAAGTACAGGATCGGCGACGAGGCCGCGGCGGGCGGAGCGCTGGCGTTGATGGGGGTGTCGGGGGTGCTGTTCGTGCCCTTGTGGATGGCCCTTGCGGCGCGCTGGGGGAGCCGGGCGCAGTGGTTCGCGGCCAGCGCCTGCGGGGCGGTGGCGGTCGCCCTGTTCTGGGCCGCCGACCCGTCGAGCGTGGCGGGGATGCGCGCCTTCCTCGTCGCCTTCCAGGCGGCGATCACCGGCTTCAGCTTCGGCTTCTGGGCGATGCTCCCCGACAGCGTCGATTATGGCGAGCGGGCGAGCGGGGTGCGGGTCCAGGTGCTCCTGTTCGGGCTCGCGGCCCTCCTCCAGAAGATCGCGATCGGCGTGGCGGCGGCTCTGGTCGGGTTCCTGCTCGGCCTGTCGGGCTATGTCGCCGACGCGGTGCAGAGCAGCGCGACCCTCGCGGGCCTCAAGATGGCGATGACTTTGGTGCCGCTCGTCGCCCTCGCCGGCGCCGCCCTGGCGATGGCGTTCAGCCCCAAAGACGAGGCTTAGGCGACCAGCTCGAACGCGCCCTGGAGGCCTTCCGCCGCCGAGGGGCCGACCCAGAGGTCGAACCAGCCGGGCTCCACCGTCGGTTTCCCGTCCTGGCCGATGAAGAGCAGGTCCTCGCGCCTCAGGGTGAAGCGGACCGTCTTCGACTCCCCGGGTGCGAGGGCGATCTTGCGGAAGTCCTTGAGCTGGCGGACGGGGCGGGTGACGCTTGCGGTGCGGTCGCGGACGTAGAGCTGGACCACTTCCTCGGCGGCGCGGCGGCCCTTGTTCGCGACGGTCGCGGCGATTGAGAGGGTGCCGCTACCGCCGAGCCGCCCGTCGCCGACGGAGAGGCCGCTGTACGCGATCTCGCCATAGGTGAGGCCGTGGCCGAACGGGAACAGCGCCTCGTTGGGGGCAGTGCGGTAGTGCGCCTTATATTCCTGCGGCGGCCCCGGCGGGTTGGGCCGGCCGGTCGGCTTGTGGTCGTAATGGTAAGGTTCCTGGCCGGACTCGTAGGGGAAGCTGACCGGCAGGCGAGCGGAGGGGGAGTAGGCGCCGAACAATATGTCGGCGAGGGCCGGTCCGCCTTCCGAGCCGAGGAACCAGCTTACCAGGATCGCGGGGGCGTCGCGGACGGCGCCCTCGAGCGCCAGTGCACGGCCGTTCTTCAGCACCACCACGATCGGCTTGCCCACCGCCGCCACCGCTTCCGCAAGCGCCTGCTGCGGTGCGGGGACGGTGATGGCGGTGCGGGACTGCGCCTCGCCCGACATGTTCGAGCTCTCGCCGATCGCGAGCACGAGGACGTCCGCCGCCCGGGCCGCGGCGACTGCGGCTTCGATTCCGCCGGCCAGCGGCGCATCGATGCCGGATCCCGCGGCGACGGTGACCAGCTTGGGGTCGGCGACGGCGGCGCGGATGCCGGTGGCGAGATCGACCGCCTGCTTGTCGTCGCCATAGACGTTCCAGGGGCCGATCAAATCGTGCTGCCCCTCGGCGAACGGCCCGATCAGGGCGATGCGCCTGCCGGCCTTGGCGAGGGGCAGGAGCCCGCCGTCATTCTTCAGCATGACGACGCTTCGCCGCGCCGCTTCCCGCGCGAGCTCGAGCGCCGCGGGCGTACGCACCCGCTCGCGCTCGCGCCCAGCCACGATCCGGCCGAGGGGGCGGTCGAACAGGCCGAGCCGCGCCTTCATCGTCAGCACCCGCCGCACGGCCTGGTCGAACCGCGCCTGCGGAACCGCGCCCTCGGCGACCAGGCCGGGGAGGTATTTGGCGTAGAGGCCGCTCTGCATGCTCATGTCGACGCCGGCGAGGAAGGCGAGGCGGGCCGCGTCGCGGCCGTCGGCGGCGAAGCCGTGGGCGATCATCTCTTCATCCCCGGTATAATCGGAGACGACGAGGCCGCTGAACCCCCATTCGCCGCGCAGCACGTCGGTGAGCAGCCAGCGATTGCCGGTGGCGGGCACGCCTGAAATCTCGTTGAAGCTGGCCATCGTTGTTCCAGCGCCCGCATCGAACGCGGCCTGGAAGGGCGGGAAATAGACTTCGCGCAGCGTGCGTTCGGACACGTCGACGGTGCTATAGTCGAGCCCGGCCTCGGCGGCGCCATAGGCCGCGAAATGCTTGGCGCAGGCGAGCACGCAATCGTCGCGGTCGACGCCGCGGCCCTGGAAGCCCTTGACGCGCGCTTCGGCGAAGCGGCGGCCGAGCAGCACGTCTTCTCCCGCGCCTTCGACGCTCCGGCCCCAGCGTGCGTCGCGGGCGATGTCGACCATCGGCGCGAAGGTCCAGGCGATCCCGGCGGCCGAGGCCTCTTCGGCGGCGGCGCGGGCGGTGCGTTCGGCAAGCTCCGGCTCGAAGCTCGCCGCTTCCCCCAGCGGCACCGGGAAGACGGTCCGGAAGCCGTGGATGACGTCGGCTGCAAACACCATCGGGATTTTGAGACGGCTCTGAAGCGCCGCCTGCTGCAGCCGGCGGTGCCAGTCGCTTCCGGCGCCGTTGAAGATGCCGGTGATCTGCCCCGCCCGGGCCGCGGCGAGCTGCTGCTCGACATTGTTCGCGTTGGGCGGGTTGAGCGCGCTCGCCGCCGCTCCGCCGATCGCGGAGGCCATCAGGGTGAGCTGGCCCGCTTTCTCCTCGGGCGTCATGCGGGCGATCAGCGCGTCGACGAAGGCGGGCGCCTGGTCGCCTGCGGGACCGATGGCGAGGCCGATTGCAGGCCGCGCGAGCAGCCCCAGAGCACCGGCGCCGGCGATCAGGCTCCTTCGGCTGAGCTCGGTCTTGATCATCGCATCCATCCCCTCATGCCGCCGCCGATCCGGCAAGCCATCCGCCGGTAAAGCCGGCCCGTTTCAACCCGCGCGCGATCACCGGATCGCCGCGCATCACATTCCAGACGAGGCCGCTGCGATGATTCTCGATCATCGCCAGGATCGGCCCCTGGTCGATACCGAGCCGGTCGGTGTCGTACCAGCCTTTGCCCGGGATCACCCGCCCGTGGCGGGCGGGGAGGGCGGGATCGGCAAAGCTCGGGTTGAACGAATCGGCGAAGCCCAATGGGCCGTAGAGCGCCTCGCCGTGCCGGTAGGCCATCGCCTGAAGCGCCGGGATGCAAATCTCGGGCGCGAAGGGGACGGAGCCTCCCGCCGCCGTCGGCGCGATGGTGCCGTCGTCATACTCGCCCGGCCCGCGGGCGGAGTAGGAGCGGAAGCTGCGCTTGCGGCCGGCGATGACGAGCTCGGCGTCGGCGGGGCCGTCGCAGGCGGTGAGGCCCCATTGGTCGGCGCCGTAGCCGGTCCAGCCCATCGGGTTGCGGATCGCGTAGGCGCGCTGGGCGAGGGTCGCCCGGCGGCTGTTCTCGAAATAGTCGATGTCGTGGGCGCGGCAAAAGGAGTCGCGCACCCCGCGGAAATCGACCCAGATGTGGCTGTACTGGTGGCCGAACAAAGGCGGGAAGGGGAGGTGGGGGATGCCCTCGACCGCCCGCCATTGCCCGGCCGCGGGGGCGAGCCAGGCGCTCCAGCTCCCCTCCGGCGCAGGCGACTGCCGGGCCCCGAGCGCGAGCACGTAGAGCAGCATCGCCTCATTATAGGCGACCCAGTCGTGGGTCAGGAAACCGGTCTCCGGGTGCCAGCCGAGCGCGATCAGCGGCGGGCGCGGCATCGCCCAGCGCCAGTCGACCCGGTCGAAGATGCGGTCGGCAAGCTCGCCGATCGCCCGCTCTTCCGGCCGGTCGAACCAGCCCTTGGCGAACAAGGCGCCGGCGAGGAGCAAGGCGGTGTCGATGGTCGAGAGCTCGGTCTTCTCGAACCGCGTGCCGGTGGCGGGATCGAGGAAATGATAGAAGAAGCCGCGGTGGCCGGTCATGCCCCTGGGCGCATCGCCCTGCGGCGCCTCGGCGAGGAAGCGCAGGGTTCGAAGCGCCCGCGCCGCCGCCGCGGGCCGGTCGACGAAGCCGCGCTGGGCGCCGATCGCGAAGGCGGTGAGTGCGAAGCCGGTCGCCGCGATGCTGACGAAGGACCGGGTCGGCCAGCGGTCGAGGGCGAGGCCGTTGTCGCCGGCGCTCGTTTCCCAGAAGAAGCGGAAGGTCCGGCGCTGGACGTCGTCGAGGAACGCGTCCTCGCCGCCGCCGGACGAAGCGACCGGCGAAGCCGGAAGCGGCGCGCAACCGGCCGCCAGCGCCGCGAGGGCGCCGGCGGCCAGGAAGCTTCGTCGGCTGGTCTGAATCACTTTTACTCTGCCTCAGGCGTGCGGGCGGGGCCTTGAGGGGCCCCGCCCGCCATCTCGTCAGAAGCGCACCGCCGCTCCGAACTGGAAGCTGCGCGGCGGGCCGTTCAGCGAGTTCGGAACCCCGAAATTGGGATTGCCGCCGCAGCAGATGAAGCCGTCAGCCCCGCCGAAATTGGCGCGGTTGAACAGGTTGAACACCTCGGCCGATAGGGTCAGCTCATTGTCCCCGCCGATGTGGAAGATCTTCTGCAGGCGGAGGTCTACCTGCAGGAAGTAGGGCAGGTGCTCGAAATAGCCGAGCTTGATGAAGCCGGGCTGGAACCCCTGGGGCGCGGGCGCAGTGTTCGCGTTGATGACGAAGAACGGCGCGCCGGAGCCGTAGGTGATGAGACCGGACAGCCTGAAGTCCAGCGGGAGATCGACGATCCCGTTCACCACCGCGCGGTGCTTTTCATATCCCGCGTTCGGGACGAAGGGCTGCGCGCCGATATCGGGGTAATCGAAGTTGAAGGCGAAGCCCCGCTCCTTCGACGCAGCGACGAAGGTGTAGGCGAGGCCGGCGCCCCAGCCCGACGAGCGGGTATAGGGCTTGTCGAGGGTCAGGAAGATCGCGTCATACTTCGTCTCGCGGGTGTTGAAGGCGGCGACGACGTTGCCGTAGCCGTTGATCAGCGGGATGAAGTCGTAAAAGCCGCCGGCGCCCGGGGCGATCGACCGGTTGAGCGGCGCATAGCCGATCTGGTTCTTGCCGATCGTGTGGTTGAAGGTCAGCGAGCCGTGGAAGATGCCGAGCTTCTGCCGCACGCCGAGGCTGAACTGGTCGGTATAAGGCGTCTTCAAATTGTTCGGGATCACCCGTAGCTCGCTCGTGCCCGGCGAGGTGGGATCGGCGGCAAGCCCGGCGAGCAGGGCCGCGAAGCCCTCCTCGGTCAGATAGGCCGGATTGAACTTGATGGTTTGGCGCCCGTCGCGGGGCGATCCGTCCTTCGAGAAGAGCAATTCGCCCGAGCGATATTGCGACAGCAAGGTCTCTTCGGCCGCGCTCCGGAACAGGGCGCGGTCGTAATAGCGGCCGTAGCCGCCGAAGAAGACGGTCCGCTGGTCGGCCTTGACGTCGTAGGAGAAGCCGATGCGCGGCGCGAAATTGCCGAGCTCCGCCTTGCGATTGCCGGTCGAGATATAGTCGTTGACGTCGAAGAAGCCGTTCTGGACGCGCGGGTCCATGCCCAGCGTCTGGAGCGCCTGGACGGCCGAGGCGGGGGTGACGAAAGAGTTGTTCTTGGCGTTGGAATCATAGTCCCAGCGAAGGCCGAGGTTGAGCAGCAGATGCTCGTTCACCTCCCAATCGTCCTGAAGGAACAGGCCGATCTGGGTGGTGCTCGCCTTCACTTCCGGATCGCCGCCGCCGAAGCGGACATTGGCGGGAAGGGTGAAGTCGAGATTGTGCCCCGGATCCTGGACGAACTCGAATTGCGGATTGGCATTGGGGCCGGTGCCGCCGACCCGGTAGTTCTGGAACGAGGCCTTGACGCCCAATTTGACGAGATGGTCGCCGTTCCAGTGGAGGTCGGTGAAGCTCACATTGTCGCGGAAGGTGACGCTCTCCTGCTGCACCTGCTGGATGTCCGGGCGGCCGCCGATGGCGATGATGCCCTGGTAGATTCGGCCGAAGCCGGCGCTCTGATCGGCGCCGAACTGCAGGTCCGACTTGAGGTAATCGAGGGTCGCCTCGTTGAGGAAATGCTCGCCCGTGTAGGTGTGGTTGAGCTTGGCGGTGTAGACGTCGTTGTTGACGCTGGTGCCGCGCTCGCGGGAGTTCTGGCCGCCGAAGTCGCGCAAGTCGGTCTCCTTGCGGATGCTTCCGCTCAGCTCCAGCACCTGGTTGTCGGCCATCTGCCAGGTGAGCTTGGCGAAGCCGAGATTCTCGCGGAACGGGCTGACGAAGCTGCCGCGATACTGGTTGACGTCGAAGCCGAGCTGCGGCGCGAGCGGGCCCGGGTCGCCCGGATTGACGTTGGCTACACGGTCCTGGACGTTGCCTTCATAGGTGGCGAAGAAGAACAGCCGGTCCTTGATGATCGGCCCGCCCAAAGCAGCGCCGAACTGGTAGCGCTTCAGATTCGGCTGGGGCTGGTTGTTCTTCTTCTGGAAGAAGTCGCGCGAGATGAGGTTCTGGTCCTGGTAGGAGCCGAATGCCTCGCCGTGGAACTCGTTGGTTCCGGACTTGGTGATGGCGGTGATGATCGCAGTCCCCGCATCCTCATATTCCGCCTTGAAGTTGGAGGTGAGGACCCGGAATTCCTGCACCGCGAGCTGGGAGAAGGGGTTGCCGCGGCTGACGTCCTGGCCGACGACGCCGCCCTGGTTGACATTGCTCTTCAAGCTGACGCCGTCGATGAAGACGTTGACCTGAGGCCCGCCGAAGCTGTCGCCATTGGGATCGGCGCCGACGCCGCCGCCGGAGAAGGTCTGCCGGAACTCGGTCTGGTTGACCCGGATGCCCGGGGCGAGGGCTGCGAAATTGAGGAAGTTCCGGTTGTTCTGCGGCAGATTCTCGATCTGGTCGCGGGTGACGTTGGTCGCGGTCTCGGAGGTGCGGGTCTCGATCAGGCGGGTCCCGGTGATGACGATGTCGTCGCCGCCGCCGCCCGCGCTCGCGGTGCCTTCCGAGCCCTCGGCGCCCGCGGCCGGGGCGCTGGTGTCGAGGTCGAGGGTCGCGGTCTGGCCGACCGAGACGATCACCCGCTGGGTGACCGGCGCGCCGCCGTCGGAGGAGACGCTGATGTCGTAGGTGCCGGGGCGGAGGCCGGAGAGGACGTAGGAGCCGTCGGGGCCGGCCACCGCGTGGAGGGTCGCGCCGGTCTCGACATTGACCGCGGTCACCGCCGCGCCCGGGGCTGCAGTCGCCGCATTGCTGACGCTGCCGCGGATCGTCGCGGTGGTGAGCTGGGCCATGGCGGGGGTCGCAATGCCCAGGGCCGAAGCGAGCAGTGCAGCCTGGAAAATCCTTCGCGGCGTCGAGGTCCGGGTCATCTAACTTCCTCCCTGATTGGACGGGACGGCGGCGCCGCCCGTTCCTGTTTGGCGCCCGAAGAGGCGCGAATGACGAGTGTTGGTGCGAACAGCCGGCGCTCGGGCGCTTCGGCCTCGCCGCGGACCATGGCGACGCAAAGCTCGATCGCCTCGCGGCCCATGTCGGCGATGGCGATGCCGGCGGTGGTCAGCGCAGGCTCGATCAGCCGCGCCATCGGAATGTCGTCGAAGCCCGCGATGGCGACGTCGCCCGGGACGCTGAGCCCGGCGCCGCGGAACGCGCGCAGGCAGCCGATCGCCATCGCGTCGTTGGCCGCGAACACCGCGTCGGGAAGGCCGTTCGACAGGAGCAAAGTGCCCGCCTCGAACCCCGAATCCTCGCGGAAATCGCCTTGGACGACCGGCCTCGGCGCGATGCCGGCTTCCCTGTGGGCGTCGCGATAGCCGCGAAGGCGCTCGCGCGAATCGACATTGTCCGCCGGGCCGGAGACGAAGGCGATGTCGCGATGCCCCATTTCCAGGAGGTGCCGGGTGACGGCGAGGGCGCCGGCATGATTGTCGACCGAGAAGCGTGCGCCCGCGCCCTCGGAACCGCCGATCATGACCAGCGGCACCTTCCCGCTCAGCGCGCCGCTTACCGACTCCCCGTCGGCGAAGGGCGACATCACCACCAGCCCGTCGACCCGGCTGCGCATCGTGCGCAGCGCCGCCACCGCTTCGGCGATGTCGCCGTGCGAGGCGGAGAGGAGGAGATGATGGCCGGTGCCGCGCGCGCCGAGATCGAGGCCGCGGATCAGCTCCGAGAAATATTCGCCGTGGAGGTCGGGAAGCAGCACGCCGATCGTGTCGGTGCGCCGAAGCGAGAGCGAACGCGCGCCCGCATGGGGCACGAAGTCCATCTCCCGCGCGATCTTGAGCACATGCTCGAGCGTGTCGGCGGAGACGGTGTCGGTGCCGTTCAGGGCGCGCGAGACGGTGGCGACCGAGACATCGGCCGCGCGCGCGACGTCGCGGATCGTGACCTTCACGCCCGACGACCAGCGAAGGAGGGTCTCCCCGACCCTTGCGCCCCCATTCCGACCCTCTCCTGATCCGGTTTATGTAACCGGTTACAGTCGTCATATTGCGGCGGCGGGGGGATGGCAAGGCTATGTATCAGGGTCTTGCCCGATAGTGGGGGGGGTCGGCCCGTGGCAGTCCCGGCCTCAAAGACGGTCCCGAACGGAGGGAGGCCATGGGATCGGGGCTGGTGCTGATCTGCGACGAGGATCGGTTGCTGACCGAGCTGCTCGAGCATCGGCTCGGCCAGCGCGGGTACCGCACGATGGTGGCGCACGACGGCGGCGAGGCGCTCGCCTCGCTCGCCCGGCGTCCACCCGACGCCGTCATCATGGAGTCGATGCTCGCCGTCCACGATGGCCATGAGTTGCTGAGGGAAATCCGCGGAAGCGATCGGCTGAAGGACCTGCCGGTGATCGTGCTGAGCGCGCGCAAGCAGGATAGGGACATCGTCCGGGCGCTGGAAATGGGCGCAAGCGATTATCTGACCAAGCCTTTCATTTTGGATGAGCTGGTCGCCCGGCTGGCGCGGTTGATGCGGCGCCGCGTGGCATGAAGCTTTGCCGTGCATTGTGGCTGTCCGCGCTGGCCTTCTCTGTGCCGGCCGAAGCCCAGACCGATTACGAAGCGGGAGCGGCCGCGCGGCAGGCTGGACGCCTCGACGAGGCGCTGCAGGCGCTGCACCGCGCCGCCGACGCGAAGCCCGACGATGCGGACGTCCAGCTGCAGCTCGGACTCACCTATCTCGCCGTCGGGCGTCTCGACGAAGCGGAGGCGGCGTTCAAGCGGACGCTCGCGCTCGCGCCGGACTATGGCGATGCCAAGCTCGGGCTGGCGCGGGTGGCGCTTCGGCGGGGGGATATCGCGACCGCCCGCGCGGAGCTCGGCGGAGTGGCGCCCGGTCATGCCGAGGTCGAGCCGCTCCGCCGCCAGATCGAGGCGGCGGCCGCGGCGGCGCCCTGGCGGTGGCGGATCGATCTCGACGGCAGCTACAGCCGGGTCGATGGGGCGGCGGATTGGCAGTCCTCGACGCTGACGGTCCAGCATCGTCCGGGGACGGATACGACGATCGGCCTCACTGCGGACGCGACGCGCCGTTTCGAGCGCACCGACGTCTATCTGGAGGCGCGGGTCGACCACCGCTTCGCGCCGGGCTCCTATGTTCATGTCCTGGTCGGCGGCACGCCCGGGGCGGACCATCGGCCGACCGGCCAGGTGGGCGCCGGCGCGGCGATCCGCACCCATAAAGGCGACTATGCGACGATCCTCCGGCTCGACGTGCTTCACGCCGACTATCCGACCGGCGACGTCCAGATCGTGACGCCCGGGGTAGAGCAATATTTTGGCGGACGCGCCTGGATCACCGCGCAGTGGATCAACGTCTGGGGGCGCTTCAGGCACGGGTCGGGATGGCTGCTGAGGGGCGACATCATGCCGACCGACCGGTTTCGCCTGTTCCTCGGCGCCGCCGACGCTCCGGACCTCGATTCCGGCACGGCCATTTACACCAAAAGCCTGTTCGGCGGGGTCTCCCTCGACGTCGGCGATCATCTCACGATGCGGCTCAGCGCGGCCCATGACGATCCGCGGGAGTCGGGGAACCGCAACACGCTGGCGCTCGGCCTGGGGTACCGGTTTTGAGCCTGGTCAAACTGTTCTGGATGCTGTCCTGGGGCGTCTCAAGCCTCGCACTCGTAATCCTGCTCGGGCTGATGGCCTGGCGCGGCCTCACCAACCGCCGCCTCGGGGCCATCGGCCTGGAGCGCGAACGCTATATCGGGCTGCTGAAGGCGCGCACGGAAAAGTCGGACGACCCGAACCTGCCCGCGGACGACGTGCTGACCGATCTCACCGTCGAAATCCTCGAACTGGTGCGCGGCGACGAGAAAGCGAGCTTCGCGACACGCGTGGCGAAGGTCGGAACGGCGCAGCGATTGCACATCCGGATCCGCAGCGGCAACACGCGTACCCGGATATTGGCGGCTGCCGCGCTGGCCCATTTCAGCGACGAGCCGACCCAAGCGGCGCTGAACGCGGCGCTCGACGATCGAAGCGGGGAAGTGCGGCTTACCGCTGCGCTCTCCCTTGCCGTGGACGGCCATGCACCGCCGCCGGCGGAGGTCGTCCGCAGGCTCGGAATCGGCGACCGGGAGACGTCTTTGCTGTCGGTGATGCTGTTCGCGGAAATGGCCCGGACCGACCTCGCCAATGTCCGCGCCCTGCTCGTCGACGAAGCGACTGCCCCCACGGTCCGGGCGGCCGCTGCCGAGGCGCTGGCTTTGTGCGACGACTTCGCCGCGGTGCCAAACATCGCGGCGCTGGCGGGAGCGGCCGATCCGTGGGCGAGCGAGCTGCCCCGTTATCTCGCCGCGCTGGCCGTTATGGAGCATCCCGCGGGCTCCTGCGCCGTCCGTCACTGCCTGCAATCGCCCTCGCCACAAGTGAGAGCGGCCGCCGCGCGGGCCGCTGGTCGCATCGGCATCGAGTCGGCACTCGATCGCCTCGACTGCTTGCT
>Ga0066671_10000502_pt1 | contig 12287 bp, 11 predicted proteins | sample GraSoiAngelo_120_FD_62294 | JGI IMG/M metagenome (GOLD analysis project Ga0066671, IMG submission 62294) | Grasslands soil microbial communities from the Angelo Coastal Reserve, California, USA - 14_0919_09_20cm | ecosystem: Environmental > Terrestrial > Soil > Grasslands | place: USA...
GGGAAATATTTCCCGTCGACCCGACGAAAGCGTCATGGCTGAGCTGCTCGTCGTCGGCTCCGTGGCCCTCGACACCGTCGAGACGCCCTTCGGCCGGGTGCAGGAGGCGCTGGGGGGGTCCGCGACGTTCTTCTCGTACTCGGCCAGCTTCTTCACGCCGGTGCGGCTGGTGGCCACGGTGGGCCAGGACTTTCCCGAGCTGCACGTCAAGCTCCTGCGCGACCGGGGCGTGGACGTGCGCGGCCTGCAGGTGGCGTCGGGCCGGACGTTCCGGTGGACGGGCGCCTATGGCTACGATCTCAACGAGGCGCGGACGCTCGACACCCAGCTGAACGTCTTCGCCGACTTCCGTCCGGCGCTGGACGATACCCAGTCGCGCACCCCGTACCTCTTCCTGGCCAACATCGATCCCGAGCTGCAGCTGGAGGTGCTGCGGCAGATGCGCACGCGGCCGCGGCTGGTCGCGCTCGACACGATGAACTTCTGGATCAAGGGCAAGCGGGACGCCCTGCTGCGCGTGCTGCGCGAGGTCGACGTCGTCACCATCAACGACGGCGAGGCGCGGCAGCTCGCCGACGAGCCGAACCTGGTCAAGGCGGCCCGCAAGATCGCCGCGCTCGGCCCGCGCACGGTCGTGGTCAAGCGTGGCGAGTACGGCGCGCTCCTGCTGGATGACAGCGCCTTCTTCGTCGTCCCGGCCTACCCGCTGGAGTCGGTGTTCGACCCGACCGGGGCCGGTGACACGTTCGCCGGCGGCTTCATGGGCTATCTGGCGTTCCGCGACCGCACCGACCCGGCGACGGTGCGGCGGGCGATGGTGTACGGCTCGGTGATGGCGTCGTTCACCGTCGAGGACTTCTCGCTCAATCGCCTGACCCGGCTGGACGCCCGCGAGATCGACCGGCGCTACGGCGAGTTCGAGGAGCTGATGCGCCTGGAGCGGGGTTGAGCCGATGGCTCACGACAAGTACGAGCGGCTGCTGACGCTGCTGCGCGAGCTGGAGAGCGTGGTCGTGGCCTTCTCCGGCGGCGTCGACTCGACCCTGCTGGCCCGGGCGGCCCGGGACGCGCTCGGCGACCGCGCGGTGCTGGTGACCGCCGACTCGGAGACGTACCCGGCCGGCGAGCTCGCCGAGGCCCGCCGGCTCGCCGACCTGATCGGGCTGCGCCACATCGTGGTGCGCACCGAGGAGCTGGCCAATCCCGCGTATGCGAGCAACGGCGCCAACCGGTGCTTCTTCTGCAAGGACGAGCTGTTCGACAAGCTCGGGCCGATCGCCGTGCGGGAGGGCATGCGCGCGCTCGTGTACGGCGCCAACGTCGACGATCTCGGCGACCATCGCCCCGGCATGAAGGCGGCCGCCGAGCACGAGGTGCGCGCGCCCCTGATCGACGCCGGCCTCACCAAGCGCGAGATCCGCGATCTCTCGCGCGCGCTCGGCCTGCCGACGTGGGACAAGCCGTCGTTCGCCTGCCTGTCGTCGCGCTTCCAGTACGGCGACCGGATCACGGCCGAGAAGCTCCGCCAGGTCGACGCCGCCGAGGAGTTCGTCCGCGCCCTCGGCTTCCGCCAGTTCCGCGTGCGCCACCACGAGCGGCTGGCGCGGCTCGAGATCCCCATCGAGGAGATCCCGCGCCTCTGGCAGGACGGCCGCCACGAGGCGATCGTGACCCGCTTCCGCGAGCTCGGCTATCTCTACGTGGCCGTCGACCTCGCCGGCTTCCAGTCCGGCAGCGCCAATCTCCTCCTCGGTCTCCGGCGCCGCTCCAATGGATAAAGAGCGCCTGGCGCGGCTGCTCGACGACGTGCGCGCCGGCCGCGTCGGCGTCGACGCGGCGATGACGCGGCTGGCGGGGTTGCCGTTCGAGGACCTCGGCTTCGCCAGGGTCGATCATCATCGCGCCCTGCGGGCCGGCGGCCCCGAGGCCGTCTTCTGTCCCGGGAAGTCGCCGGAGCAAGTGGCGGCGATCGCCGGCCGCCTGGCCGCCCATCACGCGAATGTCCTGGCGACGCGCTGCGACGCCGCAACGGCGGCGGTGGTCGAGGCCGCCGGCCTGGCGTGCGTCTATCATGCCGGCGCCCGGCTCCTGGTCGTTCGCCCCGAGCCGGTCGAGGGCGTGGGGCTGATCGTGGTCGCCGCCGCCGGGACGGCCGACCTGCCCGTGGCCGACGAGGCCGCGCTGGTCGCCGAGGCGCTCGGCAATCGCGTCGAGCGGCTGACCGACTGCGGCGTGGCCGGCCTGCATCGCCTGCTCGTCCATCGCGAGCTGCTCAGCGAGGCGAACGCGATCGTCGCCGTCGCCGGCATGGAGGGCGCGCTGCCGAGCGTCATCGCGGGCTTCGTCGATCGTCCCGTCATCGCGGTGCCGACGAGCGTCGGCTACGGCGCCTCGCTCAACGGCCTCGCCGCGCTGCTGACGATGCTCAACTCCTGCGCGCCCGGCGTGTCGGTCGTCAACATCGACAACGGGTATGGCGCGGCGCACCAGGCCAGCCAGATCAACCATCTCGTCGCCAAAATCCGCTGACGCGCCGGCGATGAGCTTCGCAATACTTCGTTGGCCTCCTTGTCAGCGCCTGCGGCGTATGCGGCATACGCCTCGGCGCTGCCTGCGTCGGCCGCCTCGTCTTGCTCGCTCCTCGGCGCCGCGTCAGACGCGAGATGATGGGACGGCCAGCCGCGTCGGCGGTGCGGCGGACGCTGCGTGATGTCGCGCATCGTCTACTTCGACTGTCCGAGTGGGGCGTCGGGGGACATGATTCTGGGCGCGCTGGTGGACGTGGGAGTGTCGGTCGAGGCGCTGCGGACGGAGCTGGGGAAGCTGGGGCTGGCGGGATGGACGCTCGAGGCGAGGGAGGTGCGCCGCGGCGCGTTCCGCGCGACGAAGGTCGACGTCGCGGTCGAGCGCGCCGGCCATGCGCACCGCGGGCTCGGCGACATCGTGCGCCTGCTGGAATCCAGCCGGCTGTCGCCGGCGATCGTGGCCGGAGCCACGCGGATCTTTCGCCGGCTGGCCGAGGCCGAGGCGCGCGTCCACGGCACCACGGTGGAGGCGGTGCACTTCCACGAGGTCGGCGCGGTGGACGCGATCGTCGACGTCACCGGCGCGGTCGTCGCGCTGGACCTCCTCGGCGCCGGCGCCGTGCACGTCTCGGCGCTGCCCGTCGGCGGTGGCTTCGTCGACACCGCCCACGGCCGGATGCCGGTGCCCGGCCCGGGGACCGCCGAGCTCCTGCGCGGGTTTCCGGTGACCGACGGCGGCGTCCAGGCCGAGCTGGTGACGCCGACAGGCGCGGCGATTCTCACGACGCTGGCCGCCGGCGCCGGGCGCCTGCCGCCAATGACGATCGAGCGTGTCGGTTACGGTGCCGGCACCGCCGACCGGCCGGAGCTGCCCAACGTGCTCCGGTGCTTCGTCGGCGCGGGGCCGGCCGGTAAGGCGACGGAGACGGTGGCCCAGGTCGAGACGACGATCGACGACATGTCGCCTCAGCTCTACGAACCCTTGATGGACCGCCTCTTCGAGGCGGGGGCCCTCGACGTGTTCCTGACGCCGGTCGTCATGAAGCGGAGTCGTCCCGGCACCGTGCTGACGGCCCTCTGCCCGCCAGAGCGCGTCGGCGACCTCTCACGCGTGCTCTTCGAGGAATCCTCGACGATCGGCGTCCGCTGGAGCGAGATGGCGCGGGCGCGGCTCGAGCGCGAGATGGTCACGATTCCCACCGCCTATGGCGCGCTCCCGTTCAAGGTGTCCCGTCTCGGCGGACGCGTGGTGACCGTCACGCCGGAGTTCGCCGAGGTCGTGCGCGTCGCCCGGGAGAAGTCGCTGCCAGTGCGTGAGGTGCTCGATCAGGCGCGCGCCGACGCACGGCGGCAACTGGGCTGACGCTCGGCTCGGCAGGACGCTTGCAGTCATGTCGAGCGATGAGAGCCGATGTGCTCGGCGAGGGTCATCGCGGCGTCCCCCGGCCCTGGGGCTGGGAGATGCTGTGGACCCTCACGGAGCGCTACGCGGGCAAGGTCCTCTATATCCGCCGCGGCCACGAGGTCTCGCTGCGGTACCACGTCGAGCGCGAGGAGAGCTTCCTCGTCCGCCGCGGCCGCTTGATTCTCGTGCTGGAGGATGCCGCCGGCGACCTGCGCGAGCTGTGGCTGGCCTCCGGCGACGCCCAGCACGTGCCGCCCCGTCGCCTCCATCGCCTCATCGCCCTCGAGGACTGCGAGGTCGTCGCCGTCTCCACCCCCGAGATCGACGACATCGAGCGCCTCGACGACGACCACGACCGCCCCCCCGGCCTGCACTCTTCAGCCTACTAACACCCCCATTGCGCATCCCCTGACCGCGATTGATCGCTGGCCGCCCGGCCTCCAAGCCGCCCTGCCGATCCGCCGGACAAGCCACGCGTCGGTGCCACGCCACGCGAGAACTGATCGCGGGGCGGCCCGCCTCCGGGCCGCCCCGCCGATCTGCCCGCCGATCGAAAACCGGTGGTCGAGGGGCGCCCCGGCTCCGCCGGGGTGCCCCGAGCGTCTGGGGGGTTTGGGGGGCCATTTCGGGGCCCCCCATGTGATTGACACCCGGGCCTGCCCGGCCTTACGCTCTCTCCCCGCAAGGCGCCGCGCAGTCTAACCGCCACGATGTGGAGGACGAGTCGTGAAACTCCCAGTGAAGATGACGATCAACGGCCAGACGTACAGCCACGAAGTGGAGCCGCGACTTCTGCTGGTGCACTACATCCGCGAGACGGTGGGGCTCACCGGCACCCACGTCGGCTGCGACACGAGCCAGTGCGGTGCCTGCACCATCCTCATGAACGGCCAGGCGGTGAAGGCGTGCAACTTCTTCGCCGTGCAGTGCGACGGCGCCAAGCTCATGACGATCGAGGGGCTGGCCAAGAACGGCGAGCTTCATCCGATCCAGCAGGGCTTCTGGGAGAAGCACGGCCTGCAGTGCGGCTTCTGCACGCCCGGCATGATCCTGGCCGCTCATCAGATGCTGGAGCGCTATCCAAAGCCGTCCGAGGAGCAGATCCGCCACCAGCTCGAAGGCAACCTCTGCCGGTGCACCGGCTACCACAACATCGTGAAAGCGATCCAGTGGGCGGCCGAGCAGATGGCCGGGAAGAAGTGAGGGAAGGCCCATGGCGACGGCGAGCATCGAGCGCCTGATCGGCAAGTCGATCAAGCGGCGCGAGGATCCCCGGTTCATCACCGGGCGCGGCACCTACGTCGACGACGTGAAGCTGCCCGGGACGACGCACGCGGTCTTCGTTCGCAGCCCTCACGCCCACGCGCGCATCAAGAAGATCGACACCGCCGCCGCCGTCAAGCATCCCGGCGTGGTGGCCATCTTCACCGGCAAGGACATGACCGGCGTCAACTCGTTGCCGTGCGGCTGGCTGCTGCCCGACCTCAAGGTGCCGCCGCACATGCCGCTGGCGAGCGACGCCGCTCGCTACGTCGGCGACCCCGTCGCGATCGTCATCGCCGAGACGCAGGAGGCCGCCCAGGACGCCGCCGACAAGGTGAAGGTGACCTGGGACGTGCTGCCGGCGGTGAGCGCGACCGACAAGGCGGACGCCAGGACCAGCGCGCAGATCCACGAGGTCGCCCCGTCCAACGTCGCCTTCAAGTGGCAGATCGGCGACGCCGGCGCCGTGGACACGGCCTTCCGCAACGCCGCCCGGGTGGTGAAGAAGAAGATCGTCAACCAGCGGCTGGTGGCCAATCCCATGGAGCCGCGCGCGTGCCTGGCGCGCTACGACGCCGCCACCGGCGACCTCACGCTGTGGGTCACCTCGCAGAATCCGCACGTCCACCGGCTGCTGATGGCGGCCTTCGTGCTCGGCATCCCCGAGCAGAAGGTCCGGGTGATCTCGCCGGACGTGGGCGGCGGCTTCGGCTCCAAGATCTTCCTCTACAACGAGGAGACGATCTGCTCGTGGGCGACCCGCCAGATCAAGCGACCGGTGCGGTGGACGTCGACGCGCCGCGAGGCGTTCCAGACGGACGCCCACGGCCGCGATCACGTGACCGAGGCGGAGATGGGATTCGCCGCCGACGGCAAGATCGTCGGCCTGCGCGTGAAGACCGTCGCCAACATGGGCGCGTACCTGTCCACGTTCGCGCCGGCGGTGCCGACCTACCTCTACGCCACGCTGCTCAACGGTGTCTACACGATCCCGGCGATCCACGCCCACGTGACCGGTGTCTTCACCAACACCACGCCGGTGGACGCCTATCGCGGCGCCGGCCGGCCGGAGGCCGCCTATCTCCTGGAGCGCATGATCGACGCCGGCGCCGCGGCGCTGAAGGTGGATGCCGCCGAGATCCGCCGCAAGAACTTCATCCCGAAGTTCGACAACGGCTTCCAGACGCAGGTCGCGCTCAACTACGACAGCGGCAACTACGCGGCCGCCTTCGACAAGCTGCTCCGCATGCTCGACTACCGCAAGGCCCGCAGCGACCAGGAAGCCGCCCGCAAGCAGGGCCGCCTGCTCGGCATCGGATTCTCGACGTACATCGAGGCCTGCTCGATCGCGCCGTCGAAGGTCGTCGGCTCGCTCGGCGCCCAGGCCGGGCTCTACGAGTCGGGCAAGGTCCGCGTGCATCCGACGGGCGGGGTCACGGTCTACACCGGGTCGCACTCGCACGGACAGGGGCACGAGACGACCTTCTCGCAGCTGGTCGCCGACGAGCTCGGGATCCCGATGGAGCAGGTCGAGATCGTGCACGGCGACACCGGCGCCATCCCGTTCGGGATGGGGACGTACGGCAGCCGGTCGGCCTCGGTCGGCGGCACCGCGCTCCTGATGTCACTGAACAAGATCAAGGAGAAGGGCAAGAAGATCGCGGCGCACTTGCTGGAGGCCTCGCCCAGCGACATCGAGTACAGCAACGGCCAGTTCCAGGTGAAGGGCTTCCCGGGCAAGGCGGTGCCGTTCGGGCAGGTCGCGCTGACCGCCTACGTGCCCCACAAGTATCCGGACGGGCTCGAGCCGGGTCTGGAGGAGACGTCGTTCTACGATCCCTCCAACTTCTGCTTCCCGTTCGGCGCTCACGCCTGCGTGGTGGAGGTCGATCGCGACACCGGTCAGGTGAAGGTCCTGCGCTACCTCGCGGTGGACGACGTCGGCAACGTGATGAACCCGATGATCGTCGACGGCATGGTGCACGGCGGCATCGCGCAGGGCGTGGGCCAGGCGCTGTGCGAGGGCGCCGTCTATGACGAGGGCCAGCTCGTGACCGGCAGCATGATGGACTACGCGCTGCCCAAGGCCGACATGCTGCCGATGTACGAGACCGACCGCACGGTGACGCCGACGCTCGTGAATCCGCTCGGCGTCAAGGGCGCCGGCGAGACGGGGACGATCGCCGCCACACCGGCCGTCATGAACGCGGTGGTCGACGCGCTGGCGCCGCTCGGCATCGACCACATCGAGACCATGCCCCTGACCGCTGGACGGGTCTGGAGCGTCATGAAGAGCGCCAAGCGCTGACAGGAGATCCCAGCAATGTATCCAGCCGCGTTCGATTATCACGCGCCGACCACCGTCAAGGACGCGCTGAAGCTGCTCGGCAAGCTGGACGACGCCAAGCTGCTCGCCGGCGGTCACAGCCTGATCCCGATGATGAAGCTGCGCCTGGCCCAGCCCAAGCACCTCATCGACCTCGGCAAGGTGAAGGGCCTCGGCGGCGTCAAGGAGGAGAAGGGGGTCATCGTCGTCGGCGCCATGACGACCCACTGGGAGGTGGAGTCGTCCAAGGTCCTCAAGGCCAAGGTGCCGGTGGTGTCGGAGACCGCCGCCGTCATCGGCGACCCGGCCGTGCGCAACAAGGGCACGATCGGCGGCTCGCTCGCGCACGGTGACCCGGCCGCCGACATGCCGGCGACCGCCATGGCGCTCGGCTTCGAGTTCGTGTGCGAGGGGCCGAAGGGCAAGCGGACCGTGAAGGTGGACGACTGGTTCAAGGGCCTCCTGGAGACGGCCCTCAAGGACACCGAGCTGTTGACGACGATCCGGATCCCGGTGTGGGCCGCCGGCAGCGGGGCCTGCTACATGAAGTTCCCCCACCCGGCCTCGCGCTTCGCGATCGTCGGCGTGTGCGCCGCCGTCACGCTCGACAAGGGCGGCGTGTGCAAGAAGGTCGGCGTCGGCGTCACCGGGGCCGGCACGCGGGCCGTGCGCGCCAAGACCGTCGAGGCCGCGCTGCTCAACAAGACGCTCGACGCCAAGACGATCGAGGCGGCCGCCCAGAAGGCGGCCGACGGCGTGGACGTCCAGGCCGATCTGCAGGGCTCCGTCGAGTACAAGTCGCACCTGTGCCGCGTCTTCGCGCGCCGCGCGCTGGAAGCGGCGGTCAAGCGCGCGCAGGGCTAGCCGCTGATCGAGGCGCCGGCGGGCCGCGTCGCGACCCGCCGGCGCGCCACTCCATGATTGCCGCCATCGTGCTGGCGGCCGGGTTCGCCCGGCGGATGGGCCGCCAGAAGCTCCTTCTCGACCTGCGCGGCAAGCCCGTCGTGCGCTGGAGCGTCGAGGCGCTCCTGCCGCACGTCGCCGACACCGTGGTGGTGACCGGCCAGGACGACGCGGCGGTGCGGGCGGCGCTCGACGGCCTGCCGCTGCGGTTCGCGGTGAACCCGCGGCCGCAGGCCGGGCAGGGCTCGTCGATCGCGATCGGCGCCGCCGCGCTGAAGCCATGGACGGCGGCGGCGCTGGTCGCCCTCGGCGATCAGCCGCGACTGCCCGAGGGACTGATCGGAGCACTGCTGCGCGCCCGCGAGCAGACGGGCCGGGCCATCGTGGCGCCCGTGTATCGCGGCACCCAGGGCACGCCGGTGCTCTTCGCGGCGGACGTGTTCGACGAGCTGCGCGCGCTGGACGGCGACGCCGGCGCCAGGACGGTCGTGCAGGCGCGGCCCGAGCGCGTCGCCCGCGTGGCCGTCGACGCGCCGATGCCGCCCGACGTCGACACGCCCGAGGACTACGCGCGCCTTCATGTAGAATAAGGCCTCGTGCGCGAGGAGATCCGCAAGATCCAGTCGTTGATGGAGACGGCCGAGTACGTCACCGACGCGCCGGTGGCGACGTCGGTGCACCTCGCGCTGAGCCTCAGGAAGCCGCTGCTGATCGAGGGTCACGCCGGCGTCGGCAAGACGGAAGTCGCCAAGGTCATGGCGCGGATGCTCGACACCAATCTCATCCGCCTGCAGTGCTACGAGGGCCTCGACGCCTCGGCGACGCTGTACGAGTGGAACTACCAGAAGCAGCTCCTGCACATCAAGCTGGACGAGGGCACCCACAAGCCGGTCGACCAGGAAGAGCACGAGATCTTCTCCGAAGCCTTCCTCCTGAAGCGGCCGCTGCTGCAGGCCATCACGCAGGAGGAGTCGCCGGTGCTGCTGGTCGACGAGATCGATCGCGGCGACGAGGAGCTCGAAGCCTTCATGCTCGAGGTGTTCTCCGACTGGCAGGTGACGATCCCCGAGATCGGGACGATCAAGGCGACGCATCCGCCGCACGTCGTCCTCACCTCGAACCGCACGCGGGAGCTCAGCGACGCGCTCCGCCGCCGCTGCCTCTACCTCTGGATCGACTACCCGACCTACGAGAAGGAGATCGCCATCGTCGAGCGCAAGGTGCCCGGCATCGACGCGCGCCTGGCGAGCGAGGTGGCCCGCTTCATGGAGTCGCTGCGCAAGGTGCGCCTGGCCAAGGTGCCGGGCGTGGCCGAGACGCTCGACTGGGCCCAGGCGCTGGCCACGCTGCACGCCGATCACCTCGACGAGGCGCTCGTCTACGAGACGCTCGGCTGCGTGCTCAAGGACGCCGACGACATCAAGCGCTTCCGCGCGGAGGTGGGAAAGGCCGGCCTGGCGCCGTTCCTTCAGGTCTCCGGCTAGTGCCGCCCCGCGCGCTCAGCCACGCCGTCGTCGCCTTCGGCGCACTGCTGCGCCGCCACTCGCTGCCGCTCACGCCGCTGCAGATCACCGACGCCGTCCGCGCGCTCGATCACCTCGATCTCGGCGACCGCGACGAGGTCCAGCGGGGGCTGCGGGCGGTGATGGTGGGCCGGCCCGAGGAGGCGCCGACCTTCGACCGCTGCTTCGAGGCGTTCTGGCGCGCCCCCTCCGACGCCGACGCGGTGGCCGAGGCGCTGGCCGGGCCGGCGATGCCCGAGGAGGCGCCGGGGTCGGCCATCGAGAGCGAGGGTGCCCGCCGCGAGCGGCTGGCGCTCGAGGGCTGGAGCGAGGGCGGCGACGAGGACGAGGGCGGCGAGCCGCTCGGCGTGCCGGCCGCCTCCGAGCTCGAGGCGATGACCACGCGGGACTTCTCGACGTTCAGCGCCGACCAGCTCGACGAGCTGCTCCGCCTCACCGAGCAGATCGCCCGGCGGCTGGCCCGGCGCCTGAGCCGTCGCCGGCGGCCGGTGCGGCGGCGCGGACGGCTCGACCTGCGCCGCACGCTGCGCGCCAACCTCACGCGGGGCGAGATCATCGAGCTGCGCTATCGCCAGCGCAAGCGGCGAAAGGTGCGGCTGGTGCTGCTGTGCGACGTCTCCGGCTCGATGGACCTCTACAGCCGCTTCCTGCTGCAGTTCCTGTTCGCGTTGCAGCGCGTGTTCGCGCGCGTGGAGACGTTCACCTTCTCGGTGCGCCTCACGCGCGTGACCGACGTCCTGCGCGCGCGGTCCTATCGTCAGGTGCTGCGGCGGCTGCAGGAGGTGCGCGACTGGTCGGGCGGCACCCGAATCGGCGAGTCGCTCGCCGAGTTCAACCGCCACTGGTCGCACCTGGTCGACCGGCGCACGATCGTGATCGTGCTCTCCGACGGCTGGGATACCGGCGATCCCGACGTGCTCGCGACCGAGCTGCTGCGGATCAAGCGGCGCGCCGGCCGCGTGATCTGGCTCAATCCGCTGCTCGGGAACCCTTCCTACGAGCCGCTGACCCGCGGGATGGCGGCCGCCCTTCCGCTGGTCGACCACTTCGCCGCCGCCCACAACCTCGCCGCCCTCCGCGACCTCGCGGGTCGATTGACCTTGTAGTTGGGGGGCCCCCAAAACCCCCACCCGCTCGTCGCGCCCCGGCGGAGCCGTGGCGCGCCTCGACGGCGGGCGGAGCTCTATGCAACGGTTCGTCCTGTGCAGCCGCGCGGACGAGGTTGCAAAGGTCTGCAGGGAGTCGCCCTCCGCGTTGCGGACAAGCAGGCGATTGGCTGGACGATCGCTGTGGCTCCCGGTTTGCAGTTTGACAACGCCAGCGATGTGGTCCCGGTGGTGGAGGAGGAATCGAGAGCAATGAGCCGGATCGTGGCGTCCCTCGCGCTGCTCCTGCTGGCGGTGATGCACGCACCGACCCAGGCGCAGGCCCTTGTGTTCTCCGTGTTCGGCGATATCTTCCCGTTCAGCACCAGTGAGCCCGCGATGCTGTTCCTCACCGGCATCGCCCTCCTCAGTCTCGCGCAGCTCGGTCGCCCCAACTCCCGCTGATCCGCGCGCCCGCTGCCGGGCGCGAGCCGACGTCCGTCGGCACGGGTGTCCACGTTCCGTTTTCCCCGGCCGGAGCGTATGATTGTGGCCGTGGCGGAAATCTTCGATCACATTGACGAATTGCGGAAGTCCGGCGGGCGGGTGGCCGTCGCCACGCTGGTGAACACCCGCGGCACCACCCCGCGCAAGGAAGGCGCCAAGATGGTGGTCGGCGAGGGGGGCGCGATCCTCGGCTCGGTCACCATCGGCGGCTGCGTCGACGCCCAGGTCATCGAGCAGGCCGAGGACGTCCTGACGACCATGCGCCCACGCTTGCTCGAGATGAACCTGGGCGACGAGGAGGCGTGGGAGATCGGCCTCACGTGCGGCGGCACGATCGAGGTCTTCGTCGAGCCGCTCGCACTGAACCGCGCCGACGACGTCGGCGGCCGGTTCTACGACCGGGTCCACGCCCACGCGCGGGCCGGCGGCCGCGCGGCGATCATGACGCGGCTGGACGACGGCGGCCACAAGCTGCTGGTGCTCGACGACGGCACCGTCGAGGGCTCGCTCGGCGAGGCGTTCCTGGACGAGCGCTTCCTTGCCGAGGCGCGCGCGGCGATGGCCGCCGGAGCCTCGCGCACGCTCTTCCTCGAGGGCACGCGCGCGTTCGTCGAGGTCGTGACCCCGCCGGCCCTGCTGCTGGTGGTCGGCGCCGGCCACGTCGCCATGCCGCTGACGACGCTGGCCCGCACGCTCGGATATCGAACCGCCGTACTGGACGGTCGACCGCGCTTCGCCACGCGCGCGCGC
>Ga0066671_10000503_pt1 | contig 12280 bp, 11 predicted proteins | sample GraSoiAngelo_120_FD_62294 | JGI IMG/M metagenome (GOLD analysis project Ga0066671, IMG submission 62294) | Grasslands soil microbial communities from the Angelo Coastal Reserve, California, USA - 14_0919_09_20cm | ecosystem: Environmental > Terrestrial > Soil > Grasslands | place: USA...
AGGCTTGTGTTTTGAGACCCTTACAGGCTGTCCCAGGTCGAATCGGAAGATCCGCATCTCGTCCTGTCCCATCCCGCGATCCCATGGAGGAATTCCTGTGACCGGAACGGCTTCCATCACGCGATTCCCGACGATACTCCGGGACGCTAGCCTTCAAACCGCCGCGTATAATTCGCAACGGAACAGATAAGCGACTAGCAGCGCTCAGCATGCCAGGATCACAACGTGGTACAGGATTTCGACGGGGTGTCGGCCTACATGAAAAAAGTTCGCAAAAAAGCGTAGTGTTGCGAACGCGATTTGAAATGCCAGCACCCAGCGCAGGAACGTTTTCCAGCGTTCTTGCACGAGTTCGATGATAAACAGCGTTAGGGGAACCACGATGAAATTGTCGATGAAGTTGTTGACGAGCACATCGGAGTACTTCCAGAAGCTCTCGGAAGCTGCCACCAGGGAATGCAAAAAGCTCTGGTGGAAGATGAGCCGAGTGGCATAGAGCAGCGAGAACACGCTGAAATACACCAGGCTGCGGTCGGCAGTCTTTCGCTGCAAGAAAAAACGCGACAAGCCAGCCACGCCAAAGGACAGAATTGCAACGCCGACGGTGAAACCCGCGAGTTGGCCACGCAGTTCGGGTACGGTCGGCCAATCCACCGTCGCGGCCAGCGGAAAAGGGATGGGCCCGTTCAAAAATAGGTGTGTGAGATTCATTATCGGGGCCGCCTGTCCTTTGCTAAATGGTGCTAAATGGCCAAGGATACCACCACATTCAGGCGGTTTTTCGCCACGTGTAGCTTTGTCCGCCATTCTCCAGAGACGCGAGAAATCCCTCTTCCGCTGCTGCTCACGGATTTTCTCATGTCGTCTTTCGAGGCAGCCTCCGGTTCTCACATTTCGTACTTTCGTACCTAAAACTCTACGCGTGCGAAGACGGAACTGGAAATTCTCCGTCGCCCCGCATCCTCGATCGCTAATTCGCCCGCAGTCGTCCTTGCTTGAAATCCTTCGAGCATCTTTTTCAGCACGGAACGCAACCCTTCAGCCTCCTTCTCAATCCGGCCTTGCGTCAGCACCGTCGAATATACATTCAACAAGATAAACACGGGCGTTTCATTCAAGATTTTTCTGCACGCGCTCAGCAATTCCAGCAGAGACTCTTCTAATTTCCAAATCTCGCCGTCCGGGCCGCGTCCGAACCGGGGCGGATCGAGCAGGATTGCGTCATAGCGGCTCCCGCGCCGCGCCTCCCGCCTCACAAACGTCATCGCGTCTTCCACAATCCACCGGATCGGCTGCTTCTGCAACCCCGATAGGCACTGATTCTCTCGCGCCAAAGTGACGGCTTTTCGCGAAGCATCCACGTGCGTTACTTCAGCACCCGTTGCAGCGGCCGCGAGGGTTGCCAGGCCGGTATGTCCAAAGAGGCACAACACCTTTAGCGGCCTCGCCGCTCGCTTCGTCCGTGCCTCGACCCAATCCCAATGACACGCTTGGTCTGGAAATAATCCCACGTGACCGGAAGGCGCAGGCTGCACCAAGAACTTCAGATTCTTCCGCTGCATCGTCCATCGCGCAGGAAGGGGCTTGCGGAATCTCCACTCGCCCCGCTGGCTGCTTGTTGCCTTTACGAACTCGCCGTCGGCCGTCTCCCACCGTTGTGCCGGGAGTATCATTTCCCACTTCGCCTGGGGCTCGGGGCGGATCAGCGTAAATTCTCCGAAGCGCTCCAGCTTCTTTCCCGCGCCGCTGTCCACCAATTCGTATTCCGTCCAATCTGGCATCAGCGTTTCCATCTTTTCGCGTCGCTCCTTCACCCCAACTTCGGTTTAGCGTCTTGTCTCCGAGGGGTTTGACAAGGACCGCCTCACAGGTACTTGCACGGATGGTCTTCTGTTTTACCCCGACCCGGTCGGGGAGACCGTCCGATCTTCCATGTACTTCGGCTGCCGGCTTTTTAAGGGATACTAGAGATGCACCCAAGAATATCTTAGAATCGAATCCCTCAGGTGCGCCTGTAGCTCAGTCTGGATAGAGCGTCTGGCTTCGAACCAGAGGGTCGGGAGTTCGAATCTCGCCGGGCGCACCATCACATTTAGGGTCCGACAGGCTGCACTTTCCCGCGAGGGCAATCTGCGTATGGTAAGGTCTCTCCATGGCGATTCTGCTCGAGAAGATCGTTGACGAACGCGTCGGCCAGACGCCCGTCGGTACCGGTCACTTTAACCTAGGTTTCGGGCCGGAGGCCCTTTCCCCGTCATTGCGGCCTGCAGCTGTGCGGCTGCGCATCTGAGAGTGGCCGAGTTGAGCCTGGGCATCTGAGTGCGGAGCTGTTTGAAGCGTGCTTGGCTTCTTGTACTTTGCCTGAGAGGCTGCGGCACTTTTGTGGGCGATTCACGGCCATGGATTGCCCACAAGCAATGTCCTCGATATAGTTAATGGCTGGTCGTGACAGCATCGTTCTGACAGATGCTCGACCCGCGGCCCCTGTGACGAAGAAGAGCGCAGCTAAGAGCAACGCGTCCGAGAGAGGTAAACTGCGGATCGGCGACGATTGGAACGCCATTCGCATCATCGCCCTTTCCCAAAGCAATCCCCTGAAGGCCATTGCGGAATTTGTCGAGAACAGCATCGACGCACGCGCCAGAACTGTTGTCATCGAGCGCGGCCGCGAGCGCGGCTCGCAATATCTTGTCGTCAGGGATGATGGAGAAGGCGTCCCGTGCGGTGCCGACGGACTACCCGATTTCAAGTATGTCGCGACGCACATCTGTGACTCTATCAAGCGGCGCCTGAAGGAAGAAGACGCTGGGGCCGGTGTCCAAGGGGAGTTCGGCATTGGCCTTTTGAGCTTCTGGACCGTGGGGCATACGCTCATCATGACCTCGACCGGCGCTGATCACCGGGCCTATCAGATGGTCATGACCAAAGGAGATCCCCGCTACGCGGTCAAGCCCAAGCGCGTTCTTTTTGGGGAGAGCGGTACGGAGATCAGGATCAGTCCTCTGCTCAATGGGATCCGCAGCTTGACCGGCGAAAAAATACAGTGGTATCTCGCGGCGGAGCTGCGTGACCGCATTCGCAACAGCCACGTTCGCGTAACGGTTATCGATAAGGTCGCCCGCAAACAGTACCAGGTTGAGCCGCGGCAGTTCGAAGGCCGCTTGCTGCACCAGCTTCCGCCAGTTCGCTCTACCTTCGGAGAGGCATATGCCGAACTGTACCTCACCGCGCCGGCCGACGAACGCTGCGTGGCCCTGACCAAGAGCGGCACGCGCGTTGTTGCCGACCTCGCGATCCTGCCCGGTCTCGAGCATCCGCCGTGGAACTCTCGTTACCTGCAAGGCTTGATCGATGTGCCCTATGTAAACCTCACGCCCGGCACGCGCTCGGGAATCGTCCATGATGAGCATTACGCCGCCTTTGTGGACAGTCTCGGTCCGCTCGAAGCGCACCTGAATAGTGTGATCGAGGCGCAGCGCCGGGCTGAGGAAGAGCAGGCCAATACAGAGTCCCTGCGCGCCATCCAACGCGCCTTTCGCGAGGCTATGCTCGTCTTGCCACGCGAGGAATACGATTGGTTCGAAATCCGCTCACCTTCGGTGCAAGGCGCTGGCGCGGGCCAACCACAGGAGGGGTCAGCGGAAGCCGTCGGCGAAGTGGAGGTATCCGCGACAGGTGTCGCCGAGCCGGTTGTAACATCCCTGCAGCGTAAATTCTTCGAACACCCTGGGCCTTTGCACAGTGTCGTGATCTCACCTGCGGCCGCTACTGTGGCCGTGGGTCAAGCTCGGCATTTTCGTGCTCTACCCCGCGACCGCGCGCGCCGTCGCGTCGAAGATGATCTGGTGTTCACCTGGGAGATTACGGAAGGAAGCGGCACGCTCTCGAGCCTCTCCGACCAAGAAGTCGAGTTTCAGTCTCCTCTCTGGCCGGGTCTCGTGCGGTTGTCTCTAGTTGTGTCGCAGCGTGACGTGCGGTGTTCTGCCGAGGCGTTAATCACCGTTGCCGACCGATTGGATGTGACCGTGGGCGCCGCGACGGTCAGTGCGCGCGGCCTGCCTGGCTACACTTTTGAGAGAGCTGCCGGCGAACTGTGGCGGTCGCGATTCGATGCGGAACGCAACCTGATCGTGGTGAACAGCGGACATCGCGATTTCGTTTTCGCCACGCGCAGCCGCGCACTTCAGCTGCGCTACCTTGTCCGGCTCTATATAAAGGAGCTGGTGCTTAAGAACTTTGTCGGCCTGCCGGCCGACCAAGTGGCTGAGCGCATGATCGAGCTGTCGCTCTACGTCGAAGAAAAGCTAAAGCTGCCATAGCGTTGGCAACCGCAGTTCCCTCTGAACAACTGGCAACCCCTGGGGCGCGCCATGTCCCAAAAGGCCCGCGAGAAGGCAGCCGTTTCTATGGATCAGTGGCCAGAGTGTCGGCGCTGGCTGCGTCTTCCGCCAAACATGCGCCGGTCAAAGCTCACTGGCTCCGGCTCCTGGACGACGATTCTGCCGTATTCCCGGTGGCCTGGATTAATCAGCCAGTTATACTCAGTTGGAGCCAGCACAGACGGAACCAACAACGCGCAATGTTTCCCTCCTTGCGCGAACTCGTTTCCAATTAAGGCTAGCTCCGGCGGAGCAACAGGATGACGCCAGTTTTGGGGAAGTTGGCTAACCTCAATCCGCTCTCGTCCCAGATTGTCTGGAATCTCCGCTACAGCTAAAAGCAGGTCCGTAGGAGAGTCGCCCTGGTCGAGGTGAACGAAATATTCCAATAGAGCGAGGGACTGATGCTCAGAGGTATAGCTCAAGCGAGTTCCAGCGCTCGACCAGCGACCTCCGTATCGGTATGCCCCTTCGCCATCGAAAGGATGGCGGGCATATTTCTTGCGTAGCACGCGATAGACACGGCTCAACTGATTCCGCCGTAGGCAATCCGGCCTAGGATGTTTTCCACTTGGCGAGCGCCTAATTCAGTGTCGAGGGCCGCCAGGGGCGAAATGCCGCCGAGAGCGCGGTTGGCCCGTTTGAGCCAGCGAAGGGCCTTGTCGTGGTCGCCGAGAAATTCGTCGGCTAGGGCCACAATGCGTGCCAGCCGATAAAGGCGGTCGGACTCATAACGCGCCAATCTGCCATTCCGACGACGGCGCTGCAGGCTTCGGGGTGACAGGTCCAATGCCCCAGCGAGTTCCTTTAGCGTCAGTCCGGAAGCTCGCATAAGTTCTTCGAGCACTGCCGGGGGGAAACCCTCCCGAATGGCCTCGCGCACATCGTCCTCGGTAGCCAGGGTCCGACCGAGGGCTTGCTTCCCGCCCAGCTCCGCAATCACGGCGTTTAGTGTAAGCGCCATTTGTCGCCAAGAATAGCGACAAATGGCGTAAGTGTCAAGGCCTAAGATTCCATTCACCTGATTCACCTGGAATTCATCAGGTCTCTTCGAAACGGAGACTGGCAGGTCAATGAGGCGCACCCAGGAACGACCAGAGTTCTGAAATCCTCTCTTAGCGCGTGCCAATCAGCAGCGTCGAAAACCGTTTTGAAATTTTCTTGAGTCCGCGAGCGGTTCGAAGGTTGATTCTTTTCTCGCGATCAGCCGGCCGCATGCAGACCAAATTCGCGATGCGTGGTGACCAGCGCCTGCTTCACGGCACTTTCTTCGATGACGAAGGAGATGTTGCTCTCCGAGGAGCCTTGCGCGATGGCGATCAGGTTCACCCCGTCGCGGCCCAGCGCGCTGAAGGTTTTTCCGGCAATTCCGGGAATTCCGCGCATGTTTTCCCCCACCACGGCCACAATCGCGATATTGGGGTCCACGGTGATGTGTTCCACGTCCTGGTGTGCCAGGTCTTGCGCGAATTCTTTGCGCAACGCTTCGACCGTTCGCTGCGCGTCCGCCGACGCAACGATGAAGCAGATGTCGTTTTGCGAAGAAGACTGCGAGATGAGCAAGACGTTGGCGCGCACCTCTGCGGTCGTTGAGAACGTCCTCCCGACCACGTCCGGCAACCCCACAATCCCCGGCCCGCCCACGCTGATTAAAGTGACGTCCCGGATGGCCGTCAGCGCCTTCACGCCGCCGCCGATGCTGCGTCCCTCGGGCGTGATCTTTGTTCCCGGCCGCTCCGGCGCAAAACTATTGCGGATCCACACGGGAATCGCCGCCTGCACCACGGGGTTTAGCGTTTTGGGATGGAGCACCTTTGCGCCAAAATACGCCAGCTCCGCCGCTTCGCGGTAGGAAATCTCTGGAATGGTGCGCGCTTCGGGAACGAGCCGCGGGTCCGCGGTCAGCACGCCGTCCACATCGGTCCAGATAATGACTTCGTCCGCGTCCAGGGCGGCTCCGAGAATCGTCGCCGAAAAGTCAGAACCGCCTCGGCCCAACGTGGTCAACTGGCCCTCGGCAGTTGCTCCAATAAATCCGGTCACGACGGGCACAATGCCTTTTTCGAGCAACGGGCACAGGCGCGCCTGCGATTTTTCCCGCGTCAATTGCATTTGCGGCTCCGCTCCGCCATGAAACGCGTCGGTGACGATGAGCTTGGTTGCTTCAATGGCCTTGCTCTGCGCGCCCGTTTCTTTAACCGCTGCAGCCACCAACGGCGCTGAAAGCCGCTCTCCCAAACTCGACACGGCATCGAGCGTGCGCGGTGTTAATTCCCGCAACAGGGCCGTCCCCTCACAAAGCCGGCGGCCTTCCCCTAAGACTTCTGCTAGTTTCTTACGAATGCCTTCGCGGTCCTTTTCATGGGGAATCAAGCTCACGAGCGCCGTTTCGTGCTGCTTCCTGAGCGCTTCCAATATCGCCGTGGCCTCCGCTGCGTTCCCGCCACGCGCATGATTCGCGGCTTCGATCAGCCGGTTCGTTATGCCACTCATGGCGGAAACAACCGCTACACAACGATACTCCCTGGCCGCATCCACGACGATCTTCGCGGCCCTCGCGATGCACGCAGCGTCGCCCACCGATGTCCCTCCAAACTTCATTACCTGTAGCCGCTTATTCATTTCGCTCCAACTTTCACTAACAAACTCTTAGACCACACAAGCTTCGAGTTTCTCCATTGTACGGCACGCGTTGACTTTCCTTCTGCTGCGCACCTAACATGACATACGGTAATTGCACGCCAATCTTGAACATGAACATTCCTCCTTTACAGCAACGGGCACGCGTCAACTTCGGAGAGAGGTTCTAGCATGCAGGCACGGCGAATTTTGGGTCTTACGCTGGTTCTTGTGGCCATTGCAGCAGCACTCGCGCTGCGTTTCTCGCCATCTTCCGCCGCGCCCGTGGCAATGAAGCCCGGCGACGTGAATGATGAGCGCATCGCTGCCGACGCCGTCACAGGCGTCAACTGGCTGGTGAACGGCCGCACCAATGATTCGAAACATTTCAGTCCGCTCAAGCAAATCAATTCTTCGAGCGTGGCCAATCTGGGCCTCGCCTGGTATTTCGATTACGACGGCCAAATGGGCGTGGTCTCGGAACCCATCGTGGTGGATAAAGTCATTTACGTGAGCGCGCCGCTTTCGAAGGTTTATGCGATCGACGCTGCCACGGGCAAACTCATTTGGAAATACGATCCGCAAATCCGGCTGGATCAGGCTCTGAACGGTTCCTATTCCGCGCGCACCAACGGCGGAGTCGCCGTTTGGAACGGCAAAGTGTACGTGGGCACGGGCGATTGCCGCTTGATTGCCATTGATGCTGCCACGGCCGCCAAAATCTGGGAGGCCACGGTTTGCGAACCTACGCAAACCGGAATCACTGGTGCGCCGCGCGTGGCTAAGGGAAAGATCCTCATGGGCTACAACGGCTCGGACGACGCGGTTCGTGGTGCGCTGGCTGCCTACGACGCCGAAACCGGCAAAGAAGTTTGGCGTTTCTGGACGGTCCCTGGTGATCCCTCGAAGCCCTATGAGACGAAAGAGCTCGAGATGGCCGCGAAAACCTGGCACGGCGATGGCTCTTGGAAAATTGGCGGCGGCGACGTCTGGCATGCCATCACGTATGACGACGCCACCAATCTCGTGATTTTCGGCACGGCGGGCGCGGACGTTGGCTACGGCGAATTGGCCGGCACGCAAATCACCGGCGAAAAACTCTTCTCCCAATGCGTCATCGCGGTCGACGCCGATACGGGGAAATACGTCTGGCATTTTCAGACCGGTACCGAAGGCGTGCACAACGAGAACAATCAAATCGTCATAGCCGATCTGATGATCAATGGGGAACGGCGCCACGTGGCGATGACCGCCCCCAAGAACGGTTTCTTTTACATTCTCGATGCAAAAACCGGGAAGCTGCTTTCCGCCAAGCCCCTGGTGAAAACCACCTGGGCTTCTGGTTACGACTTGCAGACGGAAAAGCCCATTCTCATTCCCGTTTCGGAAGGCGGTGGCCGCCAGTGGACCGTGCACAACTGGTGGCCCATGAGCTATGACACGCTCACCGGGCTAGTCTACATTCCCACGACCGATCGCCGTACGGACACCGCAGCGCCGGTCGAAGCCGGCGAAAGTGGCGAAGGTCTTTTCGGCCGGCTCATCGCTTGGGATCCCGTTGCGGAAAAAGAGCGTTGGTCGGTCGAAGAAGAAATCGCCGTGAATGGTGGCGTTCTTTCCACCGCTGGCAATCTCGTTTTTCAAGGGCAGGGAACTGGCGAATTTGCCGCTTATGCCGCGGACACCGGAAAAAAACTCTGGTCCATTCAGACCAAATCCGCCATCGACTCGATCCCCGTCACTTTTTCCGTGAATGGCGAGCAGTACGTCATTACCTCCGTCGGTTGGGGCTCTGGCTCGCGCTTGTTTGCTCCCGCGCGGACGATGGCCACGCCAGAATCGAAGCGCGGTCCCACGCGCCTTTGTGCTTTCAAGCTGGGCGGCAACGTTCCGTTCCCGTATCCGCACATCGAAATTCCGCCGGTGCCGAAACCGCCGCTGCTGAAAGCTTCTCAGGACACGATTCGCAAAGGCGAGAAGCTTTACGTGTCGTTTTACTGCGAGGGGTGCCACTCGCCAGGAATTGATGGCAGCGGCGCTTGGGTCGAAGATGGGGCCGTGCCCGATTTACGCTACGCGCCGCCGGAAGTTCACAAAAATTGGTACCAGATCGTCATGGGCGGCTCGCATTGGTCGAAGGGCATGCCCGGCCTTGCCGACCCGCCGAAATTTGCCTTCCCCAACGAGCACCTGACCGTGGCCGAGGCCGACGCGATCCACGCTTACGTCATTAGTCAGGCTTGGAAAGCTTACAAAGGCGAGCAAACCGCAGCGCACACCAAGCGCGAAAACTACTAGTTGCTCTACCCCCGGCTATGCGCGCGATTCGTCGTTCCGACTTGTAGCTCAGGCCTTTAGGCCCGAGGAATCTGCTTTTGTCTTTCGCATTGGGTATAATCAGCGACTTCAATAGCTCCGTTATGGAGCCGAATTGGGAAGTGTAGACACATGAGTCGCTTGGTTAGCGTGCTTACCGACGTTCATTTTTGGGTTCCCGTTGCCGTGCTCGCCGCCGGATTGCTGCTGCTGAGCCTTATGCGCTAGGACTGGAATCGAACCAGAATGGCATCCTCCGCGCAACCTCTCACTTCATCCGCAACGCAGAGCGCCGTGCGCGCAAAAAAACTTCAACTCCTTGGCATCCTCTCTGGTTTCACCGCGGGCGCGTGGCTTGGCGCTGCCGAAGCGCCCACGAAACTCGTTTCCATGGGCATTTCTCCCATTGCCATTTCGCTCATCATGGTCATCGGTGTTTTCCTTGCGCGCTGGAGCCTGCCCGCATTAATTCTTGGTACTTCCTCCGTTCGCGCCGACGTCCGCCGCGCGCCTCACTTAATCATCTGGGCGGTTCTCGCAGGCTGCTTGTGGGCGGTCGCCAACACGCTCACCATTTTCGCCATTCGCGACATTGGCCTGAGCATGGCCTTCCCCCTCTGGAACTCCAACAGCTTGCTCGGCATTTTTTGGGGCTTTCTCTTTTTCAACGAACTTCGCCAGGCCGGCTGGCGCCGCTGGACCGGCGTGCTCGGCGGCGCGCTCGTTATGTGCCTTGGCGCGACGCTGCTCGCCATCGCTTCTTCGGCGCAGGGCCCGGCCGGTCATTCTCTGCGCGGCGTTTGGGCTGCGCTTGGCGCTGGCCTCCTCTGGGGCACGATGTATATTCCCTATCGCAAAGCCTATCTCACCGGCATGAACCCGCTCTCGTTCGTGACCTTTTTCACCTTCGGTGAAGTGGGCATGATGTCCACGCTCGCCATTGGCTACACCGGTCTGGCACCGCTCTGGCAGGAATTGCTCAGCGCGCGCGGCGTGATTTTTTGGCTGATGCTTGGCGGCTTTATCTGGGTTATCGGCGATCTCTTTCAGCAATACGCCGCCAAATACGTCGGCATCAGCCGCGGTATCCCGCTCTCCAATTCCAATCAGCTCTGGGGATTGCTCTGGGGCATCTTCGTATTTGGTGAACTGCATGGCCGCAGCTCGTCCACTTACCTGCAGGTTGTTGGCGGCTCGCTGCTCATGATGCTGGGGGTTGGCGCGGTTGCTTTTTCTTCGGCTCCCGGAGAAGAGCAAACGCGTTGGAAAGAAGCGGCGCAGCGCGAAAGCGAGCGCTACGGCGTTGCCGCCGACTACGTCGAGGCGCGCCTGGACGGCCGCCAAGCGGCTGACGAGGCCGCGCATGCCCGCCGCATTTGGGATTGGCTGCTCGTCGCAGGGGCCAGCGCTATTTTCGTCGTTTTTGCGGCGATGGCGCGTGTCCCACAAATGTCTTTGCACTGGTGCCCCGCTGCGCTGCTCACTGGTGCGCTACTCCTGCTGCTTTTCCTCTGTACGCTCGCCCTGTGGCGCACCACTCGCTTCAATTAGTCAATTCAGCCCTCCTTCCACTTTGCAATCCTTCGCGCTTTTTGTAGCGCCGCCTTTCAGGGCGGCATATTCTCCTTTCCGACCGTTACTGGCGGTCTTACCCGGCATATTCCACCTCCGCGTGTAGTGGCGGGTCTTCAGCCTCGTTCTTTTTCTTCGCTTGAGAAAATTTTCCGCGGCCTGCTAGAGTAACCTCAGCAAGATGACCGCCCGCTCGAAGGTAGAAAAAGTCGACCTCGTTGGCGTGGGCCTCAACGCCACGGACACGCTTATCCCCATGGCACACTATCCCGGGCGCGGCACCAAAGTTGCAGTTCGTCCCACTACTGTTTTGCCCGGCGGACAAACTGCCACCGCTGTTGTCGCGTGCCAGCAGTGGGGACTTCACACGCGCTACGTTGGCAAAGTCGGTGGAGACTCCGCGGCCGCACTCCACGCTCGGGAATTCTCGCGCCTGGGAGTGGAAGCGCATCTCCTCACGGCCCCCGATTGCCCGAGCCAGCAAGCGTTCATTCTCATCGACGACTCCGGTGAGCGCACCGTCCTCTGGCGGCGCGACCACCGCCTCGCTCTGCGCCCCGAGGAACTCCAGCGCGAGTGGATTGTCAATGCCCGCGCCCTTCATCTTGATGGCCACGACACCCAAGCCGCGGCCCAAGCCGCAGCTTGGGCGCGCGCCGCAGGCGTTCCTGTGATCGCGGACCTCGATGAACTGTATCCCGGCGTCGAAGCGCTCTTGAAGAATGTCGATTACCTCATCACCAGCCGCGACATCCCCGGCAAGCTGGCCTCCACCGACGATTTGCAGAAAGCTCTGACCACCGTGCATCGCCTCTTCGATTGCCGCCTGACGGCCGCAACGTTGGGTATCGACGGGGTGCTCGCGTGGGATGGCTCGCAGTTTCATTACGCTCCCGCGTTTCGCGTCGACACGGTCGACACCACCGGCGCGGGCGACCTCTTCCACGCCGGCTTCATTTACGCACTTTTGCAAGGCTGGCCTTTGCAGAAGCAGCTCGATTTTGCTTGCGCTGCCGCTGCGCTGAACTGCACGGGCATTGGCGCACGCGGTGGCATCCGCCCCATCGACGCCATCGAGCACCTCCTCGCTAGCGCTCCGCGCTACCCCGCCGTCGTCACGCTCCGCCATTCCCGCTCGGGTTCGTAGGTGCTCAGTAGCGGCTGAAATTTGGCCGGGAGAGGGGGCAACAAAAAACTCTGCGCTGTGGGCGCGACACATCTAGTGATAGAAATTTTTGTTGAAGCGAACGGCTTTCCACGCTGCCGCGCAGGTTCTAGCCTATCTTCCGCAGTTTTGAATGAATCGGAAATTTTTTGAGCACCATTGCGTGCACAGCAGCCGTGCAAGTGTTTTTCTTCGTGTCTGAATGTTGTTGAACAATCTGGTTTGCATG
>Ga0066671_10000508_pt1 | contig 12261 bp, 13 predicted proteins | sample GraSoiAngelo_120_FD_62294 | JGI IMG/M metagenome (GOLD analysis project Ga0066671, IMG submission 62294) | Grasslands soil microbial communities from the Angelo Coastal Reserve, California, USA - 14_0919_09_20cm | ecosystem: Environmental > Terrestrial > Soil > Grasslands | place: USA...
CCCAGGTGTCGCGCGGGTTCAAGATCGCGCCGTCGACCCCGGGCACCGAGACCGGCACGTCGAAGCCGAAATAGGGGTCCTTGCGGAACTCGGCGTCGTTCAGGCTGCCGTCCAAAGCGGCGTTGAGCAGAGCCCGGGTCGCCTTGATCGGCATGCGCTTGCCGGTGCCGTATTTGCCGCCGGTCCAGCCGGTGTTGACCAGCCAGCAGCAGACGCCGCCCTTGGCGATCCGCTCCTTCAAAAGGTTGCCGTAGACGGAAGGGTGGCGCGGCATGAACGGGGCGCCGAAGCAGGTCGAGAAGGTCGCTTCCGGCTCGGTCACGCCGATCTCGGTGCCGGCGACCTTGGCGGTGTAGCCGCTGAGGAAATGGTACATCGCCTGGTCGGGCGTCAGCCGCGCGATCGGAGGCAGCACGCCGAACGCGTCGGCGGTCAGCATGACGATGTTCTTCGGCACCGGCCCCATATTCTGCTCGGAGCAATTGGGGATGAAGTCGATCGGGTAGGCGCCGCGGGTGTTCTCGGCGAGGCTGTTGTCGTCGAAGTCGAGCTCGCGAGTCTCCTCGTCGATCACGACATTCTCGAGCACCGTTCCGAAGCGCCTGGTGGTCGCGTAGATTTCGGGCTCGGCCTCGGGGGACAAGCGGATCATCTTGGCATAGCAGCCGCCCTCGAAGTTGAAGACGGCCGTGTCCGACCAGCCATGCTCGTCGTCGCCGATCAGGGTGCGGCTTGCATCGGCGCTGAGCGTCGTCTTGCCGGTGCCCGACAGGCCGAAGAACACCGCCGTGTCGCCGTCCGGGCCGATATTGGCCGAGCAGTGCATCGGCATCACGCCCTTCACCGGCAGCAGGTAATTGAGGATCCCGAACACCGACTTCTTCATCTCGCCGGCATAGGCCGTGCCGCCGATCAGGATCGTCTTCTCGCTCAGATTGACCGCGATCACCGTCTCGCCGCGGGTGCCGTGGCGGGCGGGGTCGGCGCGGAAGCTCGGCAGGTCGATGATCGTGAATTCGGGGGTGAAGCCGGCGAGGTCGGCCGCATCGGGGCGCACCAGAAGCGTGCGGATGAAGAGGTTGTGCCAGGCGAGCTCGTTGATCACCCGGACGCGCACCCGGTGCTCGGGCTGCGAGCCGCCGAACAGGTCGGCGACGAACAGGGTCTCCTTCTCCGCCAGCGCGGCGAGGAAGTCGGCCTTGAGCGCCGCGAAATGGGCGGGGCTCATCGAGCGGTTGTTATCCCACCAGATCGTCTCTTCGGTCTCGGCGTCGCGGACGATGTACTTGTCCTGCGCCGAGCGGCCGGTGTGCTTGCCGGTCTTCACCACCAGCGGGCCGTCCTTGGCGAGCACGCCTTCGCCGCGGACCAGCGCCTGCTCCACGAGCTGCGGAGTCTGGAGGTTCCAGTGGAGGCTCGCTCCGGTCTCGATCCCCTGGTCGGCAAGTCCATGTGCCGGCACGCCTTTGGCCACGACATTCTCCTTTGAATTATATGACGAATTGGGCGGCTCTGGCGCCGCTCTCGGTCTTCGGGCGCGCATAGAGGAGAGGGTGCCGCCCGTCAAAGGGTAGCGCCTCCGTTCCGGTGCGGATAAGGATGCTGGCATGTCGGTTATCGCGCTGGTCGACGACGACCGGAACATCCTGACCTCGGTGTCGATCGCCCTCCAGGCCGAGGGCTTCACCACCCGAGTCTATTCGGACGGGGAGACCGCCTTGAAGGCGCTCGTCGACAACCCTCCCGACCTAGCGGTCCTCGACGTCAAGATGCCGCGAATGGACGGAATGGAACTCCTCCGCCGCCTCCGCGAAAAAACCCCCCTCCCCGTCATCTTCCTGACCTCCAAGGACGAAGAACTGGACGAAGCCCTAGGCCTGGCCCTCGGCGCCGACGATTACGTAGTCAAACCATTCTCCCAAAGACTCCTAATCGCCCGCATCCGCGCAATTTTACGCCGCAGCGAGCTTCGTTCGGGGCCGCCTGCGGAGGCGGAAGCGGAGGAGCCGGCGCAGATCGTTCGGGGGCGGCTGGCGATGGATCCGGCGCGGCACCGGGTGACCTGGGACGGTAGGGACGTCAGCCTCACCGTCACCGAGTTCATGATCCTGGAGGCGCTCGCCCAGCGTCCCGGGGTGGTCAAATCCCGCAACCAGCTGATGGACGTCGCTTACCAGGACGACATCTACGTCGACGACCGCACCATCGACAGCCACATCAAGCGGCTGAGGCGCAAATTCCGCGAGGCGGACCCGGAATTCTCCGCGATCGAGACCCTCTATGGCGTCGGATACCGTTTCGGCGAGGAATGAGGACGGCGCGCTTCGGCTGCGCTGGTCGGGACGGTGGATGCTCCTCCACCGGATCCTGGCGGTCAACGTCTTCGCGCTCGCGATCCTCGGCGGAAGCATCTTCTACCTCGACGGCTTCCGGAGCAGGCTGACCGAAAGCGGGGTCGAGACGGCGCGGACCCAGGTGACGATCGCCGCCGATTCGCTCGCCCTCGCCGAGCCGGCTGAGAAGGCGGATCTTCTCCGCCGCCTGGGCCAACATTCCCGCACCCGGCTCCGCGTGTTCGGCCAGGACGGCGCGCTCCGAATGGACAGCTGGCGGGGGGCCGCGCCCACCTACGAGCTCCGCGACCCGCGCCGGGAGCGCTGGACCAAGGACATTGCCCGGCTGATGGACAATGCCTTCGACGAGATCGTCGGAGCCCCCTCCCCGCCGCCGCTGCCCTTGCCCGAGTCCGAGCGCCTCGCGGGCTGGAGCGAGGCGGAGCAGGCGCTTCGCCAGGGCGGCACCACCACCAACCTTCGCCGCGCCCCCGAAGGGACTCCGTTCATCTCCGCCGCGGCCCCGGTCGCAGGCACCGGGGAAGTGGTCCTCCTCACCCGCAACGCCCGCGACATCCGCCGGGTGGTGCGCGACGAACGGGTGACCCTCGGGTTCATCCTTCTCGCTACCCTGATCGTCTCAGTGCTCCTCTCGCTCTTCCTCGCCCGCACCATCGCCCTGCCCTTGCGACGCCTCGCCCACGCCGCCCACCGGGTCCGCCTCGGCCGCGACCGCGAGGTGGATGTGCCGGTGCTCCCCGCCCGCCGCGACGAGATCGGCCTCCTCGCCCGTGCGCTCGCCGACATGACCCAGAGCCTCAGGCAAAGGATCGACGGCACCGAGGCCTTTGCAGCCGACGTCACGCACGAGCTCAAGAACCCCCTCGCCTCGCTCCGCTCCGCCATCGACAGCCTCGAGCGGGTCGACGATCCCGCCCTCCGCCGCCAGCTGCTCGACCTCCTCCACCAGGACGTGGCCCGCCTCGACCGGCTGGTCGTCGACATTGCCGAGACGTCGCGGCTCGACGCCGAACTCTCCCGCGCCCGCTTCGAGCCGCTCGACATGAGCACGCTGATCGAGGCGATGCTCGAGACCTGGGAGGCCCGCGCCGCGGAACGGCAGGTGCGGATCGCCTTCGCAAGGCCGCGGGCGGGAAGCGCGGTGGTGATGGGCGATGAATCCCGACTCGCCCGCGCCATCGACAATCTCGTCGACAATGCCATCTCCTTCTCCCCGCCCGGCGGCCTGGTCGAAGTCGGCGCCGCCTGCGTCGGCGGCGACGTGTTCGTCAGCGTCGAGGATGAGGGGCCGGGCGTTCCGGAAGCGGAGCGCGAGGACGTGTTCCGCCGCTTCCACAGCGTCCGCCTCGCCGAGGAGCATTTCGGGCGCCATTCCGGCCTCGGCCTCGCTATCGCCAAGGCGACCTTCGAAGGCCATGACGGCAGGATCTGGGCCGAGGACCGGCACGACGGAAGCCGCGGCGCCCGCTTCGTCGCCCGCCTGCCCGCGACCCCGAGCGAATGAGCCTCACGATCCACGCCACCTGCGTCGCCATCGGCGGCCGAGGGGTGCTGCTTCGAGGCCCTTCGGGCAGCGGCAAGTCCGACCTGGCGCTCCGGCTGATCGACCGCGGCGCGGCGTTGGTCGGCGACGATTACGTCGTGGTGGCCGCTCATAGCGGAGGACTCATCGCCAGGCCCGCCCCGAACATCGCTGGGCAGATGGAAGTGCGCGGGATCGGCATCGTCGAGCTACCCTTCCTGCCCGAGGTCCGCGTCTGCCTCGTCGTCGATCTCGCCGACGCTCCGGTACGGATGCCGGAGCCTGCGTCCGAGACATTCGAATGCATCACAATCCCAAAGGTCGAGCTCAGCTCGCTTGAGGCTTCGGCACCGATCAAGGTAGAGATGGCGCTCAACCGCTTCGGGCTCCCCATCTCGTGACCTCCGGCACCGCACCCAACAGGATATTGCTCGTCACCGGCCTCAGCGGTGCGGGCAAGTCGACCGCGCTCCGGACGCTCGAGGATCTCGGCTGGGAGGTGGTCGACAACCTGCCCTTGTCGCTGCTCGAGCATCTCCTTTCGATCCCGCTGTCGGAGGGCAGCAGCAGGCGGTCGCGGCCGCTCGCGATCGGAGTCGACAGCCGCACCCGCGAGTTCGAGGCCGACGGTATCGTCCGGCAGATCGAGACGCTGTCGAGCGAGCATGATTTCCCCATCGAGACGATCTTCTTCGACTGTTCGGAGAGCGAGCTCCTCCGCCGCTATTCCGAGACCCGCCGCCGCCACCCGCTCGCCCCGGATCGCCCCGCCACCGACGGAATCGCCGCCGAACGCGAGCTGATGGAGCCGCTTCGCCGGCTGGCCGACCATGTCGTCGACACCACCGACACCAGTCCCAACACCCTCCAGCAGCAGATCCGCGAGCGCTTCGGAAGCCCGAGCCATTCACCGACCCTGTCCGTCATGTCCTTCGGCTTCGCCCGCGGGGTGCCGCGCAACGCCGACACCGTCTTCGACATGCGCTTCCTCCGTAACCCCTATTGGGTCGACGAGCTCCGCGATCTGACCGGCCTCGACCCCGCGGTCGCCGAGCATGTCGCGGGCGACCCGGCTTATGAGGACGCGGTGTCCCGGATCGAGGCGCTTCTGATCGCCCTCCTCCCCCGCTATGCCGCGGAAGGAAAATCCTATCTTACGGTCGCGTTCGGTTGTACCGGTGGCCGACATCGTTCGGTCCACGTGGCGGAGCGGGTTGCGGCGCGTCTGCGCTCGGCGGGCTATGCCCCCAGCGTCGAGCATCGCGACCTTGCTTCGCGGCCCCAGGCCGGCGTCGAGGGCGGCGGCGCCGTCGGCGGCGCCATCAGCGACGGGGGCGCGGCGGGGACCGGCAGGCAGTTTCAAGGTGAATGAATGATAGGTCTGGTACTGGTCACTCATGGCCGGCTCGCGTCCGAGTTCGTGACGGCCATGGAGCATGTGGTGGGCCCGCAGCAGCGGATCGAGGCGGTCTGCATCGGCCCCGAGGACGACATGGAGGCGCGCCGCAACGACATCGCCGGCGCGATCGCCAAGGTCGATGACGGTGCAGGCGTGATCGTCCTCACCGACCTGTTCGGAGGCACCCCGTCCAACCTCGCCATCTCGCTGATGAAGTCGGAATCGATCGAGGTGATCGCGGGCGTCAACCTGCCCATGCTGATCCGCCTCGAAGGCGCGAGGAAGACGATGGACGTCCGCGCCGCGGTCGCCGCCGCTCGCGAGGCGGGGCGCAAGTACATCTCGGTCGCCTCGGAAATCCTTGGAGAGACCGTCTGAGCGCCGCCAGCCGCACCGTCGAGATGAAGAACCGGCGCGGGCTCCACGCGCGGGCCAGCGCCAAGTTCGTCACCATGGCCGCCGGCCAGAGCGCCATCGTGGAGGTCGAGAAGGACGGGAGCTGCGTCTGCGGCACCTCGATCATGGGCCTGATGATGCTCGGCGCCGCGATGGGCGACACGATCACCATCCGCGCCGAAGGCGAAGGCGCCGAGGAAGCGGTCGCCGCCCTCGCGGCCCTGGTGGAAGACCGCTTCGGCGAGGACTGATGCCGCGCCAGATCACCGCTTTCTCCAATCCCCTGGTCAAGGACGTCCGCGCGCTTCGTGAGAAGAAGGGCCGGCGGCGGCAGGGCATGTTCATCGCGGAGGGGCTCCGGATCCTCACCGAGGCGCGCGAGGCGGGGCGGCTTCCCGCGATCCTGTTCTACGCCGCGGGCACCGCCCATCCCCTGCTCGAGACCCTGATCGAGGAAGTCGAAGCGGCGCATGGCGACGTCGTCGAGACCAATGCCGACATCCTCCACAAGCTCTCGGGCAAGGACAATCCGCAGACAGTGCTCGGAGTCTATCGCGGATTCGACCTTTCGCTGGACCGGATCGACCGCTCGGAAGCCCCGCTCTGGATCGTCGCCCAGTCGCTCCGCGACCCGGGCAATCTCGGCACCATCCTCAGAACCGGCGATGCGGTCGGCGCGGGCGGGCTGATCCTGATCGACGATTGCGTCGACCCCTTCTCCACCGAAGCCGTGCGCGCGACGATGGGCGCCCTCTTCACCCAGAAGATCGCCGCCGCCCGCTGGGACGAGTTCGTACCCTGGCTCCGCTCCGGCGAAGGCCAGCTGATCGGCACCAGCCTCCGCGCCACCCTCGACTATCAGGAGCCGGCCTACACGAAGCCCGCCTTCATCCTGGTCGGCAACGAAGCGCAGGGCCTCCCCGAAGCCTATGAGCAGGAATGCGACCTGCTCGTCCGAATGCCCATGCACGGCAAGGCCGACAGCCTCAACGCCGCGGTAGCGACCGCAGTGATGGCCTACGAAGTCCTCAACCAATGGCGCCGCGCCTGAGGCCCTAACGAGCGACGCAGTCGCTCTACTCCTCCCAGCGCTGCCGAGAGCGCGCTGACCTGTTCAGCGGCACTGCACCTTTGGTCTCTTTGGTGCTTTGGTCCTTTGGGTGAAACCGGCTCGGCTTACGATTCACCGCAGGCGCAAGCGACCTGAAACTACGGCTGCAGTTTCACCCAAAGCACCAAAGAACCAAAGGAACCAAAGAGGCCGAGTGGGCGGCCAGGCCGCGATTTCCGATGAGTCTTTGCTGAGCGACTTTGTCGCTCTTTCTATTCTGCGGCTTCCGCGTCGTCCGGGGCGGCGATGAGGACGGGTCTGGGGACGTCCCCGGCGCTGGCCAGCGCTTCGACCGCGGGGACGTCTTCCAAATCGCGGGCGCCGGTTTCGATGTTGAGCTCGCGGAACTTGCGGCCCGTGGAGACCAGGCGGCTGTTGAAGGAATTGGTGAAGGTGTTGAAGTTGGTGACGGCGCTGTTGAGGCCGCTCCCCACTTTGCGCAGATCCTCGCCGACCTTCGCCAGCCGGTCGTAAAGCTCCTTGCCGAGCAACGCGATGTCGCGCGCGTTGCGAGCCAGCGCTTCCTGCTGCCAAACCGAGGCGACCGACCGGGCGATGGCGATGAGATTGGTCGGGGTGGCGAGCAGCACCTTCTTGTCGAAGGCGAAATCCCACAGCGTGGGGTCATGCTCCAGCGCCGCGGAGAGGAAATGCTCGCCGGGGACGAACATGATCACATAATCGGGGCTGTTGCCGAACTGGGTCTGATAGGCCTTGTTGCCGAGCGTGTTGACGTGGGCGCGCATCGCCGCGGCATGGGCCGCGAGCCCGACCCGCCGCTCGGCCTCGTCGACCGCTCCGAACGCGTCCTGATAGGCGTTCAGGGACACCTTGGCATCGACGATCAGCGTCCGCCCGCCGGGAATCCGGATGATAACGTCCGGCCGGAGCCGCCCGTCGTCGCCCTCGACGCTGACTTCGGTCTGGAAGTCGCAATTCTCGGTGAGCCCGCAGGTTTCGAGCACGTTCTTGAGCTGCTGCTCACCCCAGCGGCCGCGGGACTTGGGCGCATTGCGGAGCGAATTGACCAGCTTGGCCGCCTCGCTGCTCACCTTCTCCTGCCCGATCCGCATCGATTCGATCAGGCCGACGAGATTGCCGAACGCGTCGCGCCGCTCGGCTTCGACCTTGGCCACGCCCTCTTCATAGCGCTGGAGACGGTCGGTCACCGGCTGGAGCAGCGCCTTCAAGCCGGCGCCGGCAATCTCCTCCGACTGCTTGAAGCGCGCCTCGGCTCGTTCGAGGAACTGTTTCTGCGCTTCGCCCAGCAACTTGCCGCCGATCTCGCTGAACTGCGCCGACAGAGCGGTACGGGCGTCGTTCAACTGGGCGATCTGCTCCTGGAAGGCGAGTTCGCGCGCCTCGTGGCTTGCGGTGAGGCTCGCGCATTTCTGCTGCGCTTCCGCACAGTCGCTTCGCACCTCCTCGAGCTTCGCGGCGAGCTCGGGCACCTGCTTGGCCCGCTCCTCGGCGGCGGCGAGGTCGGTGATCGCCCGGCGGAAGTCGTCGAGCCGCTCGTCGCGCTCCTTGCGGAACGCCGCGGCCTGGCGGCTGCCGAGGAACCAGCCGAGGCCGACGCCGCCTGCCGCGGCGATAAGGACGACGATGATGACGAGCGGATCCATGCCCCATTTCCCTGCCGGAACGAAGGGCGAACCTAGAGCAGCCCGACCCTGGGCTCAAGCGGGATCGGAACCGGGCGCAGGAAAAGCGGTTTCGGGAGAAGCGGGCGGCCCAAGGACGATAGCGATGCAGGTCTGGAAGGAACTCGGTGCCGCCGCCCTGATGGTGCCGCTCGCCGCCTTCATCCACGGCCTCGGCCTGATCGCGATCACCAAATTGTTCGGGGTGGAGGACGAGGCGCTGGAGCATCGCGCGCTCGATCCGCGCTCCTTCCATCTGGTCGGGATCCTCGGACTCGCCTTGTTTGGAATCCACTCCGGCTCGATCGCGATGTTCGGCCTGTTCTACCTTTGGGTCGGCGCCGCACGCGACCTCGCCGAGGCCCTGTTCTACTCGGTCAGCTGCTACACCACCGCGGGCGCCGGCGCGGACCGGCTTCCGGACGAGTGGAAATTGCTGGGCGGCACCGAGGCTTTGGTCGGATTGCTGCTGGTCGGCTGGTCGACGGCGTATCTGGTCCGCAAGCTGGAGAAGCTGCGCACCTGACGCAGCCTCAGGCCGCGAGCTTGCGAGCCTTGGCGAGCTTCTTGAGGATCATGTCGCGCTTCAGGCGCGAGAGATGGTCGATGAAGAGGATGCCTTCGAGATGGTCCATCTCGTGCTGGAGGACGACCGCAAGCATGCCGCCGATCTCCTCGTCATGCTGCGCCCCGTCCAGATCGAGCCAGCGGGCGCGGATCGTGTCGGGGCGCTCGACCTCGGCATATTGGTCCGGCACCGACAGGCAGCCCTCGGTGTAAGGCTGGAGGCTGTCGGACGAGCGGACGATCTCCGGGTTGATGAAGACGAGGGGCTCGCGGATCGGCTCCCCGCCCTCTTCCTCGGGCTCCTGAAGGTCGATGACCAGGATCCGCTTGGGAACGCCGACCTGGATCGCGGCGAGGCCGATCCCGGGCGCGTCGTACATCGTCTCGAACATGTCGGCGATCAGCGCGCGCACCTCGTCCGTCACCGCGTCCACGGGAGAGGAAATCTGCCGCAGCAAGGGGTCCGGAGCTTCGATGATTGGGAGGATCGCCATCGCTATAAAGTAGGAATTGCGGCCTTTCGGGTCAAGTTCAGCTGACCGGACGGCGGGCCCTGAGCGCCTGGGCGAGGGTGCCTTCGTCGAGATAGTCGAGCTCGCCGCCGACCGGCAGGCCGTGGGCGAGCTGGGTGATGCGGACCGGGAAGCCCTCCAGCCGCTCGGCGAGATAATGGGCGGTGGTCTGGCCCTCGAGCGTCGCGTTCATCGCCAGCACCACCTCGTCGATGCCGCCGGCGGACACGCGGGCGATCAGCCGGTCGATCGACAGGTCCTCCGGCCTGATCCCCTCCAGCGCCGACAGCCGCCCGCCCAGCACATGGAATCGGCCGGGGAAGAGCCGCGAGCGCTCCAGCGCCCACAGGTCCGACACTTCCTCGACGACGCAGAGGAGCCGGTCGTCGCGCCTCGGGTCGGAGCACACGGTGCAGGGGTCGACGGTGTCGATATTGCCGCAGTTCGAGCAGACCGACAGCGCCTCGTTGACCCGCTCCAGCGCCCGAAGCAGCGGCGCCAGCGCGGTCTCGCGCTTCTTCATCAGGTGAAGCACGGCGCGGCGGGCGGAGCGCGGGCCGAGGCCGGGCAGGCGCGACAGGGCCTGGGTGAGGGCGTCGATCTCGGAAGAAGCCATGGCCACGAAGTAGGGGCACAAGGGCAGCCTTGCCAAGCGGCGAGGCGCGTTTAAGCAGTCAGCATGCGCATCGCCTTCATGGGAACCCCCGAATTCGCGGTCATCATCCTCGACGCCCTAATCGGCGCGGGGCACGAGATCGCGGCCGTCTATTCGCGGCCGTCCCGCCGCGCTGGCCGCGGCAAGGAGTACAAAACCTCCCCCGTTTATCGACGAGCGGAGGCCGCCGGCATTGAGGTCCGCACTCCCATTTCCCTCCGCGGCGAGGAGGAGCAGAAGGCCTTCGCAGCCCTCGACCTCGATGTCGCCGTGGTCGCCGCCTACGGGCTGATCCTCCCGGAGCCGATCCTCAACGCTCCGCGCCTGCGCTGCCTCAACGTCCACGCCTCGATCCTGCCGCGCTGGCGCGGCGCCGCGCCGGTCCAGCGCGCGATCCTCGCCGGCGACCGGCTGACCGGCGCCACCATCATGGAGATGGAGAAGGGCCTCGACACCGGCGCGATGCTGGCGCGCCTCCCCGTCGAGATCGACCGCAAGACCGCCGGCGAGCTCACCACCGAGATCGCGAACACCGGCGCCCATCTCCTCACCCACATCCTCGACAACTGGACCCGGGTCGGGCGGATGCCGCAGGAGGAGGGTGCCGTCACCTATGCCGAGAAGATCCGCAAGGAGGAGGCGAAGCTCGATTTCGCCCTCCACGCGGTCCAGGTCGAGCGGCAGGTGCGCGCCTTCAACCCGGCGCCCGGCGCCTGGTTCGAACATGAGGGCGAGCGGATCAAGGTCCTCTCAGCCGAGATCAGGGCGGAGGGCGGCGAGCCGGGAACGGTCCTCGACCACGGCCTCGCCATCGCATGCAGGGAAGGCTCGATCGTCCCCAGCATCGTCCAGCGTTCCGGCCGGGCGCCCATGACGACAAGCGAGTTGCTCCGCGGCTTCGTCATCCCGGCCGGCACGCGCCTCAAGTGACCCGCTTCCGCCTGACGGTGGAATTTGACGGCGGGCCTTTCATGGGCTGGCAGCGCCAGGCGCACGGCCCTTCCGTGCAGCAGTCGATCGAGGAGGCGGTGGAGGCGATTACCGGCGAGAAGGCCGTGCTCCACGCCGCCGGGCGGACGGATGCGGGCGTCCACGCGCTGGCGATGGCCGCCCATGTCGATGTGGAGAAGGCGATTACGCCCTTCCGCCTCGCCGAGGGCCTGAACGCACGCCTCCGGCCGCTCCCTGTTTCCGTGCTCAAGGCGGAACCGGTCGCGGACGACTGGCATGCGCGGTTCAGCTGCATCGGCCGGCGCTACGTCTACCGCATCGTCAACCGCCGCGCCCCGCTGACCCTCGACGTGGGCCGGGCGTGGCAGGTCGGGGTTCCGCTCGACGCCGAGGCGATGGATGAGGCCGCCAAGCGCCTCATTGGACGCCACGACTTCACCACCTTCCGCTCCGCCCATTGCCAGGCCGAAAGCCCGGTCAAGACTCTCGACCGGCTCGACGTCCGCCGCGAGGGTGAGCGCGTCCTCATCTTCGCCGACGCCCGCTCCTTCCTCCACCACCAGGTGCGCTCGATGGTCGGCTGCCTTCAGCTGGTCGGGCGCGGCAAATGGACCGCGGACGATCTGGAGCAGGCGCTGGAGGCACGGGACCGGGCGGCGCTCGGCTATAACGCCCCGCCGGACGGCCTCTATTTCGCCGCGGCTTTGTATCCGGACGAGACGCCGAGCCCGAACAGCCGCTGAAGCGACTTGTCGAGCATCAGCAATTGCCAGAGCAACCGGCCATGCTCGGCCTTTCCTGAGCGGTGGTCGGCGGCAATCCGCGCGATCGCCTTGGGGTCGAGCCAGCCGAGCTCGGCCAGCGCGGGGCTTCGAGCGATCGCCTCGGCCTCGCCCGCCAAGGCCCCGCGGAACCAGGCGCTCACGGGGGTGACGAAGCCCATCTTGCGGCGGTGGAGGATCTCCGCGGGCAAGCGATCGGCGAGCGCCTCCTTCATCAGCCATTTGCCGGTGCCGCCGCGGAGCCGGAACTTCGCCGGCACCCGCGCCGCAAACTCGACCAGGCGGTGATCGAGCAAAGGCTCGCGCGCCTCCAGGCTCACCGCCATCGACGCGCGGTCGACCTTGGTCAGGATGTCGCCCGGCAGCCAG
>Ga0066671_10000509_pt1 | contig 12201 bp, 5 predicted proteins | sample GraSoiAngelo_120_FD_62294 | JGI IMG/M metagenome (GOLD analysis project Ga0066671, IMG submission 62294) | Grasslands soil microbial communities from the Angelo Coastal Reserve, California, USA - 14_0919_09_20cm | ecosystem: Environmental > Terrestrial > Soil > Grasslands | place: USA...
CACGCCGAACATCCGCATCCCGTCCGCTGAAACCGCATACTCGTCACGTGTGACGACAAGATTGCGGTATGAGAGCGTGAGCGCTAGTTCCTCGATGATCTTGAAGTGCGAGATCGGCTTGTGCGTCTCGCTTTCAGGTGGTGCGGGAATTTCTTGCAACTCCTCGCGGGTAATCTTTCTTGTGCCGCAGTGGGCAATAAGTGTTGCTTCGGTCATGTTGTCTCCTTTCATTGGAACAGAATTGTTAGCGAACTGATGTTCAGCATAGAGCCATTAACAAGCCTCACAAGGGGGCAAAAGTTGCCGGAAGCGGTAAAAGGATGGGTCTTGGCAAGCTGCGCTTTTGAGTGATTATTAGGTGATGTCACAAGACATAGATAATTCCATCACGTTCATAGGTAGAACGAACTTCCGCAACGAGCAGAGACTATTTGGCATCAGGCGTGCTGATCGGCGCGCGCATATGTACATCATTGGGAAGACTGGCACTGGGAAGTCCACGCTCTTAGAGACACTCATCCGGCAGGACATACGAGCCGGTGCAGGGGTTCTTTTGATTGACCCGCACGGGGACTTGGTTGAGAGGGTGCTTACACAGATACCTGAGCGTCGGAAGGGTGATCTTATCTATTTCAATGTGCCGGACAGCGAAGCGCCGCTCGGCTTCAACCCGCTTGAGCATGTACCGCCAGCAAGCCGGCCACTTGCTGCTTCGGGAATGCTTGAGGCATTTAAGAAGCTCTGGGCAGAGTTCTGGGGACCGCGTTCAGAGCACATCTTAAGTAACGCGCTTCTTGCTCTGTTAGACTAGCCATAAGCCACCCTCGCCGATGTGTTACGGCTCTTCGAGGATCGTGACTTTCGGCGAAATGCAGCCGGCCGCGTGGCGAACCCTCAGGTGCGAAATTTCTGGCTCCGTGAGTACGAGGGCTACACCGCACGGTTCCGAGTTGAGGCTATTGCACCTATTCAAAATAAGGTCGGAGCGTTCTTAGCAAATCCGATCTCGCAAAGAATACTTACCAGCGAGCAGAGTTCATTTGATCTCCGGCAAGTTATGAACGAGGGCAAGCTGCTCCTAGTCAATCTTTCCAAAGGGAGAACTGGTGAAGATACGGTGGCACTTATTGGTGCGCTGCTTGTTACAAAGGTAGGGTTAGCTGCCTTAAGTCGAGCGGGACTTACAGAGAATGGTCGCAGGGATTTTTACGTCTATCTTGATGAATTCCAGAGCTTCACGACCTTGAGCCTTGCGAACATGCTCTCCGAGCTACGAAAGTATCGTGTGGGCATGGTCTTGGCGCACCAATATCTCTCGCAGCTTGATCCCCAAGTTCGTGACGCGATACTAGGGAACGCAGGGACGATCATCAGCTTTCGGCTCGGTCTAACTGACGCCAGACTACTCGAAAAAGAATTCGAACCCGAACTATTAGCCATAGACCTTGTTGGTCTGCCTAATTACCACATCTATTTGAAGCTGTTGACGGACGGAGTTGCGTCGAGACCATTTAGCGCAGAAGCAATAATACCTCCTAGGGGCATTCCTATAGTATAGGGTGATTGTTAGGCATTTTATTTCACTGATACTCTCGCGTGTGGTGACCTATCAGCATGCTGGAGATGGCAGATTCGCCAGCCCGAAGTGCAATTTTCGGAGCTTCTTGACACATACTTACTCCTACTGTTGAGTGTAGGTAGACCCTTCCAAAGACAATCTACCGCACAAGGAGTCCAATCTGTGTCTTTAGACGAAATTCGGCAAGAGTGTCTCAAAATGAAAGAAGGGGACACAAAAGAGTTTGAGTCAGATCGAGAGATAATGCGATGGGAGATAGCCGTGCTTAAGGCTCAAGTTAACATAGATCGTAATGACAAGTTCGCTGTCTTTCTATTACGATCTTGGGTAAAGGTAAAAGCATATTGCTACTGTCCTCACGAAGCTCGCTAGAGGTTGGTAAGACTATAAAGATTTTAGGCGCGATAATCGCGCCATTTTTCTTTTGGACTCCGAAAGCTCCAACAAAGAAGTAGTATCTAGGCCATTTGCCGCAGAGACATTAACATCGCCTGAGCGGGATATTGATCAAGACGGCGCTCTGGAGAATGGGTAACTTCAGGCAACTTTTTCCTTGACTAATTTAGGTAAGAATATACAATTTTGACTCGCTCGCGGACGGAAGCCTTATCTACATCAAGCTCATAGCGGCGTACAGCACCAATTCCACCCGTCCGAAAAGCTCCAGGCCTATCTTAATTGAGCAGAAGAATTCTATGATCTCCTATTTCAGAGAAAAGTTTCCATTAGCTATCAATCGATAAGGGCAGTAAGTAAGAAGTAAGACTCGTACTTGTAATACTGAGTAACCGCCGAGATAGCTTGTTAGTCTGAGAATACTGTGCAGGGGACCGTACATAGTGCCTACTCTGGAAATATACATCAGCGGGAATTACACTGCGGATGACTTCGAACGGGTACAAAAGTCAAATTCCAGAGAAATATCTCGTCACGAGCGTGTCGTCATTAGTCTTAAATCAATTTCTTGGTGTGATCCCTACGCTTTAAGTTTGTTACTACTGTGGCTGAAACGTTTAAAAAATAGAAGCAAGGACGTGCATCTGTCACTTCCCGCTAGCACTCAAACACGGCCTCAGACGGATGAGCACCGCGAACAGATCAGCCAAGAACAGGAAAAGGATGAAGTTGTTGCTAGAGTCTATGCATTCTTTATCCAGACGCGCTTTATAGAAATCTTGGATAAATTTGATATCTCGCATGACCCAATAGACCTAACTTTAAGTAAAGTTCCGCCCAACCCCATATACTCATGGGTATCTCCCTTCATATCCTTTGCCGACTGGAATGACCTTAAGTCTTTTTTAGTAACATTACGTTCGGTTGAGCAGATGCGCCTCTTCTTCGAAGATGCCCATAGATACGGGATCGTAAAAAGTGGGAAGATCCGCGACATCATTATGCGTGAGCTTGGTGACAATATCTTCGAACATGCAGAAGGTAATTCTGGTCACCTTGTAATGAATAGGAGCGCATCCTCTGCTTGGGGTATTCCTCCTTGGGAGGAAACTTTCTTCCGCACCTTGCACGGGCAACCATACTTAGAAATCGTTATATCTGACGGCGGGCCTGGCATCTTTAAAACTCTTTCAGAACGGTATATCAAGGATTTTGGATCTAAAATCCAAGACTTACCGCTGAGTAACTCCCAAGTCGTTGAGTATGCCTTTTTACAATACTCTACGAAGAAGACACTCGAAGAACGTCTAAAAAAGCTACTGGATGTCCTTAGAAACACTAACCAGATGGACGCCATCCCGGCCACAGGACTTTACTGGGTAAAGGAAACATGTCGGGAATTTAACGCTTTGCTGTGTGTAAGAAGCGGGGACTCTATCCTCACCTATGACTTCCTCAGTAATCCGCTCCAAAACAGACCTAAAGTAACAGAACAAATCAAGGTTGGAGCTAGAAAAGTTAAGTTGGAAAAGCTCGACGGCGTACAACTCAAAATGTGTTTCCCACTTATTGAAGGTGGAAGTGAGCGACATATTAATCCATCTACCGAATCCCAGAGTCTCGGTAGGCCGAGAATGTACAGGCTCCTGAGCGTATCCTCCTTCTTTCAGGGTATAGATCCCGATGACTTAAACAGCTTGGCGGCCCCCCTTCTGGAAATTATCGATAGGATTCAAAGGATTAAATTGGAAAACGAGTCGGCGAAGATCATTGTCGTTAATTTCGAAGACTCTTATATGGCTAATAAAGCATTGTTTATCTTGGTCGTTGAGCTAATGAGAATGCAAGATGCCGACCATACCTTAGTAGCGATTAATGCTGAAGCTCTCATCAACCTTAGAGAACAGGTTGCGGAATTTAGCTTACAGCAGAAAACAAACGAAGTTGGAGCACTCAAGGAGAAGCCTCTAGCTTCATTCAATTCGGACTGGGACCTCTTCCTGTTAGGCCTTGACGAAGAATTGGAGCACACAATTATTGAATCAATTCAACCTAGAAGAGAAGGGACATCGCTACCCGGCTCACTGCACCCGTCTAGCGACGCTCGCCACTTAATAGAAGTGGTTGACGGTGGAAGTAAATACTCATGGACCTTCTCCTTAATTAAGATTCAGCAACTCGCGGCAGAGAGTCTAAGAGACAGCCTGCGGGAACTCATTTCCACCGCCGAAGGAGAGGATAGAATTTTTCATCCGAGCCAATGGTTTTTAATTTCTTCAGCGGCTTATTGCTTCGGCTTTTTCGAACTCGGGAAGTTATTCTCAAGGGTTGGGCCAAGGTCTAAGCTTGCACGCTGGTTAACGCTACGGCTGAGTGAACTCAAGCCCGACGTTCTTATAACCGTAGGAATCGGCTCCGAAAGCCTTGCTGCACTAATTCCTGACGGCTCTATTCGATATCAACGAATTGATATCGTTGATCCGGAGAACCCTTCTTACTGGTTCAAGTTGGCGCTATTGGAGAAAAGGACTAGGGTGGTCATCTTTACGGATGTCATCGGCACAGGGAAAACTATTAAGAGTGTTATTGAAAAGCTTCCTCTGGCCGACGTCTCGAGAATATTAACAATTGTAGATGCGAGACAAGATACCTCCCTGCTAGCAAACCAGATAAAAATTGAGGGTAGAGAGTATGAGTTGGAAAGTATTCTGAGGTTCCCTATTCAATTCGAACATAACTTGCCCGAGAGGTGCACTTACAGTGACATAGTATTAATAGACCCTGTCTCTCATGCGCCTATCTGGGAATCCGCAGAGACTCAAGCCCCGCTCTGGAGCAACTTCGATGAATTCCTAGACCAAGTGATAAGAGAAACTAACTCTGTTGCCACCGGTCATTTCGAGTCAACCGACAAGCACATCTTATATCTATTCTTAACGCCGTTAATAGTTAGGAAATTCGGTGAGCAAATTGTTAATAAGATCAGGCTCGACATAGAACAACTTTACGCTAAGATTCCACAGGCTCCTCACATCAGTACTGTATTCTATCCTGATAAATCTCCGGGCACTGAATTGATCGCGGATAAATTATGCTCCGCCTTCTTGGGGAGCCGCCCTTTTGCCATCACCTCAAAAATTCTTGCCAACCCTCTCAGTTACCCTTGGCGAGAGGATTATAGAATAGATGACGCTGTAATCTTCGATGACGCAGCTAGCAGTGGTACTACGGTCAAGCAGATGATTGACATCGTCGAAAAGTGGGGGGCAAAAAGAATATTCATTTATGTCCTGTTCAATAGGTGTGATGAATATGAGGCGCGCCTCCTAGAAAAAATCAAAAGGTACGGTGGCGCAGTCGTCGAAGTTAGATTCCTTACCAACGTTAAAATCCCCGCATATGACGTTGCTACGTGTCCAGTGTGCAAAACGATAGGCGAGTTAAAGCAGGCCCGGGAGAGCGCAGCGGAAATCAAATCCCCTCAGAATAATGTCGTTGTTCAGTATATAGACAGTAAAATCAGTCAGCTTAAACCTCAACCGATTCAACTCATTTTCAACCCCACGGCACAACATCCGTTTCTTGCTACTGACATAGACAGGAGAATTAGTCGGTGCAAGCTACGCAGGCTTCTTGAATTGGCAATCACCGATCCGGAAGCCCGGAACGCATTGTCTTCACTCTTTAAGGAGAACAAACGTGAAAGTGTTTTGCTATTCTTTCAGGTCCTTGCCAAGGAAAAACATGCCTTTTACCCAACAGACCCAAAGCGAAATGACCTGTTCTATCCGACATTCAGAGAGAACATTATCGAAACGGCTCGCAGGTTTTACAGCTATCCCCTAGAGCTACATCCTAAGGAATTCGATGCTGTCATCAGCGTGGTCAGGATGTTTGATGAGGACATATTCCTTGCCGATCTCGAGACTATCATAAGGGAAATTCGCGATAGTAACACGCATATCATGGTGGTTCTTACCCACCTTCTGACCTCTAACAAGGCTCAGAGGCAACCGGAAAAGGTCTTGCAGATCCTGACCGGCGGCGAATCTGATTTCGTGCCTGAGCAGTTAAATTTATTCCAGTGGGTAGTGGAGGTAAGTCAGGAGGCGAGAAGCGAAAACATACGGACACCAGAATTATTTAAGGAACTTCTGTGGGAATTAAGCCCAAGCTGGGGGCCAGACCCAAAGTTTAATTATTTACACTTTGGCTTAAAATCCTATCTGTTAGGCGAACTTAGCTTCACTGAACTTAGAGAGTCATTGAGAATCTACTGGGATGAAATTGTCAAAAGACTAAGAGATGAAATTTTGCTGAAGTTGAATTCTCTTAGAGAGCAAATCAAGTCGAAGAACCTCTCCCTGTCTGTAAGTAATGACTTAGCGCTTCAGTTGAAGGAAATTAATTCGATTCTACAGTGGACCGATGATCTCAGAACACAAATATTTGAAGAGAGTAGTGAGTACGAATCAATTAACTCAGTTGTAGAAGCTTTCGATACGAGCACGGAAAGGCTTCAATTCCTTCTCTGTTCAGACGAACTAGGTACGATTCACGACTCCCTAGTGCGCATGACCACCGAGATCCGCACGTTGGTAAACAACATTGTGGTATTTCCCAAAATTCAGGCGATTTTTGAATTATACGAGATCTCATGTGTGGTTAGCGTGCCGGATGAGGCTTGTTTCGTATTTGGACACGCGAGTGAGCTTGTCATCGCCGTGCAAAACTTGGCTGAAAATCTCATGCATGCTTTTGAGCACGATACAGACTCAAATAGAATGGTTATATTCCAAATCGAAAGGCGCGTGGACAAAATATCATTCATTATTAGGGACACAGGTGATGCCGTCTTCCCGGTGAAACCCGGTATCGGACTCCAAAAGGTTGATTCTATTATCTCTTCGTTAGGAGGCACTTTCACTTACCCGAAAAAAATAGAGATTGGCCCCTATAAGACGGAGGTCGGTTTTGAGCTTGAACTGGTTCCGGAGGTTTTAATGGGATTATGACAAGACATAAAAAGATAATTTTGGTGATAGACAATGACGGCGGCTTTATTGGCAGCTTTAAGCGTGTACTTGCCAGAAAAGAATTCGACGATGATTTTACGTGCGAAGGCGTAGTCCCGTCGAGCGCTGATTTGTTCGATGACTGTATACGACAAGCTGCGCCGTTCCTTTCACGGCCTGAGCAGATTACCGCCGTCTTGATCGATATAGTGCTCGATGAGACGGTTAAACCTACCGAAAAAGCTATAGACTCAATCGACAGATCTGGTCTTGATGTCGCGGCAGAACTTAGAAAAACCTTGCCAACCACTCCTATCTTAGGAATGACGCAATGGGGTAAAGTTCAAAGCCTGCTCACGGACCTGACTTTGGATGAAAACCTTGATGGCGTACTTTTAAAAAATATACTAATCAGCCTAGGATTTTCCAAAAGTAAATTTAATGAATATATTTTCAAAGCGTCTAAAAAAAGCGCCAAGCGCCGTTCGGGTGGTACTCTAGCTGTCGAAGATACAGATGAAGTCTCGATAATAAAATCAGGTAAACAATTAAGTACTCTAAACATCTCTAATGATCGTATTACTGCATATCAGGCTACTCTAGTAGGAAGTCATATCTTCGACAGCATTCTTTATACTGCATTTGGTGATGCCATTGGGAATATAAAATATTTCATCCCTGGTTTCTCCGGAGCAATGCTTTTCGAAGTCAACTTGCGACCCGGCCACACTGATGAGTCACAAGCTGCTATGACATCATGGATACTTAAGGTTTCAAAGGAGAAAGAAAAGCTCGAAGCAGAGTTGAGAAAGCACGCGGAATTAAAACTATTGGGGATTGAAAAGGAGTTCTACCCTTCTTTGCTAAAAGAGGAGCTAATTTCGGTAGGATCCTGGCACGCAATGATCACGCAAAAGGAGATTGACTCTCAAACTTTATACTCCTATCTCCAAACGAATCCTAATCCCAAGACGATAGTCGAACTAATAGATAAAGGTCTTAAAAACTTCCTTTCACAACTTTTCGGTAAGTCTGTAGAGAATCCCCAAATTATTTGGCAGACATACTACAAGTTAACAGCTAAAGAGATAGCAGCCATTTTGGCGATATTAGATGATAAGCGAACAACTTTCAGGCACCACGCGGGGAGCGAAATGGGAGTGGCAATAGACAGACTGGAAAAGTTCGTTGATAGCAATGGTAGTAGCGAACGTTCGCTCTACATATACAACAAGGACGTTGATACTAGGCGCATACACGGTGATTTTCATTCGAGGAATGTACTTGTCAGCCCCGACAAAATGAAAATAACCACAATAGATTTTCCTAACATCGGGCAAGACCATGCGGCCAAGGATTTCTCAAAATTAGAAACGGATCTCATATTTTCTGCAATGGACTCATACAGCGGGGCAGACACAGACTGGAATTCTCTCACAGCATGGCAATCAATTCTTAGCTGTTTGGAATGGGACGCTGATTTCTTTGATGAGCATAGTCCAGCGGTCGCCACAGAATTGAGTTATATTCATATTATTAGTGTTTTGCGCGCGTGTGCCAAGTCTATTTTGCCGACGCTAACGAGCGAGGAATATCTGATTTCGCTATTATATTATTCTCTCAAACTGCTCCCTTACCCGGACATATCTCTTCCTAAAAAAGCATTTGCACTTCAATACACTAACAAGATTCTGGAGCAGCTATCTGCGCGGATCGAGTAGGCCCGACACAGGACGTTTCAGGTATTTCGTGTCGTTCCGTAAAGAGTTCGCCTGTTCCTATGTACTCTACTGACTGTTCATTCGGTGGGTAATAGCTCAAACAAAGTCTTCTCCAGATTTGATGAACCTAGTATTCATTTCGGATTAAAGTTATAGCAACAACGTTATCATCTATCTTGCTCCCATAAGTATCTGTTTTGTAATACCATCCATGGTAACCTCCGATTCCGGTTAGGTTGATATATACATTATCTAAACTCCGAGCATTTCGGAGGGTTATCTTTGCTTTGGCCCAGATATTTTTTATGCTCCTTCCACCCTTTTTTAGTACTGTAGGTCCCATGATATCTACTCGTACTACATCAGCAAGATTAACTTCCCTTCTATCTTTTCCATCTATATCAAACGCGAAATAGAAACTATTTCCTCCCCATACCCCCGTATTAATCCAGATGTAGTCTTCAACCGAGCCATCTTTCCTTATAATTTGTCCATAGTATTTATCAGTGCCAACACCAGATGAACCCGGAGATGCCGGTTGGGGCTTTGGCTGGTTTGATGACTTAGTAGTTGGTAGTCTAGGGGTCGAAGTTGTAGATCCTGTAGCATCTTTCAGATTAATAGTGATACTTTGCGCTGCATCGAGTATTCCTTCAACAGAAGATGATTGATATCTCATGCCGCCGCCTTGCGCCCGGCCATAGAGAAATACATCCAGCCATTTTTCTCCAGATCTAAAGGTGATATCTCCTTTATAGATTGGGTATAGCAGACCAAGTTCTTTGCAGGTATGAAGTTCATCCTCCGTTAGATCTTTAAAGTCAATACGAGAGATGGCACAAAAGCGGGGTTGATTCTGGGGCGGGCGTTTTTCAATCTCTAAGGAAAAGGGAATAGTATCTGAATCAATATCTCGACCCATAGCCGTGCCTATTGGGTTGCTGAGCGATGAATAGCGGATAGTCAGTCCCTTCTTGAAAGAAATGTCACCCCAGTAGTCTTCTGGCCGATAAGATTGTAGTGGTTCTTTTGTTGGAGCGGTCTTAGCAGGAGTGTTAGACACCTCTTGATCCAAGAGGGTCTGTGACTGGTACGGCGCGCCCGCCTCTGAGAACCCGTCCGTCTTAATCAGAGTAGAAAACGCTGAATGTGCTACCGCTGGAACCGGTAACCTACAAATAACCCCGTCACTTCCACCCATTTTTCTAACTCCGCCACAATAAATGTACCCGCTGTGTAAGATGAGCTGCTTAATATCAGCTATTTCGCTCGTCATTAGGACAGGTTCAATCCGCCCACCGTCTTTTTGTATTCTTGAAATTACTCCGACGAATGCTTTATCACCGAGCTTCTTGCAGCCCGCAAGATATATGTGATGGGAATCCAAGGCAATGGAACTAAACATTAGATCCTTATTTGTATCTAAGACCCTTGCAAGTATTGTAGGTTTGCCCCCGCTCTTTGGTACGCGCTTGATAGCAATACGTTCCGCTGAATAAATGCATTCTTCGTCCTGTGCTAAGAGACCACCGATTCCGCAAGTAAACCTTAGATAATAATCATTGCTGTGCTTACTCAGAGGGGATAGTTCCCCTCCGGTTTTAGGCATTTTATAGACGCTTGCAAAGTTGTCGTCCCCTGTCCAATAAAGACTCATGTGATCGACAATCATCTTGCTGTCAATATTGCTTCGATACTCCCCCAGAAGGTTCTTAACTGTGCCCCCTGTCAAAGCCATTGTCATAATTCCTCCAGGCGAAGAAATGCCCGTGGCAGTATCCGCTTGTTCTAACCAATATATCCTTTCCAAATCTACGCAGAGCGGCCCCCATCTGCCGGCAAACTTCGTAAGCGTTTCGATGTTGCCGCCATTAATCAACATTCTCTGAATACGTCTATTTAATGTCATCCAATACAAATACCCGGAACTCTCTAAAAAATCTGTGACTTCCGAGTCAAGAGCTACGACGTGAAAGTGGTCTCCTCCCGTATTAGCGACTTTGAAGATATGTTTACCCCTTTCGGTTTCACCGAACCAGAATACCCAATCATTATTAACCGCAAATTGAGGACTATGATGGACGAACTCAGCAAGAATCTGATATTCATCTTTACCCAGTTTAATCAAGGTATGATCTTCTAGGTTTCCTTCTTGTTTAATCTGTTCATAATGCTCATTTGCGCCTACGCCAAATGTATCTATAGATGTTGAAGGAGATAGCTCTCTTACCGAGTTGGTCGTGGTTGGAGTAGAAATGGCGGCGGCAAGCTGTAAAGCTTCTAGCATCTCTCGTACAGTCTTATAGCGGTCGCGGGCAAGCGGTTGAATCGCTCTGTCAATAATTGCCGCTAAATTTGGATTTATATTTGGGACATTCTTATGCCACACGATTTCCCCTGTTATAGTATCTGTTAACTCTTGGGGGCGCTTACCTGTGAGTAAGTAAATCATCGTCAGCCCCAAACTATACTGGTCGCTGGCAAAGACTGGTTTCCCTGAAGCTTGTTCCAACGGCATGAACCCTGGCGAGCCGATTACAATTGAGCTAGTAGGAGTTCCGTGTAAATCTATAACCGTAGTTATTACTTCCTTCACCGCTCCGAAATCAATTAATGTAGGTTTGCCATCCCGGTCCCGAAGCATGATGTTGTCGGGCTTTATATCTCGGTGGATAATACCCTGCGAATGGACATAATCAAGGACAGGCAAAAAACTGAGTAGAAGATTCACAACTGCGCTTTCACTGAATGGGCCTTTTTCTTTCACCTTCTGTGATAAGCTTTTGCCTTCAACCCATTCTTGAACTAAGTAGAACTCCGCTGCCTCAGTAAAATATGCATATAGTGTTGGAATTTGCTCGCTGGAATTACCGAGCAATTCCAAAATAGCTGCTTCACGTTGGAATCGCTCTTTGATAATCTGATAAACGATAGGGTCACTTGTCGCTGGCTTTAGTTGTTTGACCACGCACTGTCGTTTAGTGGGCATGTGCATGTCTTCAGCCAAATAGGTCTGGCCACATCCACCGCTTCCTAAAGTGTTAAGAATATGATAGCGACTGTTCAGCAGTACCAACATAGCCTGCCTCCCGCTCTCTATGCTCAGTAATATGAGAGTATAATTCTGAGAAAACGAAGCATCAGAACAGCCACCTTTTACTGCTATCCGAGGTAAAAATCAATCATCATTCTTGAGCTTTCTAAAGCGCTACGTCAAATACGCTATAAGATACATGCCCGCCGAGTGTGCCAGTAGGTGTGCCAGTAGAAGTTGCGGACACAGGACATTTCACGGTATTTCGTGTCGTCCTGTGTCGCGCTAAATTGTTGCGAGTAAAGGTAAGTTATTGATAGATGGCGCGAAAACTTTGGCCTGTCACGTCGGAGGTCGCGGGTTCGAGTCCCGTCGGCTCCGCCACTAAATCCTCTTAAATGAGGCACTTTTGGTCGTCCTTCGGGGCGACCATTTGTGTTTTTAGAGGATGGGGAC